>Ga0208544_10001856_pt1 | contig 14179 bp, 11 predicted proteins | sample DEB08_DNA_9_FD_184526 | JGI IMG/M metagenome (GOLD analysis project Ga0208544, IMG submission 184526) | Aqueous microbial communities from the Delaware River and Bay under freshwater to marine salinity gradient to study organic matter... | ecosystem: Environmental > Aquatic > Marine > Coastal ...
AACTTCACTCAACCTTTCCATTTTTACCCATCCACCCATTTCAACATGCCCACCGTAGCCATTGTAGGTCGACCCAACGTCGGCAAATCAGCCCTCTTTAACCGCCTCGCAGGTCGCCGTATCGCCATTGTGCATGATCAGCCCGGTGTGACACGGGACCGCATCTCCGCACCCTGCCACATCACCCATGCGCCCTGCACCCTGATCGATACCGGCGGCATCGGGGCAACTCTTGATGATGGTTTTGGCGCAGCCGTTGCGACGGAGGCGGATATTGCGATGCAGACAGCAGACCTGATCCTCTTTATTGTCGATGCCAAGGATGGCATCACCTCCATCGATGAAGCCCTCGCCCAGAAACTTCGCCAATCGAAAGCTCCCGTACAACTGGTCATCAACAAAGCCGATAACGAAAAACAGGAACAACTCACCGGTGATTTTGCATCATTAGGCTATGGATCGGGAATTCCCACATCCGCTGAACTTGGCAAAAACATGGATCAGCTCGCCGATGCCATCGACGAGGTAATCGCCCCGCTCCAGCGCGATATCGAGGAAGCTGAGGAAGTGGTAAAAAGGGAAGGCCTCAAGATCGCCATCGTCGGCAGACCCAACGCCGGCAAATCCTCGCTGATCAACGCCATCCTCAAGGATGAGCGCACCATTGTCTCGGAGATCGCCGGCACCACGCGCGACGCCGTAGACATACCCTACGAGTTCCTCGGCGAACTTCATACCCTCATCGATACCGCAGGCCTCCGCCGCCGCACCAAGATGGACTCCTCCGTGGAAGTCTTCTCAGCGATGCGTGCCGAGCGCTCCATTCGCCGTGCCGACCTCTGCCTGCTGGTCATCGATTGCGCTGAGGGTATCTCTGCCCAGGATCGCAAGATTGCCCGCATCATTCAGGACGAGAAAAAACCCTGTCTGATCGTGCTCAACAAGTTTGACCTCTACCACCCCGAGGCTCAAAAAAACGTCCGCCTCGAAGAAGTCACCGAACACGTTCGCAACGAACTCTTCTTCCTCGCCTACGCTCCTTATGTGGCTGTGTCCGCGCTAAAAAAACAATCCATCGGCCTGATTTTCCAGAAGCTCGCTGAGATCCGCAAACTCGCCCAGGAGCCCATTACCACTGGTAAACTCAACCGCTTCCTCGGTGAAGCCTTTGAGAAAAAACCACCCCAGTCACGCAACGGCACCAAACGCCTCAAACTCCTCTACGCCACCACCGCGATCAACGATCGCTACACCGCAATCCCCGTGCCCGTCTATATCCTTTTCGTCAATGACAAGCGCCTGTTGCAGGAAAACTACGAGCAATACCTGACCAACCGGCTGCGCGAGGCCCACCCGTCCCCAGGTATCCCGATCACCTTTTCGGTGCGCTCAAGGAATACCAAAGACGAGAAAAAACGCAGGAAATAAAGAACCAAGCTTGACCAAAAAACATTTCGTCCACTGATTTCCCGAGAACGCTCAGGGGAACCCTAAGGGACACACTCAAAAAGCTGATTGCTCCTATTCCTAACAATCCGTCATGGAAGCCACCCTCAACAAGCTGCTCACCCTTCCGGAACCCGACTGGAAATGGGCCCCCTCCACCTTCTCGGATTTTTCGATCAGCGAGCAAGATGCCCTCATCGCCATTACCAAGGAAGAACACCTCCATGGCAAATTCGAGGAAGACATCTCTGATGCTCAATTCTTCGCCTCCATTCACGCCTACCGTGCCCTCGCCTCATTCAACCACAGCGTTCACCTCGCCCACTTCCTCGAACTACTCACTCACCCCGGCTACGATGACAACGACTTTTTCTCCGAGGACATCCCATCCATTCTCGCCCAGTATGAAACGGCGGCGGTGCAACCGATCATCGACATCCTCAATGACCAGGACATCGATGAAATCACCCGCATGCCACTAGTAGACGCTCTGGAAAAACTGACCCAAAACAAGATCGAAGCGGCAACGATCATCAAGGTGCTCACCGACTACCTCCGGGAAAAGCACTTCACACGCACACTCAATGCCCACATTATCGCCAGCATGGTGGATCTCAAACAAACGGATGCTATAGAAACCATCCGCTCCAGCTATGCCGCACACCTCGTCGACATCACCATGTCCGGTGACCTCGAAGATATTGAAGTCGCTCTCGGACTCCGCTCTGAACGCGAAACAGAACGTAAAAACATCAATGAATACGATGACGAAGAACTCCACCTCGCCATCAAGGAGAACATCGGACCTCGCCCCGATGATGATGACATACCCGCTAAAATCATCTACCTTATATCCCTCTATGGCAGGGAATGCAGCATCCACTCGCCCGGCACCCTGCAAGGTTTCCTCTGCGGTGTTCTGCTGGCACCACGTTTCATCCCTCTCTCGGAATACATGCCCGCAATATGGGACAGCTCTCAAACAGGCTCCGTTTACGCCCCTATTTGGGAAAACAAGGAGGATGCAGAGTTTTTTCTGCAGTTCCTGATGGCGATGCACAACGCAGCAGCTGAAGACCTCTCTAAAAAAGACCTCAAAGTCTTGCACGAATCTCACCCTGAGGACAATGAAACCCCTCTCTACGCTGGCTGGTTCATCGGCCTCGGCCGCGGTCTGGACCTCTGGCAAGATTCCGTCGACGACTTGACAGACATTGATGAAGACATCCAAAAGATCATCCGCTTGTCGGCAGAAATAATCAACCGGGAAGTCGAAGCTGATATGAATGGCAGCATACCCGAAACCTCAAAACTATTTGCTAAACTCAAACAGGACCTCTACGCACTCTATCAAACAAACGCCCAATCCCCGAATCTTATCGATTTTCCCTCCGGCTCTGAAACCTATTACCGCGAACATCCTAAAATCTCCCGCAACGGCCCATGCACCTGTGGCTCCGGAAAAAAATACAAACGCTGCTGCTTGAACTAACAACCAAGCCTGCCAGATTTTAGCCATGCCCTTTCAACTCAATGAACGTCTCGCTGCCGGAGGATTTGACTTCGGCACTCTGGGGCAATGTCGTGTATTGCTCAAAAACAATGCCGTTTTCCCATGGTTCATTCTTGTCCCTGAAGTGGATGAAAGCATTACCGAGCTCCATCAGTTAGAGCCCGCCGATTACGCCTCGGTCATGCTCACTGTCCGTCAAGTCTGCAAGTTTGTGGAAAGCCATTTCCAACCCGACAAAATCAACGTGGCAGCCATTGGCAACATTGTCAGCCAGCTCCACATTCACGTGGTCGCTCGCTACCAAGCCGATCCTGCCTGGCCGGGTGTTGTCTGGAGTTGCGATGTAAAACAAACCTATCAACAACAGGCAGCCCTCGTGATTCATGAGGCATATCAAGAATACACCCACTAGGAGCTCACCTCTCTCAAATAAACAGAGTCATGCCACTACTCGAAGTCACCAACCTCACTACCCGCTTCCACACGCGCAACGGCATCGTGCATGCTGTCGAGGATGTCTCCTTCACCGCGGAAAAAGGCGAAACCGTGGGTATCGTCGGCGAGTCAGGCTCTGGCAAATCCGTCACCTGCTACTCGCTCATCGGGCTGATCCCCCAACCTCCGGGAAAGATCCACTCCGGCAAAGCCACGTTCGATGGCATCGACCTTCTCCAGGCAAACCCGAAGCAGCTGCGCCGTATTCGCGGTAAACGGATCTCGATGATCTTCCAAGACCCGATGACCTCACTGAACCCCTACCTGAAAATCTCCACCCAACTCACCGAGCCGCTGGAAATTCACGATGGCATCAAAGGCAAAGAAGCACTGCACAAAGCCATCGACGCTCTCGCTGAAGTCGGCATCCCGGAACCTGAAAAACGTATTGATTCCTATCCACACGAGTTCTCCGGCGGTATGCGCCAGCGCGTCATGATTGCCATGGCACTGATCACCAGACCCGAGCTACTCATCTGTGACGAACCCACCACCGCACTCGATGTCACCGTTCAGAAACAGGTGCTGGATCTCATCAAAGAAAGACAACAACAACTCGGAACCGCCGTCATCCTGATCACGCACGACCTCGCCGTCGTGCACCAGACTTGTGATCGGGTTAACGTCATGTATGCCGGCCGGCTTATTGAGCGAGCCGCTACTGAGGAATTGTTCAACTCTCCCCTGCACGCCTACACCCGGGCCCTGATGAAAAGCATTCCCGCTACTCACCAAAAAGGCGAGGAGCTCTATACCATCCCCGGCATGCCACCAGACCTCTCACACCCACCCAGAGGCTGTGCTTTTCATGAGCGCAACACCCTTGGCGACCCCTCAAAATGCCTTACCGAATCACGGCCATCACTCGAAGAAATTTCGCCTGGCCACTTCGCCCAGAACTGCCCCGGCTGCCTCGCCGTCTAGCTGACTATTCCAGACTTTCTGACACACTAGGAAAAGGAAGGGTTGTCCGCCATTTGAATCACCTCAAATTCATCCTCCATCCAATCGATGTGGGTGGTAGTGATCAACTTTTGGGCGTCGGCCGGCAGTGCCGCCATTAAGGCATTGCGTCTACCCGGATCCAACTCACCGAAGATATCATCGAGCAGATAAACAGGCCTGCGCCCGGCTTTTTGGTGCAACAACTCCCCCTGAGCAAGCTTGAGAGCAAGCGCCATGGTCCGCTGCTGACCCTCACTGGCAAAATCAGCCGCCGCCATACCGTTGATACTCAGTCGCAATTCATCGCGATGCGGCCCGACCACCGTCTGCCCCACACGCCGCTCGCGCTCAGCGGTCATCTTCAGGCTCGTCGCCAGATCATCCCCGGATCCCGATACATATTCCATGCCCACACGCTCATCACAGGCACTGACTAGGCGCTGGGAATTCGTCGCCTCCGGCTCAAGCATCTCAACCAGCCTGCAACGTGAACTGGTAAGATACTCACCGTGTTTGATGAGCAGCTCAGTGTATGCTGCGATCTCAGACTCGCGTAAGACCCGGTCTTTAAGCAAAATATTTCTCGCTTGGAGCACCCTGGCATAACGATTCAGATGCTCACGATATTCCGGGTCTAACTGGCACCCCAAAAAATCAAGATAACGACGTCTTACCCGGCCGCTGCCACGGACCAAATCCAGGTCATCGTTACCCATCCAGACTACTAGCCCTCCCATCCTGAGGTAATCTCCTTGTTTGCATGCTGCCTCGCCATCCACCGACATTTCCACTCCCTTGCCAACGCCAAACCGCACCCGCAAATCACTCTCCCAGCACTCCCCGGCAACTCCAAATCCTGACTCCCCGACCTTGATCATCTTTCCCATCCTCGTGCTACGTGGCGACTGCAACCTCACCAATACACAAACCGCCTCCAGTATGGAGGTTTTCCCACGCGCATTGGGACCCACGATCACCGCCCCCGACTCTGGGAAACCCAGTGCAAGTGTCTCAAAACACCGGAAATTCATTAGCCGAAGGGTGGAAACCATAACGAGATTCTATGGTTTAAGAGCAAAGATCCAAATACCAAATTGAGCGAAATATGAACAAACCTCGGCAACTAGATCATAATCGCCACAAACATGACTCTGCTCACGCCAGCCTACCGTGGAGCTTCAGGAAATAGAGCCCCATCCTTGACAGATTGCGATCCTTCAGATGGTAATGATGTAGAGTTATGCTCAAAAAAACCACAACGCCTATGATCTGGACCTTTCTCCCGGGCCTGCACGGCACGGAAGAACTCTACCAGTCCCTGCGTGATCGGCTTCCGGAAGGAGTCGTCGCTGAGTTTGTCAATTTGCCTTCCAAAGGGAAACAGGATTATCAAACCCTTGCGGATCATTTGGACCGTGAACTGCCCAAAACTAGCAATGGCAGCAAGAGGCTCTTCATTGCCGAGTCCTTCTCCGGTCCACTTGCGATACGCCTGGCCGCCATGCGCCGCGAAGAGGTAGCAGGCATTGTTCTTGCAGCCTGCTTTTGTGAAGCACCCCTGAACCCGGGTATCGCTCTGCTACCGCTGCGACCCCTCTTCATGGTCAAACCCCCACGCAAGGCACTTCGGCATTTTCTGATCGGAAATGACGCCGGCGAGGCTGAAGTCGCCGGGTTTCAAGAGGTGGTCCAGTCGATCCCCTCGGCCACACTGAGCAAACGTATACGCACCATCCTCGAGCTCACGGAGGATGACAACCCGGATGTGCCTAACATCCCTATACTCATCCTTCAAGCCAATAACGACAATCTCGTTCCCTGGGAAGCTCAGAGCAAGCTTGAGGCAAACTATCCGGAGGCAACCATCCATTGGATCGAATCTCCACACCTCATCTTCCAACGCTGCCCAGGCGAATGCATCCAGCACATTGTGGATTTCGCTGAGGGCATCAACTCTGCCTCGTCGTTACAGTAAGATCTACTCCAGAAGGGCAGAAGCTCATCAGCCAAAGCCTCATTCACCGGCTTGCCAACACCATTCAATAGGCACCTCAATATCCTCATGGATACTCTGATGCACAGGGCAGCTTAATACCGCACTCTCGAACACCTTTCGATCAGGATGCTTTTCAGGCAGGGGCATTTCAATACGCACATCAAGACGGGCAACCCTGCGAGGCGTATTGTCCGACATATGCTTACCCACTGTAATAGTCATCCCCTTAATATCTATATTCTTTCTATCTGCAACAATCCCCATAATAGTCGCCATGCAACTCCCCAAGGCCGTCGCTAACAAGTCAGTGGGTGAAAATGATCTGCCACGGCCGTTGTTATCAACTGGAGCATCGGTAATACATAGGCTTTCTGACGGTCCGTGAATGTTGATGCATTCAAGCCTTCCCTCGTATACGGTCTTAACTTCTGTCATCATGTTGGTTGGTTGAAGCTACGGAATATTTATGGTTCATCGATAGTCGGAAGTGACTCCTCTGATACTTCTGAGTTAATCACCTCCTCATTCTTTGCCAATGCAATACGAAAGCCATAGTCGCTACTCGGCTTGGTTGGTCTTACCGCATTGCGGCTCGTGATATAAAGATCTTTTGCGAGATAACTGCTCCAGCTACCTCCACGCAACACTCCAAACTCACCATTTTCGGTATAATCATCAAAGACCCATTCCGCGGCATTGCCCGCCAAATCATACACTCCTAGATCATTCGGAGGAAAAGAGCCCACGGGCGAGGTTTTTTCAAAACCGTCATCGTAATCAAGCAGAGTTTTGTCTCGCCGGATATCCGCCGCCTGTGAAGCCGTCTTGCCAGCAAGGTTACCCACCAGGAAACCTGCATCCTCTGGTGGCCAGACCCGCCCCCATGGGAATGTCTTCTCAATGCGCATCTCACGGAGAGATGGCATATCGTCCGGGTTCTCATCAAGACCCGCTACCCGGCTCCATTCCAGATCGGTAAGTAAGCGATACTCCTCCCCATCAGAGATTCTCTCGAGCTTTCGCTCCCAGTCAGTGAGCCACTGACAAAAAGCCATTGCATCATCACGAGAAACATTGAGCACCGGATGGTTGGCGCCTTGTTTAAAACCGGGATTCGGGCTCATCTCCACTTTGGCTTCTCTGGCATACGCCCGGTAATCGACCACCCGGGTTTCCCAGGCAGAGACTAACAAATCATCACCCACCGGCACGAACTGCATACCCAGGCTGTTGTCCCACTTCTCGCCAAACACAACACTATCATTACGCTGCAAGATGACATTAACCCGCTCACTAGCCTTGTCCTTAAGATAGAGTGATCGTGAATGACGCCTATAGCCCTCCAATGTAAGACTGAGCTCCACTGACCCGGGTTTTATCCCTTCGAGGGATAGCGGGGTCAGCCCTTGATCCTCACCATTGATCTTCACCGTTGCGCCATCAGGATCACTGTGGATATCAAGACGGGCAAATGCAATATCCTTCACCACCGTCTGAAACGGCCTCCATTTTTGTTTCTTGGCGATCTCAGACATGGCGACACTCTGGAAGTTCGTTGCCATTCGTGGAGAGATATCATGAATCTTATTGAGCAAGCCTTCCTTCAAGGCCCTCCCACTCTGCCAGTCACAATAATCAATCGCGGCACTGGGTGGAACCAATACGATACGCCGGTTGACCCCACTCTCACTGTGAGCGACAACCTGGCACCGCTGTTTTTTGCCGGTTTCGCGCTCAAACCGACGCCACTGGTATTCCCTGACAAAGCCCGCGCTGATATGATGGTCATCGATCGGCTGATAGATCATGCCAAAATTATCTACCCACTCTTCTCCCTGCAACGGAGGCGCATAAATCGACAAGACTTTCTCTACAATATTCGTCTGATTCGCGACAACTCTACCCTCTACCCGTTCAGTCCGATAACCCTGCATCCGAAACTCAAACTCGTAATGCTCACCCTCCAGCATCTTGATGTTTTTAAGCGGGGTGGTATCGAGAAAATTACCCTCATGGTCATACACCTCTGCCCCCGCCGGATCACTAATCACCTTAATAAATCCAAATTGCTCAACAAACTTATTACCAGTGGGTTCCGCCACCATGCCTGGCCACCATAGGTGAGCTCTGAACACCCAGGCAGCCAACAAAACACATGCCATGACAGGTAAAACAAGTGATAACACAACGCTCCTTCTACCCGTTTTAACCCGTTGCCCGCGCTGTAATCTACTCAGGTTTAGAGCAAGGTTCGCCGCGGTCTTGATGGTCCTCTTTGATACTCGCGGTTCACAGATATCACAAATGATCTGGTTTAGCACCAACCAACGTTTCATGTTGGTATTCTCCGGCAACTCGTCCGGCAATTCGGGGAATTCAAGACGATCTTTACCTGATGCCATTTCATAGAGCACTTTCCCCAGACCATAGACATCTGCCTGAGCAGATCCTGGCCCTTCAGGAGGAACAAAACCTTCAGTGCCTACAAAAGTTCTCTGGCCACGCGCAGCAACTAGCCCAACGTCAGCGAGCTTCGCCTTGCCATCAACAAAAATAATATTAGATGGTTTAATATCCCTGTGGGCAAGGCCCGTCTCATGGAGGTGCCTGAGAGCTTCCGCAAGCCTCAGTCCCACATCGATCACGATATCGGGATCCATGGGTGCTCCATTCGCCTTTTTTAAGTCAGTACGCAGGTTGCGCGGTTCGTAATCAACGGGGTTAATCTTTTTACCCGCGTTGATATCGTCCCCCAGCTCCATCACATAATAATAGAACTCACCCTCATCATGATCCGCGCTCCGACCTACGTGCAAGATATTGACCAGACCGGGGTGATCCCGTGATATTGGCTCATACTTGAGAATTCCCTCGAACTCGCGTTCAAAACCCACCTCATCCTCAAAGTCCTCACGGCGCACCAACTTCACCGCACGCATCGCACCGGTGACTCCACGTGCCAGCCAGACTTCACCATACGAGCCACCGCCAATCTTGCGAAGCACCTCGTGATCAGGAATGACCGGCTCTGGACGCACTCTACCCCGCATCTTCGTTAAGTCTCGCCAGTTCCTTTTTGAGGATTTTGCCAACACGGTGCTTAGCCAGGTAAACTTGTGACATACTCACCCCCAAACTCTCTTGCACCTTGCTAGCGTCCCACTCACGGAGGACATAGCAATCAAAAATCTGATACTGTTTGGGAGACACCTGTGCTTTGACCCTTGCCAAAGCAGCATCCGCGAGATTCTTTTTCCACTCGACATCCCAGAGTCGCTCCAAGGTGGCACTGCGCGGATCTTCGATGCGCTCAATCATCGAGGTTCGCTGCCCTTCATCGTCCCACTCGCTGATATTCATAGCAGTGTCTTTCTTTCGCTTTCTGAACTGATCATTAATACGCCAGCGGGTCATATTCATCAACCAGGCCTTAAATGACCCCTTCTCCGGATCGTACATGTTTTTTTTACTCTGCTTGGCAATCGAGAGAATCGTCTCTTGCACCACATCAAAGGCCTCGTCAGATCTCAATCCGGCCTTCAAACCAACAGCGTAAATCAGCTTCCAGTAAGTCTTGTAAAAATCATCCCAGGTCCGCTGGTCCTCCCAGTTATCGAGCCTCGCGATCAAACTCTTGCGGGTATGCGCATATGCCGATGCAATTTTAGCATCCTCCTTCTCTTTATCTTCCATCGCGTAAATTCTATAACACAGCTTTCCAGCCAATCCAAAAGCAATTATCATGGCCGATCGTGTTTTATTATTATCCCGATAATCAAGAAAAGCGAATCTTACGAAAATCCATTTACAAGATCTCGCACCGACCCCTATTATAAGAAAGTTGTTTCAACAAAAGGCCACTTAGGTGAATTTATCTGTAATTTGTTGCGACAGCTACCCTCCCTCCCCATCTAGCGAATCACCCTTATTGCCAGAAAACCATGCATCCAGAAGATCAGATCAACCCTGCCGAACAAGTAGAAAGAATACGCGAAATACTTGTTGGACGAGACATAAAAATCGTCAACGAGCGTATTCACGAACTTGAATCCAACGTCCATGAAAATACCAACGAAGTCGCCCGCAAAGTAGGCGAGCAGCTCCAAAAAGCAGAGCAGCAATACCAGTCTGCGCAAGAGAACATTCAAACTATCACAACGCATATTCGCCAGCAGCTGCAACAGGAGAGCGTCACACGAGGTCAACAGATCCAAAACCTTGCCGAGAAAATCGATGCCGCCGCCGCGCGCATGGATCAGACCACTCAACAGCTTCTCAATCTGGAAACGGGGCACACTCACGATATTTCCAAAAAAATCGAAAACCTCAGTTCGGAAATGGCATCCCGGATCGACGCCCACTCACGCCAAATCATGGAGCATATGCACCGTGAAATCCAGCAGTGGAAAACACGCATGGACGGGCAAATCTCCACACTCACCGAAAAAAAGGTGGATCGGAAGGAGCTCAGCAGCCGCCTCGCTCGTATTGCCAGTGCCGCCATGGGTGATTCCTTGCTGCCTCCTTCAAACATGCCGTCAAACACTTACACCCCTGCCCCAGCTCAATCAGCCCCCCCCACCTCCGTGGACGCGCCGTTTACAGCTCCCCCGATCCCTTCACCGCCAGCGCACCCGATTCCACCTGACTTGAGTAGCCTGGATGCCTTTGCTATGCCCACGGATGACTTCACCACTTGACCACACCCCCCTAATCTATTCACTTTTCTTGATACGACCTAAGCTCCGACACCGTCTATTTCTCACTCACCCCAGTGTCTTCCAAGTCCGTCAGCTTTTTCCCCGAGGATCAGCCGCCACCGGGGGATTCCTCTGCTACCAGCACTCCTCATTTGGGGTCCGGGGCCTCAGATTCATTTCCCAAGCTCTCTAAGCTCAGAGAGAGCTGGCAATCACAATTTCAGGATATGCCGGCAATGCTTGAATCCCCAACAAATATGGAAGCTAGCAGTAATCCCGATGCTGGCAATCTTCCCAAGCTACCCCTGCTGGGAGCTATGGCGACCAAATCCGTGCTTTCCAGCCATGGTCATGATGAACTCTTTGGCGAGAGCCAGCCCTCCGCCACTGTGCCACTGCCCATTGAGAAAATCCCCACGGCCCATGACTTCGACCCCTTAACAAAAAACACTCCACCGGAACCCCTGGTCCCTGATTTTTCCGCAAGAATAAAACCCACGCTGAATATTCCAGACATCCCCAAAATGGATTCTCCTTTCACGGTGACAGGCGAACCTCATGGCAGAAAAAAAGAAATCTTTAGTGAATTACCTGCGATGGATTCCTCGCCACTCTCTGCAGATGAATTCGTGCCAGAAATCGGGACAACCGCTCCACCGGAACCAGCTCCAGAGACTATGCGAACTCACCAGAAGCAAAAACCGCTTACAGCACAAGGGCAGGATTTCACAGACAAGGATTTACTGGAAGCGCTTCGCCCTCTCATTGAGCCGAGTGTTGACCAATTCCTCTACACACCAACACACAGCATCCACTCCTATCTGGAGCCCATGCTGCGGAGCACCGTACGTCGTGCCATTGCCGAGCAAATGGAAGATGCCAGTCCATTCCGCGATGTATCAGGATGGGACAAATTCACTTGGAAATTACGCGCCCTCATGAGCAGCCGCACTTACGAGGATATTTTGTTTGATCAAACCCGTAGATATCAGGTTGAGGAAGTCTTCCTGCTGCGGCCAAAAACCCGCTCGCTCATCTCCTACGCGAGCCACGACCCTTCCCGCCATACCAAACCAAGCAAGGTGGAAAGCACGGTCAAAAATATCGCCACCAAGATCGCGCGCAAAGCCCCCAATGACAGCAGCCCTATCAAATGGGATAACAATAACCGCCAACTTTTGATCCGCCAAGGCAATCGTTGCACACTAGCCGCTATTGTCCACGGCGCCCCGAATGCCCTGCTCCGTGCCGATCTTGACTACGCAGTGCGTCAGGCAGAAGATCGCTTCGGAAAAGCCCTCGAGGATGATAGCGATATCCATCTTCATGTCCTGCAACCTTTGTTAGAGGGCTGCCTGCTGATCCAATCAGCAGCGATTCCCAATTAAGAGCATTTGCCTTTACACGAGTTGGTAAAGCATCTACCCCCCTTGCATGTCATTCTCCGATCTCGGACTTTCCGAAGCCGTTCTCACAGCCGTCACTGAATCCGGCTACGAGAACCCCACACCCATTCAAGCCAGGGCCATTCCTCTCATTCTCGAGGGCAAGGACGTCATTGGCGCATCCCAGACCGGCACTGGCAAAACCGCCGCCTTTGCCCTACCTTCACTCTCCAAGATCAAGCCGATGGGCAAACCTCAGGTCCTTGTCCTCGAGCCCACTCGTGAACTCGCCCACCAAGTGGCAGAGCAATTCGAGCACTATGGCAAACACACCGGCTGCAAAGTCGCTCTCATCTACGGAGGCCTCGGCTACGGCAAACAAGACGAACAAATGAAAGTGGCCGACATCGTCGTGGCCACCCCAGGCCGGCTCGTCGACCACTTCTACCGTGGCACCATGCGTTTCGGTGAAATCAAAATTCTCATCTTGGATGAAGTCGACCGCATGCTCGACATGGGATTCCTACCCATCGTTCGCAAGATCGTCAGCCTCTGCCCTTGGAATACCGAGGAAAGCTCGCGTCAAACTCTGTTTTTCTCAGCTACCATGCCTCCCGCGATTCAGGGCTTTGCCCAGTGGTGCCTGCACGAACCTGAATCGGTCGAAATCGCCCGCCGCGCCGTGCCCGACACCGTCAACCACGCCTTCTACCCGGTCTCTATGGACCAGCGAGATGACCTCTTGCTCGCCCTGCTGGAAAAAACGGACTTCCACTCCGTGATGATCTTCACTCGCACCCGCAAAGAAGCGGACACGCTCTGCGGACTCATCAAGGGCACAGGCCATGATGAAGTTGTCGCCATGCACTCTGATGTCAAACAATCAGACCGGCTCAAGGCCCTCAGCGGTTTCAAGGATGGCACCTACAACATCCTCGTCGCTACCGACGTCGCCGCCCGCGGTATTGATATCTCCACCGTCACCCACGTGATCAACTACCGTGTGCCGGAAAATGCCGAAGATTACGTCCACCGCATCGGGCGTACGGGCCGCGCAGAAACCGAAGGCGACGCCTTCACCATCCTCACCGCAGACGAAATTGACTTTGCCAAGTCCGTCGAAAACTTCATCGATAAAAAAATCGAACGCCGCAAGCTGGATGGATTTACCTACACCTACACTGCCCTGCTCGACGAATCCCCAGGTCGCTCAGTGCGCAAAAAACGCCGGCCAGCACCACGCCGCAGGCGCAAGTAATCGGGTGATTCCCCATTTCGGTGATTCCTGTTTCAAACAATCCACCGACTCATGAAAGTCCTCGCCATTGACCCCGCCATACGCAACACCGGCTACGCGGTATTGGAGGGTGATCACCACGAGCAGAAAGTCCACGACTTTGGAGTCATCTCCATCCCAGCCAAAATACACCAGTCAGGCGCCCTCGCAGCCATCCATACAGGTATCAGTAACCTGATCAAAAAATGGCAGCCGGATGAAGCCGCCGTTGAAGGCATCATCTATGTGCAGTCACACCGAACCGCCATCACCATGGGTGCTGCCCGTGCCGCCACCCTCATTGCAGCAGCTGAAGCCGGGCTGAACATCTACGAGTATGCCCCGCGCAAGGTCAAACAAGTCGTTACCGGTAATGGCTCTGCAGACAAACAACAGGTCGCCTTCATGACCCGGACCTTATTA
>Ga0208544_10001858_pt1 | contig 14172 bp, 8 predicted proteins | sample DEB08_DNA_9_FD_184526 | JGI IMG/M metagenome (GOLD analysis project Ga0208544, IMG submission 184526) | Aqueous microbial communities from the Delaware River and Bay under freshwater to marine salinity gradient to study organic matter... | ecosystem: Environmental > Aquatic > Marine > Coastal ...
GCAATAGCAATAGCAATAGCAATAGCAATAGCAATAGCAATAGCAATAGCAATAGCAATAGCAATAGCAATAGCAATAGCAATAGCAATAGCAATAGCAATAGCAATAGCAATAGCAATAGCAATAGCAATAGCAATAGCAATAGCAATAGCAATAGTGGAGAACTTAGTTAAGGATAGGGGAAATCTTGTCTTCTAGTAAAAAGACTTGCTAATTTTTTTGTTTGTAAATGAATTGTTTTATATTGGTTGCTCATACAAAACCTTGATAAACAATACTATGGAAAAACTTTATGATTACGAAGAACGGCTCGTTCGATTTGCTGGAGAAATGCTCGTCTATTTGGCTACTTTACCTAAAACTTATGAAGGGACTTACTATAAAAATCAACTCACCCGCTCTTCTGGTAGCGCCGCATTAAATTATGGAGAGGCGCAAGGTACCGTTACCACCAAAGATTTTATCAACAAAATGAGTATTGTGGTGAAAGAATTAAAGGAATCTAGGTGTGCCTTGAAAATTCTAAAATATGCCCAACTTGGAAACATGGAGAAAAATAAATGGCTATTAAAAGAATGCGAAGAAATAACAGCCATCGGCGCAAAAATGATTAATAATAAAAGGGGAGAGCGAGGCCCTCATTGAAATTGCCATTGCCATTTGTAATTAAATGAAGAACTTCAATAGCAATAGCAATAACTTACCCCGCAATCTTCCCCTCCAACGCCGAAATCCGCTTAGCCTGAGCATCCAACCGCTGATTTTGCTCAATAGCATACAACGTCAATTCCTCCACTTTCTGCAAAAGCCGCATAGAAAAATCAGTCAAACTAAGACCGCTACCTTTCATTTCGCTGCCAGAAGGAATACTAGGTAAATGTTTATTCGTAGCAACAAACTCATTGACTGTATCTAATTTTGCCAATGGATATTCTGCATCAAAAACAAAATCAGCAGGTTCGATATATTTGCCCATAATGCGAATATCGCCTTTGCCACCATCTATTAAGACCGCATGTTGTCCTTCCTTGTTTTTGACAGATATATCGCCATCTTCTCCATCGCCACCTAGTTGTAAATAGGCATTTCTACCATTTAAATGAACGGTTGTTTTTCCTGCTACATTTTTAAGGAATAATTCGCCAAATTGGCCATTGCCGCCTGCGTTAATATTGGCGTCATTGCCATCTAAGTGCATGGTGTTTTCGCCTTTTTCGTTTCGCATGGCAATATCGCCGCCATGACCGCCGCCACCTAAAGCCATGTTGCCCGTTTCGCCGTTAATAACAATGGATTCGTGATTAGCCGCATCGGATAAAGTGATTTTTTTGAAATTGTCTGACATGTTGTGATTTAAAAGGGTGAATGTTGAGGTTAAAATAAAGGCTAATATAAGAAAAATAACTAATATTGGAAACCTTTATTTTCTACACTCAATATGCCATTTTTGAATAAACCACGGTTCGTCCCTATTCAAAAAAGCAAGGGCGAACATTTAGGCTTATTATAAAAATATAATCTTTCTTAGGCAAAGTAAAATAATTGATTAGCCATTCTGAGTTTATCTTTATTCACTATAGCAACCCATCTGCAAGCGGTGTTTGCTCATGTTGAAAATACTCGCTATAGCGGGCGGAAATTCTAGTCAAAAATAATAGCATCCCGTCCGCAAGCAGTTCGGAGTTTACGCTCCTCATAGAATTTTTGACAGGCCTCAGCACCAGATAATCATTTGTTATTTCTCTTTAAAATAAGTATTTGGCCTTACACCAAATTCTTTTTCATAAAAAATGGAAAAAGTATTAGGATGTAAATAGCCGACCGCTAATGCTACCTCAATGACCGTAGGATACACCCCTCGTTCTAATAACTCCTTAGCATGGTTAAGTCGTTCTCTCGAATGTAATTTTTAGGAGATTTCCCTTTGAGCTTAACTATCTTTCGATACAATTGTGCTGGACTGATAGATAGTTCATTTACCAAATCAATCAATAAAAAACCTGGATCGCTCATTTTTTTTTCAATAATAGCGTCCAATTTTTCAAGCCATTTCTTATCAATTTCTTTCATAATATCGCTAGGTTCTCCCAAAATTAACTAATAAAATAAAAAATAGAAGAAATAATATTTCGCTTCTGGATAAAAAGTCAGAATATTATTTATATCAAATAGAGCCTATCCTGATTTTTCATTAAATATGCTAGATGTTTTTTATTATAAAGAGTACGTAATTCTTGAATTAATTATTTGGATTTACCCCCTGTCCTTTTTTGAAAATTGAACATTTTAAATTATTTAAAATATTTTATAGCGATTGAGAATTTACAAAAAAAATAAGCCTAATTAATTAACCGATTCAAGTAGTTTGTAACTACGGTAAATAAGTCGGAGTTACAAACTCCTCCAATCGGTGGCTGGTAGTTTATTATTTTCCTCGTCCCTTATTCAATCAACGTCTCTATTTTTCACTTCCCCATATAAGGTCGATTAGGATAATCCGTAACAATTCCATCAAAACCTCTTTTATGAAGCCGTTTCATTCTTCTTAAAGGATTAACCGTCCAAGCCCAAACCTCGACCCCTCTTTTTTGAATCTTTTTGACCCTGCCAAAAAAAACGGAACCACCTACCCACAAGACGCTTACCACTTTCGCAAAGGCTAATTCTTCCGCAGTACTTTTAGGTGGTATGGTATAAAGGCAACCTAATTGAAGGTCTTTGTCTACAACATGCAATTGTTTAATAAAATCTATATCGAAGGAAATAACCATTGCCTGATTTTTCATATCTAGGGTATCAATTAGGGCAATTATTTCCTTCCCTATACCAGGAAACTCATCGGGGTCTTTTACTTCAATCACTAGCCTAGCCGTTGTACTTTTCTGCTTCAAATTCAATAAAGCGGATTTTAATGTGGGGACTCTCACGCCGCTAGGTTTAGGGACAAAATCTGTTCCAGCTTCTAAATCTTTTATATAATCCCATGTCAATTCTTTTACTTTTCCCTTTCCATTGGTCGTTCTGTCAACGGTTTCATCATGCATTAAAATAATTACGTTATCAATAGTTCTTTGCACATCAATTTCAATCAATTGAACATCATAAGCTAAGGCGGAATCAATAGCAGGATTGGTATTCTCAGGGGCTAGCTCTCCTGCGCCTCTATGGCCCATGATAGGTATGGGATCCTTTATTGGTCCATAAGTACCTGGAAAGGGTAGAAAAGCCCAGAAAAAATCTAGCACTATTAATAAAAGCAGGAAGAGTACGCCCCATAGGCCTTTTTTGTTTTTAAACATTGTTTTATATTTTAAAGTTTTTCGTTTTGTATGATGAAAAGCAGCACCTATCCGCTGAAATAAAATTAGACTTGTTACCCTTTGTAAAAAGCATTTTCAGATGCGTGTAATTTTGAAGGGTAACAAGTCTATTGTTATGGTGCGGGGTTGAGTGGTGGATTCGTGACCTTTGGCATCAGGTAAAGTGATTTTTTGAAATTGTCTGACATGATATGATTTAAGAGGGTGAAAACATGAAAATGAACAAACCCCAAGGTAAGTATAGTCAAAAATTCGCCCTTGCCCAAAAAGCAAGGACGAACCTCTAGGCTTATAATAAAAACTTAATCTTTCTTAGTACTTTCTACAGCCGTAAGTATTGCATTCAATTTCTCTTCTATTTCGGCAATTCTATTAATCAATTGATCATGTTCGTTTGGCTCCGCTATTTCTTGAATCTTACGAACATCTCGACCAAAACCCATGAGTGCTGGCCGTTCTACATAAGTTACTCGGTGCATCACTCGCCAAGTTTTATTGGGTTTGCCTGATTGGGCTTGTCGTAAAGCACGGGCTTCTTCGCTATTACTCATTAACCATTCTGGGTTAACGACCTTATTAAAAAAGTCATGAAAATGCTCTGTACCGCCTTCTAGATAGAAACTCATAAACCGATAGCGTTTGACTTTTTCTCCAGGTTGAATAGGATAATCTTTGAAGTCTGTAACCCCCCCGTGTTCTACGCCACTTAAATCCACATTCAACTCAAGACCTTTGCTGCGTTCTTCGGTTTTGTTCATGGTTTGCGTAAGATTGACCGTAGCTAAGGCAGTCAATTCAAATTTTGCTCCTCCTCCTCCAACCTCCACTTCTGCTCCCAAACCAGCATTCATGGTAAAAGACCCACCAATGGTATGTTCTACAGTATTCGCAAAGCTTTGAGCTTCTGTTCGCAATCCTCCATCTGCATCCCAAACATAAGTATTGACGATGTTACGCTTACCCGCACGGATTTGCAAATTTTCCATATTCCGCTGCCATTTAGCAAAACACTCCGAAGCATGTGCCTGTTGTTCTTGATCGTCAATTTTTGCTTGGATTTCTGCTTCTTTCTCTTCGTTCGAAGTCTTTTGTTCTTCGGTATTGGCATTTATTTGATCCAATTTTTGATCCAGTTCCTCTTTTTCCTTTTTCTTTTGTTCTTCTTCCGTCAAGTCAGAATTATCATCAATTTCAGCATGTCCTGTTCCTATAACAGGTGGAAGATCACCTTTATTTGTTTCTCTATCTAAAGAACTCTCATCCAATAAAAGTGCATTAAAGTTAGAGAAAAAAGATTCTCTTCTCTTATCTTCTGCTTCTATTTGTTTTTTAATATGATAGGCCTCTTGTAGTCGGTAATAACTAGCAGGATAAAGAGCGCCATATTGAGCCCGCATATCGGGAACATGCTTAAAGAATCGGTCACTCGTCGCATTGCTACCCGTTAATCCATCCAAACTACCATTCATCGTATAAGCAGGATTTATCATAAAAGTAATGGTATTAACATCTGGTGGAATGCCTTCGACTGGTCGAACATCATAACTCACCATTCTTCCTGTTCGAGCTAGCCGAGTAATATACACATCTGCCAAGGAGGATACCACTAGCGCATAGCCCACATTTTTTGGAACAAAACGTTTGCCCAGATGAGGAAATTTTGCCTCTTCTTCTTGCATCCCTCTTAATTCAAGGTTATCTGTCATGCTTAAAGAAGAACTTGCTGTAATATTGCTTTCATGCTGAAATTGATAACTAAAGTCAAATACCCCTTTTACACCACCTCTTCCTACTGCCAGATTTGCCATTACTCCTATACCTGCGGTCAATTCAACCTCCGCTCCTGCAAAAACATCCAAATCCGCACCTAAGCCACTATCTTGGGATCGATTCCAACTATAGGATATATCTTCAGATGTTGTCAATTCTACCGAAGTTGCTCCATTATAGTCATCGTCTTCTGTTAGGTTTTCACTTGGTATCGGTGGTGCGCCTTCTATAAAACCTAGTAGAGTCGGTTCAAACTGTGCGTTTCCTATCCATTTTAATTCTAGTTCCTCTACTCGCTTATCAGGTAATAGATTTACTTGGTTATCCACAGGATAGGCAAAAAATCTTCGCATGAAGGCTATTTTTTTCCTTCTTTTAGTTGAATACTGCTGTATTCATTAGAAATCAAGGCATCGGCACCAAAAGAGAGCAGGTCATCATGAGTGAGATGAGGCCCATAGAGCTTACCATTATTTCCATCCACTAAGTCCACAACTTCTTGATTTCCAGCGCTATCTTGTCTTATTTCATTCAGTGGATAATAGGCAACTAAATTGGCTTCCGTCCCTGTTAAACGTTTATTTTTATCCGCTTTAATTTCCTCCTTGCTACGAGCTTTATTCCAAATTCGTAACTCTGCTATTTCTCCTTGAAAACTAACCCCTTCTTCTCTTCCATCGCATCCTATTCTATGGGAAATAGTAGCTACTTTACCAGAGAAAGTTCCTAAAACCCAGCGTTTTTTTTCAATGCCATCACAGTAAAAATAAATTACTATATTATCATTTTCGCCAAGGTGATGGACAACAAAACTAATAAAGTGCCAATGAGCATCTCTTAAATCTGGTCCGCCAATCAAACCTTCTATTCCATCATCATGAGGAATTTCTGCTCCTTCATTATTCCAGTAAAGCCGCATCTTTCCAAAGGCTGTGATTTCAAAATTTACATTAATTGCATTAGTTAAACCATAATCTCCTAATAAAATTCCTCGGCCAGAATCCTCTGGAATTCTTACCCACATCGAAATGGTAAAGGAATCATTAAAAATAGGTAAAGGCTTTGTTAATTCAATGTAATCCTTTATACCATTAAATCTCATTACTTTAGAAACGGAGCTACCAATAGGCGCAGTACAAGCCCACCAAGTTGCCCCCCCGCCTGTTATCTTACCATTATGTCCATTGCCTGTGTGATCCTTGATAGTATCTCCTTGACCTTCACTCAATGGATAGTAGGCCAATAAACCAGGCTCATTGCCTGTCAACAAGATTTTACTATTCACAGCGACCTCTTCGTCCGTCAAGGCAATTTCCCAAATACGAACTTCTGCTAATTTACCGATTTGTTTTTCATCTCCATCATTGCCGATTTCTATAATATTACTAGTAGGTTTTAAATTAGCATGATGAAGGGCTTTGAGCTTTTCCTGAAATCCATCTGTTGCTTGGTGATTAGATTCTGCTAAAGCCAATTGTTTTTCTAAATCTGCAATAGCTTTGGCTTTAATATCTCCTACTTTTTTACCGTCAATATAAAATAGAACGGTATCCCCTTTGCCAACTGCTGTAAGATGATGCCAGCCCATAGATAATGAATTCATGTTGAAACCACTTCCATAGAAATGTTTGTCCAATACCTTATTACCCCAATATGTTCCTAGTTCCCCCTTTATTACAGTCACTTGGGTATCAAAATGATGCCCCCTAGTTAACAAAATCATGTCTTTAGTTTCATCATGACCAAAAAAAGGATACACAAACCAGGCTTCTATACTCCAATCTCCTGAAAGTAAAAGTGGTTTATTTAATTGTATTTTACTGTTTGTTCCGTGAAGATTTAAACAAGCTCGATGAGCATCTGGAATCCATTGTTCAAAAGAGCTATTATTGCTATCCGAAGTGGCATCATAATTCGTTTGGCGCATTTGCCCTTCGGTATCAAAATAGCTGAGTTGGACATTGCCTTCGCACGTTTCAATGGCATTTAAACGACTAGAGGGTTGTACAAAACCAAGAAGTGCTCCTTGCGTTACAAAACCACGACTATCTTCATCTACTTTTGGCATCGCTTGGGGACCTTGTTGCGTTTCGTCGACAGCAGTAAGAAACTCTCCATTTAGATGATTAATCGCCGTTTCAATAGTACTGATTTCGTTATTAACGTTTTCTAAACGAGTACGAAGTTTTGTTAAGGTTTGATCCTGGCCTATTGGGTTTTGTAATATGGCAAGCTCCCCTTTAAGTGTGTTTAATATTCTTATCGCTCCCCCCAGTTCCTCATTTTTTTCCTCTTTTTTTGCCAAAGCAGTTGCAATAACATTATTAGTTATGTCACCAATACGACTGATTTTCCACCTTTGACGATTTTGTCCATGCTCGGGCCAAATGCATACATTATACTTTTGTTTTCGATTAGCACTCTTATCTAATACTTGATCCGTTGCTCTATGACGAATAAAATAATACTCTTCGTTTTCAATTTTCTTTGGTTTCCATTGATAATTATAGTCATTATCTTTATTAATTGCACCATAAACAAGAGATTTTGAGGAAGCCCCTAATTCTAAATTATCGTACCTGCATATAATCTTATAATACTTCTCATTAGTTTCGGTATCCATCTCGACAAACACAAACTTGAAATAATTATTATTATAATAAGGATTTCCATTGGCACCTATGTCTGCATGAAGTAGTCCTTTTGATTTAGTATATATCCGAGCAATCCAATGTTCATTATCCATACAGACCAGCTTGCACCAATAGTTTAATGGATTATCTTTTTCTGTCTTATAGGTTGTTTCCCAATTATCTCTTTCCTTAGTGATAGAATTTACTAAAGATTCTTGAGCAGTTATTTCTTCTTTTTTTTCATCAATACTTTTAGAAAGTGAAGCTATTTTTTCCTTTAACCACATTTTTTCGCTTAATAATATTATTTCTTCATGCTCTTTTCCTTCCATATCTTTTAGCTTGGTAGCAAGGTCTGCTTGCTGATCTGCTAAAGTCGTCAACCGAAGGGTATCGGTGTATTTTGCTTCCCTGATGCTGTCTGATAAAATGCGCATTTTATGCTTCCGAATCTCTATGGATGTCCAATCCCCGTTTATATTATCAAGTTCAAAAGAACGCAACATGCTTATTGTATCGGGAATAGTTACATCGCAAGAGGCACGATACCAACCTTCTCCTAAATCTTCAAATGCATTTTGAGTCGCTCCATCAACCTTAATTTCCTCGTCTGAACTGCGGCTAACTTTCCCCCAATAGGAAAAGGTAAAAGGATTTTCCTCATTCAAAGAATCAGCAGTAACCCCATTGGCAGGATTGACTTTAAACTCAAAGCTTTCTTCGTAGGTGGCTCTTTGGGTGACGGCAAAGAGGTCGGAATTCCGGTATTTGATATAATCCAATTCTCCAAATTTTCCATGTACGGTTCCCTCATTTCCATTTTTTGAATCAATGACTTTACCATTGATAATGCTTCCTAAACGCCAATGTGCCACCAAAAACTGTGCATTGACATCGGGTTGGCTTGTCATTTCTGCTTTAATTTGACTTCCAGTACGAGCTTTTTCCCAAATACGGATATCTCCCAGTTCACCTTTAAATTTAGTGCTAGTACTATTTTTATCCCATCCTATATTGTGGAGGAAACTTATATCTATTTCAGGAAAAGCTATAGAATGAGAATCACCTGAAAATAACCCTGCCTGACCATCAATAAAGAATTTGAAAATCCCCGGGCCTACACGTTGAGGTACATTTCTAACAAAAGCAATAAAATGCCACTTATTATCTCTTAAATCCTTTTTTCCAGTAATACTCTCATGACCTTTCCACGAAAAGCTTAATTTTCCCTCTTCATTAATTTCAAAATTCACGCCTGTATCATTACTGTCATACCCTAATAATATTCCCCCTCCATCTTTTGGCACTTTCACCCACATCGAAACAGTAAAATCACCCTTGAAAATACCAAGGGATTCAGAAAGTGCTATATAGTCATTTTTTCCGTCAAATATTAATCCATGTTCTCCCACCTTCCTATCCAAGGAACGCTTTAGAGTTGTTGCGCTAACATAAGGATTACCGTGAACTATTCCATCATTTCGATTTTCTGTAAAGTCAATTATTTTGCCTTCTGATATAGCCCCCATGCGCCAATAGCCTACCAAACCCATTTCTATACCTCGGAGTTGTAGGTACATATTGTTTTTGATTTGTTCCGCTGTACGAGCTGTTTTCCATATCCGTAGATCTGAAATCTGCCCCTTAAACTGCTGTATATCACGGCTATCACGGCCTATTATATGAGGAATAATAGCCTCATAATCAGGTAATTCAATTCCTGTTACATTTATGTCTAGAATACCATCTATATAAGTATAAATAGACGATTTGTTATCTTCTCCTTTATCCCTAACAAAGCTTATGAAATGCCATTTTTCTTCTTCCAAAACTATTGTTCCTTCTAAATTAGCACCATTTTAAAAAAGCCTGAGCGTTTTGTCCTCCTTAACCTCAAAGTTAAAATCGATTGCATCAGTAAATGCATAGTCTCCGAGTAGAATAGCATGTTTATGGTTTTCTGCTAGCTTCACCCACATAGAAATTGTAAATGAACTGGAGAAAATAGGTAATGTTTGGCTTAATTTAATGTAATCATCCTTTCCATCAAATACCAAACCTCGCCGCTTTTGAGAGACCATTTTTATCACATCAACGGCTTCAGCTATTGGCCACTTTCTTTCAATTGCAAAACTGTTATCATCCAGCCTTTGTATAGGGTAAGTGTTATTATAAGATTCCGTTCCCAGAATTTGCACCATATCTCCTGCCATTAAGCCATGTCCTTTGCAGGTTACGCGCAATTTTTCATCTTCAATTATCTTATAGGAACTTATCATCCCATCAAAGACTAAGCCAGACGGTGCTGAGACCTTTTTTTCCCATTCTCCTAAATGCTTTTGGTTGGGTATTTCAATATCAAAGGTGTCAACATCAATTTTTTCTGTTTTATAGAGGCCTTGAAAATCTTTATTCCCAGTAATATTTACCAAGTCTCTATTGGACAATTCTTTAGCTTCGCCATCTTTAGTTGAAATTTTTACTAAATCTTCAATTCCTTCTTCTTTTTTACCTACTGATAAATTCGTAATTATTCCTTTAGGTGGCGGCGTACTATCCGCAAAGGCTTTAATTTCATCTAGCGTATCCAAAGGTAGTAAGATCTCTCGTTGTTGACTGCGGAGGACCTCAGAAGATTTTGGTCTTTCCTCAATTTGGGAGAGCAGTCCATTCCCATCAATAGAAAAACTCAAGGCTGCCGTTCCTTCATTTGTAGGAATTGCCAATAGTAAACGAGTGGCTGTTTTTATTAATTGGGTCTCCCCTGATTGGGTTTGTTGTTCTTGCTGTAAATCATATTTGGTGGCGGCGAAGCCATTGGAGATAATCGTTTGAATGCCGCCCTCATTCTTCTTAATAACTAAACTACGCTTAATCACGCCAGGTATGCTTCTAGGAACAAGGCTGTTATTCATATGGTCAAAAACAGTATAGTCTTTTATGGCAAATAGTCCTTCTTCCGTAGAACGAAGAGTGGTTAATTCCACCGAGTTATTATCGCTATTATACGCAAAAATATGCCAACGGTAAATCTCATTTTCATTAGTCGGCACTAACACAACAGAAAACCATCCGTTTTTCATATTATTGATAAGGGATAGTTCTGTGGTTGGCTCGTAGAAAAAATTATCGTCCATATCCCGATAGTCTAAGCTATCAATATTTTCTAGTCCATTTGTCCCCATGCCCATACTTTTAATAGGCGTATATTTCTGTTTACTTCGCTTAAATCGCACATCTAATTTACGATTCATGGTATTGGTCATTCCATCAAACACGAACCGGTCGACTAATAGCGTATTTGCAGGAATATGTTGATCGTCGTCTTCCTGTGGAGACACTTCTTTTGATTGCCGAAAAACATAAATATGCCCAAAAGCAGAAATAAGTTGGACGGGTGCAACTGCAGAAGCTTCGCTCGTTTTGTAAAGAGAACGGAGGATGAACTCTGTTCCATTCTCTTGATGTGTTAGTTCGGCTGTTTCTTTTTCAACAACTGATTGGTCAGTATCTTCATCAGGGAATTCCAGTACTTGCAATGCTTCCCAACCCGTCCGCAAATCTGCGGGCGTATTGAGGTAACTATCTTCAAAACCATCCTGCTTGACGGTATACGTAATTGTTCCATCAATATGCGTGTTAAAAACAATGACCTTGCCTTCATGAGTAATGCTGTTGATGTGTTTGATAGGCTTGTCGCCAATAACGGTGGTGGCTGATTTGTTCATTTATGACTAGATAGAGAGGTTAAAAAATAAAAAGGATAGCGCTATTTCCTTCAGTTAAGCCGCAGCAAGTTCCCTAACTGCGACTACAGTAATATCCAATTTTTCCCACTAAAATTGCTGGTAGTACTATAGTTGTAATGCTATTTATCAAGAAAGAGACTTCCTAAGAAATAAAAGGAGTCAAGAAAATAATAGCATTACGTTTTTAGGACTACCAAATTGCTTATCAGAATAAGCAATAAAAACTTTGTTTCAACTGATTTTTAAGCGTCTAGATTACGCCATAAAGGTAAATCAACAAAAAGACTCCAACCTACCCCAAAACTGCAAAATATATACCCCTAAACTGCAAAAATTGCTAGTTGCTAGTTGCTAGTTACTGGATTGGGAATCTGCCTCCTTTCCGCAACAAACTAGAAGGCAACACCCCAAACTGCCGCTTAAACAACAAAGAAAAATAGGCGGGCTTTTGAAAACCTACCGCATAACAAACCTCACTAACCGTCAAATAAGATTGATTTTGTAGCAGTTGGGCAGCTTTTTGCAGTCGAAGTTCATTGATATATTTGGCAGGAGAAAAATCCGTCAATTTTTTTACTTTATAATAAAGGCTGCGAGGAGACATTTGCAGGAGGTTTGCCAATTTTGGTACATCAAATTCATCGGCGGTTAGATTGGCTAAAATGAATTGTCGTAATTCCTGTAGCCAAATATTTTCGGCAGGCGGTGGCAATTGCAATAGGGTAGATAGCGGAATACTATGGTTTTTGTTCATTTTGTAGAGAGTGTTTAAAATAAAATATTATTTGTAAAAAAAATTGTTATTTTAATCAACCAATAGTGTCATGAATACCGTCAACTTAAACATCTACGGAGTAGTTGAACTATAAGGCTTTTTATGTTGCCAAATATTCATCCCTAAAGAAGAAGTCAGCAACTTCTCTCTCGTTGCTGACTTCTCTTAAAAATCTCAATAATATTTACTTTTTAATATTTTGTAGCTAAATAATTTGAAACTTCTTTGTCTTCTTTAATACCTCCCTCTCCCGCCTCTTGATGGGGGTACCCTTGCTTTATTAATCATTAAGGGGCGACCTTTCCAGTCCATCCCCTCTAAATCATCTATGGCCATTTCAGCTTCATCTTCATTCGCCATATCTACAAAACCAAAACCTTTTGACTTTCCTGTCTCTCTATCTATGATAAGTAGGATAAGAAGCCAACACCTTAGACTAGCTAGAAACTTGAATGTGATGTCAACAACTCTCCCCCGAACCGTGCGTGCAGCTTTGACCGCACACGGCTCTCCATATTATTATCTTATTTTTAGCGTTAATTACGTTTTCGATTCACCATCCTCGTTAGAATACTTCTTGATACCAAGGTTTAACATTATTTGGTCAGCTAATACTTTAGGACTAACTCCATCGTAAGTTCCGTAGTGTATATCTCTATGACACTTGAAACATACGGGTATTTGCCTTCGGTTGACATAGCCTAGGACTATATCGAATCCTTTGTACCTATGTCCTTTCCTCTTAATGTGTTTGACATGATGCATCTCAATATTATCCTGAGATTGGCAGATGCAGCATCTTTCAGTCTTTAGATAAGAGGACGTATCATTTAAACCTTTGTGGAAGATTGTTTGCCAGTTCTTGCCTCCAGATCTTATAGAGAAAGCATTAATGTCTCTTTTTAATCTAGGAGAATAAGGAATACTGATAGCTTTTTTGCCATCTGCTCTTTTGACAGTAACGGGTTTGCCATGTTTGGCAATGATTTTACTCACGCTTGATTTGTATTTTGTAGCAAGTGTCTTGATGAAACTTTCACAAAGCAAATAAAGCACATAGTTTAACCCGTGAATGTTGTTGACGAAACGGAAGTAATTCTTAATACCATTACAGACGGATTGGTAATGCAAAGCAATATCATAGTCTGATTGGTTTTGCATCCTGTAGTACGCATTTGACCTGAACTCTTTGTTCTTAATCCTTAAGTAACCTTTATGATAAAGTTTAGTTAATACTTTATCAACTGGCATTTGAAAGGAAAAGCTATTTTTGTAACAGGTTCTAACTAAGAATTTTGTTCCACCTCTTTTCACATATCTGAATTTAACCCCTTTAGGTTTAACGAATTTTAAGTTTAATCCTAAAAATTCATGTTCTCTCGAATTTGCCTTATCTAAATAAGATTTATCGAGATTCCATTGCAGTCTAAGATAGTTCTCAAAGAAGACTTTGCATTTATTGAAAGTCTCCAAAGCTTGCTCAGAAGTTCCTCTGATTCCAATCATCCAGTCATCGGCATAACGAATATATTCTATACCGTAAAGATTAAGTTCTTGGTCAAAAGTTTTCCTAGAGTCCACGTTAAATAAGGAATCGGTTTTCGTTTTCCTCATAAGAGCACTATACTCTTTGTACTCCTTAGAACTGGGTGGATATTTATCCCTTTTTCGTTTATACTTTTCGATAGTGTTAATTATCCTTTTGTAAGTTAAACTAATAGAGGGTTTGATATACACTTCTTTTCTAAGGTTTTCTATAAACGTGTCAAACTCATGCAGATAAATATTTGAGAGTATTGGGCTAAATACTCCCCCTACGCAAAAGGTAACTTTTATTATTCTCCCCAACCGACCTACCTTTAAGCTGTATGCAATGATTAATTTTAATGGTATCATAATCGACTACAATTTCCTTTACCAGTAAT
>Ga0208544_10001860_pt1 | contig 14162 bp, 19 predicted proteins | sample DEB08_DNA_9_FD_184526 | JGI IMG/M metagenome (GOLD analysis project Ga0208544, IMG submission 184526) | Aqueous microbial communities from the Delaware River and Bay under freshwater to marine salinity gradient to study organic matter... | ecosystem: Environmental > Aquatic > Marine > Coastal ...
TGACTTCCTGTCTTCTACCTCAACCTTAAAAGACTCAAGGTCGATTTCCATTTCTTTAATACGATTCTTAAACTCTTCATCAGCCTGTTTAACAATAATTGCTTTTTCAGGCTCTCGTTCTATAAGGTCTTCAATCTCGTTTGCAGTTGTACTGCTTGGCAGCCCTAGTTTGGAGGCAGCTATCTTTACAGCCATTCCAGCCATTGGCCCACCTGCTGCCTGTGCAATCGTGGGGGCTAGAGACTTAAGTAAGCCTCCTAATTTCATCATGCGCCAACCTTATCTGTTGGCATATTCTCTTCAGCAATAATGCCGTCTATGGTATCGCACACATCTCTAACGACTACGCCAGTGGTAGCAGACAAGGCAGAACGACCTACCGCTCTCATACCTTTGTATAGCTGGTTACAGTACAGGTCTTTGTTATCCATGACCTGCTCAATAGAAGTACAGCTAGACAGCATAACAATCGCGCTAAGTATCAGTATTCGCATTCTTTTGCTCCTCTATGAATCCTTTTAGTCTTGATTTATATCCATCCATGAAGTGGTCAGAGATGGCATCAGATACACCACCGTCTTTGTCCTTCTTGGCTGGGTTTATAAAGTTCTTACCAGAATTAGCAAAGTATAACATTGTCTGTGACTTAGAAGGCCCGTAGCAGAACCTTGGTATCTTAGCCACAATGTCACTGCCCATGACGCAGGAGATTTGGTCGTCTAGCTCCATAGGACGCTTGAACCCCTTGAAGAATGTATTAGGTTTGCCAAAGGTAATCAGGCTGAGGTTAGGGTGCTTCTTGTTTAGTTTAGCCGCTGTTAGCTCTGCTAGAGCACCACCAAGACTATGACCACACACTAGGGTACGTTTCTTGTAGTCGATAAGCTTTTTAATTTGACCCCAGACAGAGGCATGAGCAGTAGCAAAGCCACCATGACAAAAGCGACCTGCATACGGTACAGGGATAGCACTGGCGTTCCAAATCCAGTCAGCGGCTTGCTGTGTGCCTCTAAAGACAATGATGTCTACTGACTTACGCTTAACAACATAAGCAGTGGTGGAGGTCCACTTACTTTCAATCTTAAAACTGTCGAAGTAGTTATTGTCGTTGTAAGCCTTCATCGACCACGAGCAAGCCATTGTTAGCAATACAGGATCAAGTTTCATAACAACCTCATAGTGAGCCAATAAAAGCGATTATCCAACCTGCCCCACCTACGCATAACGCGGCGGCTATCATAGCAAAAACTAAGTTTTTAAGCTCTTGTTCTTTCCTAAGTTTCTCACGCCTTTCCCGATTTCGTTTGATAGCCTCTTGCGCCCGTCGGTATCGCTCTTCCTCGCGTATCCGCATCATCCGCTGATACAGGGGCGTTTTACCTTTAGCCATGAAGATTTTCTTAACCTGCTCTTCATACTTGGCTATCTTCATTTCAGCTTCAACTACCTTGAGTGCGTAGTTCTCTACCGATCCTGACGCATACGCCCCCGAAGCGGGACGGCGTTCTAGTTCTTGCTTTGCTTCTTGTACTTTATCTTTAGCATCGTAGAAAGAACCGAGCTTTCCAATAAGGTCAGTGGCATCCTGCCCCGTTTGAACTCCTTGTTGAATAAGCTCGAAAGCCTTGCTTGCTGCTGCAAGTGCTAGTCCAATCTCGATCATTTAGCATTTACTCAGCTTCTTCGCGTGGGTCAACCCAGCCTTCTACAGCCGTGAAAGTCCCATCTGCCGCACAGGTATACTTGCAACCGTACCAATCGTCAGGCGTTGTTACACCCTCGATCACTGTAGCATTGCTGGAGTTAAGGTCACCGATGATAAAGTCTAAGGCAGACGGATCGCCCATCTCGATGTTGTCGGCAGTCACGTTAATACCGTAGTCATCAGCCACGAGGTATTTGCTAGTATTGGTTGCAGTGTCTACTATCGTTTTCATAGTCCTATCCTGTTAGTAAAAGTGAAGTTGTTGAAAGAGCAGTACCCGCTTTCGTGCTAGTACTAGAAGTTGATATTGTACCATCGTCTTGAACGAAGTAGGCAGTGTTGGGCGTGAGGTCAGAAGAAAGGTTCAAAACCACCGCAACCGCTGGGTATGGTAAAGCTGCGGTTTGATAAGTTATAACAGTTCTGTTTGCGTTGGTATCATAAACACCCATGCAATATACAGTGTTAGTTGCGTTAAAAGTAGTAACATCTGATACGGTAATGCTTGTGCCGCTTACGGTTCCAATAGCCAAATTTCCTAGATATGCGGAATTAATATATGCGCGATAAACTAGTATCATTTTATTGTTAACAGGGTCAAAAGACATACCTGTAAAGGAAGTGCTGGTTGAAGTGCCTACCCTAGTCTCCGTACCAAAAGAAATGCTAGTACCGCTAACCGTCCCCACTATACAACTTCCACCAACTACATCACTGTATAAAACAACCACTTTGTTGCTATTTGAATCAAAACCAGCAGAAACATAGTTGCTTTGAGTAGCGTTAAAAGTAGCTTCTGAGCCGAAGCTGATAGACGTTCCTGAAACAGTGCCGACGATTGCTTTACCTAAATTTCCAACAGTGCCGTCATTGTAGGCAACGACAACTTTATTACTGTTAGAATCAAAAGTAGCAGCAACGTATTCAGAGTTCCCAGAATTATAAACAACTCCAGTACCAAAACTTATTGAAGTGCCACTGACTGTACCTACGATGGCTGTACCGTAGTTAGAGTTACCTGTATCACGATATGCTATAACTATTTTGTTTAAATTAGAGTCAAAGGTGGTAGCTATATAGTCAGTGTTAGCCGTTTCAAATACAACTGGCGTACCAAAGCTAATAGACGTTCCCGAAACTGTACCCACAATAGCTGTACCGTAACTAGAATTACCCCCATCTGTGTACGCTATGACAACTTTGTTAGCGTTTGAATCAAAGGCAATAGAAGTGTACGACATTGAGCCAGATTCAAAAGTAACTTCGCTACCGTAGGAAATTGAATTACCGCTTACAGTTCCAACAATTGCTTTACCTATATTTCCAGCACTGCCGTCGTTATAGGCTAGAACTACTTTGTTGTTTGAAGAATCAAATGCAGAGGCTACATAACCATTTGCAACTGAAGAAGCACTTACAGGAGTGCCTAATACTGGAGCTACAGCGGCTAATCCCGTATTCGTTATAGCACCACCTTTACATACCACCTTGCCTGTAGCCGCGCTTGATATGGCTTGGTCTGTGATGCCGATGAAGGATGAGGCGTTGGTATCCGCAGCAGCAAGCACGACGGCTTTACCATAGTTTGAATCGCCTTGATCTCTGTAACACGTTACAACCTTGTTAGCATTTGAGTCGAATGTAGTTTCAATGAAGTCGGTATTGCCTGTTTCAAAAATAGTCGCTGAACCAAACGATATGCTAGTACCGCTTACTGTACCAATAATAAATGAACCGCTGTAGGGACTAGCAGGGTTTTTGTAAGACACAACAACTACATTAGCATTTGAATCAAAAGTAGCTTTAGTATCATACGCTGGCCCAAACGTAACTAAACTACCAAAAGATATATTTGTACCTGAAACAGTAGCTACTACGGCAGTACCAGCATCGCTGTTATTTGGGTCTTGAAAAACAATAACCACCTTGTTTGCGCTGGAATCAAAAACTGCTCCAAACACATCTGCTCTTTGCGTTAAGAACACAGCCGGAGTACCAAAACTAATAGATGTTCCACTTACTGTACCTACGATGGCTGTGCCATGACTAGAATTACCATCATCTCTGTATCCAATGACTATTTTGTTATTACTCGAATCAAACGTAATTGCAGCAAACCTAACCGTAGCAGCCTCATAAACCACAGGAGTACCAAAACTAATGGACGTACCACTTATTGTGCCGACTACCGCTGTGCCATGAGCACTGTTTCCAGCATCTTGATAGGCTATAACGATTTTGTTATTACTTGAATCGAACGTGCTAAAAATATAATAAGTAGTAGCTGATTCAAAAACGGCTGGTGATCCAAAAGAAATGCTAGTTCCTGAAACCGTACCTACAATAGATGTGCCGTAGTTAGAGTTACCCCCGTCCATGTAAGATATAGCAACTTTATTAGCATTAGAGTCAAATGTTACAACACTATAAAAAGTATTAGCTGATTCAAAAACAACAGGAGAGCCAAAACTAATAGAAGACCCAGAAACTGTACCTACAATAGCTGTTCCATAACCACTGTTTCCTTGGTCTCCGTAAGCTATTACTACCTTATTACTGTTTGAATCAAATGCAGCCCCAAAATTAAAAGAGTTAGCAGCTTCATAAACGACAGGTGTCCCTGCACTTGGTCCTCCTCCGGTAGCACTAACAGCCTCAACCTTCCCATCCGACCTTAACGCTACCGTGACACCACTGGCTAACGTGCCTTGGGCCACGAAGTTTGCACTTTTTACACTGCTCCCTGCGGGGAGTAACTCGCTTAGATTGCTCATGTATTCACCAAGTTAATGCTTGTGGCTGAGAGGGCTTCACCAGCCTCGATAGAAGTTGAGCCAGTGCCCAGTGTGCCGTTGTCCTGAACGTAGTAGGTAGAGCCTATTGTTAGCCCTGTGACTTTAGTGTTTATACCACCCTGCAAGGTAACTGTACCTGTAGCAGCGTTAGCTATAGCGGCTTCGGTGATGCCGACGAAGGAGGATGAGGTTGTGGCATTGGCATCAAAAAGATTAGCGTTGCCTTTATTTCCATCACTTGTATTTCTAAAACTATTTACTACAACTTGAGCATCTGGGTCGTATACAGCCGAAGCGTAATTACTACCTTGACCTGAAGCTGGATTAATAGTTACAGCCGATCCAACAGACATCGGAAAGGTTTCGCCAGCAACATAAGTAACTAGCTTTAAAATTAAAGCACTACTTTCTCTATACATTACTGCTGTTTTTCCTTGTGACGTATAGAAAGTAGGAGGGATCATAGTTGCAGACCCTGAAGTAAACGTAGTTGAATTATAAAAAGAATCAAAATAATTTAAGCTAGAATGAATAACTCCCGCTGTTACTTTACCAACACTACCCGCGCCAGCGGCTTGCCAAACAAGTACAGGAAGTTGATTGGTTGAATCATAGGCCCAGCGAGGGTCTATTGCGCTGGAAGCATCAAAAGTATATGTGTTACCCCAAGTTATTGAAGTGCCAGAAACAATACCTATTCTTGCGTGTCCCGGTCCAGCACCTGTGCGATATGCTAAACATAATCTATTTTTAGACGGATCGTGGATGACTGCATTATCTGAAGCGGAAGCGGAGTTGAAAACAACATTCGATCCGAAACTCATGCTATTTCCAGAAGTGGTTCCAACTATTGAAGTACCGTAATCAGAATTATTACCGTCTTTCCACACAATAATTACTTTATTGCTAGTTGCATCAAAACACGCATAAGCGTCGCTTAACCAAGCAGCCGTAAAAGTTAATTTAGAACCCCATGTAATTGAGGTTCCCGAAACTGTTCCTACAAAAACGTAGCCCGGAATGCTATCGCCGCCCGTTCCTGCACTGACTGTGACTACTTTATTTTGACTAGAGTCATACACAACTGCATACAAAGCACTATGTGTATTTGTACCGTCGGGTTCAGTTACTGTACCAAAAGTTATCGTGCCGCCTGAAACTGTGCCTACTACTACTTCAAGATTGTTATTGGTAGCCGCTTCAATATAACCAACAATGACTTTGTTATTTTGAGTATCATAGGCAGACCATATATAGTCTGCGCGAGGTGCAAATTCTACATTGCTACTTACTTGTGCGCTAATAGCTGTAACCTTGCCGTCACTAGTTAACCCTACCGTCTGACCGTTAGCTAACGTGCCACTTGCTACAAAATCAAAAGACTTGCCTCCAGCACCGCTGGGTAATAAATCGCTTAAATTACTCATGTTGGGTCCACCAAGTTTAGGGCTGTGGTTGAGATGGCTTTGCCAGCTTTATTTGAAGAAGAGGTCGTAGCTATACTTCCGTCATCTTGGACGAAGTAGTTGGAGCCTATGACTAGGTCGTTTGCTTCGGTAATTGTCAAAGCCTTTCCTTTTGTTGAATCACTGCCATCCACAAAAGCTACTATTGTTTTATTAACGTTAGAATCAAAAGTTGTACTTATGTTAGCAACAGTACCGCCTACAAAAGCAGAAGAAGCAGCAAAGCTAATACTTGTCCCGCTGACTGTTCCAAAAACAACTGTGCCTGATTGAGAATTCGCTGTGTCTCTAAAACAAACAACCACCTTGTTGGAGGAAGTATCAAATGAATTGGACATATCCGCCGCCGCCGACTCATCAAAATTTACAGAAGAGCCAAATGAAATACTTGTACCTGATACAGTGCATACTACAGCTTTTCCTTTGCTACCACTTTGATATGTAAAAACCACTTTATTAGCATTAGAATCAAACGTACCTGCCATAAGAAAGCTATTGGCAGATTCAAAAACAGCCTCGCTGCCAAATGAAATACTTGTACCCGATACCGTTCCAACGATTGCTGTCCCATGCCCAGAATTACCCGAATCCTGATAACCAGTAACTACTTTATTAGCGTTTGAGTCATAAACGGCAGCACACGCAGAGGTTGATGCAGAATTAAACACCACGGGAGACCCAAAACCTTGTTGACCTGTACCTGAATTGTACGTTCCTACAGCAGCAGTGCCATAACTAGAGTTACTGGTGTTTACCCAACAAATGACTAACCTATTGGCATTAACGTCAAAAACTGAACTAGCGTATGTTGCACCATTGCTTCCGTTGACTAATATTGCGCTAGTAACAGATATGCTAGTTCCACTGATTGTTCCCGTCATACATTCCAATCGATTACCATTCAAGTCATTGGTAAATACTATATTTACCTTGTTGGCAGTAGAGTCAAATGTTGCGGTAGGGTACTGAATGCTTGAAGTTCTAAGCCGAACAGGAGTGCCGTAAGTAATTGAAGAACCGCTGACTGTCCCTACAACGGCTGTTGCGTAAAGACTATCGCTTGGATTGTTATACACAACGACTATTTTATTGTTAGAAGAGTCAAAAGCTACAGCCGTCTTTGTAGTGTTAGCTGCGGAAAACTCAGATGCAGTCCCAAACGAAGGCGCGAAAGGTATCAAGTTACCCCCAGTAGAAAGCCCACCTTTAACAGCGACTTCGCCCGTGGCTCCCGAAGATATAGCAGCGTTGGTTATACCGATGAAGGAGGAGGCGTTGGTTTCAAAACTTTTTAAAACCCTTGAAACAGGGCCGTTGCTTGCCCCGTTGTAGCTTGTTATAACGGTTCCTGTTGTCGAATCATAGGCTAAAAAAAGACCTTCTATCCCTGCGCTAACACTAACACCTGATGTTGCAATAGTGCCTCCAGTTGCCGCAGTTAAAGTAAGATTATCAACCGTCAGTATATACCAATACGCCGCACCGCCAGAAGTTACTGAAACTGCAATAACTCTATCTGCCAAAGTATCATAGACACCCACAGCGTATCTACCATCACTGGTTCTATATTCTAAAGGACTTCCGAAGGTTATGGTGCTACCACTAATGTTAAAGGCAACTGCGCTAGAACTTTTAGGCGAATCGCCATCATAAACAAAAAGTATATGTTTTTTAGCAACTGAATCATAAGTAAAAGCATAAGAGGTGCTTTCGCCTTTAAACCCTGTTGTGGTAATTGCAGTTCCACTAGTAAACCCATTACCACTTACCGTTAACGAATTAGCTTTATATGTTCCATTAGAGTCATCTGCGTAAAAAATAATATGTTTATCGGCAACAGGGTCATAACTTACCGTGGATAACCCAGTGTTATGAGAAGCAAAAGTGTGCGTTGAGCTAGTATTTACCGTAAGCGTAGTCCCAGAACAAGTCATACTTACAGCAAAACCATAACCGTCTGCACCACTACCAGTACCACCAAAAACCCAAACTGTTTTATTAGCGGCAGTGTCGTATGAAAAACCGCCAATATTCATATCATAACTAGTATAATAAACTTCACTTCCGTTGGTTAAAGTGCCGTCCGAACTTACAGAAAAAGCTTGAAAGTAACCCGAAGTATTGTTGTTTCTGACTAATATAATTAAAACTTCTTGGTCAGGATCATAAATCACATTAGCTGGCACTCTATGCGAACTAGTAATTACTTGAGGAGTAGAGTACGTTAAGGTCGTACCTGAAACAGTGCCAACGCTGGCGTAAAGATAATTACTTGTTCCTGACCAAAAAACAACAACCTTTTTCGAGGCTAAATGATATCCAATTACGGGACGTTGCTGAACGCTAAGTGATGCAACCGTAGCCTCTGCGCCTGTTACGGGAGAACCTAATAAACCACCACTAACAGCCTCAACCTTACCGTCACTGCGTAGAGCAACAGTCTGACCATTAGCCAACGTTCCTTGAGCGACAAACTCTATATTATTCTGGGTTCCCCCAGATGGTATAAGCTCTGAAAGAGTAGACATTTACACACTCCAGCCAATCGTCCCATTGATGTAGGTCATCACGATTTCGGCAAAATTCTTATCGAAGGTAAGGTCAGTAGCTGAACTGGCTATGTTAGAGCCGTTACGAGCAACGGTAAAGTTAGTTGTCGCTGCTGCACCTGTACCATCTTTAACCACTACATAATCACCTGCTGATGGACTAGAAGGTAAAGTAATAGTGATCGAACCTGCCGTAGCAACCAAGAACGAAGCTGACGTTGCGGTAGTGTTTGTGCCTACTAAGGTTGGGGCTGGATAACCTGCGGCTTCTGCTGCTGATGTCCATGTGCTTCCGTTAGACTTTAGAACGTTACCTGATGTTCCCGGTGCGACTGCTTGTAATGCTGATGTCCCATTACCTAATAAAACATTATTAGCAGTTAAAGTAGCTGCACCCGTACCACCATTAGCAACAGGTAGTGTACCTGTAACCTGTGACGTAAGATTAACATTAGCTAACGTGCCACCAAGCGTTAAGTTACCCGAACTTGTAACCGTACCCGATAAAGTAATTCCGTTGACCGATCCCGTACCGCCAACAGATGTTACAGTACCCGCCCCAGCCTCTGTTGGGTTAGCGTTAAAGACCGCAGCTCCTGCTCCTGCACCGTCCGTAATAACCATAGCTTTAGAGCCATTGGTAATATTAATCGTAGCACCAGACCCCTGTTTAATCGTGATGGTCTGACCGCCTGTTGTAGCGTTTTCGATCATCCACACTTTAGATACAGTGTTAGGGCCAAGTGTAACTACACGAGTAGTTGTAAGAGAACCTGCTGAAGTAAGCTTTAGATAGAAGCCACGAGTAGCGTCCGCAGTCCCGTCAGGCATAGTGAAGGTTTGGTTGGCATCGCTAGACATTTGTTTTGTGCCATAGCTAAAGCCATCAGTAATTAGTTCAAGGTTAGTATTGGTACTGGTTCCCCAAGTACCGTCCTCATCACCCGTGGTAATTTCTTTTAATCGTAGGTTATTTACATAAGTTGCCATAATTTAGTCCTATGCTGCTGTGTCTATGTCTACCCAGTTAGGGGTTTGTGAACTGTCTACTCCAACCCAGTTCGGTGTTTGTGAAGTATTTATTGCAGTCCATCCCGATCTCGTTACTGTTCCTATTGCTCCTGTTCCAACAACCCCAATAGGGATAACATTAGCACTACTCGTATTTGTTACGTTTCCTACTGACCCCGCCCCTAACACGCCCGTTAAGCCAAATTGTACAGCGGGTACTACAGTTCCTATTGCTCCAGTGCCGACTATTCCGGTTACTGCTACGTTTCTATCGTATGCAGGGGTTACAGTTCCTACTGCTCCTGTACCCGCTGTCCCACTTGGTATGGTAAATACGCTACCTATACTAAATGAAACTGTTCCTATTGCTCCTGTAGCACTGACTCCTGTTGGGATATTAAACTCATTTACCCCTACCGTGAAGTCCCCTATTAAACCTGTACCCGATACTCCTGTTAAATCAAAGGCTGCAACAATGCTAACTGTGCCTATTGCGCCTGTACCTTCAACGCCTGTGGGTCTAACTAGTCCTGTATAATCTAAAGTTACTGTGCCTATTGCACCTGTTGCAGAGACACTGGGTACAGTTAGAACAAGACCGTAAGCAGGGGTAACAGAACCGACTTGCCCAGTTCCTACTACTGAAATGTCATTAGCACCCCAGCCGCCTTCACCCCATCCACGAGCGCCCCATGTTGCACCTAGGTTTACAACTTTAGAGGCTTCTCCACCCCATCCGTTAAAACCCCAAGGCCGTTCACCCCATCCGCTCATGGCACTTCCCTACTTAAGCAATACGGATAATAGCTGCCGCAGCACTAGCAGTGGGGAACTGTATCTGGAAATCACCGGAACTTACTGTCTGATCGCCACCAAAGCTAAGTACCGCACACGCAGAATTAGAATCGCCTGTGTCATAAATTAAAGCCCCTGATGTAGTGAAACTAGAAGAAGTCCACGTTACAGAACTAAAGTTAGTGATCGCTGTTGTACCGTCCGCTGTAGGAGTCACAGAGGTAAGGAGCTTACCGAGTTGTGTGTATCCTGTCGCAGTAGGTAACTCGTCAGCACCCATCTGAGAATAGTTAGTAGTCGCTGCACCAAATGTACCACTGCCTGAAGCAGTAGCTTTGAAAAGCGCCATTTTAAAACGGTTACTTGCCGCAGAGAAGTTATGTAAACCCTTCAGCAACTCAACTTTGAACGATGTGGGCATTGCAGTTGTGATTGTAATTGCCATGTTAGACCTCTAGTAGTTTCACTAATTCTGGATGCCCCGCATCCCGAAAACGGTTGATTAATGTGGTGTTGTGAGAAGCCACCGCTTGACGTAAATAATTAACCATTACGGCTCTGATGTCATCTCTAAATGCTTCTGCTTGCGCCTGTATTACAGGGTGTGAGTTATTCCCGATGGAAATAACTTCGTTTATCGCATGTTCAGCCAGCTCTTCGGGGGTAAATCCGCGCCCTGAAACTGCTGAAGTTGTTGCTATTCCTACTTCTACTCCACCTACTGCACTTAACATAAATTATCCTATTTGACTGGTACGCGAACAACGCCGTTACGATAAGCGTCAGTTTCTAATTTGCCATCACCCAAGTTCTTTAATAGTAACATAGCTTGAGCGTAGAGCTTTTCATACAACGCTACCATATCAGCTTCGCCTTTCTGGAACCTTATAGCATTAACCAAAGCCCCATTTAATAGAGCAGAATCAAACTGCTCGCCTAACCACGTAGTCCCAGCAGTAACAATGCTTTCAGGATATTTCCCATAATGCAACTCAGCAACATACGTAACATTAGGAGTTGGCCCTACGATAAAACTAGTCTGACTAAAGATGCCGTAGTGCTGTGGTCGTCCTTGTGTAGCTGCAACAGGGTAAGCTTCTCGTATAAAACTAGGGTCTTTGTTAATTAAATAATGGTACTGAGCACTAGTAGGGTCAATAACCGCTAAAGAGTACACATACAACATTCCCGTAGGCATTGTAAGGTACTGATTACCACCAGTTATATTACCCGTCTGGTTTGCACGTAACGCAGGAAGATCAACAGTAGAGAAAATAATCTGTTCTGCTTGCTCAGTAAACATAGCCAACTGGTCGTCCGTAAACGTCTGTTCGCATACATCCTGTATGTTTGCTTTAAGCTCGGTGTAATTCACCTAAAACTCCCTACGCCATTGGCCCACGAGCCATAGTACCTTTGGTTGCTGCACCCGTACCACGTATCTTTATACCGCTTGTCTTTACAGGAGCGGAAGATTGCTCTGGCGAGTTAACAGTAGTGCCGGGATCGTACTCTTTAATCCCACCCATCTTGTGTACTTTCATTCCTTTTTCTTTAGCCATTTTAGTTCCCCATCCCACTGTGATTTGTACAGTAATAATATAGAAAAGGTGCGCCTACGGGTACTGTAATTTGTGTGTAAGCTCCTGCGTTTCCGGGTACTCCGTTGGTAGTTACCCCAGAAGTATATTCAACACCGCCAGCATGTGTACCGTTAGGAGTACTAGAGAATCGCAATGGGTGTCCTCCGTTCGTCCCTGCTGACTGGTCAAACTTGTAGGTGTTACCCACACTTAGTTCTAGCATTGGGGTTACAACTCCATCAACATAGTACTTGTTCCCTGTCCCATAACGGTTTGTTCCTGTAGCTACCGTTATTGTGTAAGTAGTAGATACCACCACACTGACTAATCCTATATGCCCAAACGCAAAGAGTGGGTCTACCGGCTGTAATCTCGCTCGACTTGCAGGATAACCTGTAAAGTCTGGTCTTGGATCTCGTATTGCCTGTGGGTCATTTATCGCAAATGTTCCCAATCTTAACTGTGGCTGGTCAGGGTTCCAACACTCTGGACAAGCCTTAATTCCTGTAACCACTGCCTTAATAACCAGAGGTTTTAACTGCCTTAGCCTATACTGAAACCCACATACGTCGCACTCTGCTAACGCATTTTGACCTGACGCAAATTTCTGGCTCATAGTTACCTAGGTCCATACAAGCGAGGTATAAGCATTTCAGAAGCCTTTTCTCTATCCTCTCCCGCAGCTAACGTATACTGTTCATCATACTGTGCTTTGAGCATTTCTAGTCGTGCCATGCCTTCCGGTAGCTTAGTAGCCAAGTAGTATGCTAGACCTGCTACAAGCGCGGGAAAGAAGCGAAATGGCATATCGGCTGTGTTAACGCCCGTCCCTGCATCATCAATACGTTTAAGACGGTAGTATCTAAGCACATAAAAAGGCTCAGGCACCGTACCTTGGTTTGGTACAGGCCATACGGTAATCTGCGGGTTGTCTGTCTTACGATCAACCCACGCTTGTATAGGGCGACCCTGAGTTAACTTATTAGGAATAGAAGAATAAGTATCTACACTGATACGTGAAAGATTCAAGTCAGTCTGAGTAACTGCATTGCCCTCACTGGTGCGAATAAACTGCTCTATTAAATCAATAGTATTAGCGGGTAGGTCATAAGTAGCTGTGCCTTGAACAAGGTTTACGAAACCCTCCTCAATGGTCCACATATTAACGCCACGATTAGCCCACTCAATGGTCAGTAGGTTCATAGAACGACGCGCTGTGCGTAGATCATAGCCAGAGTGTAGCTCCCTACCGGCACGTTCAAACGCCTCTTCAGCGATCTCTGTGAACTCCATATTAAATGTAGTAGTACCCGATACAGCCATTACTTACCCCAACTTTTCCGTGCAGTAGCCCTTGCCTTGGTAGATAGATCGCCATAATGAAACAGTTTCTTAGAAGCTTTAGTCATCGTCTTCCCTGTCATTACTGTCCCATCGGCGTGTTTATGCGTACCCCCTCTATGGGGCTTACCATCTTTGAAGTAGTGCATTACACCTTTAGCCATTACTTCTTTCTCCTTTTTAACGGAGTGACTCGTTTAGGTTTACCTGCTGGTTGGCCTAGACGTTTCTTCTGTGCTACACGAGACTTCTTCTCTGCCGCTGTCATTTCACCCGATGTCTTAGGTGTTTTACTAGAAACCCTCTTTGTGGGCCTACAGTACGGCGTTCCTCGTTTGTCTCCTTTCTTGCGCCCACAGGCTTTACCTGTCTTTACGTCCTTCCAGTCTTCCTTGAACCAACGCTTTAAGGCTGCGCCTTTGGCAGTTTTACGAACGGCCACTGGCTTTCTTCTTCCTGCACTTAGCAATAGCACCTGACGCATACGCGGAAGGGAAGACTTTGTACTGCCTCTTCACCTTCTTATAGCAAGCGTCTTTTACTGTCCCACCCTTATTAAGTGCAGTAGGACGTTTAGCTGGGTTTATTGCACCCATGCCTTTACATGCCATCATAGAGAACTACTCCTCTGAGTCGTCTTCTACTTCTACAACAGGCTCTTCAGCTTTTTTAGGAGCTGTTTTAGGAGCTTCTTCAACAACTTCATCTTTACCGTCCGACTGTCCAAACAATCCAGTTCCCATAATATTATCCTCAATTAAACCATTCGTCCTTTAGTATGCCCTTTTACAGCAATACCATCAGCACGGCTAGAAGCACTGCTCTTACTTTTACCAACCTTGCCGCCTTTTTTCATCATAGTAGAAGCGCCAGAATACGCACCTCTGCCCATAGATTTTTCCATGCCTTTACTTTCA
>Ga0208544_10001861_pt1 | contig 14161 bp, 12 predicted proteins | sample DEB08_DNA_9_FD_184526 | JGI IMG/M metagenome (GOLD analysis project Ga0208544, IMG submission 184526) | Aqueous microbial communities from the Delaware River and Bay under freshwater to marine salinity gradient to study organic matter... | ecosystem: Environmental > Aquatic > Marine > Coastal ...
TGGATTTTTTTGCTCGGCTCTGCTCGAGGCCTCCCTTCACCAGGTGAGGTGAGCATGAGATTGCACAGCTGGTGAAGAGCACAGCGATGATGCATAAATGGAATGGAGGGGAGGTTCGCATGGCTCTTTAGCTGATAGCAGATAGATGGCAGTCGCCGCGACGGTGATGGAGGCGGCTCGACGTAAAAAATTCTTCTTACCTATACACTCGTTGGCACGGTCTCAGGGTCAAGTGGTAATTAGTAGAAACGCTTTTGTTATTTTCACTTTTCTATGAATAAAAGTGAGCTCAATGCCGTCTACTGGGCATGAAACGCAATAACTCATGGGTTAAGTCGGTGGTGGTAGCGGTGGCATCAGCAGTGATGTTATCAAGTTGTGTGACGTCCTACGACCGCAGCGGAAGACCAATCCAGACCGTTGATCCGGTGGCTGCTACGGTCGGAGCAGTGCTCATTGGGGCCATAGCTTACTCGGCAGGTAATGATGACCGTGACGATTACCGACACCACGGCCATAGGCCGCGCAGGTATAATCATTGTCGCTAATGGGGGCAGGATACAGCAGTGTTATGGCACTAGTAGCCTCAGATACAGGTAATATTTTTCTCGCTTGGGGTGGCGCTATGCCTTAACGATTGGGGCACGTGGAAAGTGCAGATTACAAAGTTAGGCTGGATATTTTCGAGGGTCCTCTCGACCTTTTACTCTATCTGATCAAAAAGGATGAGGTCGATATTCATACCATTTCCATCGAGCGTATCACGAAGCAGTATCTTAACTACATCGATACCTTTAAGATGCTCAACATCGATTTGGCCTCCGAGTTCATCGTGATGGCGGCGAACCTGATGTATATCAAGAGCAGGACCTTGTTGCCCAAGTCAGTGCAGCCTCCCGAGGAGGATATGGAAGAAGACGACCCACGCTGGGAGCTGATTCGTCAGCTTATTGAATACAAAAAGTTTAAAGATGCGGCCGGGTTTTTGTCTCGTAAGGAAACCGAGCAGGAGGATCTTTTTGCCCATGCACCTGAAAAAATAGCGCCGCCAGTTGCTGAGGACGAGCCGCTTCCAGATGTTAATATTTTCGATCTCATCCGTGCGTTTCAGAATGTGCTTAAGCGCTTTGAGGAATCCACCGATCTTGGAGATATTGTCGATGACCGATACACGGTGGCTGATAAGATTGAATACTTGCTAGGTGCGATGAAACCAGGTGGAGCGATGCAGTTTAGCTCTTTGTTTGCCGAGGCAACATCAAAAACAGAGGTGATCGTCACCTTTCTCGCCGTGCTCGAGCTGATGAAGATGAATCAGTTCAGGATCAGGCAGGACAGCATCCTTGGAGAGATCGAGGTGCAGCGTAAAGAGGTCGCTTAGATTTGCCGCCCGTCGATTAGTGCGCCTGCAGCCAGTTTGACCCTGTGCCCGAGTCCACTTTGCAGGGAATGTCATGCGGTAGTGCCATGGCGGTTTCCATTTCATGAATGATCTTAGGCGTCAGTGATTGCTGTTCGCTGAGGTGAAGATCAAAAAGAAGCTCATCGTGAACTTGCAGAATTAACTTTGTCTTTGATTTCTCCTTCGCCAGTAAATGATGAACCTTGACCATCGCGATTTTAATCATATCGGCAGCAGATCCTTGCACGGGGGCATTAATGGCGGCGCGCTCAGCTCCGCTGCGGATGGTGCCATTTTGTGAGTCGATATTTCTGACCCAGCATTTGCGACCACTGAGCGTGCTGACATAACCGTTCTGTTTGGCGGACTCGATGGTGTTGTCCATGTAGTCCTTAATGCCCGGGTATTGCTTGAAGTAAGTTTCGATGATCTCGCTTGCTTCGGTGCGGCCGATGCCAAGTCTTTGTGATAAACCGAATGCTGAAATACCGTAAATGATGCCAAAGTTGACCATTTTAGCACTGCGGCGCATCTCGGAGGTGACCTCGTCAATGCTTGTGCTGAAGACTTTGGCGGCGGTTGCGGAGTGTATGTCGAGCTCGTCTTTGATGGCCTGGATCATCGACTCATCACCAGAGAGTGCAGCCATGACGCGCAATTCAACCTGGGAGTAATCGACAGCAAGCAGGGTGTGTTCAGCATCACGCGGGACAAAGGCCTTACGGATTTCCCGTCCAGCCTCTGAGCGCACCGGTATGTTTTGTAAATTGGGATCGCTGGATGCCAAACGACCGGTGGAGGTCATCAACTGGTGGAAATGGGTGTGGACGCGACCTGTGCGGGCAGAAACATGCGTCGGTAAGGCATCAACGTAAGTGGACTTGAGCTTGCTGGCCTCACGGTAGTCGAGGATATCCGCGATGATGGGGTGTTTGTTAGCGAGTCCTGAGAGCGTTTGCTCGTCGGTCTTGAATTGACCTGTCTTGGTTTTTTTAGGCTTCTCAACCAATTGCATTTCTCCGAACAGAATTTCGCCGAGTTGTTTTGGCGAGTTGAGGTTAAACTCTCTTCCTGCAGCGGTGGTGATCTCTTGGGATAGATTAGAAATGCGTTGAGCAAGGGTGTCACCAATATCCTTGAGCGCCCGGACGTCCATGGCAATGCCCTCGTTTTCTATGGCGGTGAGCACTGGTAGCAAGGGAGCCTCGATGTCACGGTAGATGGAGACTTGCTCGCATTCCTCAAGCAGGGGGCGAAGTTTGTCGGCAATTTGCAGAGTGATATCGGCATCCTCTGCCGCGTATTCTGCCAGATCACTGGCTGGGATCAGCGACATATTGAGCTGCTTTTTCTTGCCGCGTTTTTTCGGCGCTTTGGTGGCTTCTTCAGCTTCATTCTCAAGTCCGAAGAGATCACCCTCAGGTTTGATTTCTTTCTGCGCAAGGTCCTCGAGTTTGACGGGGCTGTAACCTAATAGCATTTCTGAAATCTGATTCATGCCATGGCGCTGATCAGGCGAGACAATGGCATGCACGAGCATGGTGTCAAAAAACGGGCCGCTGACCTCACAGCCGTTGGCAAGCAGGACGGAGAGATCAAACTTGAGATTATGTCCCAATTTTTCCTGTTTGGACTGAAAAATGATGCCGAGCTTATCGAGTGTGGTTTGAGGGGAGAGCTGACTTTCTGTCCCGATGTCAACGAAGTAGCCCTCGTGAGCGCTGGTGGCAAAGGCGATGCCGAGGATGTCACAGCTTCTGGGGTCGAGGGATGTGGTCTCGAGATCGAAGCAGAAACGATCTGCAATAGAGAGTTTTTTGACTAGGGAATGGAGTTCGTTGACGGTTTGAACCACCTGATAATGGTGCTCGGTGTCGGAGATAGTGCGAAGTAGCGCTACTGGGGTTTCATCGTTAGCTTCGTCGCCTGTTTGATCGCCCGCTTGAGCATGACTATGCCCGCGGCCAGCGGCAAAGTCTTTGCCGAGTATGCGTTTGCCGAGGGTGTTGAACTCAAGCTCGGTGAGTAGGGCTTTGATTTTCTCATCATCGCGCCCGCCTAGAACGAGGTTGTCCCATTCAGCATCAATCGGCACATCGAGAATGATGGTAGCTAGTTTTTTTGAAAGTAGTGCCTGGTCGGCAAAGTTTTCGAGGTTTTCCTTCTGCTTGCCTTTCAGTTGGTCGGTTGATTTGAGCAGGGTTTCAATAGAACCAAACTGGGCGATGAGCTTCTTGGCAGTTTTTTCACCAATGCCGGGTACTCCGGGGATGTTGTCTGCGGCATCACCCCACAGCCCAAGGATGTCGATGACCTGACGAGGTTGTTCAACGTTCCACTGGTTTTGTATGGTGGGAATATCGAGTAACTCGTGGTTGCCTCCTTGTCGGCCTGGCTTCCACATGGTGGTTGTTTCACTGACCAGCTGTGCGAAATCCTTATCAGGAGTGACCATGTAGGTATGAATGTCACCGCGTTGATCGGCTCGGTGAGCAATCGTGCCGATGATGTCATCCGCCTCGTAACCATCTAGCTCGAGGACCGGTATGCCGAGTGCATGGCACAATTCTTTGACATAGGGGATCGCTGTTGCCAGTTCCTCCGGCATGGCTTCACGCTGTGCTTTGTATTCCGGATAGATGACGTGGCGCTCTGTGGGTGCTTTGGTGTCAAATGCCACGCCGATGTGGCTGGCATCATGGTTTTCCATGATGTCGAGTAGTGCGTTGGCAAAGCCGTAAACAGCGGAGGTGTTAAGCCCTTTGCTGGTAATGATTGGATTACGAAAAAAGGCAAAATGGGCACGATAGACGAGTGCCATGCCGTCGAGGAGAAAGAGCTTATGCATTACGAGCTGAGAGTGAATGTTTCTCCACCAAGTTGGAAGGATAAAGGTGAACAGCTCAGCTTGATATACAATGCTGGGAGCTCATGCGGCGCATGTCCTAGGCATCATAGCCATGTATACTGGGTGCAGCTCTCGGAGGAACTTGGAACCCTAGGTGGAACTAATACCGGTAGTCCTTGCCTCAACGGCAAGTTGAAAAGCCTGATGATTTCCGTAGCGCCTGATGGAGAATTTGACGCAGCGGCGTTGGCCTGGGGCGGGGGACCAGGTGGCCTGCCAAAAGTAATACGAATTGCCATTGCTGGCGATCACCGTGATTTTGGATACCCCGACTACTCCCGAGCTATTGCGTTGGGAGCGCTCACAGACTCGGGCGCGATCAGCTATATTTTCGAGAAGGGCGTCGCGCCAATCTCGGGCAGCACTGAGGGCGAAGTCAGGCTTTCCGTGAACCCGATCGGCAAAGAATTTACCATACTTGATGCCTCTACGCTGCAATCTGACCTGGAAGCCGTGCGTGCCGGCACTAGGCAGATCAATGCGGGTGATGGCATAGTAGGGGTCTTGTTGTCTCGGGTCTTGTTGTCTGGGGTTCGCCATAAAGATGATACGCGAAACCATGCCACTGTATTCATCAGTGCGCAAGCTGGAAGCTTGCTTCTGAAGTCATTCCCTGCTTCAACGGTCCTAGCCATGTCAGGAATAGTTATCAAACCACGAGCCCGTATTTTTCACGGCCACGATTGGGTCTACGCATCGGAGATTCGCAAGTTATTTGGAGATCCAAAAGCGGGGGATGTTATTTCTCTCAAGGACTATCGTGATCGGCCATTGGGCACGGCGATTTATAATCCAGATTCACAGATTGTGGCGCGCAGAATTTCCCGCAGGAAACAGAAGCTGGACAGCGATTTTTTCCAACGCCGGATCGGACAGGCAATCGAGCTGCGCAAGAATGCGGGTATTGATATTAAGCTGGCGAGATTGGTGTGGAGTGAGTCGGACGGACTGCCAGGGGTGATCGTTGACTGTTATGGTGATCACCTTGTTTTGCAGACGCTGACTCTGGCAATGTATTTGAATCGTGAGATCATTGTTGAGACCTTGAAGGAGCTGCTTAACCCTGAGTCGATTGTTCTACGTAATGATTCACCGATGTTGGCCGCCGAGGGCCTTGAGGAAGAGGTGGCTATGATGCACGGCGATAACCCCGGAGTTTTTGTGGTCAATGCGCCCACGGTAGAAGGTGGCGTGAAGTTTGAGATTGATTTGTTAGATGGCCAGAAAACAGGCCTGTATCTTGACCAGTTGGATGCGCACCGTGAGATTGCGAAGCTGGCAAAAGGTAAGCGTGTGCTGGATTGTTTTTGCAACCAGGGAGGTTTTGCTTTGGCCTGTGCCAAGGCGGGGGCTGCTAGTGTGACCGCAGTAGATTCATCTGGTCCAGCGATTGAGGCGGCTCAGCGCAATGCTGAACTCAATGGTGTTGAGATCAACGCGATCCAGCACAATGCCTTTGATTTTCTTAAGCACTGTGAAGACGAGTATGATTTAGTGATTCTTGACCCTCCCTCGTTTACCAAAAACAAGAAGAGCCTTAATAATGCAATGCGCGGCTATAAGGAAATTCATTTGAGGGGCATCAAGCTGCTCGACCGTGATGGTATCCTCGCGACTTACTGTTGTTCGCACCACGCGTCACGGCAGATGTTTTTGGATAATATTGTTACCGCCTCGGTGGATGCCAAGAGAACATTGAGAATGTTGGCTAGTCATGGTCAGCGGCTTGACCATCCAGTGATTCCTGCGATTCCAGAGACGGAATACTTGAAGGGTTTTGTACTGCAGGTGATGCCGTCCAGGTAAGCGCTGAAAAGATCAATGCACTAAAAAAAGTGGCGATATTACCCGGCATAGTGGACGGGCGGTGGTAAATTTGAAGTTGTAAGCAGTGCGCCAGAAGCTTAATGATTTGTTGCTATGATGACATTGATTATCGCATTGGGATCCTTGGTTCTCTATTTGCTGGCCTACCACACATACGGCAAGTGGCTAGGGCGTAAGATTTTCAGGCTCAGTGCGGAGACGGTGGTGCCCTCTATAGAGCTTGAGGACGGCAATGATTATGTGCCCACCTCTAAGGGCATTGTCTTTGGCCATCATTTCACGTCTATCGCAGGAACTGGCCCGATTGTTGGGCCGGCCTTGGCTGTGATTTGGGGATGGTTGCCCGCATTGCTGTGGGTGTTGGTGGGTTCGGTATTTGTTGGGGCCGTTCATGATTTTGGTGCCTTGGTGGTATCAATGCGCAACAAGGGGCAAACGGTGGGTGACATTGCCGGCCGCGTGATTTCCCCAAGGGTGCGTATATTGTTTTTGCTGATCCTGTTCATGGCACTGACGATTGTGTTGGCCATTTTTGGTTTGGTGATTGCCTCGGTTTTCAAGGCCTATCCTCAGTCCATCGCGCCTTGTCTGATTCAAATCCCACTCGCTGTTTTCATCGGTCTTTTTATCCATCGAAAAGGGGGCAATATCATGCTGGCATCGGTGATCTCTCTCGCGCTGATGTATCTCTCTGTGGTTTTTGGCGATATGGGGTGGTTGGGCCAAATCAACGAGTATCTCAAAAGCTGGTCGATGATGCAGTGGGTCAGTGTGCTTTTGGTCTATTCCTATATTGCCTCGGTGCTGCCGGTTTGGGCCTTGTTGCAACCGCGTGATTATATCAACTCACTGCAGTTGCTTAGTACCTTGGGCTTAATTGTTGTTGGGCTGGTGTTTGCAGGTCTCTTTCATGGGGCACCTGTCGATGGCGTGCGTCCGGCTCTTGAAATTGCGGCTCCGATGGTTGAAACCTCGATCAAGCTGAAAGACCTGCCTCTGATTTTTCCCTTTCTTTTCATCACGATTGCCTGCGGTGCTGTTTCTGGTTTTCACTGCTTGGTGTCCTCCGGCACCTCGTCTAAGCAATTATGCTCTGAGACAGACGCCTGTTTTGTAGGTTATGGTTCAATGCTGACCGAGGGGTTTTTGGCGGTGCTGGTCATTCTTGCGTGTGTCGCTGGTCTGGGACTCGGTGTAGCTGATGGCTCTGGCGGGACCTTGCTTGGTGCTGATGCTTGGAATGCGCGTTATGAGGGTTGGGCAACGATGAGTGGCCTCGGCGCGAAGGTCGGTGCCTTTGTCGATGGCGCTGCGAATTTTCTCAAGGCTCTTGGTATCTCTGCTGTATTTGCCACGGCTTTGATGGGTGTCTTTGTCGCCTCTTTTGCGGCGACCACACTTGATACGGCATGCAGGCTCCAGCGTTATGTGGTGCAAGAATTGGCGGCATGTCTAGTTAGGCCAAAGACGGAGGAGTCTATGGGTGAAGCATCAGACTCCCCGGCAGTGATTCGCACCACTGCAAATCCCTTGACCTGGTTGGTCAATAAACACGGGGCTACTATTTTTGCGGTTGCTGTTGCCTGGTGGATGGCTTCCTTGCCTGCTGCTGAGGGCAAAGCTCCGGGGACGGGCGGTTTGATTTTATGGCCGCTATTTGGGGCAATCAACCAGCTGCTCGGAGGATTGGCATTCCTAGTCATCATTTTCTGGATGTATCGTCAGCGCATGGCGGTATGGTTCATCGTTTTCCCGGCGTTTTTCATGCTGGTGTTGCCGGCTTGGGCGATGGTATACCAAATTTTTTGGCAGGCCATTGGCTCCACTGAGAGCTGGATCGAGCAGGAGAGGTGGTTATTAGTCGGCATTGGTTCAGCCGCCCTCATCCTCGAAGCCTGGATGATCCTCGAGGCGGTCGTTGGATGGAGAAAAAGGGCAAGGTAGATTGCTGCGCCCAAGTGCTGCGGATAGCCCATTCCATTGGGACTTTAGCCTAGACATCATAAAGGCAGCTGATTAGCGTCCAGCTCTGATGCGCGGTCTATGGTTGAGCCTTTTATTCTTAGTTTGTTCGGGGGTTTCCGAACTTGCTCCGCAGGCATCAGCGGCTTTGCCAGAGAGCAATGCTCAGGCTTCTCAGCGTCACGTTATTTTATGTGGTGGTCCGGCACTTCGCAAGTGGGAGGACCTCAGGGTAGAAGCGGACCAGCACGACCGCTGGTGGGCAAACTTCATAAGAGCGTCTACCATACGCATTGATGAAATTAAGCGTGCCTATGGCGATAACGCGGTGGTTACATGGATCGTTTATCGCCCCGGCTATGTCGCCCGCGGTAGCGAGGACCGCCAACCATACACAAAGTGGATCACCGCCCAAGCTGCTAAGCGTGGAGTCAAGCTGGCATGGGTCAATAGCGGCAATGGGGCCATCAACGCTATCAACAAGCACCCATCTAGGTCAGTAGTGACTTTTGATTTCTTCGGGCACTCAAACAAGCATTGTTTCCTTCTGGATTATAGCGCCATCATCATGGGCGCTAGCAAGGCATGGATTCACGAAAAAGATTTAGCCCGCATCCGGCCAGAGATTTTTGCTCGCAATGCTCAATGCCAGAGCTGGGGATGCCACACAGGCGAAAGCATGAGCGCTTACTGGAAACGGGCGGTCGGTCAAAACCTGCTTGGTGCCCGAGGTAAAACCAACTATGAACCTGTAGGACTCGGACAGATGCCCTCCATATCTGGTAAGTGGGTTCGATAACAACGTCATTTCCCAGACAAGAAACCTTTTCTTTCCATCTAATTTTTATTACCACAAATCTATGAAATTCGAACAACTCAAAGAAATCTACGAACTTCCGTTTTTTGAACTGATTCACAAGGCTCATGAAGTGCATGTAGCGAACTGGCCTGAAAAGGAAATTCAGCTCTGCACCTTGCTCTCCATTAAAACGGGTGGTTGTTCAGAAGATTGTTCTTATTGCTCACAATCCTCGCGTTACAAGACAGATATCGAGCGTGAGCCGCTGATGGAGTTGGATGCCGTCATGGAGAGTGCTACTGCTGCTCGTGATAATGGATCGACCCGTTTCTGCATGGGTGCTGCATGGAAGGGTGTGCGTAAAGGGACTAAGCAATTCGATGACGTGCTTGAGATTGTGCGCAATGTTGCAGGCCTAGGGATGGAGGTATGCACAACTTTAGGTGAGCTGGGTGCCGAAGAGGCTAAGCAACTCAAGGAAGCCGGAGTGACTGCCTATAATCATAATCTGGATACGTCCCGTGAGCATTATCCTAACATTGTCACCAGCCATACCTATGATGACCGCTTGAATACGATTCGCAACGTGCAGGATGCTGGCATGAGTGTTTGCTGTGGTGGTATTCTTGGACTTGGAGAGACTTCAGATGATCGTTTGAAAATGCTGGAGGTGATTTCTGAGTTCAACCCACAGCCTGAAAGTGTGCCGATCAACTCTCTCATGCCAATGCCTGGCACGCCTCTGGCGGAATCCAGCTCTGTGGATATTTTTGATGTGGTGCGCATGATTGCCGTGACTCGCATCGCCTGTCCTAAAGCGAAGGTAAGGCTCTCCGCAGGCCGCAGCAATATGTCCGAGGAGGGTCAGACGATGTGTTTCTACGCTGGATCAAACTCGATCTTTTATGGTGAAAAGCTGCTCACTACGGTGAACCCAGCTATCAAGAAGGACCTGAAGCTTATCGAGAAACTTGGCATTAACCCACTCAAACCAAATCCTGAGATGGATGCTCCTGGCCAAGAGTGTGACAAGGAACTCTCTCCTTGCTGCAAGTAAGGATCAAGGTCGTGTGCGGATTAGCATCATGATCTGATAGGATCTTTAACGACCTTTTTGTAAAGTCATGAATATAGCGATTACTGGTATCGGCCTGACCAGTGGTCTGGGAGACGGAGTGCAAGCTCATCGGAAAAAAATGGCCGCTGGAGAGCATGCCTTGCGCCCACTTGCCGATCTGCTGGGTGAGGACTCTCCATTTGCAGGTGCCAATGCTGCATGGATTGAGAAGAGAGAAATAATGCAGTCCCGCAAGTGGGCGCCGGCATCGATGCTCTCTCTTCATGTTGCCAAGCAGGCGGTGGCTGATGCGGGCCTGAGTTCGGAAGATTTGGCGCATGCTGCCGTCATTGTTGGTAGTAGCCGTGGCAACGCCGCAGGCTGGGTTTCGGAATGGCCTGCAAGGCGTCCCTTTAAGCTGATGGCGGCGAGTAACTCCATGCACGGGGAGCTGGCATCGGTAGTGAGTATTGAGCTGGGTATCCGTGGCCCGTGGCAAGTGATATCGAGTGGCTGTGCGGCCAGTCTGGATGCGATGGGCATGGCCTGGATGATGATCAAGCAGGGCATGGTGAAACGGGCCATCGTTATTGGCGTTGAGCTGCCATTGATACCTAAAGTTTTGCAGGCCTATGCCGATACCGGAGTGCTGGCGACCGATATGGTCAATGATCCTTACTCGCCGCACACCAGTGGATTGTTTCCTGCTGAGGCGGGTGCTGCAGTGGTGCTCGAAGCGCTAGAGCAGGACGCTTCAAGTTCAAGGGGGTCCAAGGCTTTAATGAGCGGCTACTGGTGTAACTCAGATGCTGATTCCCCGATAGGAATGCCGAGTGATGGTTCGGGTTTGCGAGATTGCCTCAAGCAGGCGCTGGCAGGCTTAGAGAATGAGCCGGCGATCGCAGCTATTTGTCCGCACGCGAGTGGCACGCTGCTGCATGCCAAGGCCGAGCTGGCAGCACTGAAGGCGGCGCTGCCTGCCGAGCGGACTATTTCCCTGCACCCACTTAAACCCTATACGGGTCATTCTGTCGGAGCTAACGGAGTGCTGGATTGTGCGATTCTGGCACATTACTTACAGAACCGAGAGCTGCCACCCAACCTGCAAGGCATCACGTGCCCCGGTCAGCCGTTCAGCCTTCAATCTAATGCTCTTTCAGAGCAAGGCTCGACCGTTTTAAAAATAGCAGTTGGCATGGGCGGTCATAATTCCATTGTCTCACTGCGATCCCCATCGATCAAATAATGCATATTTACATATCCATCGGTGAGCAAAAATTGCGCCTGTTTGAGGGGGATGCATTGGTGGCCGAGTATGTGGTCTCGAGTGCGGCTAACGGCATTGGTTTTGAAGAGGGTAGTTATTGCACACCGACGGGACGCTTCGAGGTGAGTGAGAAAATTGGTGACGGCGAAGCCTTGGGGACGATCTTTAAGTCGCGCAAGCCAATGGGGGTGTGGGATGGAACACCGAGTGATGACGATATGATTTTATCGCGCATCCTGCGTTTGAATGGACTGGATGCTGAGAACGCTAATAGCATGGAGCGTTACATCTACGTGCACGGCACCAATCATGAAGCCTTGTTAGGCGAGCCTACCAGTCATGGCTGTATCCGCATGGCGAATGCAGATATCGTTGAGCTCTTTGATCGCATCGAGCTTGGAGCGCCACTGTTGATTGGCTACTGATCGAGCTTTTTGCGCACGTGTTCGAGCAGCTGTTGGCATCCGTCTTCAAGCATGTCGGCCACGAGCTCAAAGCCCTCATCGCCGCCATAGTAGGGATCGGGAACATCGGCAATTTGATGGTCAGCGTGTTCGCAGAAGCTGGTAAACAGGGTGACTTTTTGAGAGCTCTCAGCTGATCTTGCAAGAGCGCTCACTCCGGCGTGGTTATCGCGATCCATGGTGAGGATCAGGTCGAAGTCGGAGTAGTCGCTGATGGTGAATTGTCTGGCCGCACCAATGCTAGGGATGTTGCGTTTGCGCAAGGTGTTGCTCATGCGTGCGTCCGGTGACTTGCCGGGGTGATAGTCATGCGTTCCCGCTGAGTCGATGTGGATGTACGTCTCAAGCCCAGCTTGCTCGACCTGATGGCGGAAAATATTTTCGGCGGCAGGGGATCGGCAAATATTTCCGAGGCAGACAAAAAGAACACTGAAGGTGGTTTGGGACATGGATCTAGTATGCTATTTAGGGCAGTGAGCGGTTTTTACGCAGTAGCAGCCAGAGGAAGAATGGCCCTCCGAGAATGGCGGTGATGATGCCCACGGGCACTTCCGCTGCTGAGCTGATATTACGAGCGAGGGTATCACAGATGGTGAGGAAGGTGGCCCCAAATAGTAGGGAGGCGGGAATGAGGAAACGATGATTAGAGCCGATGATGAGCCGGCAGATATGGGGAGCCATGATGCCGACAAAACCGATAGGGCCGCAGACGGTGATGATGCCTGCCACCATCAGCGAGACGGCAAAAAAGAGCAGATGGCGGCTGCGATCAACATTAACCCCTCGGCTGGCTGCCATATCGTCTGTGATCGATAGCAGATTGAGTTCGCGGTGCAGCAATGAGACGATCAGCACACCACTGATGATGAAGGGAGCCAGCTGCAGCACCGAGTCCATGCTGGCGCGGCTGATGTCACCCATGAGCCAGTGCAGCACACGAAATGAGCTGCCCGCGTCACTGAGATACTGCAGCAATAGGATCAGGCTCGAAAAGAAAAAGCTAATGGCAACTCCACCCAGTAGCATCGTTGTTGGGGAGAGCTTGCCCGAGGCGCGGGCGATTCCATACACCAGCGCGATGGAGAGAATAGCACCCGATAAGGCAGCCAAAGAGGTGCCAGAGAGTCCCAGCAGGCTGAAGTGCATACCGCTCACGATGGCGATGGTGACTCCAAGGGATGCGCCACTTGCCACCCCTAAGGTAAAGGGTGTGGCTAAGGGGTTGCGGAACAAGGCTTGAAAAACAACACCGCCGAGTGAGAGGCCAGCACCAGCGAGTAATGAGAGTAGGACACGGGGCACGCGGATTTGCCAGAAGATGATGGCATCCATATCATCTGCATCTGGCCTGAAGATGACATCCCACTGCGGTAGGTGATATCCGAGCCACGGGGTTACCACAGCACACAGCAGGGTAATGCCGAGCAGGGCAATAAGCAGTTTGGATTTTGTACGATCGGTCATGGTTTCAGGGACGGGCAGGGAAGCACCATGGGGCGACCTGACTCAGGGTGGGGGTGGAGCAGCCAGTCAGCGTCAAAGATGTCTATCAAGGTTTGCTTTTGCATGAACGCACCGGCTTGAGCGTCGACCATGGTCTGGCCGGCCTTCATGCCGATGATGCGGTCAAAGTCTGCCGATGCCCAGTTGAGGTCGTGGGTAATGACGATCAGGCTGATGTTTTGCTCACGGGTGATTTTGGCTAACAGGCCATGAATGATATCCCGTTGTTTGGGGTCGAGGTGTGCCGATGGCTCGTCGAGTATGAGGGTGGGGGTCTGTTGGGCAAGGGCTGCGGCAATGCTAACTTTTTGACGTTCGCCGCCACTCATGGTGGAGAGTGCTTGGTGACGTAGGTGGCCGATCCCAGTGAGCTCGATGGCCTGCTCGGTGGCCTCCATGCCTTCCTCATCCGCCTGTTTGAAACCAGCTCCACGGCCGCCTCCACCTCCACCTCCACCTCCACCTCCACCTCCATAGGCGTAGCGGCTCATGCTGATGAACTCCATCGCGGTAAATGAGATGCGTTCGGCAAGTTGCTGGGGAACGTAGCCAGTATGGCTGAGTTCGGCAAGAGGACGGCCGTTGATTTCAATGCGACCACTATCGGGCTGGGTCAGGCCGAGCAAACAGCGGATCAGAGTAGTTTTTCCCGCACCATTGGGGCCGACAATGGCAAGTCGTTCACCCGTTCTGATAGCAAGGCAGGCGTCATCGAGTAGCTGGGTCGAGCCAATGCGCAGATTAAGGTCTGATGCCTGAATAATAGGTGTGGGGTCGGTTTGCACGTTGGTTTAGTGATGGATGGCGCGGGCGAAGTGTTCGAGAGTCTGGGGGAAACGTGGCCCAGGAATCAAGTGCTGATCTCCATGAATGATGATCACACGTTGGTTACTGACTGCCTTGAGCTCTTGGTAGCTATGCCATTGTGCGAGCAGTCGTTGCTTGCCGAGTTTGTTCCAGGTTTCGGTGTTG
>Ga0208544_10001863_pt1 | contig 14158 bp, 4 predicted proteins | sample DEB08_DNA_9_FD_184526 | JGI IMG/M metagenome (GOLD analysis project Ga0208544, IMG submission 184526) | Aqueous microbial communities from the Delaware River and Bay under freshwater to marine salinity gradient to study organic matter... | ecosystem: Environmental > Aquatic > Marine > Coastal ...
CCCATGAGGCACTTCTTTAATTTCAGTTTTGTCTCGTGCATCCGATGTCACCGTCCAGCCAACCTTTATGTAAGCGTTAGTGACTGAGGTTGATCCCATTGCTATCAGGTTGCTCTGCGTTGTGATGGTGTAGACCGGGCTGTAGTAGCCATAGTCTCTAGATCCACCAATTACGATATTTCCGTCACCGGTTGTTATGTTCCGACCGGCGGACATTCCGAGACCGATATTATTCTCACCGGTCGTGACACCGAACAGCGCTTCATATCCTATACCCGTGTTATATTCACAATTGTTTGTTGCACTCTGTATTGCGCTACGACCGACCGCAACGTTGCCACGGCCTGAGCCCAAGGCATACAACGCACTCACACCAATAGCAATGTTATCATCGCCACTGCCGCTCGCTACTTTACTGTTGGTGCTTATAACAACGTTGTTGTCCGAGCTGGTGTAGGCGGTAGGGTACTGACTACTATCACCACCACCCACTACCAGGTTGTTACCTATAAAGACATATCCATTGAGGTGTGGTCTAAAGGTAGTCGGTATGCTAGTTAGATTGGAGTATGTGTGAGAGTGGCTATCGTTATTAACAGAAGCTGATATCGAAATATTAGCAGTGCCATTGAACGAGACTGCTGTAGCAGTAATATCACCAGTAATATCGATTGTTCGACTAGTCGCTAGTTTAGTAGCAGACACCGCAGTAGCTGATGATCCTAGTCTACCGTTAGCATTATCATTGGCGGCTTTGACAGCACTCTCTGTTGCTGCGAGCGATGTTGAAGTGCCAGTGACACTGGATGATAGTTTAACGATACCAGTTACTGCGGTACTTGCGCTAGGAAGACTTGACCAAACGGCCTCGCCAGATGTTGTACCATACTTAAGGAAATTTCCTGTAGACCCACCCGATGGAACGTGTTTATTTCCAGCGGTGATTGGATGCGTGTATACTGTATCTGTGTTGGTATCAACATCCTCGCCCCATTTTGCCTTTCCTGAGGAATCCCATCTTAATATCTGTCCTGTAGACCCAAGCTCTGGAATGTGGTTGACGCTAGGATGCGTGTATGAGTACTCAGTGGCCCATGTCGCAGTACCAGATGCGCTATACTTAAGGATCTGTCCTGTAGCGCCACCCGATGGAATATGCTTATATCCAGCGCCAGTTGGATGCGTGTATGAGTACTCAGTGGCCCATGTCGCAGTACCATCTGCTGACCATGTTAATATCTTTCCTGAAGACCCACCCGATGGAACGTGTTTATTTCCAGCGGTAGTTGGGTGATCAGTGGCATGGCTGTATATGGTGTCGTTGTCTGGCGGAGTAGCCCATGCGCCAAGTCCATTTAGAAACTGACCACTAGTACCGGAAGTCTTTGCTGCAATAGCCCCACCTGTACTGGTCACAATAACTTTACTAGCAGTGGTGCCTATCTTTCCGTCATTAGTCAAATTACCATGCGTATGCGAACTTGGCGTAAATGATGACGGTATGCTAGTTAGATTGCCGTATGTGTGAGCGTGACTATCATCGGACACAGCAATGGTGAGTGTTACATTACCGCTACCATCAAAACTTACAGATCCAGATGCGTCGCCAGCAAGTGTTATTGTTCTAGAATTAGCTAATTTAGTAGCAGTACTTGCGTTACCAGTAACAGCGCCAGTTACGGGACCAGTAAATCTAGTAGCTGTGATGGTGCCAGCTGCAAAGTTGCCAGAACCATCTCGCTGAACTATCTTAGAGGCGGCGTTTGTTGATGACGCATCTGTTATATTAGAGGAAGTATGCGTATGGCTATTGTTATCAACAGAAGCTGATATCGCAATATTGGAACTGCCGTCAAATAAGACTGCTGTAGCAGTAATATCACCGGTAATATCGATTGTTCGGCCAGTCGCTAGTTTAGTGGCAGTATCTGCATTACCAGTCACATCGCCAGTTACATTACCTGTTACGTTACCGGTAACAGCACCGGTTAGTGGGCCAGCGAATTTCGCCGCCGTGACCGTCCCGTTAGCGCCAGTGCCAGTAAGCGTGATTGCTTTATTGGTAGATATCGCTCCGGTGATTGTTCCACCGAGAACCCTATTTAGATACGTGGTGCTTAATAGAGTTTCGTTTTCATAGATATTACCCTTAGCCCATATATTACCGCCCAGCCCAATGGATACTCCAGGGGTGCCGTTACTAGTGAAAACGATTTGTTGACTTCCTGCCATCAACTTCTGACCAGCATCATATGTAGGAGAGGTTAGTGCCGTGGTGTTATCTACGTGATAGGACGCCATCCCATATAAACTACCAAAGGTAGTACCATCATTTGGTATCTGGTATGCGGTGCCGATCGACCAAACATGACCAATCTTTGCCGTATCGTGCGATCCGTATGCACCATGCGATCGCTCTGTGTCGGTCGCTAAGAGTTGACCTGTGACATTACCATCGATGTTACTCGTAATCAAGTCAGGTAAAAGGCTATCGTCGATGGTCAGACCAGTGCCAGTGATTGCGCCGGCAGTATCATCCAATCTAAGAACCACACTGCCCTTCTTAATATCAAACTGCGTATGCGTTGAGTTTGTACCAGCAGTCCAAGTTAAAATACCTGCCTGATAGTAGTTTATCTCGGACGCATACGTGTTGTTGATCTGCAATTCGCCGTTCAGCTTCGCATCAGCATTAATAGTGATGATGTTTGCGGAATTTGCAGCAGTAGCATCAATTGTGTTGATATACAATGTACCCTGACTGGTTATATCTCCAGTTCCTGTAAGTACAATATTGCTATCGTTAGTTTCCGCATCACCAAGCGTAACAGTATTTCCTAACGCAGTGATGATATCATTTGTCTTTTCCTTCCATTGACCGAAGGTATTAGCGTTGGTAATAGGTGTTAGGCTTGTGCTCATTTTATCATCTCTTTAACAGTGTTTTGGATCGCTTCCATAGCGCACTCTAGTTTACAGATCCGAGTCTCTAGACTCTTGATGTATTTATCATGGTCACGCCTAGCAGTCGCACTCCGATATGCATTCATATCGGTGTTAACAATGCCAGCATCCTTTCGTACGTAGTCTGCTTGTATCATGTCAGTGCAATCGCTCTATAGTCGTATATATGAGGAAATAAATTGATCGACGGGGTTACAGTCAGATCATTTGCATTGAGTTCGACAGCTGTTGCATGTCTTAGCACAAACTTCATCTGGAAAGAACTGTATGCATACGTGTATGTAGTCTCATCGAGAATGTATTCGAACTGACGGTAGTCTTTAGTGTTCGTTGTATTTGAATACAGATCTGGATTTTGATTATCCACTGGTACCCAATCACTTTGAACTTCGACATTCGTTGGGTACGTGAATCTAACATATGCGTCAACGATTGTGCCCGCCGGTCGATATGCGCTCATAAACACCTTCAGACCATTTGCGTCTAACTGTTCTTGTAGAACAATCTCTTTAGAGATCCAGCTAGATGATGTATCAACACTCGACGTTATCTGATACTGATAAACATTTAGAATTGACAAGTCTGCGTCAAGTATTGGAGAGGCTGTCTTATAGCCATTGTTCGCCATCGTAACACGTATGATGAAATCATCAGAAGACTCGTCTCCGATATTTACGATACGACTCTTACTATTCATAACACGATTGCTATTCAGCATATAAACGTTTCCGTTTGCAGGAATAGTTTTATCTAGTACCAATCCATTGTATAATGTTAGATCTGTAGATGTTCTGATCGAGTTACTAGTGAGTATCTGTGGCTGGAAGTATGACAAAGGCTCATTATCAACAGTGGTTACTGTTGCAGTGGCACCGCTGTCGTAACCAGTAACAACTTGACTATTATCTCTTGCTGTACCATCACCCGCTAAGCCAGTGGCAATTGCAACGAACTGCTCTCCGACATAAGGTGCGCCACTCGTGCCTACATTCGTCCAGTCGACTACTATCGTTTCTTCGCCTAGGCTAGTAATCGTGTACGTATCGCCTATGATGAGCGATCCAATCGTAGTTGATACGTTATCATCAATAAAATTAGTCGCTGTAGCAGAACTAGACTTTAAGAACAATCGATCCGGCTTCTTATTATCGAAGTGTGATACTCGACCAGCAACACAGATATATGCGGTAGCAGATGTCGTTGTCGTAGAGTTGTATGGAGTCTCTAGTGTTATCGTAGTAGTAGTGACTTCACTAACAACAGTCGTGGTTACAACTGATATCTTAGACAGGAATGTATTTGCACCTGATACTATGTAAACGTAATCGTTTTGGGCAAATAATGTGGTACCTGCAATAGTCACTGTCTGTAATGTGTCGCCGGTAACAGCAGCCGTATACGAAGTTGACTTTTGGATAAAAGCGAGTTCGTCATTTATGAAGTTACCAGTTGTTCCACGTACCGTCAAAAATTCAACATCATTCGGAACAAGGTTTGCATATCCACCAGTTGTTTGGAAATCGTAACGCTTGACTGAGAACTTGATATCTTCATCTTGGTAAGACTTCCAAGCGCTATCGTTAGTTGATGTGAACAGAATTCCGTCACCCCAATCGTTAGTGATTGATACGCCAGATGTAACATCAGTACCACCGACCTTTGAGGTCCAGATCAAGTAGTCAGGAGAGTTTGCATCAGGGATAACAACGAAGCAATACTCTTTCTCTACATTAAGCTTAACTGGGTTCTTGAATTCGAACGTAGTAGCTATTGCAGCAGTAGTTGATACGTTAACTTCGCTTGATCGCAGGTGCTTTCTAGCGAAAGGAAGTACCGACTTTGATGGATATCCGTTTATAACTTCACGAAGCTCTACAGTGACACCATTTGCGATACTCTTAGTTTTGAAGTATACGTCAATCTCACTGAGCATTACAGTGCTTGCACCAGCAGCTTGAGCTGTTCGTATTTTAAACGTTTGAGCGATAGGATCTGTTGGAGCTGCTCGAGTGAACTGCCGCTGTACAACAGTATCGGACACATCAACATCACCTGAGCGAGTTGTATAGTTCAGCTCAGATTCACCGATATCGAAGTTAAACGCTCGATAAGTTGCTTTTGAGTACGAAGTCTTATTTGAAGCGATGTTGGTATAAACATTAACATCTACCATCTCTAATATGTTTTCGCCGACAAAGAACGTGTTAGCCGGGATCTTAAATACAGCAACGAGTGTTCCTTCCGAATCAGTACGAACAGCGCCACCTTTCGTACCACTAATCTGAACTGCGGCAACGTTATACTCAGTAGTAGAGTTTATTGCGCCAGGATACACATGGGTATCAACAGCTGCTTGTTGGAAGTAGAAGTAGTGGCGTGTATTTGGTCTAAGACCTGTCACAAGTACTTTAACTTCCCTAGCTTGAACGTAAGGCTTAGTATTGATATCAGTGATGAAGTTTCCTACAGGTGTAGAGAACTTGCTATTCACCGAAGCTACGTCTGATGATTTAGCATGAGATGCAACATATTCTCGTTGCGCTTGACCAGAGCTTATGCCAGAAAAGCCAGTAGACTCGGCAGCGGTAACATCTTCTCTAGTAAGAGGCATCATCTCTTGAATATTGTCGACTAGGTCTAGAAGAGATTCCGCAAAGTCAACTTCAATCTCAACTTCGGGATTAGTGATCATGTTATAGCCAGCATCGAATGGAGGATATAAGTTAGATCTGCCCTGATAGCTATAGAAGCTAGATACACAGTTTCTGAAGGTAGTCGCATATGGCTGATTGATTGAAGCTACTCTAGCACCAACATCAGCGATAGTCACGACATCCTGAAATACGTTAGCGCCGACAGTCGATGCAACTTTCATATCAACCTGATACTGAGTTACAGCAGGAGTTGCAACGGTTCTAGACTTATCAACACCAGCTTTAAAAGCAGGATCTGCTACTTCGCCTATCTGAAGTCCTTTAAAGCCATCGACAAGTATACCATTCTTGAATCTATTGATGCCAGATCCATCTGGAATGAAAATGTCATTAGCTTCTTTCTCTAATACGTTAAGTGATACCAAGTCAGTAAGTCGATCGATTTTTCGTTCGATTTTACTGATATCGTTCATCGTGTACGTTTTAGTAGAAACGTCTTGAATCTGGATGGAATCGTTTCCAGAGATACTAGTCTGGTTGCCCGGAACTAATATATGGTTTATTGCATATAGGCCAGCAATGGAAGGTCTGCTTGGAGCTTCTGCCTCACCGCCTTTATATATTGAGAATACACCGAACTCATCAATGATCAGACTATCGATTCTGGACATGAAGTACGTCTGAGTCGATGATATGCTGCTATCCATTGATGGCGATACGCCCGCCACGATAGTTTTAGAAACTACGGTTGCTGTTGGTGCGCCCGCTGAGCTAACCGAATATGCGACAACTGGTGTGGCATATGGTCTAAAGTCGTAAGAGTTTAATAGATTGTACTCTGAACGATTCTTACCGAAGTATGACTTAATCAAGATCTTAGTTGTTACGCCAGTGTAGCTATCTACAGTAAGGTAACCACTGCCGATAGTAGAGGTTCGACGTAGAACTTTAACCTTCATTAGAAGATTTGTGTTAGCAAGACTTTCGCCGGTCTTCATCGTTAGATGTGATATGTCGTAGAAATGGTCTTTCTGGTTACTAACAAGTCGGAACTTACTCGTAACATCGATAGCATCAACGCTGCCAAAATCATCAACTACTTCAAGAATCTGCACAACGTTAGGTAGACCAGTAGTCGCTTTACCGTTAGTGTACACCGCTTTCACGTAAACGTCAATCTCTTCCAGAGAATCTTGCTGGGTATTAGTGACAATCGCATCATAGTATAAGAATGCTGCATCACTAGCCGCTGGAGTTACCGTAACGGTACCCGCTGAAACAGTTGCAGTACATTCGATAACAGTATTCACGGCATCAACCGCAAATATGTTTGCTGTCAATGGCTGTTCGTTAGATGTAGGCGCAATAGTTAGAGTCGCCCCACCTCCAACTGCGATCCGCTTTCGTTGAACAAAGGATATCGCCGCAACTGAAGATAGACTTGATTTGCCTGCATCGAATATCTTACCTGCGCCATTAACGCCATATAATATGCCATCATTAGTTAGTGGCGTGTTGGCGATCTTAGTTGCTATAGCATTCTCTTGTCCAGCAACACGATCGATTGCATATACAAAGAGTTTACCCGGGATGACGTTTGCGATAGAACATGTTCCGATCACGGTAGCGCCATTGTAGATACTGACTCTGCTACCATCAATTGCGAATGTATCCAATGCCTGACCAGTTGTGTGATTGTACGTATAGTACTGACCGTAAGATACGCCGGTAAATTGGTTAGTCTTGGTCTGTGTAAGAGTTGTAGGATCGATTAAGAGTCGCTTACTTGATACGTTAACAATCTCATTACCAAAGACGTATGCCTTACCAGGCGACACTACTGCATAAGCATCTAGACCAGACTGCTCGAGTGTGACATTAAGTCCACGAGTTACGTAGTTGCCAGATTCTTCGTATGTACGTCGAGCAAGTTCAGAGTTGATAGAATTGAACTCGGTACGATCACGAATACGAACTGCATTTCCGTCTACATATCGAATGAGCGCAAAGAACTCCGTTGGCTCTGTTGCGGTTGAGTATGATACGAGTGTTGGGACCAACTGAAGTCTATCAGCGCCTGGGGCATTCTCATTGTTGAATCCTGATGCGTTATCAAGTAACGTAGAATCGCCGTTAGATGTAATCAAATTCTCTTTGATCGTAAAGCCAACAGATACTGTACCTGGGACATTAGAGTATTTTGATGCAATAATGAACTGCTTCTCTACAAAGATGAAGTGTCCTTTCTGAAAGACTACGCCAGCTTCACATGATACGCCGAAAGATCGACCAACGTGACTAGCAACAGTCGCTGCCGTAACGGTGATTACTTGTGCGCCTAATGAGTCTGTTACAATGAGAGACTCGCCTGACTGAAACTGCTTAACATCATTGTCACCGTCTTGAGTCGAGGTCAAATACTTGATGTAGAGTGTTTTTAGATCAGGATTCTGCGTTTGGAAGCCATTCTGACCCTTGACTACTTCTGCGACTAGACCCGAAGTCTGACCAGTGATTGTGTATGATACAGTTACGCCTTCATCGGTAATTACCTGGTCATAGACTGCTAGATTTGTTAATCCGGCTTGATCGTTTAATTTTACAAAGAAAAGATCATCACGAGCAGTAAGGTTAATACCACTAATGATAGTACCTTCTTTATAGATGTTCGCACCAAAACGTTCTACCTGTTGTTGGAGGATAGTCTGTAATTGTGTTAGTTCTCGTGCTTGTACTGCCTTGGCGGGCTTAAACAGAATGCGGTTAAACTGTTTTGCCTCGCTAAAGTCATCATAGTACGGATCAACGTTTAAGTCTGTATTAATGCCCATGTATTATACTCTTTCCTTAACAGTTTAAAAGTCAAAGATAAATTTTATCTTTTCTTTGCGATCTATTTGTCTGGTGATAGGATCAAAATCAATGTAATGAAGTAGATCTCCGGTGTAGGCTACGTATTTTCCGTAAACTATATCGGCACTAGCATTATTTATACTCAATGTATAAGCACTAGCAGCGGTCAAGCTGGTTCTAATATAGATAGTACCATTCTGGAACTTGTTCTCAAAGTCACCAACATAATCTACGATATAAATCGTTGTTACGTCTAAGCCTGAATCATATACACTCTGGTGGATTTTGGCGGTTATGATCTCGTCACCTTCATCGATAGCTGCTCCAAGATCTGGTGCCAATCGATAACTACTCACTATTCCCGTCCCAGATGTCACTGACGCTGCTACAAAGGTGTCACCGAGCGCATAGACAATACCAGATGTTCCAGCTGCGATATTCCACAATTGCTGAGTCGTCGTGCCAAGTTCTGCGATCACATAGGAGCTGCCGATATTCAATGAATCCAGCGAGACATCTTTTAGATACTGTTGGATAAAATGACCGGCTAATGCTGTGCCAGTCACATCGCCCGTGATGGCGATACTAGCTCTATTATCGAAAGAGTCTAATGATATGCCATCAGTGAATATTGGATTTTTAACTAGACCAACTTTTGTATATGAGTTGGCGTCTGGTATGATGCCACCTACGCCAGAAAAGTTGGTAATGACGGACAGTCTACTCATGGCCAACTCGTGTACTGGATTCGATCCATGTCCACCCCGTGATGAGATTACTGTGCGAAGTATTGTTGGTGATGTTGGGTTGAGACCTTTAGGATATGCAACTTGTGCATGTGCCGTGGTGTACTCGGTGCCTTTTGATCTGAAACCAATTCGCACAAGTGTGCCAAACTCATTTAGGATACCATGTGCTCGACATGGCTCTCCGGTGAACGTACTCTCGCTCACAACAATCTTAGGCAACAATTGACATGCGGTATTCTGTGGGATATCATCGGTCGTTGAAATTGTAAGTCTAATTTGAGTGGCCGATGCATACGAAGACGATATCACGTTATACAGCTCACCAGAGCTTGATACCTTCAGATACATATTTGCGTAAGCATCATCAGTCGTGTATAGCGAGAATCCAACTTTTGGTGTGATGTCAACAACAACACTCTTAGTAGAGCCACTTTGTACCTGAGAGAATGCTGTAACATCAGATGCCTCTGTATTACTGCCCGCTGGCCCAAATAGATATGCACTGAACTGGTTGACAGGAGTGGATTCTATTAGAATTTGCGACACGGTATCTTGAGCATATGCAATGACGTTAGCATCACCATATGCCGGATATGGCAGAGGTAAGCTATCGCTTGTTTGATATATCATAGCATCATTGGCAGTTATTGAGAACATATATTTCCAAACATAACCATCTGCGGTAACAATGAACTCGTCAGACGAAGATACTATGCCACCAAATACTGGGGTTATCGTAGAAGGACTATCATAGTCATTCTCAATGCATTTGAATACCGTATAGTTGCCTTCAACGTCTGGAACAGTAACTACGGTATTTGATACAGTAACATCTTCCATATCATCGAAGTCGTCGTATATTACACCAGATACCCAGTTGTTTTTATAGAACATATATCGAACATCTGCGTCGGTTATCTTATTTCCAAATATGATTCTATTTGAGAAAGCTCGCTTCTCTTTCTGCGTATTCAGGATACTATTAGCTTTGTCGACACTCGATGCCATGATGTAGTAATGAGACTCTGGTCTTAAGTTTGTTAGCTGCTCAGTTACGAATGCCTGAATATCAGTAGTATTCGTAGGAGAAAGTCCCAGCGTATTATCTGTGTTATAAGACTCGAGCTGCGATAAGAAATTAGCACTCAATACGGAGTTATCACTCTTAAACGAATTAAACAGTTCGCTCGCAGTTTCGACTCTAAAGTTTTCTGTAATAATTTTTGCCATTAGTCTATCCGTTTATCCCTGTTAGATTCATAATACTCGACTAATAGTCGAGCACTCTTGTGATAATATTCTTCAATTTCCGATCGAGGACACTATGCTTGATGTATATTCTACATTGAGTACATCGCCATCCCAGATCTCAAACTCGATATCTACGTTGGAGCTTACGTCATTACTACTATTTATCAAAGGCGAACTGAAGATTTTCGTACCAGCAACGCCGACAATATCGGTGATCAAAGGCTCATACTTAGCAGGATCGATGATAGATGCTACTTCATACGAGTATTCCTGGTAGTAGTAGTTATCTGGGATTCTCTTACTGGCTTCACTTAAGAATGACGTAGTAGTCTTCCATCGGCCTTCCGTGCTTCCAGCGCCAAATGTTCGTATAGTGGCTGTAGCAACGGTTTGTCCGTAGTATGGGCTAGTAGGTTCATCGTTGATAATTGACACCACTTCACCATCTTGATATCTGAATCCACTGTTGATGACTGCCATACTCTCAATCTGACCAATCTCGTAGCTCGCAGTACCGCTTATTTGTGCATTTGCGCCCATTGGTAGCGAGTTTGGATCTCGTCTAATGCCAGTCACTTCGTAATCGTTACCTACGATAATTATAGGCAGATGCTCATAAAAGTCATAAAAACTTAGCTGTCTAAAGTAGTAATCGTTACCATCTCGCTTAAGGAATCGAGCTTTACAGGTGTACGCTATCATATTACCTATAGAGTTTAGGTCCTCGATCTCAATGAGCTGAGTGATCAGATCTCCAACTTGCATTAGGAAGTTTGGATTAGAGAAATTTATTATAAGGTCTCTCTTATCGAACTTAGATACGTTGGCGTGCAGTGCGTCAATAAAAACGTTGTTCTGATAGTTGGTGCCAGCTGAAGTCACTTTAAGAGCAGATACAGCTCCTAATTGTATATTAAGTACAGTGAATGCTTCGGTCAATGTGTCTTGAAGGTCTTCTGGTCCCGCACCGGTCATTCCGTAATCGGCGGAGCTTAGTGGTACCCCGTAATAGTCACCGATCTGATCCGTAATCAGAGTGACATCTTCGACATCAGTGATTTCTGCAATTTCGACACTAGCTGTATCATTATACAAAGCAACGGCGGTTATCGTATCCGTGGCTACGTCATTAATACTGATCTGCGTAGTCGAATCTGTTATAGGCTCACCACCAGCAGTGACTGCATTTGATGGAAATGCGGTGAATTGCTTATAGATGCCTAATGCGGGGAGAAGGTGTGTCTCGATATGATCGATGTATGCCACATTCGATAGAGTTCCATCTATGTATGACTCGAGTTCGGTTGCATCTTGAGCGGTTAGTCCACCTGAGTGTGTTATATCGCCGTAAAGGAATCCGTTTGTTGCGGTGGACTCCATAATGATATCCCAATCATCATATGTAGGCTCACCCGCTATAGTTTTCAATAAATCAACTGGTATAGCATACTGCCCGTCATATATGCCGCCGACTACTGTCGCAGTCAACCTAGCTGATCTAGTGGCATCGTCCATAGTTCTAATATACAATAGATGATCAATATACGCTACTACGATAGCAGTGCCATCGATAGGTGTGGGTGTGGTCGCATATATCTTACCACTAGCTGATACAACCTCGGTGCCATCACATGATATAATATCACCTGGCACTATGGCAACAACACTCGTTGGATCAACAACCAACACTTGATTGCTAATGCCTATAGTATTCGACGCAGTTATTGAGGTTGGATTAACATAACCAAATCCACCATCTTCTATGTTAAATGTGATCTGACCTGTTGGTGCGTCTGATATCGATAGAACGTATCCAGTAGAATCCGAACCATACTTTGATGATACCAGTTTAAGTCTATCGCCCGCAACTTGGCCAGACACTCTATTATCAGAACTCACGCTTATGTTACTGATTGATCCAGAGATTAGCTTTCCAACTATGATCGTCACTCCAGATCGAACTACAGTCAGACCGTCATCCGAAGAGAACTTTCCGACGACACTTGACACGTACACTATGGGAATAAGTGATCCCGAGAAGTTTACGAAGTTAACTTGATCCACGAATGCAACGGCGGCTGATATGTCACCAGAAATTCGATCACCCTTTTGAATGGGATAGTCGTTAACAACAGATACTGGCTGCATTTCAAGAAATACGTCACCGCCCCAAACCGAATCCGAAGGACGCAGTATGTTCGAGCTAGGATAGAACACCTCTATCTGCTCATTATAGAACAATTGGAAGAGAAGTTCAAGTGATTCCTGAGTACCCTTTCTTCGATACAGGTCCGATACGTGCTTGATGATAAAGCGTGTATCAATCACGGTGTCGAGTGGAAGATCCGCTAGATACTTCTTCTTAAAGAATATTAGGAATGATGAGAGCGTAGTGTCGATATCCTTTAATTTAGGAATATTTCGATCCATACGCTCATCGACAAACTTGTAATATGCTTTTGTAAACTCGACCATGAATTCGCCATCTTCTCTATAGATAGCTGGAAACTGTTGATCGATTCCTGAGTGTATATTATCTCGGACTACTAAACTCATTTTATGTCGCCAATGGTGTTACGTTGATTGTAATGTCTTCACCACGAATAGATATTATTCTATCCTTTGGAGTCTTAACGTCTTTGTTTACAGTAGAAGCGGTAAACTTAATAGATGACCCTTCATAGTTATCAACGGTGATGTTAGACAGCTTGATAGCACCAGTCGTATAGTTTACCGTACCAACGCCGTACTTAAACACTCGTGCTACATCCGTTCCTGCCGTGACGAGCATGAAGCTGCCTAACCCATCGTCTTGCATAGTTACGAGCGCTCCAGCATAGGTGAACTTAGTCGTACTTACTGCCGGAGTGAACGAATCGAAACCAGTGATGGCATCAAACGCATATGGCTTAACAAGTGCATCCTCAAACGAGAATGACGGACTACTTGATACGTTAAGTACAGGAATATATTCGATAATTGGTTTAGCAACGATATCTGTACTTATGATAGATCCATCTACCGAATCGAGTGTTGCCGCTAATCTAGATTGGTACAATGTCTTATTAAAGTCATTTAGGTACGTAGTCTGGTACGTAAGAACCGCTGAATATATCTCGTTTTTGATCTGTGCTGCGGACTTAACGGTAAGGTTAGCATCATACTTGACATTAATTACCGCATCGACGAACAAGAACTTAGCTGCAATAAAGATTGGGTCAATCGTCAATGGAGTCTTGTCTTTTAGATAGTTTTTAAAGTTGGCGATCTCATATTCAGCAGCGCCCTGGCCACCAGCAACATCGATGGAGATGATAACCTTGCCGTACTTAGGAGGATCGATTTCATCGCCACCGTACACAGAGATTGCTTGGATATTCGGAAATCTTGCTCGTAACAGAGTCTCATAGTCACGCTTAGTGATAGCTCGCTCTTGTACTTGAAGCGCTTTAGGTGCGAATGTGCGGATAGACTCAATGCCCTCGCCGTAGAATCCACCAGCAGATTGACCGGATACTGTAATTATGTTAGAGCTGGCGTTACCGAATGATGCCGGTAAGGAAAGGCTATTAACACCATTCGCTTCTGGGCCTGTACACAGTCTATAGGATACAGAGATAGAATCGGTTATTGTAGGCTGAAATCCGAATCTATTTTGACCGAACTGTACGCTATATCGACCATCAT
>Ga0208544_10001865_pt1 | contig 14145 bp, 16 predicted proteins | sample DEB08_DNA_9_FD_184526 | JGI IMG/M metagenome (GOLD analysis project Ga0208544, IMG submission 184526) | Aqueous microbial communities from the Delaware River and Bay under freshwater to marine salinity gradient to study organic matter... | ecosystem: Environmental > Aquatic > Marine > Coastal ...
GTCCAGACGCGCGATTTTTGCCGAGGCGGGTGGTAAATTCAACGCTGGCAGATGAACTTACAAATGGTCTGAGGCGACTGCCCCAAAGGTGAGGAATTACGGCTAGTCGACTTTTCAAAACGGCCGATTGCCGACTTTTTACAACGGCCAAAACCTCGCGAATACGCGCAGCACGCTTGCCTTGAGAACCCATCCCCCGCCCTTCCCTTGAAAAGGAAGGGAGTCCAGACGCGCGATTTTTGCCGAGGCGGGTGGTAAATTCAACGCTGGCAGATGAACTTACAAATGGTCTGAGGCGACTGCCCCAAAGGTGAGGAATTACGGCTAGTCGACTTTTCAAAACGGCCGATTGCCGACTTTTTACAACGGCCAAAACCTCGCGAATACGCGCAGCACGCCTCCCTTCCTTTTCAAGGGAAGGGCTGGGGGATGGGTTCTGAAGGGCGTCCAGACGCGCGATTTTTGCCGAGGCGGGTGGTAAATTCAACGCTGGCAGATGAACTTACAAATGGTCTGAGGCGACTGCCCCAAAGGTGAGGAATTACGGCTAGTCGACTTTTCAAAACGGCCGATTGCCGACTTTTTACAACGGCCAAAACCTCGCGAATACGCGCAGCACGCTTGCCACGTCTTCAGCATTGCTTGCTATGTCTTCAGCCTACGATACCGTATTATTCGGCCTCCCGGCCGCAGTTGTAGAAATGTGTCCCAACCATAGTCATTGATGGCGTTGAGCTCTCGGGTTCTTCGTGCTTCAGCGCGAAGGATTTTTGGCTTCCTATTGTCGTAGGCTCCAGCCGACGCCAATGTTGGTGTTTTACGCGACCCCCTCGGGGTCGTTTGCCCTGCTGTATCATCTTTACTATCAACATACGACCCATTCTGGGTCTGCCGAGGGCGCAGGGGCCCCAAAAAAGCGGATCGGTTAGGGTGGAGATGGGGGAGGAAACCCGCTGATTTCCTTTTAGGCAGCGGGTGGTGGTAAAGTTTTGGGGATTCCGGTTCAATTTTCCTACCTTCGTGCCGTCAATTTTAAACCTGCCTGAATATGAATTTGCACGAGTACCAAGGAAAAGAAATCCTGACCAAATACCACGTACCCATCCAGCGCGGTTACGTGGCTGACACGCTGGAACAAGCGGTGAATGCCTACAATACGCTGCGCGAGGATACCGGAAGCGACATTGCCATCGTCAAGGCTCAGATCCATGCGGGTGGCCGCGGTAAGGGTGGTGGCGTTAAGTTGGCGAAAAACCTGGATGGCCTCAGGGAGCACGCCGGCAACATCCTGGGGATGATGCTGAAGACGCCCCAAACGCCGGGCGGACTGAACGGTGCGGGCAAACTGGTGCGCAAGGTGTTGGTGGCTGAAGATGCCTACGCACCTGACTTTGATGCTTGCCGCGAATTTTACGTGTCGATCCTCATGGACCGCGGGCGCAAGTGCAATGTCATCGTGTACAGCACGGAAGGCGGGATGGACATTGAGGAAGTAGCCGAACACACCCCCGAAAAGGTGCTCAAGGAATACATCGATGCCGAGTTGGGCTTGCAGAGTTTCCAGGCGCGGAAGGTCGCTTTCGCCCTGGGTATGAGCGGCCAGGGCTTCAAAAATATGGTGAAATTTATCACCAACCTGTACAAGGCTTTTGTGGGGTCGGATGCGAGCATGATCGAGATCAACCCCTGCATGTACAACCCCGGTGACGAGCGGGTGATCGCCGTAGACTGTAAGTTTACGCTCGACGAAAACGCGCTGTACCGCCACGCTGATCTGGCCGAGTACCGCGACGTGTACGAGGAGGATCCTACGGAAGTGGAAGCCAAGAGCTTCGGCCTGAACTACGTGCAGCTGGACGGAAACGTGGGCTGCATGGTGAACGGTGCCGGACTGGCAATGGCCACCATGGACATCATCAAACTGAGTGGGGGAGAACCCGCCAACTTCCTGGACGTAGGAGGTACGGCCGACGCCAAACGCGTCGAGAACGCCTTCCGCATTATCCTCCGCGACGACCGCGTGAAAGCCATCCTGATCAATATCTTCGGGGGGATTGTGCGCTGCGACCGCGTGGCGCAGGGCGTGGTAGATGCCTACAAGAACATTGGCGATATCAAGGTGCCGATCATTGTGCGCCTACAGGGTACCAATGCCGAGTTGGCTAAGGAGATCATCGACAAGAGTGGCCTGAATGTGCGCTCCGCGATTGCACTGCAGGACGCCGCTGATGCCGTGAAGGCAGTCATGGGATCGTAAGGATCCAGCAGCTGGCTTTACGCGATAGTACGAGGTATTAAACCGGGCAAAAAGCCTGGTTGGGAATGCGGATCAGGGGCCTGGAGCCTGTTGATCCGCATTTTTTTTGTTTAGAACTTGTTCTTCCACATCATGCTCTCCACGGGCTTGATGGTGCGGGTATTGTACTTGGCGCTGGCCTTGGTATTGTAGTAATTCTCGATCTCGCCGTCCACCTTAAAGTAGATGAGTTGCCCAATGGGCATGCCTGCGTACACCCGCACGGGGTGGGTGCAGGAGATTTCCAGGGTCCAGGTATTGCAGAAGCCGACGTCACCCTTGCCCGCCGTGGCGTGAATGTCGATGCCCAGGCGGCCAACGCTGCTTTTGCCTTCCAGGAAGGGGACGGTAGCGTGGGTTTCGGTGTACTCCAGGGTTACGCCCAGGTACAGGGTGTTGGGATGCAGGATGATACCTTCTTCCGGGATTTCGAGGTGCTCAATGGGGTTGTGCTTGCGGGCGTCCAGGATGTGGTCCTTGTAAAAAGCCAGCCACTTGCCCAGGTGCACATCGTAGGAGTTGGTGCCCAGACAGTTGCGGTCGAAGGGCTCGATGACGATCTCGCCCTTGTCGATGGCTTCCATTATTTTAATGTCGCTCAAAATCATAACAGTTCCAGCTTTGGAGGGCCAAGATAGGGATAAAATCGGTCAAATAAGTACTGCGGGCGGGCCCTGATTTTGGCAAACCGAGGTGAAAGACCAGCGGCTGGAAACCCAGTTGGTGGTGTCGAAAAAATGCGCTATTCGTAAAGATGTGTGAATACGTTTTTACGGCGCTATCTTTTATGCGTCTTCACGTTTCCACTTTTACACGTTTCCCCGTTTCCCCGTTTCCCCGTTTTTCCCCCTCTCCAACCTCCCATAATGTCATTTTTTTTTTGTCCCAAGCTACCAGAGTCTGTAAAATGCCTTTTCTTTACTGCATGGATGAGAAAACAAATACGATCGTGTTGCCGGGTAACCCGAAATTACCGAGCAGCGCAGTCGAAATAGCAACACTGGCAGATCATATTCCTCCGAATTTGCCTTACGCTGTCGAAGACTTCTTTCGGTTAGCCGAACGGACCGCTTTTCAGCTGTCGCCCGATGGGCAGTATATTGCCTACCTGGCTCCTTTCGAACGGCGCAACAATATTCACGTGCGCCAGCTTGATGCCGACGAAGTGTTGCGTATTACCAGCGAAACCCAACGCAGTATCAGCAGCTTTTTCTGGGCCAACGACCAGCGTATTGTTTTTATCAAAGACAGTGGTGGCGACGAAAAATTCCAGCTCTTTGCCGTGGATAAGGACGGGCAAAACCCGCGCGACCTGACGCCCTTTCCCGAAGTGACCATCCAGATTATCGACGACCTGCCCGACGAGGAGCACGAGCTCATCATCGGGCTCAACAAGAACAACCCCCAGCTATTCGAGCCCTACCGCATCAACATCGTGACCGGCGAACTGCTGCAACTGGCCACCAACGAGGATCCGCTGGCGCCCATCACCAGCTGGATCACCGACCACGCGGGCAAACTGCGGGTGGCCCTGCGCATGGTGGGCGGGGTCAACGAACAAATTCTCTACCGCCGCACCGAGGAGGAACCTTTCGCGGAAGTGATTACCACCAATTTCCGGGAGGGCCTGAGTCCCCTGTTTTTTGATTTTGACAACGGCGATATCATCTACACGGCCTCCAACCTGGGCCGCGACAAAATGGCCATTGTACGCTACGACCTGCACCAGAAGCAGGAGGTAGGCCCGATAATTTTTGAGCATCCGGAGGTGGATGTGCTGCAGCTCAACTACTCGCGGCGCCACCACGAGCTCACCAGCGTGAGCTACATCACCTGGAAACGGCAACTGCACTTCTTCGACGAGCCGCGCCGCCTGCGCTACGAACGCTGGCGCGAGGCGTTGGGCAACTACGAAATTGTGGTGACCAGCATGGACAAAGCCGAGGAAAAATTCCTGCTGCGCACCTTCAGCGACCGTTCGCTGGGCGCTTATTACCTCTTCGATTCCAACACCGATAACCTGCAACTCATCAGTGCCGTCAGCCCCTGGCTACAGGAAGCGGACATGGCGCCGATGCAACCGGTTTCGTACCGCAGTCAGGACGGCCTCACCATCCACGGCTACCTGACCTTGCCCATCGGCAAAATGGCCGGGCAACTGCCCGTGGTGGTGAATCCCCACGGCGGGCCCTGGGTGCGCGACAGCTGGGGGTACAATCCCGAAGTGCAGCTGCTGGCCAGTTGTGGCTACGCCGTGCTGCAGGTCAACTACCGCGGCAGCACCAGCTACGGGCGGGCTTTCTGGGAAGCGGGCTTCAAGCAGTGGGGCCGCCGCATGCAGGACGACCTCACCGACGGGGTGCACTGGCTCATCGATCAGGGGATTGCCGACCCCGCGCGCGTGGCCATCTACGGCGGCAGCTACGGCGGCTACGCTACCCTGGCGGGTATTGCCTTTACGCCCGACCTGTACGCCTGCGCCGTCGACTACGTGGGGGTAAGCAACCTCTTCTCCTTTATGGAAACGATCCCACCCTACTGGAAACCCTACCTGGACATGCTCTACGAAATGGTGGGGCATCCCGAACACGACGAAGCCCAGATGCGGGCTGTATCGCCAGCCTTTCATACCGACAAGATCCGCACCCCGCTCTTTGTCGCCCAGGGCGCCAATGACCCCCGGGTGAACATCGACGAGTCGGACCAGATTGTGCAAAACCTGCGCGAACGCGGTATTGAAGTTCCCTACCTGGTGAAGTACAACGAGGGCCACGGTTTTCACAACGAAGAGAACCGCTTCGAGTTTTACCGCGCCATGCTGGGCTTTTTGGCGAAGCACCTGGGGTGATCACCAGACTTGTTCCGCTTGGTTGTTAATAAAGTTGAAAGTAACTTAACCTGCCGATACAAGGAACTTTAATAGAAAACAACCATCACGACATGGATTTTTTCAACGCCATTCGCCAGGGCGACCTGGCCGCTATCCAGACCGCCGCAACGGCCAACCCCGCGCTCCTCAACGAACAGGATCCCCGGGGATTCACGCCCCTGGTGCTGGCTGCCTACAGTGATCACCTCGACCTCGTCCGGTACCTCCTGGCCGCTGGCGCCCACCTCAACGCCCAGGATGCCGCCGGCAACACGGCCCTCATGGGGGTTAGTTTCAAGGGCGCCCGCAAGATTGTGGCCCTCTTGCTCGAACACGGGGCCGCGGTGAACGTACAAAATTACAACGGCGCTACGGCCCTCATCTACGCCGCCACTTATGGCCAGCTGGCGGTTGCCGAAATGCTGCTCGCTGCGGGTGCCGATAAGACTATTGCCGATGTGCAGGGCCATACCGCCCTGAGCCACGCCCAGCAAAAGGGCTTCGGGGAATTGGTGGCCTTGTTGGCGCAGGATTAAGCGCAATGAGACTTGTCTTGCTGGAACAGGTTGAAAGGGTTTTCTCCTAAAGGTAAAATCCGCTCAAAAAGGCAAAAATCACTAAAATTTACCCCGACCCTAAAGGGAGTTTTAGCGATTTTTGCCTTTTCTTCCTTTAGGGTTGGGGCAAAAAAGGCAAAAATTGCTACAACGGTTTTTATGAGAAAGCCCTAGACCGATTGGTGGACAGCGCTACTATTCCGCAGATTTGCTATTTTGTGGTGCTATATATTTAATAAGGGCAGCAGCACAATGATTGCTACGGTCCACTCCAATTACCAGCGCCATGCCAACTCCCTCCACTGTAATAATTAATAAAAAGTATCTTTCCTTGGTCAGGAACGCTTTCCTCCTACTCGCAACCGTATGGGTCGTTGGTGTATCCCTGACCGGCTGCCAGCCCTCGAATGCTGCCGAACCGGAGCCGCTGGCGGCGAATGTGTCCGATCTGATAGGAGCGTGGCAGATCACTTCCGTCGATTTACCCGAACTGCCAGCCAGTAAGTTTGAAAGCCAGGCGCTTTTTGAAAAATACCAGGAATCAAGACTGAATTTCAGAAACACGACCCGCGGCAAGATCAAAATGGACATGGTTTTTGGCGAAAAGGGTGTACTCGTCGTCACCAATATGGAAAGCATAGGAAAAGGGACGTACTACCTGGAAGATGGGCGATTATTTACGAAATTAGACGACGGCTCCCTGGAAGGATACGCCATCAGTTCCTTTGAAAAAAAGAAAATGGTTCTCCAAATGGATGGGGAAACCATCGGAAGTTCGCACATCGACATCACTTTCGAAAAGACCAAATAGCCTGTTTTACCAAAATTCAGCGCTAATTTACCACCACCACCAACCACCACCCTCTATGACCTTCACCGAATACCGCCAACACGACGCCCTGGGCCTGGCCACACTGGTTGCGCAGGGGCAAGTTTCGCCCCAGGAATTATTAGCCCTCGCCATAGCCCGCGCCGAGGAGGTCAACCCGGCGCTCAATGCCATTATTTTGCCGTTGTACGAGCAGGCGCGCAAACAGGCTACGAACCTACCGCCCACCGGCGCTTTCCGCGGGGTACCCTTCCTGCTCAAAGACCTGGGGCTGGAACTGCGGGATACGCCCCTGCGCAGTGGTTCCCGGGCTACCGAGGGGCTGGTGTCTCCGGAAAACAGCCACCTCGTCCAACTGTTCCAGCAAGCGGGTCTGCTCATTATGGGCAAGACCAACACCCCCGAGTTTGGCCTCACGCCCTTTACCGAGCCCGCAGCGTTCGGCCCCAGCCGCAATCCCTGGCATACCGACTATACCACCGGTGGCAGCTCGGGCGGCAGTGCGGCGGCCGTAGCTGGCGGCATTGTACCCATGGCCACGGCCAGCGACGGTGGGGGCTCTATCCGCATACCGGCGTCGTGCTGTGGGTTGTTTGGGCTGAAGCCCTCGCGCGGGCGGCTGAGCCTGGGCCCCGGAGCTGGCGAAAGCTGGTCGGGTGCTGTAGTGGAAGGCTGCAACAGCCGGTCGGTACGCGATTCAGCCGCTTTTCTCGACGCCTTCGCCGGACCCATGGCCGGGGAACTGCACTATGCCCCCGCGCCAGCTGCCCCCTATTCGGCCGTCATCCGGGAAGCGCCCGGGCAGCTCCGCATTGGGTTCTCGACGCAGCATACCCTGGGCCTCAAAGTAGAGGCGGATTGTGTGCAAGCCGTGGAGGCGGCGGCAAAAATGCTGGCCGATCTGGGCCACATTGTCGAAGAAGTTCCGTTGCCGTATCACCGCGAAGACCTGACCAAGACGTTCCTGCACATGATCATGGGCGAAGTGAACGCAGAATTGAAACGACAGGGCGTCGCGCGCGGCAGCAAGGTTCGCCGCAGCGAGGTGGAGCCCAGCACCTACGCCCTGCACTTGCTAGGCGAGGTGACGTCGGCTGGCGATTTTGCCTATTTCCGCGGCCAGTGGAATGATCTGGCCCGCCGCCAGGGGCATTTTCACCAATCCTACGATTGCCTGCTGACACCCACGTTGGCCATGGCGCCGTTCCCTACGGGTACCCTGCAGCCCACGGCCGCCGAACGTGCCCTGGTGGCGGTCATTACCCACCTGCGCCTGGGCCGCCTCATGAAAGCCAACGTAGAGATGCTGGCCGAAAAGATCTTCGGGTTCATCCCCTACACCGCCATTGCCAATATGACCGGTCAGCCCGCCATGTCGGTGCCCCTGCACTGGAACGCGCAGGGCCTACCCGTGGGGATCATGCTCACCGCCGCCCTCTACCGCGAGGACATCCTCTTTCGGCTGGCCGCTCAGCTGGAGCAGGCACACCCGTGGTTTGGCCGGACGGCGCTTTGAGAGGTGGAAAGGTGGAAAAGTATAAAGGTGTAAAAGTGGCGTTTTGCGAGCCTCGCCGCTAGCCACCGAAATTAAGACTGCCCCGCTACAAAAAACACAAAAGCCCTCGCCGCGAACTGTGGCCCCCTTTATTAGGTGTAGAAAGAATAGGCTCCCATTGGCAATAGCTTAGAATTTTGCGGACTTGATGAACCTATCGGAGGCCTGCACGCTGGTTCGCCACGCTAAAGCTTGGCAAGCTCATGCTTCAGCGTGGCCAAAACAGGTCCATATAGCCAGGCAAAATGCGCCATAAATGACGCTGAACCGCCGGGTTGACCGTGCTTCAGCGCGGTCGGCTGAGACACATCTCCCGCTGTACCGTATTATCCTTGCATCGCTATCCGTAGCTGGAGGTAGAAGAATAAATGATCATCGGTTGTCTGGTTTCTTGAAAATACTTATGTTTACTAAGCTACGCGATGATACTTATATGGATTTAGACGCAATAGGGACTAAGTAAAATACGCAATGCGGGTTTTACTTAGCTAGTCGGGGTTGCGTCAATGCATGAGTTAGCGGTAATTGAAAAAAAATGAACCCATTCAGACGTACATAGATTTCAGGCTAAACGGACAAAGAAATCATTCAACAAATTTTGGAAGGGAAGAAATCTGATAACTGTACGAATTGAAGTAAGAATGAGAGAATACATTGAAAATATTACGGGCAGTCTTCCTGATGTTGATTGGAAATTATATCAACAACATTTAAAGGTAGTGAAAGCAACAAAAGGTGAAACGATACTTTTCTTTGATAAACCCTGCAAAACAATTTGGCACATGACCAAAGGTGCTGTAAGAAAGGTTGAGATGGACAATGGTATAGAAAAGACCACTCATTTTTACGTTGCACCAAAAATATTTACAGTTTTGCATAGTGCCCTGACAGGTGAGCCTAGTGATCTTGCAATCATTTGTGAAGAGGACTGCGAGTTTCTAACCCTGGATATTGAGCAACTTGAATATTTGTATCGACAATCTATCTATATAGAACGCGTTGGTAGAAGAATGGCAGAACAGGAGTTTATTGAAGAATTTAGCATGCGAAGGATGTTTCTTAAATTGGATGCCTTACAACGCTATGAGTTCATAGAAAAAAAGTATCCCGAAATTCTGATGCGTTTCCAGTTAAAGGATGTAGCAACGTTCTTGGGGGTAACACCGGAAACATTGAGTAGATTAAGAAAGTCTCGGTTTTTGAAATAGGAAAATTACGAACTTATCATTTGTCAAGTTGATTCAAGCAACAGAGTCTTAATTTTGTGGAAAATCAGATTTCCTAATTTTCTCAAAAATAAGATTTATATGAGTGCTTTATTTTTCAATAATCAGCCTAAAGACATTAAAACGGGCATTTGGGCGAGTGTTATATCAGCTATAATGCTCATAGGTATTGGCATTTTTTGGTTAGCATATCCCGCTGCCACAGAAGGTTCTTTTTCAATAGTACCAGACTCGCCATCAGCCGTTTCTTTAGCAAAAATAGTAGCTATATTCAAAGCCATTGGAGATTTCTTACCACCAATATTTGTTCTTTTAGCTATCTATTTTAAATAATATAAATTGGCTGCTTACTTTCATATAGTAACACTCATCTTAGTAATTTTAGTTGATATGTTTGTATGGGGTTCTTTTGTGCCAAATGCAGGTGCTAAGGATATTCTGCAACACATACCTTTTGCAATTCCGATTATAATTGCTGCTTACTTTTTTCTTAAAGCAAACTCAAAACCTAATTAATTATGCTTTTATTTATTCGTATTTTCTTGGTGGTATATGGACTAATTGCTGCTGCAACAGGCTTCATGGGCACAACTGCCAAATTCAATGCTGCCGTAACAGATGCAATGACCGACAATAATCATCGCTATGTTGCAGCTATTTGGATGGCTACATCTTTGGCATTTTTCTATGTGGCTTTGAATCCGTCAGATACTGCTTTGTTTCGATTTCTAATGATTGCTGTTTTTATAGGTGGTATCGTCAGAGCAGCAGCATTAATAAATTATCCTGCAACACCCTTTCTTATATTTCTCATTTTGATTGAGTTGATTCCAACCGCTTTGATGCTTTGGTTTCACACCAAATTACTCAATTCAGGTTCGCTTTAATGCCATAATCAAGTATCTGACTTACTTTTGGGGAAGACTTTCCAACAAGAATCTGGTTGTCTTTACAGTTAAGAAGAAATCCTACCGCTAACAATGTGTATCTGTTTATACCTCCCATCCGGTCGGCACAAACAGATACACTACCGTTGGCTGTAATTTAAAAGAACACTGCTCAGCCTAAAATTTCTTCTACAAGCTGACGATAATTATTTTGAATACCTTCCGTAACTTTTGATTTGTCTTGATTAAATCCTGCCTCAGCTATTGAAAACATTTCTGCGTTTTGAACTCTCAAGTTTTTATCACTCCACAAAATGATTTCTGTAATGACAGGAGCTAACTCTATTCCTTTTTCTGTTAGTAGATAAATATTTTCCTTTTGATTATCAGGCAATTTTTGTTTGGTTATTAAATCATTTTCCTCCAACCACTTTAATCTTGAAGATAAGATACCCGGTGCAATTCCCTCTGGTGAGGCAGAAAAATCCTTAAACGTTTTCTTGCGTTGAACAAGCATATCTCTCACAATTAACAAAGACCATTTATCCCCTACAATATCTAAGGTAGAAGCAATAGGACAGCCTGACCTAAAATTATTTTCCATTTTTTTTACTATTAATTTAGTAGTAATAAAATAATTTGATTACTTTTGCTACTGATTTAATAGCAAAAATAATACTTTTAAATGGAAAATACCCAACATAACTCCGAAGTAATGAACAGAGATTACGATTTATCTGGTGATAGCGGTAGAAATCTTCTCGTAATGGTCATTCAATTGTGCGTAAGTTTAGTCGCTACTATAATACTTTACCGCTTATATTTTCCCGATATTCATCAATCTACACTTGCACAAGTAGCATTTCCTGTGGCTATTTTTCATATGTTTCGATTTATAGGTATGTCGGTACTTATGCCAGGCCAGTTGGATAAAAGGATTAGTTATACTGCTAAGTTTCAGATTGCTATTGGTGATTTAGCTGTAGCAATATCAGCAGTTATACTTACTTACTTTATAGTAGAAGGGGCTTCCGAATCGCTGATCCGCATTTTAGGTTGGATTTTTCTTGCCGTTTGTTTTGCAGATATGGCAAATATTCAGCGTTTTTTTACTAAAGAAAAATTTTGGAACAAAGAAATGGGGCTGACTTGGTTACTACAGGTATTACTTGCCATACCCTTTCTCTTTGGTGAGTGTGTTGTTTTATACAAACTCATTTTCAGCTAATCAACTCAAAATATTGCTTTTACTCTTCAATTTAATCAAAATATAAAATCATTTAAATGAGAAAATCAAATCAAACAATATTAATAACTGGCGGTGGTTCAGGCATTGGACTTGCCTTAGCTAAAAAATTCTTAGAGAATAACAATACCGTAATCATAACAGGTAGAAATCTTGCCAAACTCGAAAAAGTAAAACAAGAAAATCCCCAAATACATATCTATCAAAGTGATGTTACGGATGATGCCGAAGTAAGAATGCTCGCAGACGATATCCAACAAAAAATTGGAGGTATTGATGTACTAGTCAACAATGCAGGAATAATGAATTTAGTAGATGCAGGAAACGAAAGCAATGACTTGCAAAAACAAATGCAAGAAATTGAAATCAATTACAATTCGCCCATAAGACTATTGCACTACTTTTTACCACAACTTAAAAATAGTAAGAACGCAGTTCTAGTCAATGTTTCTTCGGGTTTGGCTTATGTTACTTTTTCGCAAGCACCTGTATATTCAGGGACAAAATCGGCTTTGCATTTTTGGTCACAAGCCATTCGACCGCAACTACAACCGCATAATATAAAAGTGATAGAACTTTTACCTCCTGTTGTTGACACACCGTTGGCACACGGAGCTGATATTGCCGAAGATGATAACTTGAAACCAATGCCACCCGAAAAGTTAGCCGACATCTTTTGGAAGGATTTCATTAATGGTAAAGAAGAAATTACCCCAGGAATTTCCAAACAACTAAAATTAATGAGCAGGCTAGCTCCCAAGTTCATTTTCAAGCAATTGAACAAAAAACCAATCCCAAACAAGAAATAATCCCAAATTAAAAAATTACAAAATGGACAATTTTACAATTATCAACTTACAAGCCTTAACAGGCACAGTAGCAATTATTTTAGCTTTTAAATGGTGGGTGCAACCACGCCTTGCAAACCTATCCATACAAGATGCTATTTTACCTTTTGTATACCTAAATACATTTCGGTATTTGGGTTTGTCGTTTATGGCAAAAGAGCAATTTTATGATGGTTTTCCCACCGAATTTTTAAACACAGTCGGAATATTAGACTTTTCAACGGCCATTTTAGCAATCATAGCCGCCATTGCATTAAAAAACAAATGGAGTTTTGCCATTCCATTGGTTTGGATATTTAATATCGTAGGGTTCGGGGATTTAATTACTGCTTTTCCTCAATTTTTTGGTCTTGAACTGTATAACCAAAACCTTGGTTTCATTTGGTTAATGTTTGTTACTTATGGTTTAGCCACATTTTTAAGTCATATCTACATTTTTATAAGACTATTCAAAAACCTCAAAAAGAATTAATATGAATCTGAAAATTATTACAACAATACTTTTAGCATTCAGCCTTTTACTTATTAATAAAGTGAATGCTCAAGACGTATATGCAGGAAAAAACACTAAAGTTGAAAAGGATATTTCAGCAGATTTTCCTTTCGAGTCTAAATTCATAAATCTAGGAACGGACACCGTACACTATGTGGAATCTGGAGAAGGAGACCCGGTAATATTACTACACGGTTTACCAGCAAATGCTTATCTATGGCGTAATATCATTCCCAATATTGACAGTAATAAGAAAGTAATCGCACTTGATTTTTTAGGTTTTGGCAAATCCAGTTTTCCAAAAGACCGTAACGTTTCTGTTGAAGTACAGTACAAAATGCTGACTGATTTTATTGAATCGAAACAACTCAAAAATGTTACATTATTTATTCAGGATATTGGTTCACTTGTAGGAATGTTGTATGCCATTCGAGAACCACAAAATGTAAAAGGAATCGCACTTTTTGAAGCACCATTTATGTCTGCCGAAGTGATGTACGACCAATTACCATTTAGCTTTAGAGCATTTATGAAGCTCACTAGAAGTAAAAAAGGAAACGAAAAGTGGATGGTAAAAAAGAACTTTGCAGGTAAAAAATTAGCCGTAAATTTCTTCACGGGCAGAAAATTACCCAAAGAAGCTTACAAATTCTATACTGAGCCTTGGAACGAAGAAGAAAGACGCTATGCCATAACCAATGGTCCTGACCCAGCAGTATTATCCTACACCAAAGGCAAAGGAGAAAGCGATTTTTCTACCTTGTTAGACACTATATCAAACGGTATGAAAGAAACACAAATCCCGATTTTATATTTCTACGCAAAAAAAGGATTGGTAAACAGAAAAAAAGCAGTGGAATATGCCAAAGAAAACTTCAAAAATGCAACCTATGTTTATTTAGGAAAAGGAAAACACTTTTTAACGGAAAGCCACCCAAAACAAATGAGCCAAAAGTTTAATTTTTGGTTTAAAAAGTTGTAGTAGAAGAAAAAAAACTACAGCCAACAATGTATAAAAGCAATAGCGGTTCAGGTGCAAACTTGAACCGTTTTCGCATTAAATTAAGTATCTTGCTATCAGAAAAGATATTGCTTTAAATCCGCTACTGCTCTTATACTGAACGTTGGCAGCAACCATAAAGCCAATAGCGATTGACCACAAGTTTAGAAAAACAGCCACGAAAAACCTAAGATTGGTGGACAAAATCAAGATAGACACCATGGGTTAAAAGGCGGACTTGCTGGACATGGACTGGACGCAGAATGTAGGCTGCCGGAGTTTTTTCATCATTTAAATCTATTTGAAATGAGTACGAAAAAAAATTGGTTCTACGCATCC
>Ga0208544_10001866_pt1 | contig 14139 bp, 21 predicted proteins | sample DEB08_DNA_9_FD_184526 | JGI IMG/M metagenome (GOLD analysis project Ga0208544, IMG submission 184526) | Aqueous microbial communities from the Delaware River and Bay under freshwater to marine salinity gradient to study organic matter... | ecosystem: Environmental > Aquatic > Marine > Coastal ...
GCTCGTTTTGCGTTTCGCTTTCTCTCTCTTCTTCAAAATAGTCTACGTATGTCATTGCCTTTTCCTCGTTTGTTTTTGTAGTTGATGAATTACATATTAGACTATACGCGTTACACTGTAAAGCTATAATTTGCTTTTTTTGCAATTATTTTGCGCTATAGGTAAAATACGTATTGACCTCGCGCAATTCAAGCTTTATGATTAGGCAACTGGAGAAAACTATGAATATTAAAAAATCAATACGAAAACTGCTTGCTGAACGAGATATGACACAGGCGGCGCTAGCTAAAAAGGCAGCAATTAGAGAAGAAACTTTATCTAGGATGATAAAAGGCAATGATGCAAACACGAAGGTACTGCGGAAGATATGCTTTGCGCTTGATGTGACCATGTGGGAATTTATGAAAGAAGGTAGCGAATAACCTATTAATAATTTGGCACGGAGCAGCGCGGAGTTGCTCAAATTAATTACGTTGTTATAAATACGCCGCTTAAATGCGGCTTCTTGGGTACTAGGCTGCGGCCTATTTTAAAAAGCAATATTTGCTGCCCATTTACTGAGGATAAGACGATGATAGCGCAGGGGTAACGCCCTTAGAGTTGAAATCGGTTAGCCATATATCTGCGAAGGCAATAGCTGGAGATGGTGCGAGCTGTAAATAATTCCCTGTAGCCACTTAACTGTGGCTTTGTGGGTGAAAGTATTTATAACCTTGCGAGCAGCGGCGCTGCAAGCGTCCGACTGGCTTGCGTTGTTATATGGCTGAACTATTAAAGGGAAAACCGAGATGAGTACAACTATTTTAGAGAAAGGTGAGATTGTTACGTTACTAACTTCATACTGCGGCGAAGACAATAAAGATCGTACGGATCGCCACCCTTGTAAGGACTGCATCCCTATGTGTAATACTTTTGAGCTTACATCGTCTGCCGCTGCAACTTATGCAGGGCAAGTCGATAAAGCCTTATAACCCTGCGAACTGGTGTGAACGAAGCGTAGCGTAGTGAGTCAGCATGATTTGCTTTGTTATGTGTAAACAATTAATTAGAGAGGTGAGGTATGAATATATTTAAAAGCGTGGAAGATTGCCCGTTAGTTGAGGCTTGGATTTGGGATAAAGTTGCTTCTAGCTTTGGTGACTTCGAGGGCGTTAGAGAGTTATCAGAGAATGACTTATGGCAACTAAAAAGCACGGTAGATTGTCAGTTGCAACAAATGCAGACGAACAAGAAAGACACATAACCATAGCTTTAAAGCGCGGCATGAGAATGCCAAAAAAGAAACTGAACAACAACCGTCGATTTGAAAGCGGTTGTTATGTGTAAATTGAAGGGGGATTTATGAAGAGACTTAAGGCTGCAATAAAAGCTTTTTTAGAGCCTGATGTGATTAAATGTAAACATGTTTTTTTAGCGCGTGAACTAGAAAAAAATGAAAATTCATCAATGCTTGTTGTAAATAAGATTGGTGGGCATTTAGAGAAGGGCGATATTATTTGTGTAAATGGCTATCAATGTATAGTTATAAACGCAATCATCGAGGTGGCTATAAAAACATAACACTGTATAACAAGAGAATCCCTGTTATCAGTAAATAAACGATAACAATGGATTCCCGTATATTAAGAGGAATAAAAATGGCAATACCACACAACACAACAAAAAACGCTGAAAGATTAAAGCTAAGCGAGCAAATTAACGCCTTCTTTGCTAAAGGTAAAACAATAAAAACTATCCCTGATTTTGATCAGCCAAAAAATGTCGAGCTAGATGGCGATATGATGCGGGTATATTCGTTTATTAAGCACTATGATGGGTTAAATAACTGTATGCCAAGTCGCCGTAGGGTATCTGCCGAGCTTGGTTTCGGTGCCAAAAAGCTGGGGCAGTATCTTCTCGCATTAGATAAGCTGGGGCGCGTAAGATGCAATAAGCACGACGTAATCGTTGGGGTTAATTAATTATGCCGGAGGTAGTTTTTCAGCGAATAGATAAACAATGCTTTATTGTTCACGATGAATTTGCCGCTGAATCTTTGCCATCTTGTTTTATTGCTGACGTAAAGAAGAAACAGAGAAACCCCGCATTCCATAATAAGGTGTTTTGTTTTCTACAGTTCTGCTTTAATCATTGGGCTAGTGATCGTGAATTTATGAATGAAGCTGGCCAGTTTGACGTTTTCAGAAAGCATTTAACTGTTTTAGCAGGATATTATGACAGCTATTACACTATAGACGGCAGCGTAAGAGTAGAAGCTAAGTCATTAGCTTATGACAAAATGGAGCCTGACGAGTTCAAACAAGTTTATACGGCGCTTATCAATGCAGCAGTTAGAAAGATTTTTAACAATTGCGATTATGATATTGAGCAGAAATTAATGAGTTTCTTTTGAGGTGATAAATGAAGGGCAAAACAAGAAGCGCCGCCGATATCGCATTCCAGAATAAAATAGCTGGCATAGGTTGTGTTGTGTGTTTAAATCAGGGCGTAGAAAATCACGAGATATCTATACATCATATTGATGGTAGAACAAAGCCCGGGGCGCATCGTAAAGTATTGCCTTTGTGCTATCCGCATCATCAAAGGGTAGATAATCAAAACCCGAAACGGTGGTTTACGCTACACGGTAACAAGGCAGAATTTGAGCGCAATTACGGCAGTCAATACGATTTACTTAATCAGTGCATGGAGTTGATATGTTCGGATTAAAAATTAAGCCGCTATCAGTCAATAAGGCGTGGCAAGGTAAGAGGTTTAAAACCAATGAATATAAAGCATACGAAAAAGCCGTTTCGCTTATGCTGCCAAAGCTAGAGATACCGGAGGGCAATCTTCACGTATTTCTTGAGTTCGGGTTTAGCAATAAAGCCAGCGACTTAGACAATCCCATAAAGCCATTTATTGACATACTGCAAAAAAAATACGGGTTTAATGATAGCAGAATTTATAAATACACTCTTGAAAAAAAGAAGGCGGCCAAGGGTGCAGACTACATTTTATTCGATATCAAAAAGGCTGAATTATGAAAGAGGCATTACTAGAAAGATTTGCACATACGCCGATGGGAGTGTTCGGCACCTTATCCATTGATGGCTTTGAATGCTACACAGTTGAGCGCCCTTGGTTAGACAATAAGGCGCGTGAATCATGTATCCCCGAAGGTGTTTACCAGCTAGAGCTGGGCATGTACAACCGTGGCGGCTATCCTGCTTATGAGATTATTAACGTGCCGGATCGATCATTGATAAAAATGCACATAGCAAACAATATGAATGACGTAATCGGATGTGTTGGCTTTGGTACCGGCCTTTGGTATTACGAAAACCTATGGGCTGTATCAGATAGTGGTGGTGCTATGAAGGGCTTCATGGATGCAATGGATGGCGAAGATGGGCAGATTATTATTAGGTCTAAACAGGTTTATGACTGGGGATAAAATAAATACTTTAAGGTGTTGACAGGGTAACAGATTAGCGTATAATTGATAACAAGTCGAGGCAATGAGCAGCGGCTAAAAATAGAAACTACGGGGAATAACATGATTAATCTTAATGAAGCAAAAGTAACACACATCCAGTTTTTTGATTGTAGTCAACAAGTGCAGATAAGCGAAGATGGTGATTATGAGGATAGAATCGAATACTCAGCAAATGTGATAATAAATGACAATTTTGTAATACAGCTAAGCGGGAACGAAAATGAAGCGCATAGACCTTCAATTCCCACATCATCTGAGTGTTTTTGGAATGATGAAGCTTTACAAGACTGGGCTTCTGAAAATATTGATATTGATGAAGTAGTTGAGTTATTAGATCGCGTTGAAATCGAAAACAATTATCACTATTTGAAGGAAAACGGCGAAACGATTTAGGATATTATGGCACGTAAAAAAGTAGCTGACATGACGCCCGATGAGTTAGAGAAGCATCGGGCGTACATGAGGCGGAAGAAGCGGGAAAGCAGGGAGGGCAAGCCGCCTGAAACTGACAAGCGTAAAAAGCGTGATCGTGCAGAATACATGCGAAAGCGCAGAAAGGAAATAAAGCTATTAGTGCAAGATTTGTGACCATTTTCGTATCGTCACGGAAATGATATAATGTGGTTAAATAAAGGGGTTTGTTATGAAAATATTTGAAAGCCTGATCTCTCCGATATCAACTATCATTGATAAGTTTGTGCCTGATGCTGATGTGCGCCAAAAACTTGCATTTGATATTGCTACACTTGCCGATAATCACGCACAAGAGCTTGCACTGGCTCAAATAAAGCTAAACACAGAAGATGCCAAGGGTAATTGGTTTCAGTCTAGCTGGAGGCCGTTAGCTGGCTATGTTTGTGTAACTGGCTTGGCTGTTAACTTTCTTATATCGCCAATAGCGGCAGGGTTTGGAGTGGTAATACCGCAAGCTGATTTGTCGGTAATGATGCCGGTGTTAGGCGGGTTATTGGGAATTGGATCACTAAGAACATTTGAAAAGCTTAAGAAAATCACAAAATAGGAGTATAAAATGACTAAGCCAAAAAAGAAAAAGTCTCGCGTAGTTAAAAAATGAGCATAGAAGATACGCCAATATTTGAGATTCTGGCCGTTGTTTTTATGTTGTTATGCGGCAAAAGCGGCAATAAAGTATTGTTGGCGTGTGCTTTCGTTATATTGATTGAGTCTATAACTATCTTCTATAACGCGTATTTAAATATATATTTTAACTATTTAGTGTTATTTTACGCATATATTTCTATAGCTGCGGGTGCTTTGTCGCGTAAATCGTCGCTATTATCAGTATGCGCCTACCTTTTATATGCAGCTGCTTATTTTTTGTTCGCAATGGAAGATACTTTTTTGGAGTGGGGCGTTATAATTAGCGACAATATGTTTTATGGAAATTACAGTTTAATTATGTATGGATGCCTAGCTTTTTTAGTATTTTCGGTGACTTATGATAGAATGGGCGAAATTAGATTACGAGCTGATGGCTATATGCCTTAGTTTGTCATTTATCCCAATTTATATAGCGAATGTTTTGTATGTCAGATGGAAAGCCAGAGCAAGTAAGAATGTCGCACGTTCACGCACTAGACCGAAGGATTAGTGACCACAGGCTAGAGGTTAACAAGTCTTTGAATGACACTTTAGTCAAGTTGATAACACCGATCAACGAGCTGACAAGTGAAATAAAACTAAGCAATAAAAGCCACGACCATCTAAAAAACGACCTTTTAGAAACTAAAAAGCACTTGTCTCATGTAGATGAAAAAGTGGAAGCTGTTAGAGAAAAAGTGGTTATTTCAGAAATTGCAATCGCTAAAATCGGAACAACTCAAGGCGGCATACTTAGCGTAACCGGTAAGGTTTTTCCCACCCTCGCTAGCGTTATTGGAATTTCTATAGTGCTTCTTTTAAGTGTTAGCATTTACTTAAAGACCGGCGTAGGAATTTAATGTTATCCTATGCACAACAATTTTTATAAGATTCCTCCTAGCTTGTTAAAGCTACTTAGCCCCGTAATTGGGGCTTTTTTTATTGTGTTATGGTAAAATATCTGCTAATTATATAAAATTATAGAAGCTTAAAAACACAAGGAATTTACAATGAATACTTGCCAGTGCTGCGGGAAAGTTGTCGAACTTGAAAATGACGGGCGGGTGAAGTTTCATTTTTCCGGTTTAATTATAGAAGGGTTTACTAATGTATGCCTTGGCGTTCGGCAATTGCCAGCGGAGGTATCTATAAGCGACATTCCCAACTATATCTCCGCCGCAAGCACGAGAAAGGATTTTATTATTGAGGATAAGGAGCGGAGGGATGAAGATGCTAGTTCCGAGCTATCAGCTATTGACGATTATTTGGCTAGCAGAGCTGCCGCGATGGATGCTTTTTAATGACCGCTTATATTATAAGCGGTACACAATACTATTCAGCGTTAAGCCCTGCTCCGACGGCAGACGTTGACACAATAGATCAGTCTAATGACTCGATTTATATCGTTGATGTTTCAACGGTGCCAATTCTTGTTCATTATTGCGATAGCCGTTTCCAGACGGCACGATTCGAGAACGCGTCAACAACCACGCCAATTTTCCCGCGATACTCTTCTGTCACGTCTTCGTTTATAAATGGCGGCGGTAATTTTGAGTTTGAAGGCGATTTTATAGACCTTTTCACAGCCGATGGAGTAACCGCAGGTCTTACTCATACGCTACCAACTGATGCTGCTGGCGACAAATACGTTAGCGCATCACACCTCATTATTGATGGCGAAATATGGGCCAGATCACCTAATTTAACAGATATGTATGGCGATGGTGATCCTCGTGGAATGCACTACACCTATGATTCAGGCACGGGTGTAATCACGTTTGGGGATGGCACAAATGGCGCAATACCTGACGGGTTAGTTCAGATTTATAATATTGAACTACAAGGTAATAACGTACAGATAAATCATGCAAACACAATAACAACTGTAAATAAGGCATTGTGGTGCGATGTAGACTTGCGGATAGGCGGCGTATTTAATTGCACTGATTTTGCTATTTATAATAACTCCCAAGAGTTTAGAGCGTCGACTACAGATGATAGCTACTTAGTTAATTTTGGGTACAGCGGTGATGCCTCAAATAACACCCGGATACGCGTACCTCGCGGAGTCCACGATAATGTTAGATTGACTACCGCTAACGCTGTAACCACGGAGGTTTTCAAAGATGAGGGCGTGGCAACGATTGGTGAAATACGCTGTGACATTTTAGCCGAAAAGCTTGGCACGTTCCCTAGGGTTCGATTTGATAATAACGCATCAACAATACAAGTTCTTAGATCGTACAGCGGTGGGTCAGGTATTTATGCTTCATATAACGGCTTTAACGGCGGTACGATAGAAGAGTTACGCTGGTCTACGGGCTACTTGAGAACGGACACAATGCCATACTCCATAGTTAAGTCTGCGGGGTCGGGGCAGAATCAATATATAAATAGCGTTATTCGTGATGGTACGGAAGCATGGTCTTCTGAAATGGAGTGGCCTATTTATGGTCAAGTAGGCGAGTTGCATGTTTCAAATATGGAGTTACCCGCCGATGCTAGTGTTGATGAATTGATACATATAGAAGCCGCAGCATCGGGTTCGGCAACTAATATCACGCTGCTTGGCACTTCTAATTCAGGAACTAGGGATTTAAACGTTTTTCAGGATGGTACCTACACATTTAATAATGTAAAAGTACCGAATGATGTAAGTTTTGGCAACCAACCATCATCGGACTGCGCCTATAACTTTGTTTCTATTATTGGTCAAACGTTCGCGCCAAATGGAGGTTTACGGTCTGCTACCATCTATAAAAACGCAACTTATGACGAAGGTGAAATAGTTTTTCAGCCTTATTATAAATCGTCAGACCCAGCAACAACTTTGTTGTCAGGGGTAGGGTCTAGCGTTGTAAATATTACTAATAGTTTTTACATGGTTGACACTATTACCGAGGTTCAAGTCACCTCTGATTGGATAGCGGCTGTAGAAGCTATCAACTCTTTGACGATAGTTGGGTTTAATACTGGAAATTTTGATATTGAATTTAGGTTGGCAGTCGAGGGTGATGCCTTCAGCGGTAGCTTTTCTGCTTTAACTCTAGGCAACTTTCAAACTGCATTTGCTGCGCTAGTGCTGCCAACTACCAGCACGCGGTGGAGGTGTCAATACAATGTCATTCGCACGGCGGGGGTTATGTCTAGTAGCTATCTGCGTGGCATATATGTTGGCTGTGATCTTGACCCTACTTATGTGTGGACTGATTCGCCTGAGATGACAGTTACATTAACGGGATTGACTGCAGGGTGGACGATATACTTGGCTGATGCGGCAGGAAATAAAAAGTTTTATTCTACCGCAACTTGGGATACTGAAATAATAGAGGTGTCTGGCCTTGATGATGGGGAAACTTATTCTTACGCAGTAGATACTCAGGGCAAGACAGCAGACATCGGTACGTTCACAGTTGTTTCTGGTGGTAGTCTAATTATTCCCGTAGTGCTTGGTCCATTAACGCGACTCGCTGGGCAGGATATGTACACCGGTACAACCGATGCAAACATAAGTATTGATTTTGATTTTGTCACACCTCAAGCAAGTATAGTTATTGCTGACAATAGCGTGGCAAGCCTGCAGACTTGTTTTGATATGTTTGAAGATGCGCTTATCACCGAAGACGGTATGAAGTGGCACGCACAGCAGGGCTCTATCGTAGTGTTTGACTCTATCGCCGCAAGCGGTAGCGTACTTGGACTTGGCGATGATTGTCGGCTAAAAAACAGCGTTGCAAATGCGACCGCGCTAGGTGCATCCGTTGATGGGTATGTGACATCGACACAGGGCACAGTGCTAGATACGGATAACGGAAAAGTTATTTATAGTTCTGCTGGGGTAGCTGATAGTATTTTAAACAGGAATTTGGCTGGCGGTAGTGATGGAGGTAGAACTGTTAGAGATGCGCTACGAGGCAGCAGGAATAAGGTGGCGATTGTCAACAATTCTATGACAGTTTATCAAGAGGACGATGCTACCGTAGCTTGGACTGCCGACTTGGATATAGCTACACGCGGGGCTATAAATACAGTAGACCCCACATGATAGCCAGTTTTTACGGTAGACTGCTGTTCGGTAGTGGTGGCGCAGAGATAACGCTAGGCGATGCTGTAAATAGCCAGATACTGACAAACATTGGCGCATTATCGACAATTGATAATATCATAAATGCCCAATCGTTAATAATCGCATTAATAGCGAAAGAAAGCGGGATAAGCAAAAGTGCGTACAGCTTATCTACAATCGAAAATATAAATGACGCTCTTTGTGATATACGAATAGATTACAAAGGGCATTTTTCAGGGTTTGAGCAATACGGTGATAATTTAGAGAGTAATATCAATATGACTACGGCAATCAGTAGCGAGATAGATACAACCCCAGCCAGTATGATATCGCCATACATAACAACACATGGCCGCATTAGTGCAATATCTGAACTATTTGATATACTAAGCGGCATAGAAAACCTTAATTCCAGTGAATCAACAATAGGCCAAACGTCTATTGGCTTAATGAGTGTACTAAGATGACTATTAAAATTGGTGAAGTAGGTAAAAGTTTATACGTTGGCACGTCTTTTGATTTAAACGATGCCCCTTTTACAGTGTTAAAGCTTAAATTCACAAGCCCTGACGGGACGATCACTTTTGAAAGAACCGACACGGTAGATGGCATAACTGCTCCGGCAGTCGATTCACCATCACTCCCGAATGTGGGAGTGTTGCCAGCAAATACATATATGCTTTATTTAACGCAAGCGGCAGACTTTACAGTAGCGGGTGACTGGACAGTGTGTTCAGAATATCAAGATGCAGCACCAAGTTTATTCTTTGGCGACGATACTACCCTAACGGTAGAGGAAGCCTGCGATTAGCAAAACCTATTAGAAAAGATCAATCAATAGTTTACGTATTACTTAAATGCGGCAATAAAGGAGGGAATGTTATGTTATTACATATCAATAACATAACTATAAAATACTATGGCTAGACCAAAGAACGCATCCAACAAAAGTAAAGAGTTTTTGTCAAACCGATTAAAGGCGATGTATGGTGATGATTTTGATCCAATTATGAGAATGGCTCAGCAAGCTATGCGGATACACGGGCAAACTACAGATGTATCAGACATTAATGACTTAAAGGCTTCAATAGAGGCTTGGGATAAGATTGCGCAATACACTACACCTAAGCTTAAAGCGCTTGAACTAAGCGGAGAGTTGCAGCATAAACCACACGAAGACTGGCTGGACTTGCTAGATGGCCAATGATGTAGAGCTAGCAAAGCGGAAGCGATTAAAAGACGATCTTACGTTTTATGCCAAGAACTGCCTACAGATACGCGGAAAAGAAAAAATACAGCATTTTGCGCTAAACAAGGCGCAGCTTTACATCCATGAGATTCTGGAAAAGCAGTTAAAAGAAACCGGCAGGGTTCGCGCTATTGTATTGAAGGGTAGACAGCAGGGCGTATCGACTTATGCAGAAGCTAGGTTTATATGGAAGGTCACTCACTCTAAAGGTGTAAGGGCGTTTATTCTTACGCAAGAAGAGGCGGCAAGCCAAACGCTATTTGAGATGGCAAAGCGGTATTATGATAATTTGCCAGAGCCGGTAAAGCCCATATTATCAGCATCAAATAGCAAAGAATTACATTTTGATAAGTTGGATAGTGGTTATAAGATTGGAACAGCAGGAAATAAGTCGGTAGGACGATCACAAACAAACCAATTCTTTCATGGCTCAGAGGTAGCTTTTTGGCCTAATGCTGCAGAGCATGCCAAAGGTATATTACAAACCGTCCCTAACTCTAATGGAACAGAAATTATTTATGAGTCTACCGCTAATGGTGTTGGCAATTTCTTTCATGAGCAATGGAAGTTGGCAGAAAGTGGGGAGAGCGATTTTATTCCTATTTTTATTCCTTGGTACTGGCAAGAAGAATACGCCAAAGAAGCACCAAAAGATTTCACTCTAAGTGAAGATGAAGAGCTAATGGTCGAGGCTTACAGTATAACGCCAGAGCAATTGTCATGGCGCAGGCAGAAGGTGATCGAATTAAGTGCAGGTGGCATGGATGGCGAAAAAGCATTTATGCAAGAATACCCGTTTAATGCGGTAGAGGCTTTTCAGGTGTCAGGTGGCGATGGATTAATAAAAGCCTCTCATGTGCTTAAAGCTAGAAATAATGAAGTTAATGGTAGCGGCTCTCTTGTAGTTGGTGTTGATCCGTCTAGGGGCGGCGACAGGTTTTCTTTAATCAAGAGACATGGGCGAAAAGCTTACGACCTTAAGAAGTGGAAGGACGAGGAAATAGATTCGCTTGGTAAGGCTGTATCGAAGTGCAAAGCCGTATTAGATGAAGTATGCCCAATAGCAAAGAAAAAGCCTGACATGATGTTTATTGATGCGGGTGGTGGTGCTGACTTAGTTGATCGCCTGCATGAGCTAGGCTATGAAGATAGAGTGAAGGCTATTTGGTTTGGTTCTTCACCTTTGGACGATCAGCGGTACAAGAATAAGCGCGGCGAAATATGGGGTTTGTGTAATGAGTGGCTAACAGATGAAAATTTGGAAGTACAAATACCTGACGATGACGAGCTTCATGCAGACCTAATAGCCTCTCCATATGATAGAGACTCTCATGATAGAATGGTGTTATGGCGTAAAGAGCGAATAAAGGCGAAGTATGGTTACTCTCCAGATGATGGTGATGCGCTTTGTTTGACATTCTCAGAGCCGGTTAACCAAAACCAACATATAGTAATGAATTTCAAAACTCCGTGGTGAGAAAATGCTAGATTATAAAGACATTAAAGTTGTTAATGAACAGTTAAAGCAGTCACAAGATGCTGATTCCGACCAGCGCGACATGGTTCGAGAAGAGCGTGACTTTCTTTATGTTAAGGATGGACAGTGGGATCCGCGCACTGTTGCTAAAATGGGCGACAAGTACCGAGGCACGTTTGATAAATGTAACGTGGTTGTAAACGGTATTGTGGGCGAAATGGACGCGGCAGACTTTGATATTAAGATACGCCCTAGCGGTGGTGATGCTACAAAAGAGCTAGCTAAGACCTATGATGGGTTGATTCGCAACATCGAAACCATGAGTAATGCCAGCCGTGTTTATGCAAGTGCAGGCCGCGACATGGTAGCTACTGGTCTTGGTGGCTGGGAAGTCAAAATGGATTGGATCGACGCAGATTCATTTGACCAAGACTTTGTTATTGATTGGATCCCTGACTACGTTAACCGAGTATGGTTTGATGCCGCTTCAATACAGCAAGATGCAAGCGACGCACGCCATGTTTTTATTTTGGATAATCTATCGCCTGATGAGTACGAAGAGCAATTCCCAGAAGGTTCTAAACAATCAATAGGGAGCGACAAGGCTTACGATACTTTCGAGCATAAGCCGGACTTTATTACTGTAGGACGCATTGTCTACCGCCATCCGGTATCTAAAACATTAGTTCAAATGACTGACGGCTCGGTATATGAGCGTAATGAAGAGTTTGAAAGTATTGTAGATGAGCTAGCTGAACAAGGGATCACGGTACAGCGAGAGCGTGAGAAAAAGAGCTATAAAATAGTTAGCCGATTGTTTGATGGTGGCGCTTTCTTAACTGAGCCGCAAGATACAGTGTTCAAAGATTTGCCTATTATCCCTACTTACGGCAATTTTAACGTAGCTGATGGCAAGATAATCTATAAGGGTGCTATACGTGACCTAATGGACGCACAACGGGCATATAATACGTTTAGATCAGCAGAGGTTGAGAATGTAGCTTTATCGCCTCCGGATGCGCTAATGATTAGCCGCACGCAAGCAAAAATACCAGCAGACCTTGCAGCATTTGAAAATATGTCGGTTAGTGCGCAAAGAGCTTATTTTTACACTCCAGATCCTTCGGCACCGCCACCATTTAGAGTGGGTGGCGCAGTCATTCAGGGCGGCGTACAGCAAGCAATACAGAACAGTCTTGATGATATAGCAACAACAGCGTCACGATCACCTCTTGCCAATGGCGAGGGCGGTAACGGAATGTCTGGTGTCGCTATTCAATCACTACAAAATAAAATGGATACCGGAACAATCCATTACTTTAGACCGCAAGAGATAGCTATTTGCAGAACAGCAGTGGTAATAGTTAATGCTTTGCCAGTAGCTTATGATTCAACATCGCAGAAAAGAATACTGGGCGAAGATGGCTCTTATGAAATGGTAGAGCTTAATAAAAGCGTTGTCGATCTTGAGACACAAAAAACAGTTAAATTAAATGATTTAAGCCAAGGTAAATATGATGTTACTTGTAGCGTTGGCAAAGCATTTAAGAATCGTCAGCAAGAATCAGTAGAGGCGTTTGAAAAGCTAAGCATGGCTATACCGGGCTTTGGCGAGCTTACAGCAGACTTGCAGCTTAAAAACATCGAAGCGCCGGGAGCTGATTTAGCGGCTGAGAGAATACGCGGCAGGTTAATACAAAGCGGCACTATCCCTAAGTCACAATTAACTGATGAAGAGCGCCAAGAATTACAGCAAGCTCAGCAAATGGCAGCACAGCAGCCGCCAGAGCAAACACCAGAGGATAAGATAGCAGAGGCAGAGATAGGACGCGTACAGGCTGAGACAGCCGATGTACAGGTTAAGGCGCAGCTTAAGCAGGAAGAACTACGCATTAAAGAGCAAGATAGTCTGTTAAGGGCGCAGAGCAGTGCAGATAAGCTACAGCTAGACGAATTAACCTTAATGTTAAAACAGCAAGCACAGCAGTCTAGTGATCAGCAAGCCATGAATAAGGCCATGATGGATGGCCAAGCTTCTATTATTGATAACCTTAACACTCAAGCGCAAACCTTGAAGATACTAGGTGAATCAATGGGTGCCGATGCTATTATCAGTCGTGGCGGTGCTGAGGCTTACGCGCAACAAACCGATCTAATCACTGAGCAGCAAGAAGAGATAGACGACAATAGTTAAAATTTATTAATTTGCTATTATCAATAGTTATGTGATAATGGCATTGTGGTACGCGACCATATTCGCGGCATTAAGAGAGTAAACACTATGAGTGAGCTACAAAACGATGACAACGGTCTTACATTTGATGAGCCAGTAGAGCAAGAAGCGCAAGAGATTGAGCAGATTGATGATGCTGAAACAGAGAATGAATCCGAAGTTAGCGAATCTGCGGAGTTAGCCCCCGATAGCCCTGATGAGGGTGAACAAAATACAGAAGATGGTGAAGATAGTACGCCCGATTGGTTGAAAAAGAAGATCGCCAAGCAAACTTTTGCGCAAAGACAGGCAGAACGTGAGCGAGACGAACTGAAAAAGAAGCTTGAGGAAATTGAGACTAAATCTCAACCTGTGTTATCTAAAGCCGATGTTCCCCCAATACCCGACTCGTGGGATGATAATTACGAGGCAAAAATCAGGGAACGCGACAATGCCATCATGCAAAATGCCAAGTACGAAGCTGCGGAAGCGCAACGACTACAGGCACAAGCAGAGCAACAACGAAAAATAGAGCGAGAGCAGTTTAATCGACAGC
>Ga0208544_10001867_pt1 | contig 14133 bp, 13 predicted proteins | sample DEB08_DNA_9_FD_184526 | JGI IMG/M metagenome (GOLD analysis project Ga0208544, IMG submission 184526) | Aqueous microbial communities from the Delaware River and Bay under freshwater to marine salinity gradient to study organic matter... | ecosystem: Environmental > Aquatic > Marine > Coastal ...
TAATTATATTTATTTAATAAAAATAAATACGAACAAAATACTGTTTTAAAGATAAAAATACTTTTAATACAGAATATTATTTCGTGTAATTTATGTATTAATCAAAAATTTGAGCGAACCTAGCGAACTAAACCTTAATAAAAATTAAACTATGAAAAAGACAATCCTCTTTACCTTCCTGTTATCCTTCACTATCAACTTATCGATAAAAGCATGGTGGGACCCAGGGCATTTAGTCACTGCTATGATCGCTTACGAAAATCTAACTCCCGAAGCGAAAAAACAAGTAGATGCATTAACCAAACAATTGCAAAGAGACTATCCTTATGTCAATCATTTTATTACGACAGGGCCTTGGCCAGATGATTTAAAAGCAGAAGGGGTCAGGACTTTTGATACTTGGCATTATACAAACATTCCCTTGAACACGAACCGTTTAGCTTTAGCGGATGCGCCAGTCATTGATATTATTTGGGCGATTAATCAAATGGATAAAGTACTAGGTACAAAAACGGCTAAGCCCGTAGATAAGGCGAGACATTTAGCATTTTTAGTCCATTTAGTTGGAGATATTCACCAACCATTGCACAGTACTTCTGTTCACGATAATGAACGACCAGGCGGAAATATTGGCGGTAATGCCTTTAGACTTAAAGGCGAATGGAGAAACTTACATGCGCTTTGGGATGATGGTTGTGGTTATTTGACGGAGTTAAATGACATCAATCCTTATGGAAAGGATAAAAAGGCATTGTCTAAAAAAGAAATTAAACGCATCAAAAAGTTTTCTAAAAAATTGATGGAAGATTTCCCTAAAAGTCATTTTGAAAACGGCCCTTATAATACCCGTCAATTAGATCCTGATTTTTGGGCATTGGAAAGCCATAAATATGCGGTAGAATATGGTTATAGAGGAACCAATGAAGTAAAAGATGATGGCTATAAAAAATGGATTCGCCCCAATAGCGAACCTTCTGAATTGTATTTAAAAAATGGGCAAGAAGTAGTGAAAGAACGATTGGCTTTAGCAGGCTATAGACTCGCAGAAATGTTGAATGCTACTTTTGGAAAAAAAGAGTAAATGATAGAAAATCGTTTGAGTGTGTAAAGAATTGGGGGAAAACATATATTAAATCAGAATCAGTTCCCGTTGGAAGCAGATTTTAATAAAGGTATTTTATCGAAAAATTAAGGAAACCTAATTTTTATTGCCTATTTGATTATTAGTTTATTATAAAATAAATATTAAATTATATGATTTTGTGCATTTAACATAACTGCTTGTAAATCAACATATTAAACTAATAATCAAAACAGTTTTCCTTTTCTTAATGACAAAATAACCCATAGAGACATCTAAATTCCTAATGTTTTAGGGGGTTCTAGCTATACTCAAATTAGAATTCCCCCAATACGTTACACACTCATTAACTATTTTTTATAAAAGAGGTACTATGGTAAAAAGTGTGGGTAGCTAAAAATGTGTGACAACTCCCGAGAGTCGTAAATTTTTAATTCCTTCACAGTTTTCACCGTAGAGCCATAAAAGATAAATAATTCCTAATCTGCAAAGAAAAGTGATTCAAGAGGAATTTTTATTAATTTTTAGCGAATAGGCTGCATTTTCCAATAAGTCAGAGACCGCCAAAGCCATTCAAAAGGACCAAATTTAAAGCGACTTAACCACCATTTAGAAAAAACTATTTGAAAAACCCAAATTCCTAAAATATATATCCATTGTTCTGCACGTCCAACGGTGCCAAATAAGCCCAAACCAAAGCCATAAAATAAGAAGGTAGCGATAACAGATTGCATTAAATAATTAGTTAACGCCATTCGACCAAAAGGAGCTAACCATTTTTGTAATACCTTCATAAAATCACTTTTGCATAACCACATAATCATTCCGATATAACCTAAAGACATTGGGACGCTCCCTAAAAAATTCCATTGACTACCTATCAAAAAGGAATATTCACAAGACCAATTATGCGCATAATTTTGCATCAAACCATAAATACCAAAAGCTAAACCTATAGAAAAACCAATCAACATCATTTTTTTATAAAAAGAAATACTTCTTTCTGCGGTCAAAATTTTAGCTTTGAATAAACCCATTCCTATCAACATCAATCCTGTAATTTGCCAGCCTAGTCCTAATACAAAAAAATAAGTTTCTAAAGCAAAAGCAGTTGTTGAACGATATGGGAAATGGTCGAACCATTGACCACGATAGGCAGTAGTTTCTGCTATAATTTTTTCTGTTGTTGGTTGCCAACTAGTACAAAAATCTGCGACTTCTTCGGTAGACATATATGTTGTGGAAAGCCCGCCAAATAATCCTATCAATAAGTTGATTGTAAGGAAGATAGTAGCCCAAATAAATAAGGTTTTTGGCGTTTTTTTTCTAAATAAAAACAACCATATTGAGCATAATGCATATTGCACCAGAATATCCCCATGCCAAATTATATAAGCATGAAAAAGTCCGAATAATAATAACCAGAAGTTACGAAAATAATGGCGAGTAACGGCACTTCTTCCTTGTTGTTCTATGCGTTGGGTCATCAACACAATTCCTGCTCCAAAAAGCATGGAAAAGAGCGACATGAATTTCTGGTTGGCAAATAATTGACTGAAATAAAATGCCCATTTGTCAGCACCCTCTAACATCCCTTCTACCATAGGATTAAGGTAATGCGCGCCAGGCATCGCAAAGGAAGTCATGTTCATAATGAGAATGCCGAGTAAAGCAAATCCTCTCAGAATATCTAGGGAAATAATTCGATTAGCGACTTGGGTAGGTTGAGTTCTGTTGGTCATAAAATAGGTGTCTGTTAATTTTAAATTAATTTAAAACTAGACAAATCAGAAGAACTTTACCCTTAGAAATTACCTTTAAAACAACTGTATGATTCGGCTAATGGAATAAAATACTCGACAAAAGCAAGTGTTTTATAAACTTATTTTCTAAAAAAATAGCTAATTTTAACTAAAATATTGGTAATGATTTTCTTTATTTTCCACCACTAAAAAGCTTAGAAAACCATCCTTTTATCAGGGCCATAATTAAAGAAAACCCATTTAAGGAATTATCTGCCGCTGCTTTTGGCGGAGTAACTTTGGGCATTTCTTTTTTTACGCCATTTGTTGCTACTGCTCCAGCTGTCGCTAAAGATGCTACCAAATTATCGTCTAATGCTGCTTGTGCTTTTTGAACATCTTCCAAGGCTTTTTGTACGGCTTCTGCGGATTCACTTAGCGCTTTTGCTTTTTCTTCTGTAGTGGCTTCTTTTGAACCTGTTTTTTGAATAGGAGGTATGGCTTCGGCTTCGACTATTGCTGCTGCGATAGCTGTAGGATCTGCTGTGGCAACAAAATGGGTATCTGCGGCTAATTTTGCTTTAAAATTATCAACAAATTGGTTCAATACATGGTCGGTTACTTCATTGATTAATCTTGAACCAAATTGAGCAAGCTTACCTACAATAGTTAAAGTCATGGTAAAATCAACAACCGTTCCATTATCGGTGGGGTTCAATAGGCCATTCATTTTCATATCCGCACTTCCTTTTCCTTTCGAATCCAACCCTTTTCCTTTGAGGTTCATTTTCCAATTGTCCTTATCTAATGTTACAATTTCTACTTCGCCGTTAAATTTAACTTTGACAGGCCCTAATTTCATAGCAACTTGTCCTTTAAAATTGCGGTCATCAATTTTTTCAGTTAAAGAAGCACCTGGGACACAAGTGACAATTTTAGTTGGATCAGCTAAATATATCCATACTTTTTCAATGGGCTCGTCTAGCTCAAATTTTTTGTTAATGGTGGTTGTCATATCTGTTATTTAGTTTCCAGTTAAAATGGAAGTATATTTAATTTAGCGTAAATTTAATAAAATTGAACAAATTATTTACTGCTTATCCGAAATATAGGTAAAAAGAGCGTCGATCAAATTCCCTGTAGGAATAGCAGCTATTAATTTGTATTTGTACTTTTCTACTGCTGCTACCCAACCTTATCACTACTAAAAAGAATCTATTATATAAAGAAGCCATCCACAAATAAAAAAATATGAAAAAGTTACTATTGACGAAACCGCCTCAGAATGGGCGAAGCAACTCTATCAAGTCTATTTAAATGTAAATTGTGTGTTTGTGAACAATATCCGAATTATTACGGTTTATTTTTATATATTGGCAAATAATTTATTATTTTTCATGAACAATATGGAATTTAATTTATTTTATCATGTAATAATTCGTACAGTTTTATGCAGGAAAAAAAATTGATTATCAATAAATTAATGCTTTGCATATTTTTAGAACGTTACGTGAATAAAGGTGTAAATTATTGATTATCAATAATTTGAATAGGTATTTACTTAAACTACTTTTAATGATGCTACAAAATGAAAAACCACAATTGTAAGAAGCAATGTAAAAGTCTTCATGCCAAAAAATTCCCTTCTTGGCTACCTGCTTTATTTATAGCAATTATTCCCAAATGCCCTTTTTGTATTATGGCTTATTCTGGTGCTATTACCTTATGTACTGGTTCAAAAATGTATCCCAACGCAGACTCGACCACTTCCTATATAAGTATTGGCTTAGCCGCTTTTGTGATGCTTAGTATTCTATTTAATTATAAAGGAAGCAAAACAAATTATGCATTGGCTTTTACGGGCATTGGCATGGGACTATTGCTGACGAGTCAATTCTACTGGATTAGCGAGTATTTATATTATGCAGGAGTAGGATTTCTCTTTTTTGGAATATGGTACAATGGAAGCTTTAATTTTTTCTATCAAAAGTATAAATCTAGTTTCAAAGGGTATACCACTAAATTAATCAATTAAGAATTTTTCAAAACATAAAAAACGATAATCAAATCCATTTATAATTTAAAAATATGATCGCAGAAAATTTTAATTATGACGCTCCAACTAGTTTGGAGGAGGCAATAGCCTTACTTCATCAATACGGAGATGACGCTAAAATCCTCGCTGGAGGACATAGCCTTATTCCTATGATGAAATTGAGATTTGCATCTCCTACCCACCTAATTGACATCAATAACATCCCCGGACTTTCTTATGTAAAAGAAGAAGATGGGTACTTGAAAATTGGTGCGATGACCAAAGAAGTAGAGGTGGAAGAATCCGAAATCATTCATGCAAAGTATCAAATTTTCATGGATGCCACTAAATTGATTGCTGATCCACAAGTTAGAAACTTTGGCACGCTTGGCGGTAATTTAGCTCACGGAGACGCAGCCAATGACCATCCTGCTGTAATGATTGCTTTAGGCGCAGAAGTAGAAATAACCAGCAAAGATGGAAAACGTACCGTTGGTATTGACGACTTCTTTCATGGGTTCTATACCACTGCTGTGGAACATGGGGAGGTATTAACGGAAATTAGAATTCCTGCTGCAAGTGGCAACTATGGGTCAGCTTATCACAAGGCAGAACGAAAAGTAGGCGATTATGCGACTGCTGGTGTGGCTGCAATGATTCAGATAGATGACCAAGGTCGATGTACGAAAGCAGGAATTGGTTTGACTAATGTATCTCCACTTCCTTTTAGAGCAAAACGTTCGGAAGCCGTGTTGGTTGGATCGGATTTATCAGAAGCGGTTATTGCACAAGCCGCACAATATGCTGCTGAAGATTGTAGTCCATCAGAAGACCTTCGTGGAAATGTGGAATATAAAAGACATTTAGTAGGTGTCATCACTAAACGAATGCTTAATAAAGCAATTTCAAGAGCAAAAAAATAATCTTCTTTGACAGTAAGATTTGTCAATAATAAAATTAATCAAAACATGACAAAGAAAATAACTTTAAAAATTAACGGCGCAGAGCATACGATGGAAGTAGAACCTCGTATGTTATTGGTTCACGCAATAAGAGAAAATGCATCTTTGACGGGCACACATATAGGTTGTGATACGTCCTCTTGTGGTGCTTGTACTATTCTGATTGATGGTAAATCTGCCAAGTCTTGTACGATATTAGCCGTACAAGCTCAAGGTAAAGAAATAGCAACGGTAGAAGGTTTGGCAACAGCCGAAGGCTTGCACCCAATTCAAGAAGGTTTTCACCTCAACCACGCTTTACATTGCGGATTTTGCACGCCGGGGATGATGATGCGAGCGATTGAATTATTAGAAAAAAATCCTAATCCCACAGAAGAAGAAATTCGATGGGGAATCTCTGGTAACCTCTGCCGATGCACGGGATACAATAATATTGTTACAGCTATACAATGGACTTCAGCTAAAATGCAAGGAAAAGAACTTCCTTCAACTGAACCAAAATTTGTTTAGTATTAATTAAAAAAAGAAAATCAACTTTCATGATAAAATGTAAAACTTCCAAAGCGATAGGAGGAATGGGGCATTCCAAAAAAAGAAAGGAAGATGCTCGATTTATTCAGGGTAAAGGAAATTATGTCGACGATGTCAAATTACCCGGTATGTTATATATGGACATCGTAAGAAGTCCTTATGCTTATGCAAAAATTAAAAATATAGATGCTACTGCAGCATTGGCGATTCCTGGTGTAGTAGCGGTCGTTACAGGAAAAGATTTAGAAAAGTATGGCTTGCATTGGATGCCAACATTGATGTCCGATACCCAAATGGTACTGCCAACCGATACCGTTATGTATCAAGCACAAGAAGTAGCAGCAGTTATCGCAACTAGTAGATATTTGGCTCGGGATGGGAAAGAAGCGGTCATGGTTGACTACGAACCAATGGATCCTGTAATGGATCCTTTCAAAGCATTGGATGAAGATGCACCTGTTTTGAGGTCAGACCAAGAAGGAAAAACAGATAACCATATTTGGCATTGGGAAGTTGGAGATAAAGAAAAAACAGCAGATGTTTTTAATAACGCCGATGTTGTTGTAAAACAGCAAATGCATATCCCTAGAATCCACGTTGCTTCCATCGAAACCTGTGGTTGTGTGGCTTCTTATGATAAAGTAGATAACCATCTCACGATGTATATGACTACGCAAGCACCACATGCCATTCGTACAGTGATTGCTTTGGTGGCAGGACATGTTGGTTTGACGGAAGAAAAAATCAGGGTCATCTCTCCAGATATTGGTGGTGGATTTGGTGGTAAAGTGCCCGTATATCCAGGTTATGTAATTGCCATAGCCGTTTCCTTTTTGACAGGAGCACCCATCAAATGGATTGAGGATAGAAGTGAAAATTTACAAGCAGATTCATTTGCTCGGGATTATCACATTACGGCGGAAATGGCAGGAACTAAAGATGGAAAAATTCAAGCGACTCGTTTCAAAGTTTTAGCCGATCATGGTTATACAGATGCTTCTGCGAACCCATCTAAATTTCCAACAGGCTTATTTTCTATAGGAACAGGTTCTTACGATTATGGCGCTGCTTATATGGAAGCGGATGCTGTTTATACCAATAAACCGCCTGGAGGAGTGGCTTATCGTTGTTCGTTTCGGGTAACTGAAGCGGTACATGCGATAGAACGTATGACGGATATGTTTGCCAAAAAAGTAGGTAAAGATCCAGCACAACTTAGAATGGAGAACTTCATTAAGAAAGAAGATTTTCCTTGGGCATCCCCTACTGGTTGGTCTTATGATAGTGGGGATTATCATGCAGGGCTTCAAAAAGCGATGGATGCGATAGGGTATCATGACCTGAGAAAAGAACAAATTGAAATGAGGGCGCAGGGTAAGTTTTTAGGAATTGGTATTTCTACTTTTACAGAAGTAGTAGGTGCAGGCCCATCACAAGATTTCGATATTTTGGGTATTAAAATGTTTGATAGTGCAGAAATTAGAGTGCATCCAACAGGAAAAGCAATTGCAAGATTTGGCACTAAATCTCAAGGACAGGGACATGAAACGACTTATGCACAAATCATTGCAGAGGAGTTGGGAATACCGATGGAACATATTCAAATAGAAGAAGGAGATACGGATACTGCTCCTTATGGATTGGGGACTTATGCAAGTAGAAGTACCCCTACTGCAGGTGCAGCAGCTGCGATGGCTGCTCGAAAATTGAGAGATAAAGCCAAAAAAATTGCGGCACATCTTTTAGAAGTTTCCGAACAAGATTTGGAATGGGAACCAGGTAAGTTCTTTGTAAAAGGAGCACCAGAAAAAGCAAAAACAATTCAAGAAATTGTATTTGCGGCTTATACGAATCATCCAGAAGGAATGGAAGGCGGTTTTGAGGCAACTCATTATTATGATCCTCCAAATCTAACGTTCCCATCTGGCGCATATATTTGTGTAGTAGAAGTGGATGCAGAAACTTGTGACATCAAAGTTCGCAGATTTGTTGCCATCGATGACTGTGGAAATATTATCAACCCTATGATTGTACAAGGTCAAGTTCATGGTGGCTTGACACAAGGTATCGCTCCAGCAATGTATGAAGAATTAATTTACGATAAGGCAGGAAATATCCTGAACGGTACATTTATGGATTACTTGGTACCAACTGCAGTTGAGTCTCCAAGTTGGGAAACAGGCCATACCGTTACACCAGCACCTCATCATCCGATTGGCGCAAAAGGAGTAGGAGAATCACCAACGGTTGGTGCGCCACCTGCGATAGTAAATGCGATAGTTGATGCGGTTGCTCACTTAGGTATTAAGCATCTTGAAATTCCAGTTACCCCATTTAAACTCTTTAAGGAGTTACAAAAGGTTGGTTATTTTAAGAAGGCTACTTAGGCTAAACGGTCGGACATAAATTAATAATAATTGCTGAATTGTTTTATTGCTATATTGTTGTGTGACAATGTATTGTGGCAACAATAAAACAATAAAACAATTTTAACAATTTAACAATTATGTCTGACCATTTATCATTTTTTTAATAATTAAAATATTTTAATGAATACGAAAATTACAAAAGACTTTGAGATAGCTCAACCAATTGATATTGTATGGAAGAGTTTAGCTAATCCAGAAGAAATTGTCGGCTGTGTTCCAGGGGCAAGTATTACGGAAAAAATTGATGATAAAAATTATAAAGGCCAAGTGGTTACCAAATTTGGCCCAATCAAAGCAGCTTATGCTGGTGATATAGGCATAATAGAATTGGATGAAGCCAACCATAAGATGGTTTTGAAAGGACGCGGATTAGACAGTAAAGGAAAAGGCTCCGCTGATATGATTATGAATGGCACACTAACGGAAGAAGGTGGTAAAACACAGGTTAACTTTAGTATGGATATTACCATTGTTGGCAAGTTAGCTCAATTTGGATCTAGATTAATAAATGATGTTTCAGATCAATTATTGAATCAGTTTATCAAAAATTTTTCTGATCAATTAGAAGCAGAAACTGCTGGGGATGCTGCGAAATCGGTTGAAACGCATTCAAAGGAAGCGGTTGCAGAAAAAAAAGTTACCCCACCACCTGTTGATAATTCTTTTGATGGGACTTCGTTAATTGGTACAGTCATTAAAAGTATCTTTGGAGGAATCCTTGACTTTTTTAAGGGCTTATTTGGTGGTAAGAAATAAGTGAACAATTAATGTAACACAACTCTCTGAGTTGTGCACGAGCTAGGCGTGGCACAACTCAGAGAGTTGTGTTACATCCGCTCCACCAATGAGAATTGAATGGATACTTTAATTACTCAACTTATTTTTGACTTTTCACTAAGAAATAAAAATTGATAGCATTGGTAGATAATCCTCGGGAATTAATTCCCATAATAGATAACTTAGGATACGTCATTGACGAAGAATTAGCAACGGTACTTTTTTTGATGCAAAAATTGGAAAAGCCACTTTTATTAGAAGGTAATCCAGGTGTTGGAAAAACAAAGGTCGCTTACATCTTGGCAGATATGCTTGGTTATGAACTGGTACGTTTACAATGCTATGAAGGGCTAGATGTAAATAATGCGATCTACGAATGGAATTATCAGAAGCAGTTACTAGCTATCAAAATATCTGAGAGCAGTACTAAATCTGATAAAGAGAAAGAAGCAATGATTTTTGGTGAAGACTATCTTTTGAAAAGACCTTTACTAAAAGCCATTTCCAATGATAAGCCAATGATTTTGCTCATAGATGAAATTGACAGAGCAGATGAAGAATTTGAAGCATTTTTATTAGAATTATTGTCTGATTTTCAAATAAGTATACCAGAGTTGGGAACTATTGCTGCGAAGCATAAACCCATAGTCGTATTGACTTCTAATAGAACTAGAGAATTAGGAGATGCTTTAAAACGAAGATGTTTATACCATTGGGTAGATTATCCATCAGCAGCAAAAGAAATGCAGATTATAAAAAAACATCTGCCAAATATTGAAGCACAACTAGGGGAGCAAATTGCTACCTTTGTAGAGAAAGTACGAGCGTTAAAATTAGATAAAACACCTGGTATTGCAGAAACAATTGACTGGGCAAGAGGTATTGCCGCACTCAACAATGATGATGCAGCGATGTATAATAGTTTATCTTGTTTGTTGAAATCAAACAATGATATCAAGATTGTTAAAAACGAATTTTTCACTAAGACATAATAAATTAATAGCGTTAATTTATTATGCCTAAATCTTAAAATTAATATTATGGCATTAAAAGATTATGAAGAACAAGATAAAATAAGACTAGCGGCAGGAAAGAAGAGTAGAGAACATTACAAATCCGTTAATCTTCCTGGCGATAGAGTTAAAACAGAAAATGATATTGTTGCCGCAAGAAAACGGTTGGCTGCAATGGCTAAGGAGCGAGAGAAACCGAATCATGAGTAGTCAAATGAACTTATCTAAATGAGTCAACATTATACCCAATTTTCTAGTTTCTCAGAAGCTTTTATAGGCTTCGTTCAGGAAGCAAGAAATCGCGGTTTTCAATCAGGTATTCAATGTACAAAAGATACCTTTGAAAGTGCTTTATTTGGTTTGTGGCCAGATAAAGCACTCTTTGAGTATGCCCTCACCAGTTTATTTTGTCAGGAACAAGAAGAACGAGCGATTTTCAAAAAATTGTACACGCAATTTTGGAAACAGAAAGGAACCGTTATTCGAGATAAGCGGACAAATAAAAATAAGAAAAGTATCCTGACAAATAATTCCAGCAGTGCAGTAATGCTTGGAACAGGGGAGACAGACGAGCAGGAAGAAGGAGAAGAAGCTAAAACAACCACAGGCGCTAATACCAAAGAAACTTTAAAGCGGACAGACTTTGCTTATCTAACCAAACATCAATCTGATTTACTAGATGAGTTATCCGAGAAGCTTGTCAAAGAGATGAGCCAACGGCTTAAGCGACGAAAAAAGAAATCCAATAAAGGTCAAATTGATATTGCCAATTCTATTCGAAATAATATTCAAAACGGGGGCACTATTCTAAAATTAGCCAAGAAAAATAAGAAGCAAGATAAATACCGTTTAATGGTCTTATTAGACGTCAGCGGCTCGATGGATAAATATTCTTTTTATCTCCTAAAGTTTTTATGGGCACTTCGCTCGAACTTCAAACAGATAGAAGTGTTTACTTTTAGCACGAAGCTGATGCGAATTACCGACTATATTTCTGATAAAAATATGGGAGCGGCCTTAGCAATGGTTTCGCAACATGCAAAGCATTGGTCTAGTGGTACTAAAATCGGAAGTTGTCTGAAAGATTTTAATGACCATTATGCCAAGCGATACCTCAATGGAAAAACGATGACCATCGTGCTGAGCGATGGATTAGATACGGGCGAACCAGAGATTTTGGATACCGCTATGCAGCAAATTAAACTGCGTTCTAAAAAGCTGATTTGGCTAAATCCATTAAAAGGGATGCAAGGGTATGAACCTATTCAAATGGGCATGAAAGCAGCCTTACCCTCTTTAAATCATTTTGGTTCTGCACATAATTTTGAAAGTCTACTTACCTTAGAAAAGTTATTACAAGATGCATAATTCTTTTATAGAAAAAGCGAAATTACTCAATCAAAATAATGAAGCATACGCCATGGCATTCATTATTAGGCGACTGATTCCTTCTTCAGGGAAACCAGGAGATAAAGCGATCATTACCAAAGAAGGCCATATACATGGCTGGATAGGAGGTGGCTGTACGAGAGGCATTGTGCTAAAAGAAGCCTTATTGTCTTTGAAAGAAGGGAAGCCGAGAACAATTTCTATTAGCCCCTCTGCAAAAGATAACTTACCTGATCATATCAAAACTTATACGATGACTTGTCAAAGCGGTGGGGAAGTGGATGTTTATATTGAGCCTGTCTTACCGAAACCACATATCGTTATTTTTGGCGTCTCTCATATTGGTATGGCATTGTCTAAGATTGCCAAATCAATGGATTATGAGGTAAGTGCTATTTCTAATAATGTAGATAAAAATTTATTTCCAGATGTCGATCATTTAATTGATATTAAAGCAATTGAAAATCATTCGCTTGGAAAAAATGCTTATATTGTTGTGTGTACACAAGGCGAAGGAGATACGGAAGCGCTTTTTAAAGCGGTCGAAATGAATGCTCCTTATTTGTCTTTTGTCGCTAGTCGAAAAAAAGCCAATGCCATTTTTAATGAATTGAGAAGTAAGGGGGTGAATTTTGACCAATTAAAAACCATTAAAACGCCAGCAGGATTAGATATTGGTGCTAAGTTGCCAGAAGAAGTAGCGATCAGTATTTTAGCTCAAATTATTCAAGATTTTAGAAGTATACCTAAAGAGATCGAAGCGCAAAAAGCAGCACCCCTCAAAATAGACAACGCAGATTTTTATATCAATCCAGTCTGTCAAATTCCAGTTCAGAAAAGTACTGCCAAACATGTTTTACAATACAAGGCTGAAAAAGTCTATTTCTGTTGTGATGGGTGTAAAGTGAGTTTTGAGAAAGCTCCAGAAAAATATATGGAAACAGTAGTGTAATTATCTTGTTAAAATATGAATAAATATCGGAGAACTTGAGCGGAGATTGAAGGGTATTTGTTTACAATTAATTGCAGAAAGTGCTTCCAGAACTCCAAGTTTTGGAAGCACTTTTATACTATTTATTTTAGAATAAACACTAATTACATTGTTCAATAAGTTTCTTGAAATTTTAAATTGTTGCTGGTTGCTAGTTGCTGGTTTCTTTTTAGGCAGAACTAGCAACCAGTAACTAGCAACGGGATGTTTTAAAACACCCACTTATTTATTGAACGATGTACTAATGAACATTTTTCTTATATTCTGCAAAGCCTATTACCTCCTCTCGCTACTCTTTTTTTATAATTACCTCTATAGGCAAACAGACCTGCTCACACTCAATTCCCAATAAATAATCTTCTACTTCACCAGAATCTATGCGACCATAAGGCGTCATATTATCAGTATTACTTAATCTAATTCTAAAACCTACTAAACTCCCTGTAATAGCTGATGTAGGTATTGGTATGGTCAAATAAGTAGGGAATACCCCATTTTCATTGTCTTTTAAATCTGCGACTACTTCGTTGATTAAATCAAAGTCGCCATCTCCATTCCAATCTATCCAAGCTTCTACATAGGCGGTATCTCCTGTGGTATTGGTTACACTTATTGGCAAACGAATAGTACCTCCAGGCCTTGCATTTAATTCAGCAAAAATAGTCACCCCATCTTCATCATCTGCCCCATCATTATCATCTCCAAGTGCTTCAGCATGCGGAAATCCATCATTATCGACATCTACCGTATCGCCTAGGAAAAGTCCTGTAATTATTCGATGACTTGGACCGCCTGTAGAATCATAGGTTTCGTAGTCGTTTATGCCTGTTGTACCATTAGCTAAGTCTGGTAAATCGCCATAATCAAGAAGGGGGCTAAACCCAAAATCAAAACTATGGTCAACGTATCCCCAATCACCCGTAGTAATCGCCGTTGCAGGTAGATTATCAAAGGCATTTGCAGGACTGGAAGTGACTATTTCTGCATCCGAATCAATGGCATATCGATTGGCACCTGAATCGGAGGAATCAATGGTCAATCGGTATTTTTTGCCACTAATAACGCTAGGTTCGCTCAAATTTTTGATTAATACATAAATTACACGAAATAATATTCTGTATTAAAAGTATTTTTATCTTTAAAACAGTATTTTGTTCGTATTTATTTTTATTAAATAAATATA
>Ga0208544_10001868_pt1 | contig 14126 bp, 34 predicted proteins | sample DEB08_DNA_9_FD_184526 | JGI IMG/M metagenome (GOLD analysis project Ga0208544, IMG submission 184526) | Aqueous microbial communities from the Delaware River and Bay under freshwater to marine salinity gradient to study organic matter... | ecosystem: Environmental > Aquatic > Marine > Coastal ...
ACTAAAACTTTCTTATGAAAAACATATTCAAATTATTCTGCATAGTAGTCTTATTTTTATCAGTAAATAGCTGTGGCGTAGCATGGCAAATTCAATCAGTAAATCAAGCGACAGCAGTAGATACTTTGTATGATGTTGATGTAATTACCTCTAGGAGTCAATTGAACTGGAAAATGCAAAGAGATTGGAACTTTGCTAATAACTATTACGCATTCCTACAACAACAAAACTACAGCTTCTTCCACAACATGTATTTTCAAAATAGAATGCATAGATTTGGATGGTACAGTCCGCATGATTATTGGATGAACTGGCAATGGAGCTGGAACTCTGGTTATAGTAATAGTTGGATGTGGAATCAGTATCCTTATTATGGCAATTGGGGATCAAGCCAATGGTACTGGAATCAGTGGAATAACCCGTGGCAATATTCTTATGTTTATGGACCAAGAACTCAGTGGTTAGGGAATGTATATGGTCGTAGGTCCTCAAATAGAAACTCCCTTGTTTATTCTAATTCTAGTAGATCTAATTTATTATTAGACTCAAAGGTCAGCACATCTGAAGGTCGCACATATAATCTAAATACAGCGTCACCAATACAAAATCAAATTATCCGTAATGCCAACAAACCACGTGTGCTACCAACCACAAAACCACCAGTAGTTACTAGACCTCCAGTAATCAACAAGCCACCGAGTAACAACAGTATTAGATGGAAGCCACAAAACAACAACAAACCAGTTATTAGGAACAACAACAATAGCAGGCCAAGGATCAATAATTCCAGCTCTCGCCCTAATTACAATAGTAGACCAAGTGTTCCAAAAACAACTACTAAATCATCAAGATCTGGTAATAACCCTAGATAGAAACTAACAACCTTATAGTAATCGCGTATACTAGAACTATCCTTATATACGCGTTGTACTCATGGTATCTTCAGTACTATCAGTAAATCCGTTCCGGGAGTCCGATATGCTGAAACTGGCTCATGTCTTACGGTTCCAGATACTAGTAGCTCTCAGAGGTCCAAATGGTCCTTTTCCATACTCCTGTGACCACCTTTCTATTACTCTAAGTACTCTCATTAACTGCAACTACCCATAAATGGCTCTGGTGTAGGTCAATGTCTAGTTGGGATATCCAAATCCGGCCGCACATGCTAACACCTGACCTAGGGGTCCAGAATCGCACGTTGCTGAAACTGTACTCTGAAGAATCACCAAGATGTACTCATACTCACTCGAACTGTACTCCAACAGGAATAGCCCTGGTACTGGCGAAGCAATTGTTAATAACTTTTTGAAAATAATTAGAGATATATGGCCCGAGTCGCGAAAAATTGATTATATTTATATTATAATTAAAAAACAAACTACTATGGCACAATTCAAATTAAAGCAATACATGTTTACCTTCGAAGGCGGAGGTTGGAATACCGTCTGGGCTAAAACTAAAGCCGGCGCTATTAAGGCAGCAAACCTCGAGTACAAAGATTCGGATAGTCTGAATCCTCGAAAAGAATCGTTCCATGTAGCAACCGAGGCTGGGCTACAATCAGCAATGAGCCTCTTCTATTAATCAAATAACTATTAAATTAAAAACGGAAATTATGAAAAAAATTGAAACATTCAACAAGCCACAAATCGTACAATTAAGAAGTTCAATCGATAAGGCGCTAGACCAGGTAGCTAAAGAATATGGTATTACTATATCAGCTGGGAATTGCTCCTTCTCAGGTAATGAGGCTAACTTTAAACTTAAGCTAAATACTATTGGCGAAGGTGGTACTGTTATTACAAAAGAAATGAAGGCATGGGACCTTTATGCTAATCTAGCTAACGGACCATTGGACGGATTAAACCATTTGAAATGTGGTGATACAATCTCTATCCAAGGTTCTCCTTATATACTAACAGGATATAACACTAGAGCTCGTAAGGCTCCTATTAATTTTAAGGATAGTTTAGGAAGAGGTTATAAATGTTCAGTTAGAATGCTATCTAACGAAAACTCTAAATAATATGGCAATGGATCTAAGGTTTATTACAGAAGACGAAGTAGTCAATTTTATAGATGGAATGGATGAGGTTTCGACCGACTCCATTCTATCGGATCCTGCTATTAGGGAACTACTAGAAGGCAGTGTACCTCAACAAATAGCAGACCATAGCAATCCACTAGGTACTATTGAATCCTTTCTACAACTTTTTATAGATAGGGAAGAATATGAGGTTTGTGCCGATCTAGTCAAGGCAGTTCCAGAGCTATGCAAATACTAGGTATTTTATGATGTAAAAACACTCCCATTTAGGGGTGCTAAAACTAGGTCTTCTAGACAGCCGCTCTAGAGGGCCTATATTAGTGCTTCTAGCGGGCTATATTGGGCCATATATCGTCTAGATTCGTCAAATATCGTCAATATGGCTATATAGCACCATCTAGAGACCATTGTAGACCATTGCTACTAACACTGATATAAACTAACAGAGCGCGAGCCACCCGGTCGCTAGCTCCCTTCCACAGACAGCCAAGCTAAGCAACAACAGCAACCCTTGCACAAATAACCACAATATAAACTCTAGCCCTAGTGTAGTTAAGGCAAGCTAAGTAGTCAACCATACAAGCAAGTATTATATTTACTATGCTGGCTAGACCGTCAACTTGTATATACGTACTTGTACACTAGTAATAGCAAACTTCTTAAAGTATTACAATTGAGCAACCGGTAGAGCTAGTGGCTAGTCAAGGCTATATGGTAGTTGTCGCAGTATACCAGGGTACTACCACGGTTGTTATAAAATTGTGCAAGAGAGACTATCAAGAGTATCTTTCTCTTAAGGTGTATTTTTCTCTTAAGCTTCTAGAGGTCTACTGGGCGCATGACTTTTGCCTGTACAAAAATTTCCAGTCTAGAAAATGAGCTAGTCCAGATATGTGATCCAATTACTATGTCTATTCGGATCATTTCTAGTCCAGAAAAAAACTAGCCCGAAAAAAATATGTGTAAAAAAAGTCTTATAGCACTTTCAGAGTTGAGGTACACTTGTTATAATTATATTAAATAACAACTTAAAAAAGAAAATATGTTAGAAGCCCTTACACAAAACTCAACAGATGTGACATCAATCAAACTAGCCCTAGACAACATCGCCCTATCTCTGCGATTCGTTGTATACATTGGTCTGGTAGTATCCGTGTTGTACTGTGGTAATACTATTAATAACTGGAAGAAATAAGAAAGCATGAAACTATTGCTCTGTAACTCTCTCGCATGTAGGGACATCGTGAAACTATCAAAGACTACCAGAACTTGCCAGTGTGGCGCGACTGGTGGACACTATAAGGAAGACGGACTCAATGCGGTCTATTACGGTAATGCTACTACTATAGGTTTTACTAATAGCGAATTTAAATATGCGTTGGCTAACAGACCTAGATATGGTAGTGGTGTTGAATTTACTGCATTCGTTATACCAGATAATGTACCGACTATTACTCATGTTGATCTAGAGGATTATGAAGAAGTGGTAGATTACTATTGGGATGACGGGTTTGATGATATAATGGAAGAGGCTGAGGTACAGAAGAGGAAGTCTAAACTAAAAAATGTTTTTAAAGATGAGAAGTAGAAATAGAGTATTAAGATTTTGTGAGAACTGTATTTACGGTCTAGGATGGAGTTTTATGGCTGGTCTCTGTTTGCTTATTATGTGGGCAATTGGATTCGCGTTCTACCAATTGTTTCTGGACTTACTAAGTTAACTATGTGCTTTCAGAGTATAAAATGTGCGACGGATGTGCGACCGCCCTATAAAGAATGCAAGTACTAAAAATTAAAAAAGAAGAATATGAAAAAATGGATTAAAGAAAATGGATGGCTAGCCTTTATGGCGATTGGATCATCAATGCTATTTTGGACTCTGTCTACTGGAGGGGAAGCTTTTATTGGCCAGATACCAGTGGCATGTATGCTAATAATAATTGGAGTTAGTTTAAGTTCCAACAATAAAAATTAAATTATGATAAACACTGGACGAGAATGGGACTTCATGGAAGACGAAGTTCAAATAGAAGAAATACTAACAGAAGCTAATGCGTATAATTTAAAACAAGAAGTAATAACTACAGCAGAAGTATTTATGAAGGATGATCCTGAGTTAAATAAAGTTATTGCTTATGAGATGGCTTATATGGAATGGATCAAATGATAAATGAAATTGTAGTACCTTATGGAATTTGTGGAGCTATCTTTGGGCTACTCTTTGAACTACTAGTTACATCTAGAGATAAAAACAAAATTGTAAATGGATGGGAGCGGTTATACTGGATTTCTCTCTGGCCATTTTGCCTTACAATATTTGTGTATACTTTTTTAAAGAATTTTCGGAAATAACTTTCAACATAAGATTACATAGATTATAATTATATTATAACAAATTAAAAATGAGTAGATACAATTCAAGAATGCATGGAATTACTAATGATGTTAAAGTAGATCTTAACTGGGGTTTTGATCATGTTTTAGGTTATTGGTATGACATTATAGAAACACGAGATGGAGAAGAAAGAATTGTAGAAGAATGGAATTCTGCAATGGGTGGAAGTCGAAGTAAAATGTTAGAATTTTTAATTAAGTATAATTGTCCAGAAGATCACCGTAGTGCAGTAGGATTAGATATGCAATTCTAAAACGAATGCCGCTGTGGTGGAATTGGTAGACACGACAGACTTAAAATCTGTTTCGCCGAATGGTGAGTGAGGGTTCGAGTCCCTCCAGCGGTACCTAAAATAAAAAGATATGAATAAAAAACTATATAGAGGAAACGGATACATTGGTGGTGTATGCCAAGGTTTAGGAGAATGGTCAGGAATACCTTCAATTTTATGGAGAGTAGCTTTTCTGTTTGTATTACCTGCAGCTTTTTGCATTTATTTAGTTCTGTGGATTTTTCTTAAAAAAGACTTTCAGAATTAATCTTAATAGATTATAATTATATTATAACAATAAAACTATAAATAATATGGCAGATTTTAAAACGGGAGATAAAGTAGCATGGGTAGCAGAAATGGTTTGTGTACCACACCCAGAAGGTAAAACTGATAGGAATGGAGAAGTACTTCCAGTATTCAGAGACAAAAAAATGACAGGAACTGTTGTTAATTCTTGTTACGACGATAGGTATACTATAAGACCTGATGGAACAACAACACCAAAAGATATCCCTTCTTATTATGATAAAATGGTAGCCGGGAGAAAACTTTCAAAAATTTAAAACATAAGTAATGAATCATTTTGCAAATAAAGGTAAAGAATACCTAAAAAGAATGAAAGAAAATAATATGTATAGACAAGGAAGATCTGAAGAACAAATAAAAGCTTCTTATATAGGAGCTTTTATTTCAATGATAGGATTAGCTATAATAACAATATATCTTTTAATATTTAGATAAAGATCTGGACCAGTAGCTCAGCTGGATAGAGCACCTGCCTTCTAAGCAGGCGGTCATAGGTTCGAATCCTATCTGGTTCACCGCGACTCGGGATGTATCTCCTCAAGCTTATACCTTGTAGAAAGAGTAATTGGTTACATATGGGTTCAAGTCCCGTCTTCCCGACCTTAACCTTATAAATATAAAAACAAAAAGTTAAATATGCTAATAATTAAAAAAGGAGAAAAAGATTCAATTGACAAAGTACTAAAACAGTACAAAAGAAAATGTAGAGAAACTAGACTTCTTAAAGATATTAGAACAAGAAAAGAATTTATTAAACCTTCTGAAATTAAAAGAAAGCAAAAACAAAAAGCTGTTTATCAGCAAAAGCAAATTAATAAGTGGAAAGAGTAGAAGATTTATGTTTAGATTGTGGGCATTGCTGTAACGGTAATATATTCCCTACTTTTTTAGTAGAGAAATCAAAATGGAAGTATTTTAAAAACTTAAGTGAAAGTAAATATTCTCTTACTGATGATATTAAAGATGCAAAACAATCATGTGAACATTTAATAGGTTGTAATAATTTATGCAAAATATACGGTGATATACCAAAGTCGTGTAGTACATACAAATGTGGTGTTATATATGCCGTTGAAGATAATAGACTTACTATGACTGAAGCCAAAGGTCTAATAAAAGATTTACATGATGATCCTACAAATAAAAAGGTTTTGGATCAATTTAAATCTAGAGTAAAAAAATCAGCATCTGGTACTCGTAAAGAATTAAGAAAAAAAGGGTTTAAAATGAGGTTTTAAAATTGTTAATAACTTTTTGAAAAAAACAAGAATTTATAGTTCAGAATACGATTAAATTGTTTATATTTATATTATAATAATTAAAACAAAAACGGAACTATGGCAACATTAAGAATTACAACTCAGTACTACGAAAATTACTCGGACTCTCAAACTCCACACTGGAAACCAAAAGGTGGACAAACATTTATCATCAAAGATATTGAAGGTGATATGATTATGTACTGTGATAATCTAACAGAGGTTTGTACAAACCTTATATCTGCTAAAACTAATGACCACGTCAAATATGAATACAGAGATCATGAAGTTGATTTTATTGGAGATGAGGAAATCTCTGTAGCAGAACTTACTAAAGAAATAAGAGATCAATTTAATAAGGAAGGTAATTATGCAACTAATGACATTCCTGGATTTGAAGGTACTTTAGAAAAACTCAATGCACTTACTATATTCAGTCAGTCTGACGAATCGCTAATTACAAGACATAAGACTAAATTATCCAGTGAGTTTAGTGAAAATGATATAATGTGTTCGGCTGACTTAGATAATGAATGGGCAAATGAATCAGAATAATATGAAAGCAATTAAAAGATATTTAAAGCAAATAGATTCAGTAGACATTTTAGCAATTTTTGCAATCTGTCTATATACAACAATTTTATTGTTTACAATAACAGAATGGATTTAGATAACGACATAACCATTAATGTTTTGGAGGAAAAGTTATGGGATCATTATTCCGAACTTCCAAACCCTTTATGGTATGCACAACCAATTAAAACAAAAGATATGAAAAAAGACGTAGTAATATTTGACCTAGACGGTACTCTTGCTCTTATTGATGATAGGAGAAAACTCTCTACTAAACCAAATGGCAAAATGGATTGGGATACATTTTTTGATCCTGATAATATTAAATTAGATTTACCTAACCACTCAGTTATTGAAATGGCAAAAACTTTAGATGCACAAGGGTTTACTATTGTTATATTCTCAGGAAGGAGTAAAGCTACTAAAGATGCAACGGCTGCATGGTTGGATAAACATAATGTTCCATTTAATATAATGAAGATGAGACCTACTGGCCACCCTTGGGCATTTATGCCAGATGATAAGTTAAAGCAAGGCTGGTTGGATGATATATTTCCTGGTGATAAAAAGGATAGAATACTTTGTGTATTTGATGATAGAACTAAAGTAGTAAATATGTGGAGAGATAATGGTTTAAGCTGTTTCCAAGTTGCTCCAGGAGATTTTTAAGATGATTGAATTTTTTAAACATGCAATAGGTCTATGTGGAGAACCGCATCCAAGCTTAATAACATTTTTAATGGGAACTCCTATTGCTACTTATCTTATTTATAAATTTAAAAATGTTAATAACTTTTTTGAAAAAAACAAGAAAGCTTGGTACGAATCCCAAAAAGATTGATTATATTTATACTATAATAATTAAAAAATAAACATATGTCAAAGTACAGAGAACTATTACAAAACCCACCAGTATTTACAGAACTTTACGATAGTGAAAATCTAAGAGAAGTTATTTTTGAAACTATTAGCTGTATGTGTGATAACAGGCACTTCATAAAATTCAGAAAGAATTCCGATGGTGATTTTAGAATGAATGGTAATGGCCATGCACTTTCTAACTGGCAAATGAAACATGCTCCTCATGATATTGAATGGGAAGCTGATGATCAAAATTGGGGCGCAGTTGTAAACATGATTAATTCAGGAACCGAAAAGATATCCACTGTTAAGTGTAGATAATGAATTGCGTTAAATGTAAAGAAAATATTGACACTAGGCGACTAAAAGCTTTACCTAAAACTAAAGTTTGTGTTAACTGCTCAACTGCTGAGGCCGTTAGCTGTGTTGATGTTATCTATCATAAAACAGGAAATACAATTCAAATCATGGATAAAGAATCTGCTGATAAGATAAACAAACTTGCTAAGAGAAGCGGTTTTGGAATTATGGCAGGTATGAAGGGTGGGAGTGGTGGTGCAACTAAAACCACATCACTTGGTAATGTTGCAGTATGGAGAGTACCAACTGAAGAAGATTATCAAAGAGCATTAAAAAAAGTAGGAGAATTAATTGATTTAGAAAATCGTGAAAAGTGTTTAAAATATGCACAACAGCAATATGATAGCAAGTTAATTAATTCTAAGCATCTTTATAATCTTAAGACAATAATAGATACATTATTACCCTTACCTAAAAAGAAAGAGGTTGTTAGAGATGAAACTTTAGATGAAGAAGTAACTCATGCATTTAGGAATTGGAAAAACTCAAAAATATACAGATGATAAAAAATGTTATAATAATATCAACGTTTGCTGTGACTCTAACAGGTTCACAGGGTATTAATAAAGAGGATATAGAAGTTATAGATAATCATATTGTTGATATTATAGAACCAGAAATTAACCTCATTAATGGCAAGATTGATAACCGAGAAGAATTAATAGAAGCTATGGCTTTTGTAGAAAGTGGTGGTAATCCTGCTACAATTGGAGATATTAATTTAGGAACACCTTCAGTAGGACTTTTACAAATCAGACCTATTATGGTTAGAGAAGTAAATAGGATACTAAGAAAACAAGGATTAGATAAAAGATTCAAAAATAGTGATAGAAAGAGTGGAGATAAATCAATTGAGATGTTTAATATTTGGGCTGATGCTTATCATTTAAATAGTTCCTATGAAAAGATGGCTAGGAATTGGAACGGCGGCCCTAAAGGATATAAGAAATCTGCAACTGCTCATTATTGGAAAAAGGTTCAAAATTATGTAACATTAAATTTATAAGATATGGTAAAGAGAATAATAAAAAGAATTAAAAAATGGCATGCATATTGGTCATGGATTGAAGAGCAGAGATTAAAGGCTGCCGAGTATTCATGTAGTGCAGGACCTCTAATGTAAAATTATAAGATATGGTAAAAGTAAAAGTAGTATATATGAATGGGAAAGAAACTGAATATGATGTTGATTACCCAAAAGCATACATAGCAAAAATTATAGAAAGTGAAAACGATCTAATGCTAGAAAGAAAAACAGTAAAGGAAATTTATGCAGGAGATAAACTTATTGCTAAATTTAATAATGGATTTTTAAATGAATTAGTATTAGAGAAGGCTAAGCCTAGAAAGGAAAAAGAAATAAAACCAGTAGGATGTGATGTTGGTCAATATCTTGTTGAATCAACTGAATGGGTAACGGATCATACTGGTGGTGATGCAAAAATTACTTATTGCTAAAGTTTTTAAAATCAGGTACGTGGTTTTCGTTCTGAGTTTTTTCATCTTCATGGCCTTCTTCCCAATGTGGGCTTATAACATCACCATCTCTAGTTGGATGAACATCAAACCCTTGTCTTACTGGGCTGTCATAAGCATTAGTATCCTTTCCCCCAGCTAAATCATCAAACATATCTTTAAATTGTTTGATTGTTCCTTTGTAGTGCCTGATTGCATTTGCGTCTTTATCTTCTTGCGAATCCATTACTTATTTAATTTTTTCATTATTGGGCCTAGGTCAATCTTTATTCCGTAACCTGCACCTTGATCATATTTAACAGGTACAAAGGTTATATCTCTAAATTGCTTATTAGCATATTTTATGATAGCATCTTCAATGACTCCTCTGCTTACTCCATCTAGTTGATCTAAATCTTTACTTGATGCTGCAATAAATCTAATCATATTATTTAACGAAGTAGGTGATGCAACTACAGTAAATTTTGCAACTCTACTTCCATCTTCAGCATGAGGAAATACTACCTGTGCTTTTTCATTTAAGAAATTGTCAAATTTAACTATCATTACTTTTTGTATTTTTGTTTAAGCTGATGAATTTGTGTTTGAATTTTTAATCTTTGTAGATCCATTTTATCTAGAGATATTCTTAATTGATAATATTGAACCGCAAAAGGGTCTTCTCTATCCTGTGCAGCTCTGAACCTTTCAATATTTTGTTGTTCTCTTCTCTTTAATCTTTCAGCAGTTTCATTTGGATTAAATTCATGTTTCTCTGCTTCATCAATTCCATCTTTACCATCCATAGTATCATGAACTGAATTTAGATTTTTAACTGAGTCTGAAATTTTAGAATACATCCAAGCATCTAATTGTTGACCTTGTGACATCCTATCTTTAATCATATCAGCATAATCACCAATTCTTTCTAAGTCAGTTGATGCCATGCTATTAAGATTGTTAATAGTATTATTATCATTTTCATTAAAGGATTCAAATCCTGGTATTAAATCTATACTTGCCATATTAAAATGTTGAATTCATGATTAGTTCAGCAATCTCCTGTTCCCATGCTTTTACTGATTTACTACTAATCGCTTTTTGATCGTAAAATTCAGCTACAATAAGCTTTGCTAATACTTTAGCTCCAGAAGGTTTATCTTTTCCTTTTATTTGAACCATTGCTTCATTCACTTCACCTTCATTAGTAGCTGCATATTTTTCATATGCTTGATCCATAGCTTCATTGACATGCTTCTTAGCTTCTTTCATGTATGATTCAGCTGTATGATCATCGTTATCATTTGTTTCATACATGTTTGCTTGTTCAGCCACATGATTTGAACATGATTCTACTACACCTGCAATTGGAGTCATACTATAACCTGTTTGTGGTGTTGCTCCACCTAGTGCAAAATTATTGATTCCCATCTGACCAAAACCTGCTGCTACAATAGTTTCATTAAATTTATTGAACTCTGGTATCTTACTCATAATTAGTTTTTATTTGTTTATATATTTGTAAACAAACTTTGAGTTTGTGCATATAAAAATAAACATAATTATGTCAGAATTTTTTAGAACAGGAATGGGTCGTAAATTTTATGATGCCGATGTACCAAAATTAGTAAATGTCTTAGAAAGAATTGCCGTTCAGTTAGAGAAAAAGAATAAATTAGAAGAAAAGAAATTTATTTTAGAAGAAAGAATACAAAAACTTACTATAAAGGAAGCAAATAAAAATGCCTAAGAAAGATATTACATATAAACAATTCGTTGCTCACATGGATAAAGGTAATAAAGTTTATATGAAAAAGCCTAAGTCATGGCAAAAAGTCTGGTTTTGGTGGGAGAGCAAAAAAGAGAAGTGGTTTTTAAATAAAGCATTTGATCAAAGAAAAGATGGGAGAGTAGAACCAGAGCCTTCAGTATGGATCACTGCTAAACAAATGGAAAGCCACATGGATCATATGAGTAGAATGGGTTATAAATATCATATAGATGAATAAATTAATATTAGCATTTATGTTATTCTTTATTGGACAATCTGCAATATGGTTTCAAACAAACGGACAATTTGTATGGCCTTGGTTTAAAAAGAATCCTTTTACAGTTTCAGTTTTATTTGGAACAGTAATTAGTTACATATTAATATATGGGACTAGATTTATGGTTGAATACTATGATGGGTTATTATGGCCAGGTAGATTTATTGCCTTTGGTTCAGGTATTATTTCATTTACATTTTTAACATGGTATTTCTTAGGAGAGGGAATTACTTTAAAAACAGTTGTATCATTATTTGTGGCATGTAGTTTAATAGGTATACAATTATTTTGGAAATGAAAGATCCGTATATCATATTAGGAGTTGATAAATCTGCCTCAGATCAAGATATTAAAAAAGCTTACAGAAAATTAGCTAAAGAAAACCATCCTGATAAGGTTAATGGAAATGAAGAAAAGTTTAAAGAAATAGCTGATGCTTATGAAACTTTAGGCAATCCTAAAAAGAAAGCTCAATATGACCAAAGAAGAACTAATCCATTTGGTGATTTTGGTGGTGGAGAGTTTGGAGATATGTTTGAAGATTTATTAAGAAACCAAAATTTCAGTGGTGCATTTAACCAGAGGTATGGCTATAACACAAAGGGAAGAAATACAACAGGTGTTTTAAGAATTACTTTAGCAGATGCTTATTACGGAACTAGTCGAGATGTAGGAATAGGAATGAAAACTATTAAGGTGGATATTCCTGCAGGTATTAAATCTGGGCAAAAATTAAGACTTAAGGGGTTAGGCCAAAGAGGTCATACTGAAGATTTAAATGGTGATCTTATAATGACTATTGAAGTTGTAAATGATAAAGAATTCTTCTTAGATAATCAAGGATTACATACAATCAAAAACATAAGTATGTATGATGCTATACTAGGAGGTAAAGAAAATATAAATTGTTTCAATAAAACTATAACATTTACAATACCCCCTGGAACTACTAATGGAAAAGTTTTGAGAGTTAAAGGAAAGGGCTTTCCTATTTACAAAAAAGAAAATAAGTTTACTGATTTACTTATAAGTGTAATAGTAGATATACCTACAGACTTAGATGATGAAGACAAATTATTAATTACAAAAATAAAGAATAAACATAATGGAAGAGGGTAATTTTTTTGGGGATGACTTTATAAGAAGTCTTTTACTAACTTTAGAACATACCGACTTTGATCAATTTATGGACTTATCATATCATGTCTTAATGCAAAGCCCAAGTAAAGTATTAAAGAGAAATGACTCTATAAATAATAAAATTAAAAGTATAGATGGTTTAATTAAATATTTTGAAGAAATAGAACAATATGAAAGATGTACTAATTTACAAAAATTAAAAACTATGCTATACTTAAATGCACCTGATGAAGAGGAGCCACCACAGTCTAATAAATAATAAAATAATTTAATATGCAAACAAATTTAATAATTACAGATAATTTTTATAATAATCCAGAAGAAACTAGAGAATGGGTTTTAAAACAAAACTTTGATGTTAGAGGTAACTACCCTGGGCAACGAACTAGCCCAGTTCATGATTGGGGATTACAAGATGTGATACAGGGTATAGTGCAGCATGCAGGTGGAAAAATTACTTATTTTGAAGATGCTTATACAACTGCATTTCAATATACTACTGAAAAGGATGTTAGTTGGATTCATGCTGATAATTCTACAACATGGGCTGGTGTTTGTTATTTAACACCTGATGCACCAGCAAACGGAGGTACTGCTATATACAGACATAAGCCTAGTGGTTTAGAATTTGCACCTAGGAAAGAAGATGGTAGTTATGATAAAGAAGAAATGGATAAAATTAACAAAGATGCTTATAATCCTGATGCGTGGGATATGACTGCAATGGTAGGAAATATTTGGAATCGTCTAGTTCTATATAGAGGAGATATGTTTCATAAGTCTATGGAATATTTTGGCAAGGATAGGTATGACGGTAGATTATTTCAAACTTTCTTTTTTAATACTGAATATTAAACTATATTAATATTGACCATATAATTAATAAATCAATATGAACATCTTAGAATTTATATTTCAATCATTTTGGCATTTTATTGGTAGCATATTTCTTTTAGCTATTATAGTTCAATGGAAACCTTTTGCGTCTAGCCACCAAGGCCTATCTACAAAGCAATTCGAAAAGTTACTTAAAAATCTTAAAGATAAAAAAGAAGATTAATCACTCTGTGCCTTGGTGTAACTGGCAACACGTCTGGTTTTGGTCCAGAAGAGTGGAGGTTCGATCCCTCCAGGCACAACAATGCTTGTTTCAAAATTGTTAATAACTTTTTGAAAAAAACAAGAATTTATAGTTCAGATCCCAAGAAAATGTATTATATTTATATTATAATAAATTAAACAAAACGGAATATGACTGAACTGACAAACAACTTCGACTACCTACAATCCTTTATTGATGAAATGAAGGAATCATCCTCAGGTAATTACAAAATTGAAACTATCAAGAAACATTCTGATAGTGAATTTTTACAAAAGATTTTTAATTACACTTATAATCCTTATAAGA
>Ga0208544_10001872_pt1 | contig 14107 bp, 12 predicted proteins | sample DEB08_DNA_9_FD_184526 | JGI IMG/M metagenome (GOLD analysis project Ga0208544, IMG submission 184526) | Aqueous microbial communities from the Delaware River and Bay under freshwater to marine salinity gradient to study organic matter... | ecosystem: Environmental > Aquatic > Marine > Coastal ...
GAGCAGAATAAAAGCGATTATCACTTGATAAATCGACAAATACTTCGCTCTTTGGTGATTATGCGAAACTCAATATCAACTTTTTTTAGATGTGACAACTTCGAGGGCGTATCCCGAACTTACCCCTCTAAGTTACCATTATCAAAATGGGCTCATCCAAGATTGTAATCAGCGGTTGCTCAATTGAAGGCTTTATTTGCTAAAAAACAGATTGTATAAATATGCTGGCTTATATTTAGTTATTTTCAACTAAATTTGGCAAATTTACACCACAAGGTTAAATTAAATAACTAAAAAACATGAATTTCAAATGAAAGTAACCCAAATATTGCTAGCGGTATTTCCACTTACAATTATATCTTTTTTGTTGTGTAGCTGTCAAAGCAATGAGGATCGGAGTGCTGCGGATGTTATTATTTATGGAGGAACTTCTGCAGGAATAACTGCTGCTATTCAATCCGCAAGACTTGGAAAGTCAGTGATAATAATTGAACCGACTAAGCGTTTGGGTGGACTCACAACGGGTGGTCTTGGGCAGACTGATATTGGCAATAAGCAGGTAATTGGTGGAATTGCCCGTGAGTTTTATAAAAATATTAAGAACCATTATCAGGATTCTACGAATTGGGTCTGGCAATTCCCATCAGCATATAAAGATGGGGGGCAGTCTCGTTCTGGTATTCATGAAGATGCTATGTGGACGTTCGAGCCCTCGGCTGCATTGGAAGTTTATCAAGACATGATCAAAAATTTGGACATCACCATAGTTTATAATCAGCAACTTAACAGATCCTCCGGTATATCAAAAATTGACAATGTCATTAACTCCATTTCCATGCAATCGGGGGAGACCTATTATGGAAAAGTGTTTATTGATGCGACTTATGAAGGGGATCTTTTGGCTGCTGCTGATATCTCTTATACATTGGGCAGAGAAGCTAATGCTCAATATGGAGAATCCTTAAATGGCGTTCAAGCCAATGATTTGGCTAAAACTTTAAAAGGAGCTGTTTCACATAACGGGGTACATCATAATTTCATCGATGGTGTTGATCCCTATATAATAAAAGGGGATACTTCGAGCGGACTGCTGCCGTTTATTTCTGAAGGCGGCCCCGGAATTGATGGACAGGGTGACCGCATAATTCAAGCTTACTGCTTCCGAATGACGCTGACGGATCATCCCGATAATAAAATACCCTTTAACGCTAGGTTCGCTCAAATTTTTGATTAATACATAAATTACACGAAATAATATTCTGTATTAAAAGTATTTTTATCTTTAAAACAGTATTTTGTTCGTATTTATTTTTATTAAATAAATATAATTAAAATATTATTTTTAACCCTAAAATAATAACCTGAAAAGAGTTTATTTAAAATAAATAAAATTCTGCATTTTAAACATAAATCAAAATATTATTTTGATAATATTTTATTTTATTAACTAATTTTGGGCGAACCTAGCGCTTTAAAAAACCAGAAAATTATAACGAGTTGGAATATGAGCTCCTTTTCCGCAATTATGAAGCAGCTGACGGACCAATAGAAGAAATGTATACTTATGGAGATCGGCTTGTTCCCTGGATTAATGCAAAGATGCCCAATCGCAAAACAGATACGAACAACCAAAAAGGATTTTCAACTGATTTTATTGGACAAAATTGGGACTACCCCGAAGCTTCCTATGAAGATCGCGAAAAAATTGTAGAACGCCATCGGCAATATCAGCAAGGATTAATGTGGACACTAGCTTATCATCCACGAATTCCTAAAAAAGTTAGAGATAAGGTTTCGCAATGGGGAACCTGCAAAGATGAATATGAACGAGCAGATGGCTGGCAACAACAACTGTACATTAGAGAAGCCCGCCGCATGATCAGCAGTTACGTAATGACCCAAAAAAATTGCGAAGGAATTGAAATAAGCGATGATCCAGTCGGTATGGCTGCCTATGGGATGGATTCCCACAATACGAAGCGTTATGTAAATGCTAAGGGATACGTGTCCAATGAAGGAAATGTGGAAGCTCCTATTAAAGCTCCCTACCCAATTAGTTATCGCTCCATTGTGCCTAAAAAAGAAGAATGTAGTAATTTGATTGTACCTGTATGCCTCAGTGCAACACACATCGCATTTGGCTCCATTCGTATGGAGCCTGTATTCATGGTGCTTGGTCAAAGTTCAGGTATTATAGCATCCTTAGCAATTGAGGAGGGTAAAGCTGTTCAAGATTTAGCCTACAAAAAATTAGAAACAGCGTTGATTAAGCACGCACAAATAATAGAGTAAAAGAAAAATTAAGCAATAATGCTCAAAAAATAAGCTTTAAATTTATCCCGAATTCGCCAGGTATTTAAACCTGCGAATTCGGGATTTTTTTTATCTAGTTTTAATCACCTTTTGTATTTCCCGTTTTTCTTTATCTTGGTATTTAATAAAATAAAGTCCTAAGGGCCATTCTGAAGTATTCAATTCTTTGTAAAAAGTGGTTGTCTCTTGTAATTTCGTTTGATAGATAATTCTACCTAAGTAATCCACCACGTTAAGTTCTCCTTTAGTCCCTATTCCAAGGTTCTCTAAATTTATCTGTAAAGATTGATTGAAAGGATTAGGGTAAGTTTCCATTTTAAAGTTAGGAGCAACTGCCGATTGGGTAATAATTCGATTTAAAGCAGAACTTGCATTTTGGCAAGAACTAACCTCGGATAAATTAGCACTAATAGTTGAGGTGCCTCCTGAATAACCTTCACTTAAAGTAACCGTAATTTCAGTAACTGCGCCTGGAATTTCAATAGTAATTGAACTTTGAGCAGCTCCACTAAAAGTGCCTCCTGTCTGCGTTGTTCCAGTACCATCTTTATAAGATACTTCTACAATGTCTGTGTAGCGATTACTAGGTTTACCACCAGTTCTAGCGCCTAATTGACTAATCGTAAAGGAAATATCTGATTGATTAATCAAATTCAAAGTGGTCGAAGAGCTACCTGTTCCATTATGGGTTAAAGTACTATTTGGGAAACTGTTAGTGTTATTATTACAATCGTCACAAGCATCTGGAATACCGTCTCCGTCCGCATCCATATTATCATCAAAATTAGGACAAACATCTACTGTATTACAGACCCCATCATTATCACTATCTTCACAAGGTGCTGCACAAATAGCTACTGCTCCAATATTTACACTCATCTGCGTACTTGTATTTCCATCATAAGTATCTGTTAAGCTTATGGTGACAGATTGAACAACTTCTGAGATATTAATAGCTGCTGATGATGTATTTTGACCGTTATATACCCCATAAAGCTGGTTATTTCCATTTCCATCTACATAATTAACCGTCACTTCTTCAATATATCTTCTACTAGCATTACCATTTGTTTTGCTGTTAATTTCCGAAATCGAAAACTGAACATCTCTTGTAACTCCTTCAAATACTAGAACGATAGAACCAGAACCGCCACCAGAATGAGTTAAAGCATTTTGAGGAAAATTAGTTGTTTGATTCACACAGTTTAAATCACACGCATCAGGAATACCGTCATTATCGCTGTCAATAGCATCATCTCCTGCTGGGCAAATATCTTCTCCATCACAAACCCCATCACCGTCACTATCTTGGAAAGTACCTGCGCAGTTACAATCTGCATCATAGACATCATTGGTCGTACAAGCATCTCCATCATCACAACTAGTCCCTACCAAATTATCATTACAAGCATCGCAAGCATCAGGTAGACCATCTCCATCGGTATCGATAGTATCATCTCCTCCTGCACAAATATCGTCCGTATTACAAACACCGTCTCCATCATCATCTAAGAGAGTTCCTGCACAATTACAATTAGCATCTAAAACATCATTGGTGGTGCAAGCATCTGCATCATCACAACTTGTTCCTGTTAAACTATTATCGCAAGTATCGCAAGCGTCAGGCGTGCCGTCATTATCTGCATCTAGTGTATCATCCGCACCTGGGCATTTATCGTCTGCATCACAAACGCCATCCCCATCACTATCTTGGAAAGTACCTGCGCAATTACAATTAGCATCATAAACATCATTAGTGGTACAAGCATTTCCATCATTACAAGCAGCCCCAGTAACACAACTATTCAGCAAACATTCTGCATTTACACTAGCCACTACTCTACTGCGAATTAAATCTCCCGGTTGTTGACCAAATCCATTGTTCAAGTCGATGCCTACTCCTGAAAGTAAATGGCAATAACTCATTACTGTGCCACTAGCTGGAATAGGGCCTGTAATAGCACAACCATTAGCTGGATAACCAGCTTGCGCGCCACAACCGTCAATAGGTGTGTTATTGCCATTCCATTTACAATCATGGGTATGTGGAGAACCAAAATTATGGCCTAATTCATGTGCCAACACATTAACTGTCCAAGAATAAGTAGGATAAGCGGCATAAGAATTATTAATTCCACTATATCCTACACCATAAAAGGAATTACACAACACATTTACGTAGGCGATACCACCACCACCATCAAAAGTAACCAAATGAGCTAAATCGCCATTATAATTACCATTGAGATTGTCTCTGAAAGCCGTCAATCGGTTACTCGAATTCGTCTCTATTTCGTAAGGGTCTAAAACATCCCAAACTTTCATTTCACTAATGTATAAATTGATAGATTCATTCGCATAGATAATAGCGACTTCATTGAAGATGGCGGTCATATAATTCGTAGCATTGGTAATAGAACTACCTTTTGCTTGATAAATATCATAATCTACTTCTACATAGATGCCCACACTTCCAACAGAGTTAAGATTGCCCGCTGTTGCTGGAATACTCGTATCTTCATTGTTAATATCTGGGACATTATTACCATCCACCAAACATTCGGGTTGCTCAAACGGAACGTCATCAGATAGGTACATAATATGAAAAGGATCATTTTCTAATCGCCCTAAATTAAAGGTTTCTCCATCAATGGATAATAGCCCTTCAATTCTATCTTCAAATATGCTAATGCCTGCCATGGAATTTTTGATGCCTTTCACTTTTCCCCAATAATAATCTCCTGCTTGAACAGCAAGGGGTTGATTAGGATTAGAGGCCTTTGTTAGCTTAAAATCTGGTCCAAAAATATCCACTTTTACTAATTCAATAATCAGTTTTCTATTTTTAAAAGGTAGGTCTAGTTTAAGCAAATCCTTTTTTGCCTGTCCACGATTCGCTAAAGCTTGTTTATCAATAGAAAATAGTTGGTAATTTTTAATGTCTTTTAAATCAATAGAATTAGGCGTTACGGATGCGGCTTTCAGTAATCCTAAGGCTGGTAATTGGTCTAACTCTTTTCTTTTAGATTCTACCAATTCAGTTACATTTTTTTGAGCAGAAAGGTAGGTTACACTTAAAACAAATAACAATAGTAGAGAAAATTTGTAAAAAAAATTCATCGATGAGTGTTTAAAATTTAATAATAGATTTTGTAGGTTTCTTGAAGGAAGGCATAGCAATTTCATCCCTTTATAGATGTAAAATTCAAAAGCCTTTTAAGAAACAAATGCTTAAAAAGTTGTAAGTGTTATTTGTTGGTAAAATTGGAATCCAATAAATAAAATGGAGGATAAAAATGAAGAATTTTGAAAATAAGAAGGGGGGAAAGATTATCAATTCAATCGACTAAAAACTTACAAAATATATGCCAATATCCGACAAAAGTCACTATTTATTAAATATTTATTATTCATATTTTATTATTATATGTTCGCTTATACCAAAATAGTTTACAGAAATGGATAAACTTATTATCCTCTGAAAATAGTCCTATTTAAATTTAGTTTATTCAAAGGGTAATAATTGTTATGTACTTGAGGTACTTGTTTCTGTTAAGAGAGATTCATTAAATCGCTAGCGGTTGGTTATTTTTTCTACGAGTTTGTCATTGCTTGGGTATGGTAGTCGCAAAGGCAAGTATTTCTAAGTCGGTTATTATTTTTTTTAAAAAAGAACGGAAAAATAATAAAGGCCCATTAACAAGTTAACAGACCTTTATTATTTTAAATTTTATTGGCTAATGTTATAGCACAGAAACATTAACTGCATTCAATCCTTTTTGTCCGTCTTCTACATCGTACTCGACCTTATCTCCTTCAGTAATTGTATTACCGTTTAATCCAGTTACATGAACAAAAATATCCTTTCCACCACCATCTGGCTCAATGAATCCAAATCCTTTGCCATCATTAAAAAACTTTACTGTACCGTTACTCATTATTAAATTATAATATAAACTGGCAAGATATAAGATTAATATCTTTACCACAACAATAGTAAACAACCTATTAATAGATATAGTTCAATTTTTCTAAAAAAATAAATTACGTTGAAAACGTTATGGTCTTGTTTTCGTTATTTTTAGTTGTCGTTGATTATGTTTTTATTATTTTTTCACAACCTTCTCGGGCTGGAAACCCAAGCTACTTTATCTTGGGGCCATTCTAATCGCTCCATCTAATCGAATGACTTCGCCATTTAGCATCGCATTTTCAATAATAGATTGGGCTAAATGCGCATATTCTGCTGGTTGTCCTAATCTTGGAGGGAAAGGCACTTGTCTTTCTAGAGAGTCAATCACCTCTTGCGGTGCACCTTGGAATAAGGGCGTCATAAATAAACCTGGCGCAATGGTTACGCAACGAATCCCTTGCCTAGCCAAATCTCTGGCAATTGGTAAAGTCATGCCTACAATGCCTCCTTTGGAAGCAGAATAAGCCACTTGTCCAACTTGTCCATCAAAAGCAGCAACACTTGCGGTATTAATAATAACTCCTCGTTCTCCACCTTCGTTAGGTTCATTTGTTTGCATAATTTCAGCAGCTAAACGAAGTACATTAAAAGTCCCAATTAAATTGACTTTAATGACTTTTTCAAAAGTCGCTAAATCATGTGCGCCATTTTTATGAACTGTTTTTTGACCAGAACCAATGCCTGCACAGTTCACACAAATATCAACCGTTCCAAATTCTCGAACGACTCTGGCTAAAGCTTCTTTTACTTGGCTTTCACTCGTTACGTCGGTTTTATCAAAGATGACTTTGTCTTTGCCTAATTCCGCAACGATAGCTTTGCCTCTGTCCATGTTTAGGTCCATAATTAAAACCTTTGCTCCTTTGGCGACTAGGTTTCTAACGGTACCTTCTCCAAGTCCCGATGCGCCGCCCGTGACGACAGCTACTTTGTTGGTTATTTCCATATTTTGTATTTTATTAATTGTTAATGCCTTTCCAACGAAGATTACCAATAGGCGGTTTAGCAAATGGTACGCCCTTGAATACGGCAATTTTATTTTTTGCTTGTCAAATCCCTTCTAATTTTCCTGATTTTGTAGTTGTAATAGGATTTTTTGACATTATTTGGTGGTATTTGTAGGATTTTGTGTTTATTTATCTGGCGCTCAACAACAATCATACAATTAGCGCAGCGACACAATCATACAATTGAATTAAGCCTTCTTACTTCTCAAACTCATCATAAATTCAATAACTTTAGCTTGTAAAGCAGGGTCTTTATTAAATTCGACGGTCTCTTTTGCTATTGCAGTCACATCTCGTTCTAAGACTATTTTGTGCAATTCTCGTCTAAAGTATTTTTTGGAAGCTGCATATACTTTAGGAAATACTTTCATCTGTTTTTTCAAGTGTTTCTCTGCTCGTTCCATTACTTCTTCTACTTCGACAGATTCATCGACCAAGCCTTCTGCCAATGCTTCCTCACTATTGAATAACCTCGCTTGTTGTACCGCTTTCCATGATTTTAATTCACCTAAATGATAAGCATACACATCACAAAGCATTTCTGGAATTTGCATACTCATTTTAAATTCGTGCATCCCAACCACATGCTTTGCTCCCTTCCCCATAATCCGATAATCTGTACATAAAGTCAAAATAGTTGCCCCTGCTGGTGCGTACCCTGTAATGGCACAAACCAATGGCTTAGAAAACGAGACTAAATTTTGCATCACATACATATAAGTTTCCCAAAAGTCAACCATTTGTGCTTCATTCATCGTCGCCAAGCCCATCACATCTAAGCCTGCACTAAAAACATGTGGACGACCTGCTAAAATAACTCCTTTTACGCTATTATCTTTGTCTAATGCGGCAAACGTATTTTGCAAGTCTTTTAATAAAGGCGTATTGATTGCGTTAACTTTTCCATTATTTAGTTGGACAATCGCATAATTATCTTTTAGTTCTGTGTTAAGCGTTTCTGCTGAGTAAGCTACTTTTTCCATTTTTAGTTTTTATGAAAATGATTAGGTGATTATAAATTCATCTTACTTGCAAATTGGCAAGGAATGCGAAGATAAATTAAATTTCTAAAAATGTAATATTTTAGGGGAATTGTAATTAGTTCAATAGCCATTCAAATAAAAAATCCGTTGGGATTGTTTATTCATAAAATAGAGCGCTGTGCTCAATTACTACCCTACCCCACTAATTCAGCACATCATCCATTAACATTAATTCCTCTGACAAAATATCTGTCCACATTAAATCTGCCATTTCTGGCTTTTCATAAATATGATTGCCTTTCCAATCGTAGGTTAATATATTCTGCCACCCTACATGAACTTTTGTCCACAATAAAGGGGCATTATAAATTGGATTGTCAATGCCTTTATAGAGATACTGGTAACTATCGCTTTTTTGATAAATATCTTTGTCAATCGAATTCCTCAATTTGCGCCATAATGCTACATCCCCGAATTCTTTGGCAGCCATCATGCCCGCCATAGTTGCTAAGGGAGATGGTCCCGCTTCGGGATCTTCTTTTACATAACAATGGTCGCAAAAAAGCCATCGTCCAAGCATTGGTATAACCTGACAACATCGGATTACAGAATGCCATATCCGATTGGTACATTTTTAAATAAAAGCCAAACTCTTTATCCGTCATTTTTTCCTTAATAGAGATAAAAAATTGAATAGTTGCTTAAATAATAGATTTTTGCTAACGAAAATATTCGTTTCACCACAAAGTAAGTCTCTTTTCCCTAATCGGTATGTTTTTGAAGTCTAGCAAAAAAACAATTTTCAGTATTATTGCTGCCCTTGTTCCACCGATTCTACCACGGGTGTAGGAAAATAGTCCGTCGTATTGGCCTCAATTAATTGCTTCAAATTATTCATATTTTCATCTTCTTGAGCTTGCATCGTACCTGTCATAAAGGAAACCATGGACCGCATAAATAGGCCTATGCCTTTAGCAATGGTGGATGATTTAATATGCGTTTTCCCATCTTTTATATAAGTATCCATTTTGTAGTCCATTTCCATCACGCCTTCCATGACAAAGTCCATCGCAATATGCTCATTCGGACGAAGCGCTTTAATCGTTTCCATAACGATAGATTCTTCTCCATTTTCCTCAAAAGTGTATTTAGTCACCGCACCAACCTTTCCTTTTTCCCCACTTATATGTTCCTGCTTTTTGATGCCTTTTAACCATTGAGATGTTTTGCTTTCATCATTCATGACCGCCCAAACTTCCTTCATTGGTTTATCCACCACAATTTCACTACTATAAGTAATACTCGGGGTAAGGAATCCTTTAGCAATAAATAACACCCCCAAAAGGGCGATTAATCCAAGAATGTATTTAAGGTATTTCATGATTTAAAGTTTTGATTGGAAAAATGTTTACATAACGAAACTACAAAATGTTTTTTATTTTACAAACATTTTGTTTGTTTTTTATAAAATTGTATTGCTATTTATGGACGCCTTATCGATGTTTAGACTGTTTTAAGTTACTATTTAAGTACACCGTTCAATAAGTTTCTTGAAATTTTAAATTGTTGCTAGTTGCTGGTTTCTTTTTAGGCAGAACTAGCAACCAGTAACGGGATGTTTTAAAACACCCACTTATTTATTGAACGATGTATCAAGAAAAAGTTTAGAGGTATATTATAAAGTAGTAGAATTTTTTTACGCCAATAACTTGCAAAATGAGAATCAAGAAGAATTAAATGAAGTGTATGAAGGAATCGTACCATTAGATGAATCATGTGGAACAGCAAGAGTTGGGATGATGCAATTTTATAACGCAATTAAGCAACTTCCCCGTATGCAAAAGGAGCTTAATAAGTCAACAAGAAAAACAGAAAAACAAATGGAAATTCTTTTACAAGAACTGGAGAATTATAGAAATAAAATTCGTGAATTCAGAGATTACATGGAGTTGAATTTAAATGAATTGAAAAAATAAAACCAATGAGGGCTAACTTACATCCCCCCATAATGGTTATCGTGAATTTATTGATAATTGGTATGATCAGTTTCTCTTTTTTTAATTAAGAGTGGATTAATTAAGATACTTCTTACTCCGTTTTTTACAACTATCCTCTTCTACAATAAACATTTTCTTTTAAATATTACTGGTAGCACGAACTTTAGGCTGTCTTTTAGGTTGGCGCATTGCACTCCATAACTAATTTCAATAATTCAAGTCCTAAAGACCTTGTCACCCGACAGAATAAATCCTGTGCTACCAGTTTGTCGCCATTTGAGTTACTTAATCTTTCGTAGTTACCAAATTTTCTCTTTCTCCATACTCACTAATATCTATGGTTCGACTCAAATCATTCGCTTCTTTAACAGCAGCTAACAACTGGTCTAGTAAATTCCTATCAAACACTTGTCCGTTTGAAAATACGGTATTAATTGTCTTGGTGTGACGGATATTTTCTAAAGGATTTTTATCTAATAGTACCAAATTTGCGACATAGCCCGCTGCAATCTTCCCCGCATTATTATTCATCCACTCCGCAGGAACAGCAGTCGCCGCTTGCAATACTTGAGCGGTAGACATACCCGCTTCATTTAAGCTTTTAAGTTCATCATGCAACGAAAAACCAGGTATAGTTGGTGGTAAATTAGCATCTGTCCCAACCATTATTTTAACGCCTCTTTTGGATAATTCTTTAGCGAGTAATGCTGTGCCTTTCCCATAATTCGTCCAAAAACGCTTTCGGCCTGCTTTTTCATTTTCAGGAAGCCCTTCTGGCAAACGATAAAGATTGGTTTCTGGTAACCACCCAAAACCTGAATCGCCAAATTTAACGCCTTCGCTCATTCCTGGGTTGACATAAGCTAATTCTATTTCGTGCAATAGTTTATCTAAGTCAAATTTTTGTTTCACAAAGCTTTGAGTTAACCATAAAGTAGACGTAACCCCAATGTCATGCTTTATTAAATTGTTAGCTAATTCATCGCTCTGTTCTACTATAAATTCAAAAAAGTCAGCTGCTCCTTTTTCTTCCCCAATATTAAAGTCTCTTCTAAGCGTATTCATTAATTCTTCCAAGTGAGCAATCTCGCTTTGTCCATTTTCCCAAACATCAGATAATTCTATCTCCCAAGGAATATGTCCTACAACTGGCATGCCTAAATCCTTCGCTGTTTTTGTAGCTGCCAAATAACTTTCTTTGTTTAAATGGCTATAAATTTTTATCGCATCATATCCCTTTTCCGAAAGTTCTTTTACGGTTAATTCCGCCGCTTTTGCATTATTAATATTCAGTCCTTCTCTAGTCAACGTAATAAACCATTTAGTCATATCGCCACCTGTTCCCAATGGAGGCGAAGCGACCCACATTTGAGGGCCGATTCTGCCGTTTGCTATTTGTTGTTTTAAAGCTAAACGCTTTTCATTACCTATCATTTCCCGAATGCCCGTGACGCCATTTGCAATGTATAATAATAAATCATTCGGACTTTTAAACAAATGTACATGCGAATCAATCAACCCTGGGATTAAAAATTTTCCTTTGCCATCAATGATAGTCGAGGAACTCGGAATGACTACACCCTCCCCTATTGCCTTAATCAATCCTGCTTCCATAAAAATAGTTTGCCCCGTAATAAAATGGGCTCCGTTGGGTGCTAAAACATTTACATTTTTAATGGCTACGGGTCCCGTTTTTGGTTTAAATTGTTCGACATCTACCAATTTAGTATACCCGCCATACATTTTAGTAAATCCTTGTTTCATTACAAAAAAAGTAATTACCGTTAATACAACTAATCCGATTCCTGTGTACTTTATCCATTTTTTCCAATTCATCATTCTTGTTTTTTATTAACCTGATTATTAGACAATTAGGTTTTATATTAAAAGATGCCTCAAACATATTGGCATTCTTTGTTAGGCACAAATACATTGTGACAACTTACAAACCAAGGGATAATATACAAGCTGGATGTGATGAATTACAGGTGTTTGGGATGGATTACAAGGAAAAAGTGACTAATCATTCCTAAAGACAGGCACATACGTTCTGGAAACGGGGATTTGTTTGTCACAATCAGAAAGCGTCAGTAATAAACCTTGAGCATTACCAGAAGTGGCAATAATGGCATCTCTATTTACTAGGAAGGAACGATGTGTTCGTTGAATGGAACTTCCTTTAGTCATGGTTAACATGCTTTTTAAAGTAGCTCTTTCGGTTTGTTTGTTTAATTGGCCTTCTGCATTAATGAATCCGATAATAGCATAATTTTGTAAGGCTTCTATATATTTGATTTGACCAATTGGAATATTACAAATAGATAAATCATTAGTTGAAATGATTTCAGTAGGCGTTGCTTTTTGTTGGTTGATTTCCGCTGCTATTTTTTGGTATTTTTTCTCTTGTTTCATTAAGGCTAATCTTCCTAATACAATAATTGGAAAGATGCCTATGGTAACATGACTATATAACATGTATTTATACAAGCGCCAATCAATATATCCAAAAATTAACACTCGGATGTAAAGAAAATTCACTAAACTAATAAAGAAAAGAAGTCCTAAATTATATAGAATCCATTTACCAAAAGTCCATTTGATTTGACCTCCTTTCAACTTAAATACTCGGCTAATTAGGAATTCATAAGTTAGTAGTCCTACGAAGGTGGCTAAGCCAAAACCAAGGCAAATCAAAAATTTATTAGCCTCTAATTCAGAAATACCAAAAGGTTCGAAAGTATAGAGGAAGTAAATTAAAAATAGACTAAAAAGCGTACTGGTTTTCAAAGTATCCAGTCCACTTTCTTCTTCTGGAAAGGGCTTTTTAAGTAATTGTATTAGATTATCGAGAATTTCCATCGCCTAAAGGTACAAAATGCCATCATACCTTTTAAAGAATCTAATTAAAAATTGATATTATATATTATCAAAAATAGTAAGTCAATGTTTAAATCCGTTGGGAATCTAATCCGTTGGGGTTTAAAAGAATTCTTCCCCAACAGATTTAATCTCCCAACAGGTTTCATCAATTTATTAGCTCATGAGTACTCAATACCCATTATTTAAACCCCAAATTTACCATTCTGATTAGCCCATTCTAATTTCACAGGAATATTTTGTATCTTCCTGTTCATAATTAGAAAGATGGTCAATAATAAACCTGTTTTCCTCAAGAAAGGTACTCAACCATCAAATAGAACAATAAAAATACATAGTTATTGTCTTGTAATAAGTTTCGGCTTATTATCAATAGTAGCCATCTATGCCCAATATCAACCTGTTCATTACTTTTCCCAAGATCAATATTATTTTGAACCCTTTGAACTACCTGGTGGAAAACTGAATAATGTCATTCAATGCATGGCGCAAGATTCATCGGGTGTTTTATGGATTGGCACACAAAATGGATTGGTCAAATATGATGGGCGGCAGTTTGAAAGGTTTTTGCACAACCCATTGGATTCTAATTCTTTGAGTAGTAATTATATTGAATCCATCCATATCGATGCGAATAATGCCTTATGGATTGGTATCTATGCCGGCGGATTAAACAAATTTAATCCAATAACTAATCAATTTCAACGGTATTTCCTCAAGGATGAAGCTGGAAAAGAACTCCGGACAATGGGCGTAAATATAATTCAAAGTTTTCAACAATATATTTGGCTTGGGACGAATAATGGCTTGCATAGATTTAATCCTGAATCTGGTTTGTTTAAGAACTATTATTTTAATCGGGAGTCTGTAGACATCCTTACTGCAAATGTAGTTAGAACGATATATGTTGATAAATCAGAAACACTATGGATGGGGATGGGCTTCACTTGGGACCCA
>Ga0208544_10001873_pt1 | contig 14106 bp, 8 predicted proteins | sample DEB08_DNA_9_FD_184526 | JGI IMG/M metagenome (GOLD analysis project Ga0208544, IMG submission 184526) | Aqueous microbial communities from the Delaware River and Bay under freshwater to marine salinity gradient to study organic matter... | ecosystem: Environmental > Aquatic > Marine > Coastal ...
ATTTCCCGCTGACGATTAGTCATATTTATAGCTGGTGTTGGACGTCCTCTACTCATAATTTCTGCTTTTTTTGAAAAACCGCAAAGTTACAATAAATACTATTTAGAACTTCATGCGTAAACCACTAGTTTGTAGTGTTAACTGCGTACTAGTAGTAGGTTGGGTTACGATAGTTGCTGTTAACCAACCAGCAGCGCCAAAGGTTAATTCGGTATTCGTTGGATTAGCGCCAACGCCAAATTGGAAGGCTGGCCCTGCTCGACCAATCATTATCGTTGCTCCTGCAATTTTGTCTTTTCCTGTTAACGTACCAGTAGTTTGCGTATAATAATAGAAATCTGATTCAACAGGACTTAAGCATAAATGCCCTTTAGGACTATTAGGAGGCGTAGCAACAGTTCGGCCTGCTAGGGTAACATTTACATCAAATCTAATTTTATCGTCCGCAATATTTATCCATTCACCCGTCAAAAGAGCGGTACCATTTGTATATTCTATAAATTGTCCATTGACTAAACTATAATGTCTTTCTAATCCTTCGAGTAGTAAATAACCGCCATAATTCGTTTCGAAATAATTATTTTCCATACATCGGATTGTATTAAAAGCGGTTCTTACTGCACAGATGTCTGCTCCGAGAGGAATTCCTTGACAAGTACAGCCATCAGCTTGAATACGGTCATTTTCTGTATCCGCATTACTATCATCACAGGAAGTACCTACTTCTAATTTTTGCGATTCTAATGTAGTTGTTCCCAAATCTACTGGACACTCATCATTGCCCCAACGGACATATAAATCATAACTACCTGCTGATAAATCATCAAACATAGCCATGCCAATATTATCTTTTACATATAAAGGATAAGTCTGGCCTCCATCCAAACTAAATTCAATATTAGTCCGAGTTGGGTGGTCATTAAATTTAAAAATAAGTTGTCCTTTATTCCCATCGCAATCTGGAGTTTGAGTTTCAACCGTTACGTTAGGCGCATTATCGCCTGCACATGGATCATTGGGTGCTTGAACGGTTACCTTGAAAGAACAGGTCGTACTGTTTCCACAACCGTCTTTTCCTTCATAAAGAATAATCGTTTCTCCAACAGGGAAGGTTGTTCCTGAAGCAGGTCCCTCCGTTTGAACCATTTCGGCCGTACCAGTAGGCATATTGCCAGAACAAGGTAATTCTAGAATAAACTTATATTGAGCTTGGCCATTTCTATCGAGCCATCCACCACTATTTTTTTGTAGGACAGTATGGTCTGCACCAGCATATTCATTCGTATTATGTCCATCATTAGGGTCACTGCCTAACCAATTGGTATAAGTACAGTTATCACCGTTAGCCCATATAAAAGTACCTTCATTCACTTCGTCAGAAAGCCCAATCCAAACGACATCATTTGTTAATTTAGTAGCAATGAAATCATTTTCAATTTGATCACAAATTACCGCTAGATGACCTCCATTTTGGATGGCTAAACTTTTAGCTTGCGAGTAGGTAAAGGACGTTAAGGAACAGAAATATCTGCTGCCATCTAATGTTCCTACATAATCAAAACCTGCTATTTGTTCTGGAGTAGTCGCACAATCCATATTGGCATTGAATAAACAGGAAGAACTAAAAGTTGGCGTTTCCCAGTTGACGACCTTGCCTGTAGTTTCCACGGCTGCTGTAACTATGATGTCTTCTAAGCAGCTAGCGTTAATAGCATCTCTATTTTCAATACAAGTCATAGGGTCGCCAGATAAGTTAATATTTATATCTCCATTGCTACCTTTTGCACTAGTTAATAAAGTTAATTCCATACCAGTTGAAGGTTGGTTAACTATAGTGGCGGTTAACCAGCCTGCTGCACCAAAAGTTAATTCCGCATTAGTTGGATTGGCACCAATACCAAATTGGAAAGCTGGTCCTGCTCGACCAATCATTAAGAGTGCCCCTTCTATTGCGCCTTTACCTCTTAAAACACCTTTAGTTTGTGTATAATAATAGAAGGCGGATTCATCGGTTTCTAAACACCAATGTCCTTTAGGGCTATTTGGAGGCGTACTAGCGGTTCTGCCTGCAAGGGTTACATCTACTTGAAATTTAATGTCATTATTATCAATATTAATCCATTCACCAATTAATCGAGCCGTACCATCGTCATATTCAGCAAACTGACCATTGACTAAACTATAATGTTTTCCTATTCCATTCAATAATAAATAACCACCATAATTTATACCTTCAAAATCACCTTGACATAGCGTAGTATTAGAAGCGGTTCTTATGGTGCAGACTTCAGAGATTACACTCGAACTTTCCTCTTCTTCGGGTTCTTCTTCGGCTTCTGCACAATTTGAAGTGAAGGTAATTAGGCCCACTCCAAATGATTCGCCATTGTCAGTTGGTGAACAAATATTTACGGTTGCAGTAACAGCTTGGTCTGATATATTTTGGAAATCAATAGTAAATAAAGAAGCTTCTTCTCCAGCGTTTTGTTCTGTAAAACGCGCTGATTTAGTAGCAAGAATATCGTTATTGCTCCCCTTAATATCAATTTCTACCGTTATTGGTCGATTAGTATTTCCTTTTTCATGAATAGGAATAGCAAATTCAAGATCTCTAATGCCACCACTTGGTAAAAGTGCAGCATCAAAGCTGATACAATCGATAACATTATTGGTACTATGTAATTCTCTATCTAAGAAGTAAGCACTAGCTCCAGCTCCTTCAACTATTCGTTCTACGTAAATGGCCATACTTCTTCCCTGACTATATCCGGAACAAACCTTATCATAGTTACCATCAAAAGTTTCTCTAAATAGATACTCTATTTCTCCAGAACTACTAGCCTGTGTAACAACAATTCTTGGAGTAGTTGCGGAACTACTGCCAGCTGTACCTCCTTCAGTAGTGAAGGTTACCGTTTCTAATGATTCTTTTCCTGCTACCCATAATTCAACGGTAACTTTAGAAACATTTTCAGGGTTTGGAATGTCGAAACAAGGATTATTTTGGCCTTTTACACCAATAATATAAGTTTCAATGGTTTTATTAGCGATACCACATGGATATTCAAATAATGGTTCTCCAATTACTGGATTATTAGTTTCAATTTCACCAGCACAAGAACAACCATCTTCTGTGATGATATCATTGACTGTTTCCTCATCGCCATCATCACATGGAGAATTAGGTTCAGCAGGAAGCGTTGCGTCCTCAGGAGCACAATCTTCGTTATCACAGATGCCATCTCCGTCTGAGTCACCTCCTAAGAGGGCACATGGATTACAATCTGTTAATTCTAAGGCGACATGTCCTCCTAAATAAGTACCTCCCCGAGCAATAGGTGCTAAAACAAACCCATTTTGTGGATTAGCTGCCAAAATCATAACAAATTTAGCCGCCGCTCCAAAAGAAAGGCTTTTACTAAAACAGTTAGCACCATAACCTAATTGTAAGGCATTTTGTGAATTGATTACATTAACGTAAGCACCTTCCATTTCATTGATACCTAGAATAGTTCCTTGAAATGATTTGTAATAATAAAAATTAGAAGTGTCGACATTTGGAAAACAATCGCTTCCAAGAGGGGCATCATGTTCTGTCGAGATACTTTCAAAAGTTAGATGGATGGAAAATTGGACATTATTGTCTTCAACATTTACCAAGGTTCCTTCCAAAATTGCAGAACGCTCCTCATTTAGTTCTGTAAAACTCCCATTCTGTAGCAAGAAATTAGGATTACTGAGATTGGTGAATGGGAGGTACAAGTTAAAGGGGAGAGCTTCAGGGGTAGCACAAGATTGTGTCGAGGAGATTTCCCGACTTGAGCAGATTTCCTGAGCATAAATTTGGGTTGTCATAACTAATGACAAAAAGGTGGCCAAGACCAGATAAAGGGACTTGTGCGGATTCATAAGCATCTGTTAATTGTAAGTGTTAAAATTTGTTTGAAAACGGGAGGTATTGTAGGGAGGCTTATTACGATTTGTAATTAAATTGTTAATTAATAATTAGCATGTTTTATTTAGGTTGCTCAACAACAGAGAAACCTCGGACTAGTTATAGGAAATAATTTAGGTAGGGGGAATTATTAAACTACGAATGGGAAGACATGTAAATAGCACCAAAAATCATACCACTTTTTAAAATTTCACACGAAAGAATAAGTTAATTTGCCTTGTCACATTTTAATCGAATTATTCTGAAAACTATTTGAATAAACCAATAGATTGCAATTAATCCGAGATATTAAACTTCGATAAGGTTTCCCCTCCACTTTATTATACCTATTCAAGAGAGTAAGTTTTAGGTCATTTTCCTTTCTATTTGTTGATTTTAAGCAGATTATAGTTGGGGCAAAATAGAATTTAAATTACAATGAGTAATATATTAAGCCAGTTTATCATCGTTTTTGTGCTATCTATATACGGAAGTTGTTTAGGTGCAACGAATGATAACCTTTTTCTAATTGAATTATCATCAGAGAAAACAGCGCAACGCGCTAGTTTTTCTAATTTGGTAGAGGAAGATTTGAGCTTCTTTGAGAACGTATTTGCTATAATTAGGAAGGATATTTTTAGGCAATTGGACAATAGTGCGCAAATTTCCCTTGAATTTGATAATTCAAGTAACTTATTTTATGCACCCAATGAACTTGGAAAGGGTAGTGATTTAACCCATATTGGGAATCGAGTCACAATTAGCCATGTTGCATCTTTCAATGTTGATGTTCCGTCGGGCATTCCAGTTGCAGGTTCGACCGAACTATTAAAGGCCTATAATACTTATAAATACGAAGAGGAAATAGATTTTAGACCAAATGCTTGTCAATTGTCTGCTAGTACGACACAGAATAGTTGTATAGATAATAATAATGGAACATTTACTACTAACTTTGATGTAAATATTAGTTGGATAGATGAGCCAGTTGAAGATATTCAGGTGCTAGTGAATGGAATGGTCGTCCAAACCATTATTAGTGGCAGCACTTCCCCGCAAACAGTTACTATTGCTTTAAATGCCGATGGTATTGGACAAGATACTATTATAACAACCTTTGTGACGACCACGACTTGTGCGGATACCATTCTTATAAAATCACCGAATCCTTGTCCAAACGATGTAGCGACTTGTTCAAATACTTCAGGCTGTTTGGGCGGTAATGCCTTTGAGGATTTTAATGCTGATGGTACAGATGATACCAATGAGACAGGTATTCAAGGCGTGCAAGTAGTTGTTTATGATTGTCAAAATAATGCGATAGATACAATATGGACAGATAATGATGGAGAGTGGCAACTTTGTGGTTTGACAGATGGAGCAGCCTATCGGGTAGAGTTTATCTTGCCAGAAAGTATTGCTTGTTGGGCAAGTCCAACCCATGCAGGGAATGATAATGGAACAGATGTACAATTTTTAACGGCACCTGCCTGTACTAAATTTGGCTTAAGTAATCCTAAGGATTATTGTGAAGCGGATCCTTTTGTCATCATTCCTTGTTATAGTATTGGGGCTTATGATGGAGCGACCTCAGGAGAAGCGGCAATTGTTAAATTACGAGAGAGTGCCGATGGACATGATTTTACAGGGACAACCAAGACGGCAGGTTATGAAGCAGAAATATTAGCTAACCATAATGATGTCGGTGCGGTATATGGTGTGGCTTGGCAACCAACCCAAAAGCGTTATTATTTATCTGCTTTCCATAAAAGGTACGTTGGATTTGGCCCAGATGGTCCAGATGCTATTTATCAATATGATTTAGCTGGCACTAAAACGGGAACAATTAATTTGGATGCGATATTGACTGCGACTAATTCAGCAGGTACGGATGTCCATGATTTTACACCAGCAGGAGGGGCAGACCCTCATCCAGGAGAAGTTTATGATTTAGGAATAGGGGATATTTCTTTCGATGGGGTAGGGAAACGGTCTTTTGGGGATATGGAGATGTCTGATGATGATAGTACGCTTTATGTCATTAATCTTTTTGATAAAAAAATCTATGCTTTAGATGTTTCTAGTGGGAGTACTGCTAATACAACATTTTCCCAATCATGGGATGCACCAGATGAAACGACTGCTGGCCGTCATCGTCCTTTTGCCTTAGCTTTTCATCAAGGTAAATTATGGGTTGGTTCTGTAGACGAAAACGGAACTAATGCTTATGTACATTCCTTATTACCAAACGGAACAATTTTTAATTTAGAATTAACCATCCCATTAAATTATAGCAGACAGGCTTTTATTAATTATGCCTCTAGTCCAGATGCTCTTTCAGATTGGAATCCATGGGCAACTACTGCTACGATAACTTATACAGGAAATACTGCTACCGTTCCTCCTGAAATAGGTTATCCACAACCTGTATTATCGGATATAGAATTTGCGGATAATGGAGATATGATTCTAGGTTTTAGAGATCGTTTTGGAGATCAATCAGGTGCTGGTGTCTATTTAAACCCTAGCGAGTCAGTTCTGACCTTTTCCATTAGTGCGGGAGATATCTTAAAAGCTTGTTTTCAGTCAGGTAATTTTGTTTTAGAAACAGGTGGAGGCAGTTGTGCTGGTGCAGGAGGCGTGAGTCCATCTGGCCCAGGCGGTACTGAATTCTATTCATGGGATTTGTATAATTTTGAAAATATTTGGTCGCCAATTAAACCAGATAATACAAATCCATTAACGGGGTATGTGAGTGGTGGTTTTCATTGGGAGACTACTCAAGGCGCTTTATTACAACTCAAAGGAAAGCCGTATGTAATGACAACTGCGATGGACCCTTTTAGCGATTATTCTGGTGGAGTACTGAAATTCAATAATACGACAGGAGGAAGAGAAGGCGTATCACTTGATTCTGCTAATTATGCTGCCTTAGTGGGGGGATATACCTTATTTGATACGGACGAATTTCCATTAAATCCAGGAGGTTCAAGTAATATTACTTTTGGAAAAGCGAACGGCCTAGGAGACTTAGAAGCCGCTTGTGAATCAGCACCCTTGGAAATAGGGAATTATGTTTGGTGTGATTCTATCCAAAACGGGATTCAAGATGCTTGTGAAAGAGGCATTGATAGTTTGATTGTTCGATTATATGACAGAAATGATATACTGATAGGACAAGATACGACTACCAATGGTAACTACTATTTTAATCAATACAATGTAGACACGACTGGAATCACCGTAGACGTTAGTGGTGTAGCAACCCCAAATACAGGTTGGTCAGGATTGTCTTATAATCAGGAGTATAACATTGTATTTGGATTTGGTCAATATGATATGTCAAGTGGAGAATTTACCGTTGAAACTACCGTTTACCTAGGGTTTACAACTACCAATGTTAATGGTAACACCAATGATAATATAGATTCTGATGTTGCTGCTGCTAATTATTCAATTATGTCAAACTTGTTTCCCGTAATAAATATGACCACTAATCAAACTGGCGGTGGAGCCCATCAATTTGATGTAGGACTGGTTTGTGGTATCTATGATTACGGTGATTTACCTGATATTGCTAATGGAACAACTGGCGTAACGGATTATGAAACGTATGACTCAACAGGTGGGCCAAGTCATCAAATTATTATAGGCTTATTTTTAGGAGATACTGTGGATATGGATAAGGACGGTTTCCCGAATGCTCAAGCTTTAGGAGATGATACCGATAATATAGATGATGAAGATGGTATTACCATTTTTTCTAGTCTAAATATAATTCCTGGAGGAAGTATCCGATTACCTTTCTCCGTCACTAATACTACAGGAGATACGGCTTATGTGGAAGCATGGATTGATTGGAATGGAGATGGCGATTTTGATGAATCTAATGAAATGGTGCTAGATTTAAAAGACAATAAGGATGGTGTTTTTCCTAGTTTTTTAACCCTCAGTGTTCCCAACGATGCGGTTAAAGGTATCCAAGTTGGTTTCCGAATTAGGTTGAGTAATGAGGATAACATGACGCCTTATGGACGAGTAGCATCTGGTGAAATTGAAGATTATTTATTGGGAATAGATTGTCCGCAAAATATATGTTTGCCGATTGAGGTAGAGGTAAATAAAGAATAAAAGTAAGTTTCAATTTTCTAAACCTACTCAAGAATGAATTCTTTTTACTATTTGCCGATAGCATCGAGCATGGTCATGCCACTGTATATGTAGATTACTATTTTCATAATTGATATTTTTTAGATGTCAGAGGTCAGATGATTTAGGATTAAAATTCTGGTAATCAGTAAATTAACTGAATCAAGTCTGACTTCTGACCTTACTACTGGACATTTTGATTCTAGATACTGGATTTTTGATATTAGATAAATCAAATACCAAATTCATAGCTATCTAAATAGTTGATTTTTAGGCTGTTCCGATATTGGGTCATTATTTCTGCTCATCAAGAATCTAGCAACAAGTATCCAATGTCCAGTAGTAAGTGACTTCTGACAGTAAATTTTAATTTACGGTCTGACTTCTGACTTCTTATTTAGAAGTATCTAAAATAAACCCAGCCACATCTTTTTTAAACTGCTCCAAAGACGGCTGATGCGTATACATCATGTGCCCAGCTTCGTAATACTTCATAATAATATTATCCTTAATTTTAGGAGGTAGATTTAAGTGATTAATCGAATGTTCTACGCCATAAAAAACGGTGGCGATATCGTAATATCCATTAAGGATTAAGACTTTCATATTCGGATCACGAGTCATTGCCCTAGCCATGTCAATGCCTGTGTTAATAGCTGCTTGTGTCCCCCAGCCAATATTGCCTTGATGCAACCAATCCCATTTAAAACCCTTTCGTCTGCCAGCAGTTAACGAATAATTGTGAGAGGGATCGACACCCAATTCGCCATGGAAATAATCTAAAAATCCAGAAATATAAGCAGGAGAAATAGCAGAACTCTGCGGGTCGTGATCGCCCGTTTGGCTGATGCCATCGATATTAATACCTGTAAAACGGGAATCTAGACGACCTACTATTCCACTTTCATCTCGTAAAAATTCCGCAAAGAATTCACCATTTTTGACCCGTAAATTCGCCTTCATCCAATAATCCGCACTTAGTCCTGAATAGGCGGCTAATTTATTAGCTAAATTTTGTTTGTCCGTAGCTGAAATTTGGTCACCTTTAAATAAAGCGGGTGCATATTCATTTTCCGTAAATTCCCTGATTTCTTGGATGAAGTCGGTTAATTTAGGCGTTTTGTTAGCAATTTTATCATGGTACCAAGCAGTTGCCGCATAAGTTGGAAAGTGAACGATGTAAGGTAAATCATCATTTGGTGGGAAAATAAGCGTTCTTAAATCAAAAACAGCAGAGACCATAATCACGCCATTCATAGCGATTCCTTGGCTCAATAATTTGTCCATCACGCCTGCATTCCTAAAAGTACCATAGCTTTCGCCCAATAAATATTTAGGAGAATTAAAGCGCCCATTTTCTTTGAGGTATTGCGTAATAAATAAACTAATACTACGAATATCCGCATCGACCCCCCAAAAGTCTTTAAACTCCGCTTTTCCAATCGGAACACTCAATCCTGTACCGACAGGGTCAATCATCACCAAATCCGCCACATCTAAAATAGACCAATTATTATTGACCATTTCATAAGGTGCAGCAGGTGTAAATTCAGGGTCTTTCACAGCAATCCGTTTTGGGCCTAACACGCCAATATGCAGCCAAAAAGAAGAAGAACCAGGCCCACCATTATAAGCAAAAACAATCGGTCGTTTGGTAGTAGCGCCGTCTTTGGTATAACTCGTAAAACCAAAAAGGGCAATCGGTTCATTATTTTCATCTCGCAGTTCCATCGTACCTGCCTTAGCAGTCAAAGGGATGGTTACGCCATCAATTTTTACACTTTGTTTGGTGGTAGAAACGACCGCTTCGGGGTCCTCTTTTTGTGCAGCTGTCTTTTCTGCATGCTGACCAAAAGATAAAGGAATGATTAAAAAGAATAAGCAAAAGGAAGTGATTAGATTTTTCATTAGTAAAAGGCATTTTTATGAAGCAGCCCTATTAACCAGTAACTTCCTGTTACTGGTTAACTTTTGAGCGTTTTCTAATAAAATCATCTAGCAAAATTAATTGTCGAATTAATTTTGGGAAGTTACTAGATGATAAAAAAGCCTAAGTTAATTCATTTTCCACCAACCAAAAAAAACGCTCCTTACTTTTAGCCGTAGCACCGATTTTTTTATAAAAACCAATGGCATTTTTATTAAATTCAGGCGTTTGCCATTGAATTTGAAAACAGTTTTCTGCTTTCGCAAATGCCCAAACATAATCCATGACCAATTTTCCTAAGCCTTTACCTCTAGCTTCGGGTTCAAAATACAAGCAATCGAGATACAAATAAAAAGCAGCATCCCAAGTGGAAAACTGCTTCATAAAAGTAGCATAGCCTACTATTTGTTGGTCGATTTCAGCCAACAAACAGTAGGCTATGGCAGGCGTATCAAAAAAATATCGCGTTAATTGTTCGACTTTTCCTTCAAGGGAATAGGTTGATTGTTCATACGCTGCATGTGCTTGACAGAGTTCAACAACTTTAGGCATATCTTTAGGAAGGGCAAATCTAATGTTTGGTAATTTCATATTTTGAGTTGCGGTTTACGAGTTCCGAGTAGCATACTGTTTGTATGAACTACTTAGTATAAAACAACAATTAATTGGCTTAGTTCCCTAATAATAAGCTAAATTTTCTATTCCAACTCGCAACCCGCAACTGGTAACTCGCAACCCGCAACTGGTAACTCGCAACCCGCAACCCGTACTTAACAAGCACATTTTATTAGCGTTCCATCTGTCGCAAAATTTCCTTCCGTAGCATAGCCATCTTTTATCCACCATTCCAAGCCACCAATTAATTCTTTGACTTTAAAACCTAATTTAGTCATATTAATAGCCCCTTTTGTAGAAGCATTGCAACCAATACCATCGCAATAACAAACATACATTTTGGATTTATCTAAATGACTAGTAGTTGCTTCGTTCATGGTTCGATGCGGAATATTTACGGCTTCAGGAATCCGTTCTTTTTCATAGCCAAAAGCTTGGCGAGTGTCAATAACGACAACAGCTTCCCCATTTTCGATAGCGGTAAATAAATCGGACGGATCCATTTCGTAGGCTAACTTGTCTTGGTAATGCTTTAATTGTTTTTGCATAACTAGTAGATTTTTTTGCCACATAGTCACATAGTTTTACATATAGAAAACATAGTTTTGACTAGTTGGTCAATGCGAATATGGGGATAATGTGCATGCCAAGCTGGACGCTAAAACCTTTTAAATTACCAAAGGATTTAGTCTTTAAAAAATTAGGGCAGCAGGGTTTAAAACGAACCCATTATTTGACTTTTCATAAAGACAATGCTGCGAAGAAGTATTATCAAGATTTTATTCAGAATTTGGAAGAGGAGTTTGGGGCGTTGGAGGCTTAAATATATTTAGAATGGGATAAAAGCCGAAAGATAGATAATGGTACATTAGTGGGCGTGTGAAAAAATCTTAAATCATAGTTCATAAATCTTACATCATAAATCTGTCACGTTAAGTCTAGATGGATTTATGATGTAAGATGTATGATTTCAGATTTATGATTTGACTCATCACTCATCACTCATCACTAAGATTACCAACCAATCCCATAATCATCCCCAAAATTACTAGCTCCACCCCACATAGACCCATTTTTCCAATCAAAATAGATAGCATTAATAGGGCCAGAAGTACGGGCGTTATATTCTAATTTATAGCCCATTTCGGTTAGTTTCTTTCGAGTCCAAGGCGGTGTGTTTTCATTGACCAACATGACACCAGGTTTAAATTCATGTTTACCAAAAGACCCCCTTAATTGGAAACTATTCATGTTCGGTGCTTCAACGGCCTCTTGTACATTCATCCCAAATTCGACCATGTTTAAGAAAAATTGTAATTGATTCTGGTCTTGACTATCGCCTCCTTGTACCGCAAAAGAAATAAAAGGTTTGCCATCTTTTAATGCCATAGAAGGCGTTAATGTCGCTCTTGGGCGTTTGCCCGGTTCAACTACATTATAAGGATTTTCGGCAGCATCTAAAACAAAGCTCTGCATCCGTTGACTCATCCCAACGCCTGTATTTCCTGCAATAACCGCAGGCACCCAACCACCACTTGGCGTGATAGAAACCACCCAACCATCTTTGTCTGCGGCTTGAATAGAAGTCGTACCCATATAAAAGTCTTCTCCTTGTGGAAATTCCTCATTCTCATTAAATTGAGGCGCAGGTGCTGCGGAAACAGAACCGCCCCAATTTTTCAATAAATCTTGGAAAGGGTTAATTTTGATACCATCTTCATAAGGATAAGGGTCGCCTGGTTTAGTGTCGACATCATTTTTTTTCCAATTAATTTCCTGCACTCTTTTCTTGGCATATTCTTTAGACAATAAGCCTTTCATCGGTTCTTTTGGTTCAAAATAAGGATCGCCATAATAGAAATCTCTATCTGCAAAGGTCATATTCATCACTTGATACAAACCATGTAAATATTTGGCGGTATTAAATTCCATACAAGTCATATCAAATTGTTCTACCATATTCAAGGCTTGTAACAAAACTGGCCCTTGCACCCAAGAAGTCAATTTATACACATCAATGCCTTTATAATTGGTCATATCAGGTTCTTCGATATAGACTTTCCAATTGGCTAAATCTGCTTTGGTAATCAAACCTTCTTGTTCTTGGCAACCTCTGACAAATTCATCGGCAATATCGCCTTTATAAAAGCGGTCATAAGCTGCATAAATAGCTTCCTTGCGAGATTTGCCTACTGCCAAAGCTATTTTTTCCGCTTCGACTAATTTTTCTAAGGTATTCAGTAAATCCAATTGTTTGAAAATTTCCCCAGGATAAGGCGCTTCTCGTTCTTCGCCTAAATGAGGTAAATACACTTTTTTAGAATAAGGCCAAGCTTTAATTCGTTCTTTCTGGCTTTCAATCGCATTCGCCGTTTGAATTTCTATCGGATATCCTGCTGCCATTTCCATTGCAGGCGCTAAAACGGCTTTCAAACTCATCGTTCCATATTCTGCTAACATGGTCATTAACCCACCAGGCGTGCCAGGGGTAACTGCGGACAAAGGCCCATATTGTGGCGGATAATCCATGCCTTTGCCTTTGAAAAAATCAGGCGTTGCGCCTGTTGGTGCGACCCCTAAAGCATTAATGCCAATCACTTTTCCTGTATTTGGATTATAAATCAATGCTTGGGTTTCTCCACCCCAACTTAAGACATCCCACATAGTAGCCGTTGCCGCTAACATTCCACAGGCTGCATCTACGGCATTGCCACCTTTGTTAAAAATGGTAGCACCCGCTGTTGCGCCCATTGGTTTACCTGTAATTGCCAACCAATTTTTGGCGTGAATGGCAGGTTTTTGCGTACGTTGTGCATGAAGAAATAGTGGGAAAACAAAGCAGAAAAAAAGGAGATACTTTTTCATGTTATTTAGATTACTTTAGTAGTTAGGTTTGCTAAGTAATGGTTGAAAATAACTCCGTCAATTTGTTGGCAGACCTCTAAGAGTATTCAAGCCTTGGTGTGTCTATATGACGGACTTATTATTTTGATGTTACTAAAGTAATCAAATTATGATTATTTACTATTCTGAAGGTGTTCTTTTACCCGATATATTTTTAATGCGCCCTTGATTTGCGCTGCCTCCGTCGTCGTTTCTGGATATAGTAGGTAGCTGGGTGCTAAAATAGGTGCAGTTTTAATGACTTTAATTTTTAGTAAGGCTTGTACAGGAAAAGCGACTCCTGCCATCTCCAAAATTTTAGCGGCTTCGATTTTAAAGTTAGGCGCTGATTTAGAAATGATTTCGGCACGACCAACTAATTTATACCCTTTTTGAACAAAAATATCTACAAGACTAATGCAGACATTTGAGTTAATTTTGATATTCCGTAGACTATTAGGCGAGGCAATGTGGGCAATACCAATATATTCATCATCTAAATCGCTAGGTTCGCTCAAATTTTTGATTAATACATAAATTACACGAAATAATATTCTGTATTAAAAGTATTTTTATCTTTAAAACAGTATTTTGTTCG
>Ga0208544_10001876_pt1 | contig 14086 bp, 15 predicted proteins | sample DEB08_DNA_9_FD_184526 | JGI IMG/M metagenome (GOLD analysis project Ga0208544, IMG submission 184526) | Aqueous microbial communities from the Delaware River and Bay under freshwater to marine salinity gradient to study organic matter... | ecosystem: Environmental > Aquatic > Marine > Coastal ...
GCCTGCCCCGCCACCTGCACCGCCGCCTGCACCGCCGCCTGCACCGCCTGTACCGGCTGCGGCGGGCGCAACAACATTTGGGGCTAGGGGGTCTACAGGCGCCACTTGCGCCAATATCTCTTGGAACCGGTCCTGTACGGCGGGGTCGGGTTCACCGCGCAGTCCCTCCATGACGCGGCTATATATGCTCCCTTCAGAGCCAAGTTGCGCGTCCATCCGTGCACGCTCAAGAGCGGTCTCGTCCCGGAAGCCCGGGCCCCCGCTCATATCTACCGGTGCACGCGCTGGTGACCCGGGACGGAAGCCCGGACCTCCGCTCATATCTACTGTTGGGCGAGGCATTGTACGCCCGGGAGCTAGCACGTCCCGCAGGTCTTCGGGCAAGCCCAGAGGAGAGCCGCCGGGCAGCGCACTGTCTAGCACGCTGCCGGGCACGACGATGTTGTCAATATCGGCACCGCCAGTACGCGAGAGCCCGCGGCCGAGGCCATATTTTTCTTCCATGTACCGCTGGTCAAGGTCCCGTTGCGTCGGGAAGGTCGCAGTATCGCCCCCAACGACGTCTAGCTCGTCCCGTGGACCGGTGTACAACCTACGAGGGGATTCGCTAGGGACTCCGCTGGCGGACCTGCTGCGAACGGGCCTGCTGCTAGGTACGACGGTGTCGTTGGTATCTATGCCGCCAGTACGCGGAAGGTCACGACCCAACCCGTACGTATCTTCCGCGTAGCGTTGATCGAGGTCCCGTTGCGTCGGGAAGGTACGTCCGACGTCCGAAGGTTCTAGGGCGAGCATACGGTTGCGGGATACACGCGCGCGGTTCTGGGCCTGCGCGGCGTTGGAGATAGATGCGTAGTAGTCTTCCGGCGTCATACCAGAACGTGTGGCCAGCGTAGAAAACGCCGGGTCATCCAGCACGGCTTTGTAGTCAGACACGTTGCGGCTAATACCGGCAAGGCCGCCTTCTTGCATCTGTTGCACAGGGGCTGGCGCCGCAGCGGGAGCCGCTTGGGGCGCAGGCTGCCCTTGCTGTGCAACGGCGCTGTCGTTCTGCGCCATGGAGGTCTGCGGTGCCATAGCTTGCGCCATAGTGGCTAGGCCGCCTTGCGGTACGCCCGCGGCGTTCACCGTGTCTTGCATAACCGTCGTCTGTGGCGGCCCTTTATCCAATGCGGCCGCATTCTCCATGCGGGTGCGCCGCTGGAGCTCCGTCATGATAAGAAACGGCGGTACGCTACCCGACGGGGACTGCATCTCTTGCACAAGCTGATCTTTAGATAGGTCGCGCAACTGCTCTTGGGCCGTGAACAGATTCATCATCCTTGAAGTCCTTTATACGCACCGATCGCTTGGATGCCCGTACCAAGAATTTCCCGGGCCGGGTTAGACACGCCGTAGGTGGTGCTGGTCGTTTCCGGCGATACTGGAACGCCGCGAAGAATGGACGACCGCATCTGCAGCTGCTGCTCGGGGAACGCCTGCTGACGGATAAAGTCCTCGTATGCAATATCCAGCCCGGCCTGCCGCCGCGCCTCATCCGTCTGGCCCAAGGCCTCTAGCATCTGCGCGCTCTGGACGTCCGACGCGCGCCCGGTTTCGCCGAGCTGGACCATCCGCATGGCTTCGTCGGAACTGAACCCGAGGGCCTGCAACTTTTCCTGCGCAGCGCGGGCGTTTTCAGCGGCCTGCGCGGCTTGTACTCGAGCAGCCTCCCCGGCGGTACCCGCCTGTACTCGCCCAAGCTCTCCGGCGCCCAGCTCTTGTGCGCGTGCGCGCTCACCGACCTGCGCCTGCTCGCGCGCGAACTGGGCACCCCGATCGGCCTGAAACGCTTGTTGCGCATCTTGGTACGCGGACTGCATACCCGTCCCGTAGATATCGCCCATCTGCCGCTGAAGGGCTTCTTGGGCCATGGCTTGCTCTACGCCCGACCGAGAACCCCCGAGGGCCCCCGACTGAACTGCGCGGGTGTCTCGCGCCCCTTGGCTTACGCCAAACTGGCGGCGTGCCTCGTCGGTCTGCCGATCCAGCACGTTCTGGATGTAGGGGGACATATACTGGGACGCTGCTTCCGGAGTAAATAGCTGGGTATCGCCGTATTGCCCTGCGGTCGACGGCGCGGCCGAGAACCCAGAGGCCCCGAACTGATACGGCTGCGCGCCTGCGGCGAGCTGTTGTCCGGCGGCCACATTGCTACGGGTGACGTCCATGGCATCTGACAACCCCGCGATAGGGGTCGAGGCCAGCTGCCGCGTCATATCGTACGCACGGGTCTGGTCCGGGCTGAGGTCCGCTAGCCGCTGGCCGCCGTATGGCTGGTACTCTTGCCCAGACAATGCCTCCGCATCGCTCATCAACCGCTCGAAGTACGGTTTAGCGTACGCCGGGATGTTGGTCTGCGTTACGGTCTGTTCTGTAGGTGCTGATCCGCCGCCGGTACTCATGCAAGCTCCCCCCGGTACTGCTCTAGGGTTTCGTGGTGCGTAAAGAACCGGCGAACATCCATACTGACTTCCCTCAAATAGTCGCGGCCCCGCGTTAGGTACACTACAAACGCAACGAGCTCTGCGTACCAATCCCGGAGCACGTAGGAAAACACCTTATCGTTATCGGAACCCTTCTCGAGCTGGTTTGCATCGAGCCACGCGTTGATTCCAGTAACTATTACGGGAATAAGGGCCGTCTTGTGCCGATCAAAAAACGGGTTCAGCGGCATCTCGGTAAGCAATACGAAGAGTACCCGCACTACGTGATCATCGGGGATCGGTTTGTCTTTGTCGATTAGATCATCAAACAACTCGCACGCGTCACTAAACTGCACGATAAACTGGACCGCATAGGGGTCGTTCGTCCACGACAGGAGTTTCTGGTTGCGTTGGTGCTGCCACCCGAAGGAGTCAAACTCTAGGCCTTGGTCATTGACGAGTTTCTGGGTCATGCCGGGATTACTCCACCTACGTTCATGGCTGCGGGCTGCGTAGTAGAGCCGGTGCGCTCTTGGCGTACACGACCCATCATACGGTCTAGCTCGGCCGCTCCGGCTTCGGTCGACCCGTTGCCCAAGCCACTCACTACGTCGGCGGGGATAACAAACTCGCCGTCGCTCAGCAGCACATCCGAACTGCCGTCGCTCATCCGTGCAGGGACCATGTCGGCCATGCCGTCGCCGGGACCACGTACCGGACCCTCGCCACCTTGCGGGCCACGGCCCATACGCACATCGTCCACCAGCTTGCGCAGGGCTTCCTCGCCATAGGTCTCCACGAACGCCGCCAAGATAGGTGCGGCCTGCTCCTCGGGGATGCGGCCTTCGACCGCAGCGATGGTGCCTTCGATGATGGTTTTCTCGTTCATTTGCCCTTTTGGTGCCATGGCACCGGCGATGTCGGCAAGCCCTCCCGCCTGCATAGCGATAGGCGACAGACCCGAAGGGGTCATAACCATACCGCCATCGGCCATCTTGGCGGGCCCGAAGAACTTAAACTCGGGACTCACACCGGCTTGATACCCTTCCGGCATTTGATTCATCACGCGCTGCATTGGGGCTGCACGGGTATCAAGCATGCTGGAGCTACCCGGGTTAAGCATAGTCAGAGGAGCGCCGCCCATACGCTCTCTGAGTCTGCGCCGCTCTTCTATCTCCTGCATCTCCCGCTGCGGGAGTCCGTCGACCGGTATCATCGACGCGTAGTCGAAGTCTGGGCCCGGGTTAAACATAGTCCGAGGAGCGCCGACCATGCCACCCTCCGCGTAGCGCGCGGGCCCAAAGTATTTGAACTCGGGCGACGAGCCGCCACGGTAATCCGCAGCTGGCGTATACCGCTCCCGCGTCAGTGGAGCTGCTCTAGGGATATAGGGCGCTTCTTCGGTGTCGAACGAGGGAGGCTGGGTCATCGCCATGCCACCAAGTGCTGTGCCCAGACCGGCACCGCTCATTATGCCTTGCTTGAGCCCTTGCTGCAGCATGTTCGGCAGCCCCAGCCCGGCAGTTTTACCGACTGCAGACATACCCGACGGCATATTCTTGAGCATGCCCATAATACCCGATGGCGCAGCTACGCCGGGCAGCGCAGTGCCCATGTTCGAGGCCATTGCCGGAAGCGGCGTCGCGCCCGCAGCGCCCGCAGCGCCAGCAGCGCCGCCGGTCAAACTGCCACCAATACCTCCGAGCACCCCGGACAGCAGGCCGGTCTTGATGCCTTCGCCGATGTCGCCGGTTTCGATCGCGCTACCAAGACCTGAACCAAGGGCACCCGCAATGAGAGGGCTCAACGTACCGAGCATACCTGCTCCGGCGGCGCCAGAGCCAAGCAGGCCGAGAAGTAGGGGCAATACCATGGGGAAATCCTTGTGTCGGGTTTTGCGAATTATAGCACGGAGATACTGCGTTGTAACCCCATAGGTTAAAGTTGGACTTGTGTTACCGATAGAAGCACCGACGGGCTGTTAGGGGCGAACGCCAGCCCCGCAGTAGCGGTAAGACTGACTCCGATGTCAGTGGCCGCCCATTTGAGTTCGATATAGTCGGTGGCCAGTAGGGGTAAGAGGTATGTGACCGCCATAGTACGAGTGTCGCCGTTGGCTTTTAGCGTGTACGCGCGCGTTGTACTTGGCACATCGGTGCCGTTCTTGGATAGCCAGAAGTATAGCGTCTTCGATGCTGCGTTCGATGACGTGAACTGGGTCGACATATCTATTTGGTAAAACCCAGACTGTGTCACGAGGATGCGCGATGCCGGTGTGCTTATAGTCACCCCGTTGGCCAGCAGAGTTCCATTGAGGGTGATCGGTGTCGCCGTGTCCGGCGATATGAGCGGTTGGCTAGCAGTAGAGTTAAACGCCCCGTAATCCAAGCCGATAGGTATCGTCGGGCGCACCATAATCTCGCCGTTGGTGGCATCGACCACAAGCACTGCGGCAATCACTACGACCGCCTGCGGTGCTGTGGGACGCACTTTCGTAAAGGCCCCGGCCGTAAGGGGCGATGCATACAGGATATCACCAGAGAGCCATACTTCGCCTTCCGCTGTTCCGGTTGTATCAAGCCCTCGTACTTTGCCGTAGACCGTGACTGGACCCGTCGCACCGTCCACCATCTCAAACGTCGTCACGCCAACGAAGTATAGTTCCGGTACTGACCCGTCTGCAATGTACGGGGACACTTTGATCTCCCCATTGACCCCGGTAAAGCCCACGACGACACCGTCGGGGATGGTAACCCCGGTGTCGTTATTTACCCGCATGAAGGTCTCGAACCCAATCTGCTGCGTCACGCCGTTGAGGTGTGTCAGGTCGATGGTGTCCTCGGCGCTGTTGTACGATAGCTGGCCGGTGGCCACGTTTCCCGTACTCGTGGTAAGCGTCAACGACGTAGCCCGCTCGGGACCCGGCACGGTCATCTGCTGGGCAAACAGCGAGAACGCCCGAGTCACATCCGCAAAGTACGGTGCGGTATACTGCGGCGGCGGCGTACCGAAGTACGGGATGTTCAGGTTTTTGGCCATGCTACCGCTTCCCGTCAGTCCTGATGTCCAACCGTGGGACACCGAGGCGCCACCCCGTGTTGGTCTGATTAGACTCTACCCGCAACGATAGCGCACGTCCGCGGATACGCACAAAGGTCTGGTTCGTAAATTGCTCGATCGGCACGGTGGCCGTACGCGTGGTGTTTGTAGCGTCGTTGCCGAATAGCGGCCCGCCCGGGAAATTCTTGGCCTTCAACGTAAACGTCGCCGTCGGCGTACCCGTAGACGTACGGAACGTGATATCCGGTATCAGCCGGTGCGCAAACATGAACTGATCACCCTCGGCAATATCCACAGCACTGGACTCGATGTAGGCGTTGATCGCCGCCGGTGGGTTGGCGCTACCGTCGTTCAGCCCGAACTCGTGGTAGAATATGCACCCCGTCGGGCACGCAGCCAGCGGATACTGAAAGGTGCCCCGGTCGAGCCACGCGGTGCGTGACATAGACCCGTAGTACCAGATATTCTGCGCGTAGTTATAGACCACGTAGCGGTTATTCTCGGTGCTGCTAGCCGAAGGGTAAAACCACCATATCTCCGAGAACGCCGCGTTGTGCCCGGCAGCCACTTTTTCGATCTGCCCGATGTGGATGTCCGAGAATACGAAGTCCTTCACTGTGCAGTCCATTTGCTGCACGCGGCCGTCATAGGCGTAGAACTCGCCGCGCCCCATCCAGAATACAGTATCTCCGGCCGCCACTATGGCGTTGGGTCCGGCCACCGAGATGTTGGTTGATACCTCGCTCACTCCGAACGTAAACGGGGCCCCGATGTACTGCATGGTGTGGGCTGAAATATCGGTCAGGATCAAGATTTGCTGTTTGGTCTGCACCGCTGTGACAATACCGCTGCCGGACCCGAGGCGGAGTTCTCCCGCCGTCGTGGTCTCTCTAGCGCGCCACTCCAGTACGTTCTCCTGACTAGAGAACCGTATAGTCAGCGGGTCTTGTACGCCGGGGTTAAACTCGGGGTCGCAGCCAAAAGCGATGAAGTGCCCATCGCGCTCCGACACCATGACGCGCCGCGCCACTGTCGGCGCTGATTGAGACCCTACAAGGCTGGCGATAGACACGCCTCGTTCCGCCACCCCGCTGGTAGCATCCCAGTAGTATACGCCACCGTCGCGCACGTTGAAAAATAAGTCTTCGCCGTAGTTGTCTTGCGACCACATACCTAGCTGCCCTGTCGCGACCGAGGTGGTCGAGCTGGAACCCCACGTGCCGCGAGACCACGCACCGGTACCCCACCCGGTACCGAACGTAACCGTACCGAGGCCGGGGTTGATCTGGTACGCCGCGATGGTGGCCACACCTCCGTCACCCGTGTCTCCGGCCGCGGCGGCCACGGCCACTTCGATCTCGTACGTGCTCGTGTCTACGATCCGGGTGATTTGGTATTCGGCGTTCAATACCTCTGCGGTGATATTTCCGCCGAGGCTTACAGCGTCCGTGAACGCAACGAATGCGTTTATCTGCGCGCCGTGCAGCGGGTCGGTCACCGTAAGGGTAGTTGACCCCGTGGTGGCTGAGAATGTCGCAGCCCCGGCGACGGTAGTCCGCCGAATAGGCGTAACGTCGGCGGGCGCGCCGCCCTGCAGGATGTAGTATTTGAGGTTGGTACCAAAACCTAGCAACTGCTTGCCGGTGAGCGTGACCCACGGGTGCATCGACCGCGTAGTGCCGACAAACGTCTGGGTATTAAATCCTGTCCACCCGCCGATGGTTTCCGGGAACGCGGCGCGGAACCTGATTTTATCTCCGTCCACCCACCCGCCTTCGTTCGCGAAGCTCGTGACTTCGCGGTTAATTCCGGGCGTGAACTGGAGACGCGTCAAGGTCATGGCTTACTCCGGTTTGGTGGGCCAGTTGATATTTATGGGGAAGCCCGCCTGCTCCGTGATGTCGCGCAATTCCTGCCGGTAGGCGGCCCACGCTGTTTTGTTGACTGGAGCGTCAGCGACTTGCGTCCAGTCGGAGTCTGTTAGCAGAACTCGGCGATCGCCGCGCGCTTGGGAGGCGCGAACTTCCTGTTCGGCCGCGGGCGGCGGCGGGGCGTAAGCGGCGACATTGCCCCCCGCGCGCATCGCCGACAGTAGCGCAGTATTATCGGTGATGGTGTCTGAGTCTGATGGATTTAGCGTATATGGTATCCAGCCATAACTAGGATGCTGGATTTCACAATCTACCCACCCGGCGGTGTTGATGTACTTAGCGTTACGGTAGTTCATGTTACACAATCCTTAAAAATAGCGTGGTATTGTACCTGCCAGATACATTAACGCCACCCATTACCCGCCACGTCCCAGAAGGTGTGCTAGGGGTCGAGTACCCGATAGCGGCTGCGGTGTTATCAGAAAAGGTGCCTGTCGATGCCGTCCCTGCGTAACGCAGAGAAGAACCTGCAAAAAAAGCCCCGGGGTTCATAGCAGCACTAGTGGTAGGTGAGCCTAACCATGCATACGTGCCTACCGTGTCAACCGTTGTTGGTTGCACATAACCTGACGCGTCAATGGCCGCCTTCACTTTAGCGGGCGATACCACGCTCTCGGTGGTGCTCGTGCCCGCCTGCCACACGGCCTCTGTTTGGGTCACCAGCGTGTACTTGGCGTCTATCTGTGTCTGTATGGGGGACGTAACTCCGTCAACGAAGTTCAACTCCGCCGTCGTCGCCGTGACGCCGTCGAGGATGTTGAGCTCCGCCGCCGTCGCCGTGACGCCGTCGAGGATGTTGAGCTCCGCCGTCGTCGCCGTTACACCGTCGAGTATGTTCAGCTCCGCGGTCGTAACGGCGCTGACCGATAATTTGCCGTTGGTGTCGGTGACTGCCACGCGGTTTATGGCGAGGTCGGTATCCACGACGGTCGTGGCGGCACCCGTAATCGTTGCTTGCTTGGCGGCGATCTGCGGTTGGATTGCGCTAGTCACACCGGCAACGAAGTTGAGCTCCGCCGTGCTCGCCGTGACGCCGTCCAGCAGATTCAGCTCCGCCGTCGTGGCCGTGACGCCGTCGAGGATGTTTATCTCTGCGGCCGAGGCCGTGATGCCCGCCAACGACAAGTCAGGGATAAACGTCGCCGTCAGGTCTGCGACCGCCGCACCGGTGCCTGCACCGTCAGCGTAAACAATCGCTCCGGCACCTGCAGGAATTGTCACGTCACCGCCCGACCCTTGAGTCATAATGACGGACTGCGCAGTCGCGTTGCGGATGAGGTACGTCTTCTCGGCGTCGTTCGGGGCGACCGTGACGGTGTTTGTGCCGCTGGGAGTTCCGCCAAATACGATCAGGGTATACTGCCCATCAGACAACGCCCCATTCAGCGTGGTCAGGGTATGCGTCGTCCCTGAAAGAGCGATAGCCCCTACGCCATTGGTCAGGCGGTCAATAATCTGCATGTTGGTGTTTACGGTGTCGCCCCAGACGCCGTCTTGCTCGCCGTCTGCGGGCAGTTCGATCCCGCCGTTGCTCGTAAATAAACTGGGCATTGTTCGTCCTTACGCTGCGATGGGGGTCCAGATGTCACCCGCGCCGGGGTTCACCTCAGTCCAGTCTGTTATATCAGGAGTGGTGACATCCGTCCAGTCGTTGCCGGGATCGGGTCTAATCGGCCCCCACACGATAACTTGCCCTGTGCGGCCTGTGGCAGAGATACCGGTTACGATCGCGATAGCGCCTGCCGCTGCTTGCGCTACGCCTACCGCGCCGCTGGCCGCCACACCCGTGATGAGGACCTCTGTTACCGGCGTGGCGGCCGTCGTGCCAACGGCACCTGTGGCTGCCACGCCTGTGGCTACAGCAAGCGCGTCGCCCGTGACGGCGACAGTTCCCGCGGCACCTGTGGCGCCTACGCCGGTCACTGTTGTTCCCGCTATGGCCTCGACATCACCCACGGCACCGGTGGCGGCTACGCCTATCGCTACGGCGAGTCCGTCGGCTGTGGCGATAACGGTGCCCACGACGCCTGTGGCAGCTACGCCCGTAGTAGAGACCACAACATCCGGAACCACCGAGATCGCCTGCCCCACCGCGCCGGTGGCAGAGACGCCGGATAGGACCACTGTTACGTCGGGAGTGATGACCGCGGGGGCGCCGACGGCTCCCGATGCACTGATACCGGAAACAACCACGACTGCGTCCGGTGTCTCCACCGCTACCGCACCCACGGCGCCTGCAGCGGCTACGCCGCTTACAGCGACCGCTACGTCCGGGACGACGGATTGCCCGACGGCACCCGTGACGGCTACGCCGGTAACAAGCACCGTTACGTCCGGAGATGCTACCGCCCCATCATCTCCGAGAGGCGCAGAGGCTAATGGGGAAAAACCAAGCATGTGTTACCTCAAGGTTTAGTGGGCCACTCGACAGTGTAGGGGAAGCCAACCTGTGCAGTAATATCACGAAGTGCTTGGCGGTAGGCAGCCATCTTAGGTGACATCGTATTGTCACTCATAGCCATCCAGTCGGTCTGTTGCAGCAGGCTGTCACGTTGCGCCCTAGTGGACGTTGCTAGGTCATTGGTACGCTGGATGACATCATCTGGCATTGCATCAGTTACAGCCCAGACCTGCGTCCAGACGCCTTCCGTGAGGGATGGTGTGCCTTCGGTTAGGTTCTGCGTGATATTGTCATACAGGGGCCGATCTGTCGCTGTGACAGAAAACACATTGTAGGACGCCAGCAGTGTGTCAGTCGGGTTCTTGGGGAACGAGACTTGCGGGTTGTCTTTCCGAAGCTGGCCGATTGAGTAGGGGTATGTCTCGGCAGTTCCGTTGGGGGCAAGAATTTGCATCTGTTACTCCAGTTGTGACTTGATAACGTCCAGCATGATTTGAGCTTTGCGTTGCTCAAGGGTGGATGACGCCAGTAGCGCCTCAAGATTAGACTTAAACTCCTGCAACTCAGGGTCATCCCCAATGCGCTCAATGGCGAGACTGAAGTTGGTGATGTTGACCTGATACTCCGTGACCTCTTTGATGCGGGCATCGAGAGCGGATGTTAGGATTTCGTGGTGGTAAGTGTTCATTGTTATATCTCCGTAAAGGCTACGCCAGTGCCAACGCCTGTAGGCAAAGTGCTTGGGTTGGCAAACTTAGCGCCGAAGCCTGATGCCGACCATGGGTAGGCCGAGATGAACGGGCTATCGGAGTGAGCTACTGCGATAGCGTCTCCCGAAGGACTGAAAGATACGCCACGGCCATTGCTTGTAGGCAAAGTGCTTGGGTTGGCAAACTTAGTGCCAAAGCCTGATGCCGACCATGGGTAGGCAGTTACAAAAGGGCTACTGAAGTGAGCTACTGCGATAGCGTCTCCCGAAGGACTGAAAGATACGCCACCTCCAGTGCTTGCGGGCAAAGTGCTTGGGTTGGCAAACTTAGTGCCAAAGCCTGATGCCGACCATGGGTAGGCAGTTACAAAAGGGGAAAGATCGTGAGCTACTGCGATAGCGTCTCCCGAAGGACTGAAAGATACGCCACGGCCATTGCTTGTAGGCAAAGTGCTTGGGTTGGCAAACTTAGTGCCAAAGCCTGATGCCGACCATGGGTAGGCAGTTACAAAAGGGCTACTGAAGTGAGCTACTGCGATAGCGTCTCCCGAAGGACTGAAAGACACTTTAAAGCCACTGCTTGACGGTCGTGTAGCTGGGTTGGCAAACTTAGTGCCAAAGCCTGATGCCGACCATGGGTAGGCCGAGATGAACGGGCTCTCGGAGTGAGCTATTGCGACAGCGTCTCCCGAAGGACTGAAAGATACGCCTTCGCCGGTGCCTGTAGGCAAAGTGCTTGGGTTGGCAAACTTAGCGCCGAAGCCTGAGGCCGACCATGGGTAGGCCGAGATGAACGGGCTACTGCCGTGAGCTATTGCGACAGCGTCTCCCGAAGGACTGAAAGATACGCCTTCGCCGGTGCTTGGCGGTAGTGTAGCTGGGTTGGCAAACTTAGCGCCGAAGCCTGAGGCCGACCATGGGTAGGCCGAGATGAACGGGCTACTGACGTGAGCTACTGCTATAAACTGCTGCTTGGCCCCACCAGCCCCGCCAGCCCCGATAACCTTAGACCACAGCATTACGAACCATCCCCCACAAGTGCGCCGTAAAGCGTTGTGGATACCTTCCACAGTGCAATGACCGTATTGCCAGTTGTGGCAAGCGTAGGGGCAGCGCCAGCGTTGTTGACCCAAGTGATCGCAGGCCATGTGATTGCGTAGGCCGTGCCGTCGTCAATCATCAGCGTAATGGCTTCACCTGCGGCGATGTTGTCCGTGAGTGACGTGATTGAGCCTGTTAAAGTAACCGTCTGGATGGAGCCGTTGGCAGGTTCTAATTCCGTAGTCACAACGCCCGTGGTTGCAGTCCAAGCGTATACTTCTTCGACAACAGTGCCTTCAAGGATTGGCGCCACCAAAGTCTTGTTGGTCAGGGTAAATACACCATCGGCTGTAACCTCACCGGGTTCGCCTTGTGGACCTTGGGGGCCTGTCTCGCCTTGGATACCCTGAATACCTTGGATACCCTGTTCACCTTGCGGCCCTGTAGGTCCAGTTTCACCCTGAATACCTTGGATACCTTGGACGCCCTGCGGTCCTACAATGCCCCCGTACGGACGGACACTCCAAGCATCGACACCATTACCAAGCTTGAATTGATCGGTGTCAGTCTCTAGGCCAATCTCGCCAGATGCCAGAATAGGGTTTGCACTAGTCCAGTTAGCGGCAAGGTCACGTCTAATTTGAATGATACTAGCCATTAGCGTCACCACCTTCTATAGTTTGAGCTGCGGTATAAATCGTCGAGGATGCTCCCCCATCTACGTCACCTGCTGCACCACCACTAATAGGCGCACCACCAATCGTTAGGGGGGCACCTGTAGTAGAGATGTCATTCGTCTGATGATTGATGGTGATTGCCATTTATACAGCCTCCGAGCCGTTCATGTCTTCCTGCGTCATGACCCAAGCGTAGCACTTATCGAGGAAGTTAGCGCCTGTGCCAGCTTCAACTACAGCAAGATCAGCATGGTAACGACGGAAATCTACTTCGCGGGTGTCGTCATCAGGTGTGCCAGTGGCGTATCCTGCAACGTCAATCATCACAGTGAACTTTGGGCCATCGCCAGAGCGCATACGGGAGATAGCTGCTGTAGCAATACGGAAGTAAGCACCAGCGAAAGGTGTGCCATATTGGCTTGTAGATAGGTCTAGTTGAATAGCCATTAGTACGTTACCTCCGAGGTGTGAATGGTGGCAACCCACCGAATGTTAGTGGCTGCTGCACCTGTGACAGTGATAGCAAGGCCACCGTTAGTTACATCAGCAGTGAGAGCCATGCCCCAAGCTGGTGTGTTGTCGAGAACTGTCGTGGCACTGTTGACCAGCACCGTGGTCCCTGCGGAACCTTCCCTGCGGATCAGACCTTCGATCTTCCATGCTGCCGATGCTGTGCCTTGTGAGGCTTGCTGACGGGCTACAATGGTGCCGTGGAAGGCGTAGGCAGAGTTGTCGGGTAGGATGATTTGGTTGGTGGTGGATGCAGCATTAGTTCCCCCATTTGTCACCAAAGAAGAAGAGGTCGCATCTGTCGTATTTAAAGCAAGAACGTAATACCCACCTTGGGATGTCCCAACACCAAAGGATGTAAATACCCCATATGCGTATTTTCCGATCACGTCTGCGCTTGCCCTGTGTCCAAAAGCATAAGCATAATCTTTGGTGGCCGCAGACGAATAACCGCCAAGCACTACGCTATAAAAGGAGGTTGACTCACTGTTACGACCGTAAGCAAAAGACCAAGCGCTAGTAGCCTTCGCAGATTGCCCAATAGCCACCGAGTTAGCCCCAGCAGCACCATAGCTTGAGGTGTTGTTGGAAATAGCTGCTGCGAAGGAGTCTGTTCCAGACGCGCGGGAGCCGCCCAGAGCCATTGCGCCTTGTCCAGCGGCTTGGGCAGCCAATAAACCGCTGTTAGAGCCAATTGCTGTCGCGCCATTTTGCGTTGCAGACCCCAGTATTCCTACCGAGTTCGATCCCGATGAGACGCTTCCATTTACAGCAAAACTAGAAGAACCGCTGGCTGTTGCATAAGCCCCTAACGCCACACTTCTCAGGCCTGATGCCGTAGAGTTTCGGCCAATAACGAACGCATCAACCCCTGTGGCGATTGGTAGTGTGCCAGAAACATAGTTCTCAGCATACAACTCAAGAACAGGCGGAATGTCATCAGCCGTAGCACTAACGTACACCACCGCAGAGCCTGTCAGGTTCAGCAAAGACCCCGTGGAACTCTCGCTCAGCGTCCGCGTCAAGGTTCCGGTGGAATAGGTGCCCGTGCCGATCTCCCAAGCTATACCGTCCTCGATGACGTAGCGAACCACATCAGAGTTTACCACACCAGCATCAGCAAAGGTCTGATAACCTGCCTCAGCAGTGCCAAGGGTGATCGTACCAGTGCCAGTGGTGGCAGTTGATACTTTGGCTCTGTTGACGAGAGTTACCATGGTTTATGCAACCCGTAAAATGGCGTTTGTTGCATCCGCCGTGGGGAACTGGATGGTGAACGTACCGGCCGTCGA
>Ga0208544_10001879_pt1 | contig 14079 bp, 10 predicted proteins | sample DEB08_DNA_9_FD_184526 | JGI IMG/M metagenome (GOLD analysis project Ga0208544, IMG submission 184526) | Aqueous microbial communities from the Delaware River and Bay under freshwater to marine salinity gradient to study organic matter... | ecosystem: Environmental > Aquatic > Marine > Coastal ...
TTTAAAATGAAATACATTAAAATTCTAGTCGTAGCAGTCTGTTTTCTTCTAAGCGGATGTAAAGAAGCAGAGCCTCTAGTAATCGAAGCGGATGAATTGCATAATTCTATTGATCATGTCATTGAAGTAATGATACACGACATTTTTTCACCCCCAGTTGCTAGTCGAATATTTGCATATCCTAATATTGCGGCCTATGAAATTGTTGCTCTCAACAATTCTAATTATAACTCATTGGTCGGACAATTAAAAGGATTAACACCTATTCCAAATGCGGAAACACCTGTTAATTATCAGTTAGCAGCTCTAATTGCACATATTGAATTAAGTAAACAATTGGTTTTTTCTGAAGAAAAAATCGAAGTTTATAGAGACAGTTTATATACTCTATGGAAACAAAAAAACGGAGATGAGTTTCGAAACGCTGAAACGTATGGTTTACAAGTGGCAGATCATATATCACAATGGTTGGATGGAGATAATTATAAGCAAACAAGGACAATGTCCAAATTCAATGTAAACTCTGAAGACGAAGGTAGGTGGCAACCTACTCCTCCATCTTATATGGATGGCCTAGAACCGCATTGGAATAAAATCCGACCCTTTGTTATTGACTCTGCCGCTCAATTCAAACCCACTCCTCCTCCAGTCTTTTCTATGGAAGAAGACAGTGACTTTTATAAGGAATTACAGGAAGTATATGAAATTAGTAACCGAATCACAGCGGAAGGTGATGACTCTGAAGAAATAGAAATAGCTCAGTTTTGGGATTGTAATCCTTATGTATCTGTTACAAGAGGGCATTTGATGTTCGCTACTAAAAAAATTACTCCAGGCGCACATTGGATTGGAATCACAAAAATTGCTTGTAAAAAAAGTGAATACAATTTTGACGATACCGTTTTTGCATACGCAAAAACCTCTATAGCAATCGCTGATGCCTTTATTAGCTGTTGGGACGAAAAGTATCGGTCTAATCTGGTTCGCCCAGAAACATTGATCAACACCTATTTCAATGACAATTGGAAGCCAATATTACAAACACCTCCTTTCCCAGAGTATTCTAGCGGTCATTCTGTGGTTTCCGGAGCGGCATCCATTGCCTTGAACTCTATTTTTGGAAATAATTTTTCTTTTGACGATACTACCGAACTACCATTTGGCATTCCTATGAGACATTTTGAATCGTTCGATGCAGCTGCCGATGAAGCCGCAATAAGCAGAATGTACGGCGGAATCCATTATCGATCTGCTGTTGAAGTAGGTGTTCAACAAGGTAGGTCACTTGGAAATCACGTGATTGCTAACCTTAACATGAAAAGCAAATAATTAGATCTTATGCGTAAATGGATTCTCGGTTTTGCTGTAGTATTGTTTGGAGTATTAATCTGGTTTCTGTTTATTAGATCCTATGATTTTACTGTTTCTTTTAAAGCCAAAACACTCCCGGAGATTGTAAATCAATCTGTTAAAGTCTGGAATAAGAAAATAGAAGGGTCATTAGACCGGGCGCCTAATGAAGACCTTATTCAAAAAATTCAATTAGAGGACAGGTCTCTTTCCTACCAGTGGAATATTGAACAGCGTAGCGATTCTACTTCTCAGGTCACGGTTTTTATAGTTGATGAGAACCTTAGTGTTCTTGATAAACTGAGGATTCCATTTAGCGACACTCCTTATGAAGAGGCTGTCCAAAAAAATCTTACCGAATACCTTGAGCTCCTAAACGATCAACTAAAAAATATTAAAATAGAAGTAGTTGGTATTTCATCTATAGAAGCAACTTATTGCGCCTACGTTCCAATAAAAGGCAAGCAATTTGCAAAAGCGAGAGGTATGATGGAGAATTATGGCCTTTTAAGCACATTATTCGTCGATACTGATGTTCAACTTAACGGACACCCATTTATAGAAATCACAAAATGGGATCGTGCAACGGACAGTATTTTTTATAATTTTTGCTACCCGATAATAAAAAAAGATAGCCTTCCACAAAATGGAAAAATAAAATACAAGCAATTTGATACTAGAAAAGCCATAAAAGCAATTTACAATGGCAACTATATGACATCGGATAGAGCCTGGTATACGATTAAAAATTACGCAAAGAATAATTCGATTGAAGTAATAGATACTCCAATCGAAGTTTTTTTAAACAATCCTAATATGGGTGGAAATGAACTTGACTGGATAACACATGTTTATCTCCCCATAAAACAATAATTATGACGATAAAAAAACCCACTCTCTCGTTTTGGCAAATTTTCAATATGAATGTTGGTTTTCTCGGAATTCAATACAGTTTCGGATTGCAACAAACTGCTATAAACCCTATATTTCTGTATTTGGGAGCTCCAGAAGACATGCTTCCTATTTTAAATATAGCCGGTCCAGTAACAGGATTAATTGTACAGCCCATTATTGGAGCTATGTCCGATAAAACTTGGTCAACTCGCTGGGGTAGACGTAAGCCCTATTTTTTAATTGGTGCATTGTTAGGTAGTTTGTGTTTGTTCGCATTCCCTCATAGTCCTGTGCTTTGGTTCGCGGTAGGTTTACTTTGGATCTTGGATGTGGGTAATAATATGGCCATGGAGCCTTACAGAGCTTTTGTTGGTGATAAACTACCAGAAAAGCAATTGAGTTTAGGCTTTCAAATGCAAAGTCTATTTGTTGGAGCCGGTATTCTTTTAGCCAATGGTTCTATTGTCTTATTTCAATATTTATTTGGAGGAGATTCTGTTGAAGCGGCCGGAACTATACCACAATGGTTATATTATTCGTTTTTTATAGGAGCTTTTCTATCACTTGTCACCATTTTATGGTCGGTATTAAAAACTCCTGAAATTCCACCAACTGATGATGAGTTGCTAGAAATAAACAAAATTAAGGCGTTGCCAATGGGTCAGCGCATAGCCAAACCTTTTATAGAAATTGTTGATGCCATAAAAGAGATGCCAAAATTTATGTGGAGAGTAGGAGCTGTATATTTATTTCAATGGTATGCACTTTTCATTTATTGGCAGTTTACAACACCACTATTTAAATTAACTATGGGCTTTACTACATCCGAAGCTGCTTCTCAAGCTGCTAAAATGAGTTTAACCTATAATATTGTGACCATGGTTATAGCACTTGCATTAGTGCCATTAACCCTCCGTTTTGGCGGCAAAAAGATATATGCCCTGAGTCTCTTTGGTACCGCGATAGCATTATTTGCAATTCCATACATTTCTGACCCTAATCTTGTTTTAGTGCCTATGATATTATTTGGTATCGGTTGGGCCGCGATGATGGGAATTCCTTATACTATGGTTTCAAAAGTTGTCCCCGAAGATCGAAGAGGTGTGTATATGGGGATTTTAAACATGATGATTGTGATACCTATGTTTATTCAAACCTTGTCATTTGGACCTATATACAAATACCTTTTAGGAAATAATGCCATTAATGCAATGCTTTTTGCTGGTGCGTTCTTTGGGATAGCGGCAATCCTTGCGATGAGATTAAATGTCAAGAAATCTGTTTCCGAACAATAAAATTGATAACTGATTAAATTCTACTTAGTATGAAAAACACTGGCATTAAAATATCGCTGTTTCTAATCTATTTTGTTTTTGCCGCGCTCTTAAACAGTGTCGGCTTATTGGTCGAAAGATCCCAAGAAGTATATGAAGTAGCCAAAGGTGATGCAGCGTTTCTAGAGCTTTTTAAAGATCTCTCAATAGCACTGGTCTCATTCATAATTGGGTCCTTCCTACCAAAACTTGGGTATAAAAAAGGAATGCTAATTAGTCTAGCTTTAGTTTTTATTGGATGTTTAGGAATGTATTTTGGTAATTCTTTCTGGGCCGTCAAAATATTATTTGCAATGACGGGTATCGGCTTTGCCATCGTAAAAGTTGCAGTCTATGCCTTGATTGGATATGTTACCGACGGGAAAGATGACCATCGACGATTAATGAGCTTCATTGAAACCATCTTCATGGTTGGTATTATTTTTATGTATTTGGTCTTCCCACTGTTCTATGATGACAATGATCCTAATGCCTGGTTGCGGGGTTATCTTGTAATGGCATCAATTATAGCCATAGCCTTTACAATTATTCTATTCTCAAAGTTCGATATCGAGGTAGAAAAAAAAGACACAACAATTGGTGAGGATATAGCATCTATGCTGCGGCTATTTCTTAATCCAGTTATCTGGATATTCGCGATTTTCGCCTTTTTCTATGTCATGACTGAGCAGGGTATTATGACCTGGCTTCCTACCTTCAACAAAGAAACCCTGCATATAAAAGCCAAATTAGCTTCTCAGATGGCCGTCATTCTAATGGCTTCATTTGCTATAGGACGCTTTATCACGGGATTACTGGTAAAAAAAATTAAATGGATTTATATCGCGGTAATTGGTATTATTGGTGCTGCTATTCTCGTTTTAGTTGTATTACCAATGGCTAGCAATGTGCCCGATATGGAAGTGAATGCTTTAAGTGACCTTCCTTTAGTTTCATTTCTTTTTCCAATGATAGGATTGTTTTTAGCCCCACTATACCCACTAATAAGTTCTACTGTTTTATCGGCAACAGACAAATCCCATCACAGTGCTTTGGCAGGTATTTTAACTTTTGTGTCTGCCTTAGGGGGTACATTAGGTTCTGTAATAATTGGCAACCTATTCGACCTCCTTGGCGGCAATAAGGTATTCTACTTGTCGCTAATACCTATGTCCATTATACTCGTTACGTTGTTCTTTTTGAACAGAATCACAGGAAAAGACTCGTGAAGTTCAAATTAGACATAGAAAGTACTTTACGCTCCCTATTGGGGCAGGAGGATACCGACGGCGATAAAAAAATTACTATCGAAGACAAAGGTCCTAAAGCTTTTAGTATTGTTTCTTCAGAAGGAGAAGAATATCAAGTTACTGGAACCTATCATTTATCGAATCTCTTGCAGGAATTGGTGATCGCCAAAAATGAAGGATCTACTATTGCTGAAATTTCTCAGGAACATATTGAAGAACTTCCTTCAATTAGAATATCCAGAATGATACGTGATTATTTCTGGAATGGATTAACAAGGACTATTGATGAAACTGGTATTGCAAATCTAATGCACGATACTAAAAACGCTTCCCTAGCTTCAGACAAGTTAAGAATATACATCCCGTTTGATGATGAACTGGCGCTTCAGTATTATCAAAAACTTGAAAATACCTTCCCTATTGAGGCAATTAAATTACCTGAAGATATTAGCCCAACGTATGTAAAATCTTTAAATACCCGTCCGGGTATCTTATCGTTAAAATTAGAAGAACAAAATTCAGAAATAAAAGGTGTACCCTTCGTGGTTCCCGGGGGCCGATTTAATGAAATGTATGGCTGGGACAGTTATTTTGAATCTATCGGACTCATAATCGACGGAAAAGTAGAGCTCGCCAAAGCGATGGCTGATAATTTTCAATATGAGATTAAGCACTACGGAAAAATTCTGAACGCCAATAGGAGCTATTATCTTAACCGAACGCAACCTCCTTTCTATTCTAGCCTGATACGAGAAGTATATGAAGTAACACATGATAAAAATTGGTTGAAACTTCATTTAAAAACAGCAATTAAGGAATATGAAACCGTTTGGATGGTTCAAGGCAAACGGCTAACCGAAACTGGACTAAATCGCTACTTAGCAGGAGGGCTAGGAATGCCTCCGGAATGTGAAAAAGGTCATTTTGATGCTATTTTAAAACCCTATGCCGATGCATTAAAGATGCCGTTAGATGACTATATCTCAAAATATGAATCTGGTGAAATATCGAATACGGAAGTGGATGCTTATTTTGTTCACGACCGGAGTGTTCGCGAATCTGGTCACGATACTTCCTATAGAATAGAGGGAAATTGCGCAGATTTGAATTTGGTTGAATTGAACGCCCTACTTTATAAATATGAAACCGATTTTGCTGAAATCATTAAATCAGAATTTGATAATACCTTTCAAATTGATTCAAAAAACTATACAAGTGACTATTGGATACAACGATCGATCCAAAGAAAACGGCTTAGTGATAAATACCTCTGGAACGAAGAAAAAGGAATGTATTTCGATTATAATGTCATTACCAAATCTCAATCCGGTTTTGTAGCTGCCACTACTTTCACACCACTCTGGTCAAATATTTCGAGCCAAGAACAAGCTGAAGCCACGGTAAAGAATGTACTTCCTCTTTTATTAGAAAAAGGAGGGATTGCTGGAAGTACTGCGGAAAGTCGGGGCACAATATCTGAAAATAGACCTGCACGCCAATGGGACTATCCAAATGGATGGGCTCCACATCAAATGATGATTTGGAAAGGGCTACTTAATTATGGTTTCACCGACGAACTACAGGAACTTGTTTACAGATGGTTGTATATGATTACCAAAAACGCCGTGGATTACAACGGAACCATCCCCGAAAAATACGATGTTGTTGCTGCGACCCATAAAGTTTTTGCAGAGTACGGCAATGTAGGAACCGACTTCGAATATATAACTCAGGAGGGCTTCGGCTGGATGAATGCTTCCTATCAATATGGACTATCTTTGCTAGAAACAACGTATATTAAAAAGCTTGATGCCCTGATCAATCCTGACACAATTTTTGGCTAAATGTAATTCTCATCCTTGGCTTTCAGACCTATTTAGATATGAAAGACCCTTATATCAATTCGTTGAGGGCACATTGGACATCATGAGATAAGGCGCCAAAAATACCCTGGATATTCAATATGCATCATAAAAAAGCACAAGATTCCTCCTAAAATTTTGTAAGTTTAATTCTCTCCTAAATAGAGTGCCAGTTTAATTTTCCAATAAGGAATCTCTTCTTCAAAATATTCGAAGTATGACCTTAATGCCTCAGGTTGCTCTACTTTCTCACGGGCATTTTGAATCTTTTCTAGCTCTTCGGAAGGGATTAGTTTGTGTAAATCGATTTCACTTCCCAACTCGTGTATTTTCATTAAATGGCCGTAAATCGTGGTCTCTGCCAAACCTCTTTTTTCTGAAATCTCTTTTACTGAAAATCCATCCTGAAATAATTCGAAACTCTTTTTATGGGTATCCCCTTTTTTACCATTCCCCTTTCTAGGCTTTTTAGTTCTTAAAACTTGCGGATTTTGATGCGCGTCGATGAGCTTTAAAAACGATGCTGCGTACTTCTCCAATTTAGCCTGCCCCACTCCAATGATTTGTGAAAATTCATCTTCATTTGACGGAAGTTTTTCTACCATATCTTTTATACTTGCATCGCTAAATACAACATAGGCTGGAACACCCGTCTCCTTTGCGACCTCATACCGATAAGCTTTCAGTTTTTCGAATAAGCCTTCAACTAGGGTTCCTTCCTTATCGGCTTTTTTAACTTCTATTGTTTTCTGATTCAGATGCGCAAGCTGTATCTTTTCACCTTCAAATAAAATCCTATTCGCCAAAGGAGTTAGCAGCAATCTTCCGTTTTCATGAAACCAAATTTCCAAGACCCCTTGATTTAGTAATTGAATAACATACTGTTGTAAATCAAGCCATGCCAGATCTTTAGCCGCGCCATAGGTTTTAATATTTTGATAGCCCTTGTCGTATACTCCAGCATTTTTAGCTCCTCGTAATACATCTAAAACCATCCCCAACGCCTCTTGCTCATTTAAACGCTTTATGACAGAGCAAACTTTTTGAGCCAGTAAGGTTCCGTCAAAATAGGTAGGGGGAGATTTACAAACATCACAATTTCCGCAATCTTCAAAAATCGATTCTCCAAAATAGGAAAGTAACGCTTTTCGTCTGCAGCTTAGTGCTTCAGCGAATTGCTGCATGCGTTCCAATTTAGCCAGCTGAAATTCCTCGGTTGCGGTTCCTTGCGTAAATTTCCGAAGCTGTATTACATCTGCAAAACTATAAAACAACAAGGTATGCGCAGGTAAGCCATCCCTTCCACTACGCCCAATCTCCTGATAATAACCTTCAATGTTTTTTGGCATATTGTAATGAATCACCCAGCGTACGTTGCTTTTATCGATTCCCATTCCAAAGGCAATGGTAGCGACTATAATTGAGGTCGTATCATTTACAAAGCCATCTTGAATTTCTGTTCGGTCTTGGGCGCTCAAACCCGCGTGATATGCCTTTGCGTCTAAACCCGAAGCTCTTAGTTTAGTTGCCAAACTTTCAGTACTCTTTCTACTTAAACAATAGATAATTCCACTTTCGGTCTTTCTACTTCTTAAAAAGTCAAGAATTTGTTTGATACGATTCTGACCCGATCGTACATCCAAATACAGGTTTTTACGATCAAAAGAAGAAATGTATTTTTTCGCTTTCGGAATTGCCAATTGCGCAATTATATCATCCTGTGTCGCCTTGTCTGCTGTCGCAGTAAGTGCAATAACAGGCACCTTCGGAAACTGAGTTTTTAATATCCCAAGTTTGGTGTAGGCAGGTCGAAAATCGTGACCCCAAGAAGAAATGCAATGTGCTTCATCTACTGCAAACAAATTGATTTTAATTTCCAATAAAATCGACTCTAATAAAAAGAGGCTTTCCGGTGCAACATAAAATAAATCTAAAACATTATTCTTTAAATCTTGAAGCGCCTGTTCTTGCTCCTCTTGCGGCTGACTGCTATTAAAGAAAGCAGTCTTTATACCATTTACACGCAGTGCGTCCACCTGATCCTTCATAAGTGCAATCAATGGAGAGATCACGATTGCTGTTCCTTCCAAATAAATAGCAGGAAGCTGAAAACAAAGGGATTTTCCGCCGCCGGTTGGCATAATTGCAAGCGTATCTTTTCCGTCTAAAAGGTTTTGAATTACTTCCTTTTGATTCGGGCGAAAGCTATCATATCCAAAATGTATTTTTAATAAACTTTCGATGGTAGGTGTTTCAATCATTGGAACAAAATTAGGAATTATAATCGCCAATTGAGGAGAGATTTAGACAGATAATAAGGCGAATTCAACTTCTTTTTTATGCGAGCTCTTACGCACTCCATCCGTTGCTCCCCCTCTAAGTAAGAAGGGGAGCCTGGAATGGATATGAAACCAAATGAATTCTTACAAGATAAATTGGTCTTACTTACTTCCAAGCATTAGTAACTCATTACAAACCACTTCTGTTGTATAGCGTTTGTTACCTTCCTTGTCATCATAAGACCGAGTTGTTAATTTGCCCTCTACAGCTACTTCTTTCCCTTTTGTGACATATTCCTCTATAATCTCCGCGGTTTTTCCCCAAGCTACAACGTTGTGCCATTGAGTATCGGTTACACGCTCCCCTTGTTGATTCTTGTAAGATTCATTAGTAGCAATGCTAAACTTTGCTAATTTTTTCCCTGAATCCATCGTGATGATTTCTGGGTCATTTCCTAAGTTTCCAATCAACTGTACTTTGTTTCTAAGTGTACTCATAATAATAAATTTTAATTAAACAGTTAAGAATTGTCCCCAAACTCGCTTCGAGGATCTATCGAACTGAACCGCTCTAACGATTCAACACTGCAAACATATAACTGGAAAGGAATCTTAGCTGGTTGATACACATTTACTATCGTTTATAGTTGTTTACAATCATTTGTAAGTGTTTGAAATTATTTGTTAAATATTTCCTCTAGGATGGAACAATCATATAATTTAGGTGTTAGCGAATCTTTTACGTATTTTCATGGCAATAATAGTATACCTTCTTATGAATACTAAAAAAGAGAATGCGGCTGCGTATTGGAAAGAAAATATAAAATATGTGCTCATATTGTTAAGCATATGGTTTTTGGTTTCATATGGTGCTGGAATCATGTTTAAAGAATTTCTCGATCAATTCCAGATCGGCGGTTTTAAACTTGGCTTCTGGTTTGCCCAACAAGGAGCTATATATGTTTTTGTTGTCCTAATTTTTGTCTACATCTACTTAATGAATAGATTAGATAAAAAATATGGCTACGATCACGATAGCAAAAACAACACTTTATGAGCGTTCAAACTTGGACCTATATTTTAGTAGGAATTACTTTCGCGCTTTACATAGGGATTGCCATCTGGTCTAGAGCAAGTTCAACCAAAGATTTTTACGTCGCAGGAGGCCATGTTTCTCCTTGGGCGAATGGCATGGCTACAGCTGCCGATTGGATGTCGGCCGCCTCGTTTATTTCCATGGCGGGAATCATCGCTTTTGCAGGATATGATGGTTCTGTATATCTAATGGGATGGACTGGAGGATATGTGCTCCTAGCTCTTTTACTAGCTCCTTATTTACGAAAATTCGGAAAGTTCACCGTCCCCGATTTCATCGGCGAACGCTATTATTCAGATAAGGCAAGAATCGTCGCAGTTGTTTGTGCTTTGTTGGTGTCTTTCACCTATGTGGCTGGTCAAATGCGAGGCGTAGGAGTTGTCTTTTCAAGGTTTTTAGAAGTAGATATTAATACCGGTGTCATTATCGGAATGGTCATCGTTTTGTTCTATGCAGTACTAGGAGGTATGAAAGGCATCACCTATACCCAAGTTGCCCAATATTGTGTGCTCATATTTGCCTTTATGGTCCCGGCAATTTTCATTTCAATACAAATGACAGGAAACCCAATCCCTCAACTTGGAATGGGGTCTACCATACATGATAGTTCTGGCACGTTTCTAATCGACAAGCTGAATGGACTATCGACAGAACTTGGTTTCACAGAGTATACAAGTGGAACTAAGAGTACACTCGATATCTTTGCCATAACGTTGGCGCTCATGGTTGGCACCGCAGGTTTACCTCACGTAATCGTTCGATTTTTTACTGTTGAAAAAGTAAAAGACGCTCGCAAATCGGCTGGAATTGCTCTTTTTTTAATCGCTATTCTCTATACAACAGCGCCGGCAGTTGCTGTTTTTGCCAAAACCAATTTATTAAATACCGTTAGCAACCAACCCTATTTAGAAATGCCTCCTTGGTTTAAAAATTGGGAGGATACCGGTCTACTTGTTCATAATGATAAAAACAAAGATGGAATTATACAATATGTAGCAGACGTAGATCAAAATGAACTTACGGTAGATCGCGACATCATGGTGCTAGCTAATCCTGAAATCGCTAATCTTCCCGCTTGGGTAATTGCCTTAGTAGCTGCTGGAGGTCTTGCAGCTGCTTTATCAACCGCAGCAGGTTTACTTTTAGTAATCTCATCCTCCATCTCTCACGATTTAATTAAAAGTGTTATTAATCCAAAAATTTCGGAAAAAGGCGAATTGAGAGCTGCTCGTATTTCTGCCACGGTAGCGGTTATAATAGCTGGTTACTTCGGTATTAATCCTCCAGGTTTTGTTGCCGCTGTTGTTGCGCTAGCCTTCGGTTTAGCTGCGGCTTCTTTTTTTCCAGCTATTGTTTTGGGAATTTTCTATAAAAAGATGAACAAAGAAGGGGCGATAGCGGGAATGGTTGTTGGTATTTCTCTAATGGTTTTTTATATTCTGAAGTTTAAGTTTGGGGTTTTCGACGGGGGTACATCCGCTATTTCTAGATTGAATAAGGACTGGTGGTTTGGCATATCTCCTGAAGGATTTGGCGCAGTTGCCATGGCAGTAAATTTTGTAGTGGCGTTAGTAGTTAATAGATTCACACCGCCTCCCTCCGAGGAGATTCAAGAATTGGTGGAACGAATTCGACTACCAAACAATGCAGGAGAAGCTGGCGGACATTAAGCCTATTCTTTTTCGTCCTCTTTTTGAGCCTTCGCTTTTTTAATAATAGCCTTCAATTTTTCAGCACGGGTATCTTTTTCCTTGCGTTTTTTGTCAAATTTTTGATCCATTAACCGAGCGTGTTTCGCCTTGTTCTTGGTATTCTTCGCCTTCCCTTTTTTTGCCATCACTTTTATTTTGTACCCGAACCTAATATCGCTCCTAGGCAATGTACACTATAAACCTAATTAAAACTTATAAGTCGCCGCAAGGATGAAGTTTCTACCAGCAGAAGTCAAACCACTAGAGTAAGGCCTATAACGCTTATCACTAATATTCTCTAGGGTCGCATTAAGATGAAGCGCCTTCGTTACACTGTATTGCGCTCTAAAATTTAATGTATACCACCCCGGGGAATATGGATTCCCATTTTCATCTTTGGCATACAAAAAGTCATTGTTTTGCTGAGATGGCGCCAAATCATTAAAATCAAACCCACCATTATAATCGATAAAGGCATCGAGCTTTAATCGTTGCGTTTTAAAAATTAAATGACCATTCCCATACATTGGTGGCGCACTTCGCAGTGGATAACTGACACCACTATCGTCTTCCTCAAAACCATCGGCTACACTATATTGTGAAGTAAGTTGTAAGTGTTCGCTAAAATTAATTTCAATGCTGGCTTCAAAACCATATACCTCCGCTTTCGCTGCATTTTGTATTGCTTGAACTTTACTCAATTCTCCTTGGTAAATAATTTGTGAATCCCCATCTATTTCAAAGTCTCGGCGCACCAACGCATCCTTCAAACTGGTAAAATAGGTTCCTACATCCAGTTTAACGACATTATCAAAGTTAAAGGTAATTCCTATCTCTCCTGTCCGGGCATATTCAGGTTTTAAGTCGGGATTTGGAACAACAACACTTCCTGGCTCACTATCAAATATTTTACCTACATCGTCAATATTTGGAGCTCTGAACGCAGTTCCAAAATTAAGCCGCCAACTTAAAATCTCATTCGGATACCAGGCTAGTCCTGCGCTACCTGTAAGGGCGCCTGTATCGATATTTGCTTCGGAAAAGGGGAAATCATAAAACCCCTCTTCAAAACTAGCATCTACCAATATATGATTATAACGTAGTCCTCCTTGAAACGAAAGTTTATCAGCTAACTTAAACTGTAAGCTTGAATACGCAGCAATTGATTGCCAAGTAGATCCATCTGGATACCTAGACACATCCGCATCTGAAATCCCTGTCGTAATATCAGTTTGCTTTCCGACACTATTAACCTTATTATAAACATATTCTACACCATAATGCAGCTTCGCTTTATTAAAATCCTTTTCAAAATCCCAGGCTCCTGTATAGGCAGTAACTTCTTCGTCAGTTTCAAACAAGATGGTATCACCAAAATCCCTATCATTTCTACTTTCTCTAAAACGTTGATACGAGACGGTAATGATACTCTCATCATAGATTCCTTCATTATATGCTCTATTTCTAGCCTGTAAATTTCCTGACAACCATTCTTGAGGGCCATAGTACCATTCTGCACTTCGCAAGCCCTCGCCCTTAGGGCGTATTAAGCGGTCATATCTTGAATAATCACTGGTAGTAGTGTAGAACAACCCTAAATTAAAATCCCATTTTTCTGACGGCATATAACGCACTTTTTGCATGGTATTTAACTGCTGATAACCAGTCGAAACTTGAACACGTGGATCCGAATTTTCGACTAACATATCTTCTCCATTTATTGTTTCCACATAAAACGGTCTTAAATAATCATCAGGGCCATTCTTACCCATTCCAAGGTCCCCAAAATCACTATAAGAAACACTCGTTAAAAATGCCCATTCCTTGGTTCCAATATTGAAATCGAAATGTCCAGTTTTCTCCTCACTTGCTGTGGCATATCTGGCCAAGGCATTTCCAGAAAATGACATCCCCTCTTCAAATGAAAATTTCGGTCTTTTCGTATAGAAATTCATGACACCTCCAACAGCATCACTTCCATAAATAACAGACCCAGGGCCCAATATAACTTCGGTATTCTCGACCGCTAATGGGTCAATGGATATGACATTTTGAACATTTCCACCTCTGAAAATTGCATTATTAAATCGAACTCCATCTACCGTGATAAGTAATCGATTGGTTGAAAATCCTCGAATGTTTGGACTTCCTCCGCCTAGCTGACTTTTCTGAATAAATACTTGACCGCTACTTTTCAATAAATCTGCAGAAGTTTGGGGGTTTGTAAATAGGATATCCTCAGCACGAACACTCACAATTTGTTGAGGAACGTCTCTTTTATTTTGCCCAAATTTTGCTACCGAAAGTACTATTTCATCCAAGCTCTAGCTCCAGAACACCCAGA
>Ga0208544_10001885_pt1 | contig 14046 bp, 16 predicted proteins | sample DEB08_DNA_9_FD_184526 | JGI IMG/M metagenome (GOLD analysis project Ga0208544, IMG submission 184526) | Aqueous microbial communities from the Delaware River and Bay under freshwater to marine salinity gradient to study organic matter... | ecosystem: Environmental > Aquatic > Marine > Coastal ...
ACAACTGAATGCATTGTTTTTTCAACTTGAAGAAAGCACCAAGTTAAAACGTTTTTTAATACTTCTTCAAATATTAAAAATCACATCAAAGGTGAATTACAATAGCCTATCATCCTTTATTTATGATAAAACGTATTCAGATAATGAAGGGCAACGCATGCGGAATGTATTTGAATATACCATGAATAATTTTCATGAAGAGATCTCTTTAAAGAGCATTTCTAACGTGGCTAATATGACAAAAAATGCCTTTTGTAAATACTTTAAAAAACGTACTAATAAAACTTATGTTCAGTTTTTAAACGAGCTCCGTATAGAACACGCCTGCCGACTGCTGCAATCAAACAATGATTTATCTATTATACAAATTGCAGAACGTGTTGGCTTTAACAATATGTCGAACTTTAACAGACAATTTAAAGTCTTAAAAAACTATAATCCATCTGAATTTAAAAAGATGTCGAATTAAAGTTTCTTAACGTAGTCTGTGATGATAACTGTTAGTGTTGGACCAACCTTACCTTCAATATATTTTTCATTTTCGTGGTCTAAACGAATATTTCGCACTGCGGTTCCTTGTTTTGCAACCATGCTTGAGCCTTTAACTTTTAAGTCTTTTATTAACACTACTGAATTTCCGGCTTGCAAAACAACACCATTTACATCTCTATGAATTAATTTTTCAGGATCCGCTTCCCCTTCTCCTGTCACTTTAGCAAATTCTAAAATATCATCCTCTAAGTACATCATATCTAGCAAATCTTGCGGCCAACCTTCTGCTCTTAAACGAGAAAGCATTCTCCAAGCGGCCACTTTTACAGCATCTTCCTCGCTCCACATACTATCATTTAAACAACGCCAGTGGTTAGCATCTGTAATTTCTGGGTCTTCTATTTGGTCAACACAGGTTTTACATGCTACTAAAGACTTTTTTAAAGTTTCATCTTTTTGTGGCGCTAAAGTATGTATTTGCAAATGCTCTTCGTTTCCACAGAGTTCACATTTATTATCAGCTCTTTTATATAATTCTCTATCTAAACTCATCTTCTAAATTTGGTTGTTGCAATAATACAGCTAAATAGGAGGTTCTACAAGTTTAGATTTACACTGTATCTTTTTTGTGAAATAAGAAAAGGACGCTTAAAGCGTCCTTTTCTTATTAAATATATTTATTTTATATTATGGTTAAAGCTTAACAGCGGTATAAACATAATCTCCATGTCCTTTAAAATATTTACCTAAGGCTTTACTTTCCTCTTCTGTTAGGGCCTCTTCCATAAGCTCAGCATTTCTATCAAACATTTTACTTAAATCGTCTAAAGAGTTTAATAATATGCCTTCATTAAAATCTCTTTTATCTGAACCCCAAGCATGCATACTAGGATAGTACCCTTTTATATAGTCGTTTTTATTTATAACATTATCTGTTATTTTTTTACGAAGTGAGTTAAACTCTTCATCAGTTCCATCTTCTGGAAAAGCCAATTTGTTTTGGCGCATATATAAAACCATATCTCCTTCTGGTGCAGCTGGCAAAACTTTAGCTCCTGGTAAAGTAGCGAAAATTTCATCGGAATGATAACTAGAAAAAGCCGAATTCATATTTTTTAAAAAAGCGTTTCTTGCTTCTTCATCTGGCCAAGCTTCTTTTTCTAACTCACTGCTTCTACTTGCAGCTTTATCAAGAGCTTCCCAATTAGGATAGGATTGTACATAAAGAACTTCGTTGCTATTCTCAGTTAATAAATGAGTGTAATACCATCCTCCCATAACGAACTCATTCTTACTCGTAACCTTATCCAAGTACTCTTTTTCAACGGCTTTCCACTCATCCATAGTGCTATCGTTTTCACTGTTCCAATACATGGTTGTTACCGTATAATACTCGGGTGTTTTAGGAGCATCATCTTGTGCTAAAATTGTAGTTGTACTAAATAACAATAGTGCTAGTACTATTGCTGAAACTAATTGTTTGGTTGCTTTCATAATCTGTTAAAAATTAAAGTTAATATATTAGTAAAAATTAAATACGACTTTAAGATTTTGGGCTATTTGATTATGCTATTAATGTAATTAGGGGGAAGAGAGAATCTAAATATACAATTAAATTATTTGATTATGAGATAATTACCCTTTATTTATTGTAATAAAGAATCTCTTAGCTTTTTGGACATCCCTTTAAATACCATGTCATAACTATGGCTTATAAGTTCTAAAATAAATTTTGGTTGTAATTCTCCTTTATAAATTGCAATAGTATTCCAATGAATATTGCTCACATAGGGCCCCGGATAAACACTTTCATATTGTTCTCTTAATTCAACGGTATAAATAGGGTCACACTTTAAAGTAATCGATGCCTCACCGCTTTCCCATTTGTCTAAAGGCGCAATAACAAACATCTTGTTTAAAACCTTAAATACTAGTGTGTCCTTGTCGAATGGGAAGCTTTCTGTCGTTCCTTTTTTACTTAAACAGTATTCTCGAATTTGTTCAATATGCATTACTGAAGTTTCTTGTTTTCAGATGCATCTAATTCTAAAGCAGAATAGTCTAATTTCCAACCTATAGTTCCGACTATCGTTTCGATAAGTAGAATAGTTTCTAAAGCTTCTTTTTGAGCCGCTTGTATAAGTCCACTTTCAGGTATTTTATCCTGAATATGTTGTTTAGCCTCATTGTGTAAACCTGTTAAATCGGTTGCTTCAAACCTATTAAAGTAACCTTCCGTTTTATCGTAATAATTCAAATTAGTTTCGATTGATAATACTTCAGGCTCCGGAAAATGTTTTAATATAATTTTCTTTTTATCTATATCTGCTTTCAAATCTATTTTAGACAAATCATAACCTACATGCGCCTTGGCATTTATTACAACAAGTGCTTTCTTTCTACTAGAAAGTAGTTTTAAAAAACGCTCTTTAACATCCTCATAATGATAAATTTCAGCAAAATCACCTTCAACGGTAATAAACTTACACACCTTTCTTATCTTATCTAAAAGTATGGTAGATTGCGAATTAACAAGCTGTTTTTTCTTAATAGACTTTAATACGGTAACCACTCCTAGAGTTACTAAAATTGCAATAATTACGGCTAAAAAAACTTCCATCTAACTAATAACTTTATATAAAATAGGTTTACTGGGTGATGCATCATTCTCAAATGGCGCTATTTGTAAATTTAAAAAATACTCGCCATCTTCTATCTTATTTGACACATAAATTAATTCGGTAATCGTGGCATCTAATCGTAATTTTCCTTTTGTGTTCCAAAAAGCATTATGCCCAAGTAACTCGCCGCCATCTTTTTCTTTATCAATGCTTGGCAAATCAATTAGCAAATGTTTTACACCTTTACTTACCATAAATTTCACAGCATCTTCTTTTAAATATGGCCAGTTGGTATTTGAATATTGTCTTGATAGTTTCTCTCGAGTATTTGGTATGGTTCTTAAAATAATAGCATCCCTCTTTTTGTTTCCTAAGGCAAATTGCAATTGCTTTTTTGAAATGATTTTATCTTCATTATCATTTTCGGGGGCTACAGTAATAACTTCAGCTAAAAAAAAGAACGTTTTTAAATTTTGATTAATAGAATGTACTTTTTCTGTAATATGGCCAGCACACTCAGTATGTGTCCCATGGGCATGCGGGTTAAAATAAATATTATTAAAATTAACACTAGCACCTTCACTTACTGAAGCAATCCATTCACCGTCTTTAATAGGTTCTATTTTAGGTTCATCGATGTACCATGCATTTACATTTTTTTTTGATGAAATAATTGGCATGGAAATATCTAATGGTTTTGATAAATCTATTTGAAGTTTTCTAGAATTGTATTGTATGGTTGCAATCAATATAAATTAATTTTAAAAAGGTTTGAAGCAATACCATCGCTTAAAAATTTACCTTTTTTTGTGGTTAACAATTTGTCATCTTCAATATACAATAAATGTTCCTTAATATAAATTTCAGATTGTTGTAAAAGTTGTTTTTTATAATTTTCGCCAAAATCATTTTCTACTTTTTCAAGAGAAACACCCCAAATAGTTCGTAGACCTGTCATTATATATTCGTTGAATTTATCAGTTTTAGAAAGTGTTTCTGATTCTGAGGGCAGTTCATTTTTTTGAATGGTTTTAATGTACTTTGTATTCTTAGACACATTCCAACTCCGCCGGTCACCATTAAATGAATGTGCTGAAGGTCCTATGCCCAAATACAGTTTCCCTTGCCAGTAGGCTGAATTATTCCTACTAAAATAATGAGGCTTTCCAAAGTTTGAAAGTTCATAATTAATAAACCCAGAAACCTCTAATTTATAAACAAGTATGTTGAATTGCTCTTGCGCTAAATCGTCATCTACATTATCAATAATACCTTTTTTTATGAATGTTTCTAAAGCTGTTTTAGGCTCCACGGTTAGAGCGTAACAGGATATATGTGAAACATTGAATGATAAAGCTGTTTCTATATTCTCAATCCATTCTTCATTGCTCAATCCAGGAATTCCGTAAATTAAATCGATGGAAATATTATCGAAATATTGAGTTGCTATTTCTAAACATTCCAAAGCTTCTTTGGTGTTATGTGCGCGATTCATAAGTTTCAAATCACGTTCAAAAAACGATTGAATTCCTATACTTAGACGGTTTATTGGGCTTTTAGATAGTTGGATTATTAAATCCTTAGACAGATCATCTGGATTTGCTTCTAGAGTTATTTCTGGGTTTTCACTAATGGTATAGTTTTCATAAACCGTATTAATAAGTAACTCTAACTCATCTCTAGTTAGCAAACTTGGAGTACCACCTCCAAAATAAATGGTTTCAATGGTTTGATTTTGAAGCTCGTTTTTTCTTAATTCTAACTCTTTTACTATGCATTGAATAAGTTCATATTTCTTTTTTAAAGACGTCGAAAAATGAAAATCACAATAATGACATGCTTGCTTGCAGAATGGTATGTGGATATAGATGCCGGCCATTACTTCTTAACTCTACCTTCATTCTGCTTAACAAAAGCGTCCCATCCTGAATAACTCTTACCCACTTCAATTCTACCTGAATTATAAAAATGACATACGGCGGCTGCTAAACCATCAGTTGCATCTAAATTTTTTGGAAGTGTTTTTAATCCTAACAAACTTTGCAACATTTTAGCAACTTGTTCTTTACTGGCATTTCCATTTCCAGTAATAGCCATTTTAATTTTTTTAGGAAGATACTCCGTTATTGGGATTTCTCTACTCAAACCTGCTGCCATGGCCACACCCTGTGCGCGTCCTAACTTTAGCATACTTTGCACGTTTTTACCAAAAAAAGGCGCTTCAATAGCTATTTCATCTGGGTTATGAGTATCAATAAGCTCTATAGTACGCTCAAAAATGAGTTTTAGTTTTAAATAATGGTCACTGTATTTTTTTAAATCAAGTTCGTTAAGTTGAACAAATTGCATCTTTTTTCCAACCACTTTTATGAGTCCGAAACCCATAATAGTTGTTCCTGGGTCAATTCCTAAAATAATTCTTTCATGCTTCATTAGTCTCTACAATAATAACAACCGCTTAGCGAAATAGATGCGCCAAACGTTATGGTTAATAAATCTCCGTTAAACGATCCAAAACCATCAGAAATAGGATTAAAATCTTTACCAAAGCCAAAAATATATGAAGTATCTAAATAAACGGATAGTTTATCAGAAACACCATAATGAAACTCAATACCGCCCATAGTATTTAAATACGCCGTTTTATTTTCTCCGTAATTACCCAAAGGCTTTACCATTGAAAACCCCGGACCAGCATGAATAAAAGTTGCCATTTTATTTGAAAAACTTAAAATTTTAGAGGTATCAAATACCAATTGTGTATTTATACGTGAATAGTTCACTTTAAACTCTGAAGCATTATCAATGTTAGAAAATCTATTAAAACCAAAATCTAATTTTGCTCCTAAGTGGGATTTAAACATGTATTGTAACCCTAGATTAATGGTTGGGAAATTAACTGAATTCGCTTCAAAACCACTTACAAAACCATTTGCTGATGGACTATTCATACCTAAAGCAAATTGCGCTTTAACTGTACTTGTATCGCCTTGAGAAAAACTTGAAAAACCATAAAAAAGGAAAGCTAATGCAAACCATAAATGGGTATTCAATTTAAAATTCAAGGTCATGTGGTAATATTGATTTAATTTGCATCATAAATGATGCACTCGCTACCATACAAAACTAAACAATTCTTTTTTGTACTTATTAAATTAAGCATTGTAGTTGGTGCTTTTTATTTTATCTATCAAAAATTAGCAAATAATGATGCTTTAAACTTTTCTGATTTTACTAGTTTCTTGCTAAAAAAGAAGATTTTTTCGCTTAACAACATCATTTTTTTAGTGATTTTAAGCTTGTTGAATTGGTTTTTTGAAATCCTAAAATGGCAACTTTTAGTGAATTTTATCAAAAAAATTAGTTTTAAAAATGCTACAGAACAAAGTTTAGGTGCATTAACTGCCTCACTATTCACACCAAATAGAATTGGTGAATACGGTGCCAAAGCTATTTATTACACATCCAATTTCAGGAAGCGTATCATGTTAGTTAACCTAATGAGTAACCTTCTGCAAATGAGTGTCACAATAATTTTGGGCGTTATTGGATTCAGTTTTTATATATTAAAATACGACCCAGAAATAAATTATTATAAATTGGTAAGGTTTTTAGTTTTTGTATTGATAGCCATACTTTTATTAAGCTTTGGAATAACCAAAAGCAGACTCACTATTAAAGGGTTCTCATTAGAAAAGATTAAAGGTTTTGTTGTAGAATACCCGAAAAATAAACTCGTTTCAGGGTTTGTGTTTTCAATAATACGGTATCTTATTTTTTCCTTTCAATTTTTTGTGTTGTTGCAAATTTTTCAGGTAAACCTTAGCTATTTAAATGCCATGACTATTATTACAGCCATGTATTTACTGACTTCGATAATTCCAACTATTTTTATTTTTGACGTGATTATAAAAGGAAGTGTTGCGGTGTATCTTTTTTCGGTGGCAGATATAAACGAACTGATTGTACTATCTATAATTATTATTATGTGGTTACTCAACTTTGTAATGCCAAGTCTATTTGGAAGTTATTATGTGCTTCGTTTTAACTTCCCAAAAAGTCAAGATAATATATGATTTTAATTAGCCTCATCATAACGATTAGTTACTTGCTTTTAATAGGTAGTTTTATTTTTGGGTTTGATAAAATTGCAACATTTAAGCTAGAAGATATTCCAGCTAAAACCAAATTTTCAATCGTGATTCCTTTTAGAAATGAGGCTGAAAATTTACCAGATTTATTAAAGTCTATCGAAGCTCTTAACTATCCAAAACATCTTTTTGAAATTATTTTTGTTGATGATGATTCTGTTGATGATTCTGTTGATATCATAAAAAAAGTATTAAAAACAAGACCCTTGGACTGCGCTCAGGGTGACGTTCGTATCATTACAAATGATAGAAAAACAAATTCCCCAAAGAAAGATGCCATAACCTCAGCTATAAAAAAAGCAAAAAACGATTGGATAATCACCACCGATGCTGATTGCCAATTACCTTTATTTTGGCTAGATAGTTTTAACCAGTTCATTCAAAAAAACAATGCCCTTTGTATTGCTGCTCCTGTAGTTTATAATAATGATCATTCATTTTTAAACGGATTTCAAATACTAGATATTTTAAGTTTACAAGGCGCTACCATTGGCGGTTTCGGAATCAACAAACCCTTTTTGTGTAATGGTGCCAATTTTGGGTATAAAAAATCAATATTTAATGAAGTAAACGGTTTTGAAGGCAACACCAATATTGCCAGTGGAGACGACATTTTTCTACTTGAAAAAATCGCAAAAAAACAGCCTAAGCATGTTCATTATTTAAAATGCAAACGGGCTATTATAAAAACACAATCACAACCAAATTGGACTGATTTATTGTCACAACGTATACGTTGGGCAGCTAAAACAAGCACCTATAATAATTGGTTTAGCAAACTTACAGGCTTGGCAGTTTTGTTAATGAATGCTTTAATCGTCATTGTATTGATGCTTTCTTGTATTGGTGTTTTAAACTTTAAAATCCTCCTTTATATTCTAGTTATAAAATTTAATATCGATTTTTTTTTAATCTATAAATCAGCTTCCTTTTTTAATCAAAAAAACATTTTAAAAAATTATATTTTCGGGTTTTTCATTTATCCATTCTTTAGTATTTATATTGCGTTTATTTCAAGCTTTTCTGGTTATAAATGGAAAGGACGTGACTTTAAAAAATAATTTTAGTAGTTTTAATTCTTATGGACCTATTCAAAAAAACTTCAAACCCAGCCTTTAATAATTACTTTTTTGGTGATAAAGATACTTCACCACAAACCATGTCAGTAAATGGTGTTTTTATAAAATCAATGTTGTCCATAGCCATTATTGTAATCATTTCAATTGGCATGTGGAAGCTTCATGCTCGTGGAGCAACTATTAAATGGTATTCTTTAGGTGGCTTGCTAGCCGCTATTGTAATTAGTATTATTATTTCCGTTCGTCAACATTGGGCACATATTTTAGTGCCGCTATATGCCATTGCGAAAGGCTTCTTTCTAGGCGCCATGACCATATATGCTCATGCACAATTTCCTAATTTACCCTATCAAGCCATTGGGATAACAATAGTTACTTTTATAGTGATGTTATTACTGTATCAAACGCGAATTATCGTGGTGACCAAAAAACTACGAAGTGTTATTATCACTGCAGCAACCAGTATTTTTGTAGTTTATATTATTTCATGGATTTTGGGCTTCTTCGGCATAAAAGTCTTTATCTGGGGTACGTCGTGGCCTGCTATTGCATTCAACATTCTTGCTGCAATTTTCGCTTCATTATCATTGCTTCTTGACTTTGATTATATTGAGCGTCATAAAAATAAATCGCCTAAGTATAAAGAATGGATAGCTACCTGGGGACTTCTAGTAACCTTAGTTTGGTTATATATGGAAGTGTTAAGACTCATGCGGAAATTGGCTATTAAGTTTTAAGTTTATGGCGTTACCCAAAAGGGTCGGGCTTTACGTTACAAGTCCTCACTCATTCTTCGCTGTGGGCTTTCCTCTGCAATCCCTAACGCACTTATCCGCTGTGGCAAGTATATCAAAGGTAATAGACAAAACTAATTTACATGAATAACTATAGGTAGTTTAAACTCCGTGGTAACATGCTGTCCACGTTTTATAGCCGGAAATATTTTTGGCAAGGAATCTAGACTATTAATGAGTAACTGTTTAATATTAGGTATTTCTTGAGTAGTAAGTGAATCTATTTTTGATTGTAATAATAACAACTCACCTTTTTTAGATACTTGAAAATACAGCATTATTGTATCATTAATATCTTGAGTAACAACAATCCGTTCTTTCTGCAAATAACTGGTAATATTTTTGGTTATGGTTTGTTGAAAACAAATGGTTCTATCTTCTTTTAAAGTAGAAGAATCACAAGCTGTAAAACTGGGATATTCATCAACATCATTCCAATTAAAAGTTTCTAATTCTTCTTTTAAAATCGCTTCAGAAGATGTTTTTTTTACATTGAAATAGTCACAAGATGTGAGTAACAAAATAAATATTAAAACTAAAGAATATCTCATGGATTTCAACTGAAACCGAAAAATACAAATTTTTTAGTTTTTAAATACTCAAAAAAGTAAAAACCGAAGTTTGAGCTTCGGTTTTAAATAGTATTAATAAAAATAGAAGTGGAATTCAATTCATTTACTTTGCTATTGCAAAAATAATTGGCAATGAATAAGGCACATTTACTTTCTTACCTTTATGTTCTACAGGTGTAACCTTTGGCAGTGTTTTAATAACGCCTATAGCTTCAGCTTCTAAATCAGGATGTGGTCTCTAGATTTCACATCAATAACTTCTCCTTAGTTACTTATTTTAAAAATAACATGAATACGTAGTTTCCCTTTTAATTTAAAACTATTGGCTAAAGTTTAAAAATGTAACATTTGGCATGATTTTTAGTCTAAATTAGTATATAACTTAAACACTTTTATGGATATTATTTTAATTATTATTGCTGCACTATTTATGCTTCTAGGCATTATTGGTAGCTTCATACCTATTCTACCAGGACCTATTACCAGTTGGTTTGGACTTTTAATTGTTCATTTCACTGATGCGATACCCATTGACAAATCGTTTTTAATCATAACTTTTACAATTGCTCTATTTATTTGGCTGCTTGATTACATTATTCCAGCCATAGGAACAAAACGTTTTGGAGGCACTAAATACGGGATGATTGGAACCACTATAGGTCTTATTGTTGGATTGATTGCTCCTATACCCGGGGGTATTATAATTGGCCCTTTTATTGGCGCATTAATAGGAGAGCTCATAAACAAAAGTGACACAAAAAAAGCAACTAAAGCTGCTTTTGGGTCTTTTATTGGGTTTTTAACCTCAACCTTTATAAAATTTGTAGTTGCTATAATCTACCTTGGTCTTTACATTGGTGTTTTATGGGATTATAAAGATGCTATATTTTGATTCCCATTTTACTCATAGCTTTATATTCGAATGAATCTGTATTTGTGAATCTAAGATGTCATGGGAATAACAATTTCAACTGTTAGCTCTCTTAAAAATATCGAAGAATTATTTTTCGATTAAAAAGAAGAAACCCTATAGGTCTCTCACATCCATAGGGTTTATGTAAATTGCTATTATCAACAAAAAAAATTGAGGGATTAACTAATTTTTGAAGTGTCGATAATCAAATATAATTATAACTATTGTTTTCGAACTGCGGGAAACCCGTAATGGTATTACGGGGTAATGGTAATCTTCAACACTAGTCTAGGTTTCAAGCGCATAAAGAAAAGTGATTTTTTTTTGAAAAAACCACTTTTCTTTATTTTGTATGATGTTTTAGCTATACAAACCCCTTTTTTCTAGCCTCGTTAAGCAAGGTTTCATCTTGACCATCGTATACTTCAAAAATATCTCTAAGTTGCTTTTTCCTTTTTTCAACAGCACTTAAAGAAATATCTAAGGGAGCTGCTAAATTTTTTGTTTTAACACCTTGAGATAATAGGTGAAGAATTTTTCTGTTCTTATCATCTATAACAATATCACTCGTTATGGCTTTTCTAATATGGCTATTTACGGTGCCGCTATAAAAAGGCGGATTATTAAGTACTGCTTGAAAAGCACTTGCTAATTCACTAGATGTTAAGTCACTTTTAATCATAAAACCTTCAGGGTCGATGGTTTTGATAATATTATGGATCCTAAAAGATTCATTAAACATGGTTAAGATAATAATCTTGGCATTTGGTAAAATCTTTCGAGAATATTCTGCTAAATCTTCTCCAGAACTCATTGAACCATCAGCCGATGGTGGCAAACTAATATCAACAAACAGCACATCATAAGGCCTTTCTTTTTGAACAGACTTATCCATAAAGGCAACTGCTTCATCACAATTATTAGCAATATCAATTTCTAATTCTTGACTGTCTTTTTTTGAGTACCGCAATGTGTTTTGATAACCCTCAATAATCATTGGATGGTCATCAATCATAAGTATTTTAATGTTTTCAGTCATAATTTGGCGTTAGGGTATTGGTGCCTCTATGGTTACTTTAGTTCCTACACCTTTTTCTGAGGTTATCTTTATAGTTCCGTTTATTTCTTTTATTCTAGAATTCATGTTTTTTAAACCAATACCTGATTTAGCTTTATTGACATCAAAACCGGAACCATCGTCTGAGATGATTAAGCAAATTACATTATTTTTTACTTTAAAACTAATATTTACTATGGTCGCATTTGCATGTTTGTAAATGTTATGGAGCGTTTCTTGAATAATTCTGTATATGTGAATTTTCTTTTTGTTGGATACAGAATCCCAAACTATATCATCATCATAATCTAGTTTGTATTTAATATTATAAGCAATAGTCTGTGTTTCTACTAATGTTTTTATAATATCAATAAATCCTGAACCAGAAACAAAATCAGTATTTAATTCATGTGATACCTTTCTAATATCTTCTTCTATAGTTTTAAGTCCATCAATATATTCGCTCCTAGTTTTTAAAGCCTCCACACTATTACTCATATTTAAGCTATCTAAACTTAATCGTGTACCAAATAAGCGCCCTAAAACACCATCATGTAATTCTTCAGAAATTCGTTTCTTTTCTTGTGCTCTTGCTTCTTCAATACTCTCATTTTGCGATAACATGAGGTTGTATATCTCTTCATTAGTCTCTTGCTGCTTTTGGATAAACTGTAATTCGTTATTCTTGTTTCTTTGAGAAATTATTAGATATACAAGAAATGAAGCCAAAATAAGAACTACGGATATTATTAAAAGCCATGAACGTTGTTTGGTTATTTCAATATTTTCTTGCTCTATTTTACTCGTTTCAAAACGTATTCTTGCGAATTTATTTCTAATTGCGCGTTCATTTTTTTGTAAACTATCATTAAGTTTTACATAAGCTTTTAGATGTTTAGTTGCGGTAATTCCTTCTTCAATTTCAGAAAGTAAAAGAAGCGATTTAAGTAAGTCATCATTATTGTATTCTTCCGAAATATTTTTAGCCTTATAAGCATAATGTTTTGCCGAATCTTTATTAAAAGTATATTTATGATATTCGGCTAAGTGCTGGTAAATTATTATAGAATTATAACTATTATCAAGACTGTCTGTGATTTTTAACGCTTTATGATATAAATAAGGTAATTGACTAAAATCTTTAGCTAAGAATAGCGTTTTAGCATAATTACCTAAAGCTAAAACGTAAACATCTGGATGATCTTTAATTAAGACTTTATCAGCAAATATTTTATTATAAGTTTCTTTGGCTAAGTCAAACTGTCCTGATCTTCTGTAGACTTTTATTAAATTATTTAGAGTTAAACCTATACTTCTATTAAAGTCTCCTACTAAACTCTTTTTTATTTCAAGTGATTCTTTAAAATAACTTATTGACTCTTCATACAACTCAAGTTCATCAAAAACAATTCCTAAATTATTATATATAAAGGCTTTATACTTTCTAACTTTATTACTTTGATTTAATTCTTCAAGTAATGATATAGCCTGAAAAGATGTAACCTCACTACCAGTATAATCTTTATCGTAAGTCTGTATTACGGCTATTCCATAAAGAGTCGCAGCAGTTTCATATTTATATCCTAATTTCTTAAAAACTTTTTCTGCCTTTTGAAAATAAAAATAAGAACTATCACTAATATAAGAAGACCTAAATAATTCTCCAATTCTATAATGCTGTCTTGCTATTAAAATAGAATCAGAAGATTTGATTTTTATTAAGTATTTATGAATCGAATCTATTTTAGGAATATTTTTATCAGTTTGAGCATTAATACTGCTTAAGCCAATAAATAAAACGACAATAAAAAATTTAAACTTCAAAATAAAGATAGATTCTACTTTCTTTCAAATGTATCTATTATTTATTAAATTAAAAAAGCTCTTTAGAATATTCTAAAGAGCTTTTTTAATTATTTTATATTTATCAGATATTTAATCTTGACCATTACCTCCTGTGAAAGGAACTTCAAGTTGATCTGGTGCTACTTGTATGTCATCTTCATTTAAATCTTGTTTTGTACAAGATGTGATAGATGCAAAAAATAAAGCTACTAATAAAGTAATTTTTAGGGATTTCATATTAATTCGAATTTAAGGTTATACAGTTTTCTCGTTTTTTATAAATAATAAATTGATAACTAAGACTTTGAAAAACAAAATCTTGGTTAAAGGGAAAAATGGATAATTAACTTAAAATCGAATACACAATACATGTAGAACGACTCTATACTATTTTTAATGAGGGAAATGACTTAAAAAAGTCAAAGTGGATTAATTCTTCTCAACTGAACTTAGGGAATATAATGGGTCGCTCAATTAAGGAATGCTAAAATATATTAAGAGGTTATATAAAGTATATTTTTT
>Ga0208544_10001892_pt1 | contig 14027 bp, 9 predicted proteins | sample DEB08_DNA_9_FD_184526 | JGI IMG/M metagenome (GOLD analysis project Ga0208544, IMG submission 184526) | Aqueous microbial communities from the Delaware River and Bay under freshwater to marine salinity gradient to study organic matter... | ecosystem: Environmental > Aquatic > Marine > Coastal ...
TAAAAAATAGATGCCGATTAAAATGTCAAGAGTTAAAAAATAGAATAATTGGAATATGTGCAGGACTATCAAATTATCAATTAGCTCTATCTTGCTGATTATCAATCCCGAACAAGTCTATTATGATGGCTTAAAGTTGCCCCCTTTGGATAACCAGTTGTCCCGCTTGTATATTGAATATTAATGGGTTCATCGGCTGAAAGTGTCTGCTGTATCATTGCCAGTTCTACTTCACTAACCCTTTCTTTTTTATTCAATAAATCAGCCCAACTATACATTCCTGGAGAAGCTGTACTATGCAACCGAACGACTGTTTTCAAAGCAGGTAATTTTTTCGACACTAAAGCACCTGGTTCAACATCCTTCAACTCTGGTGCTAATTCATAGAGCATCTCCGTATATTCTGAAGTCTTAAATTGAGTAGCGGTGACAATACAAACGCAACCAGATTGATTCAAAGCATATTCCAATTCATGCACTCGATAACTTGGATTAATATTCACTTGAATCGCCCCAATTTTACTAGTCGCAAATTGTACAATTGTCCACTCTGCACAATTTGGCGCCCACACCCCTACTCTATCTCCTTTTTTTATACCAATGGCTATGAATGCTCTAGCACATTCATTTATTTTTTGTTGAAATTGTCGATAAGTGTAACGGATATTTTGATGTTTCACTACAAGGGCTTCATTATCAGGATATTTAGCAGCAGTTTGATCTAGCATATCTCCAATAGTAATGCCTAAAAGAGGTTTATCACTAATACCGCAAGTATAACTCAGGCTCATATTTTGATTTTTTTATATAGAAGATGATGGTATTTGAAGATTATTCAATAGATTCGCCTAAAATTAAGATTAATATGCCTAAATAAATAGAAAAAATTGAGTTTATAGAAAAATGGTATCGGGTGTCGGGTACTAGGTATCGGGCGTGACGGAAATACGCTTAACCTGACACCTAATACCCGACACCTAGAACCTAATTTTTATCATCCTAATTCAAAATTTATAACTAATCAATTTCTACCCATCATGAAAAGACTGTTATTTTCTACTGCTGCTTTACTATTTTCTATCGCAGCATTCTCTCAAATTAATGCTAAATTATTTCGCTATTTAGATGTTTCCGATACGCAAGTTTGTTTTGTTTATGGAGGCGATATATGGATAGCGGACAAAAATGGAGGTACTGCCATCCAATTAACCCATTCCCAAGGGGAAGAATCTTATCCTAAATTCTCTCCAGATGGTCAATCTATTGCTTATACCGCAGAATATCGAGGCAATTTAGATGTCTATGTTATGCCCGTTAAAGGAGGATTACCCACAAGAGTGACTTATCAATCGCATGCAGACCGAATGATTGACTGGCACCCTGACGGCACGCATTTATTATTTGCTTCTCGTCGAGAAATGGGCCAGCGTTCTGCTCGGCAATTTTTTAAAGTCGCCAAGGAGGGTGGATTTCCAGAAAAATTACCTATTCCTTATGGGGAGTTGGCTAGTTATAGTCCAGATGGCAATAAGTTGGCTTATATCACTAAAATTACGGAGAATTACCCTTTCAAAAGATACAAAGGTGGTTTAGCTTCTGATGTATTAATTTTTGATTTGACGACTAATACAGCAGAAAATATCACCAATAATGAAACCAACGATGGTAAACCAGCATGGGCAGGAGATAAAATTTATTTTTTATCGGATCAAGGAGAAAATTATCGTTTAAATCTTTGGCGCTATGATACCCAAAATAAGACCAGCAAACAAATAACAAAATATGCTGATTTTGATATTTCATTTATGTCTGCTGGTGCTAATGAGCTAGTTTATGAAATGGGTGGACAATTGTATTTAATGGACTTCCAAACAGAAACATCCAAGGTTATTAACATCAATATTATCAGCGATTTAGCACTCGAAATGGAGCAGCGAAAAGATGTCAGTAAAAACATCAGCAATATGACCGCTTCGCCTGAAGGCAAACGGATTATTTTTGAAGCAAGAGGGGAATTATTTAATGTTCCTGTCAAAGAAGGATTTAGTATGAATATGACCAATTCTAGTGGTGCTTTTGATAGAAGTCCAGCTTGGTCTCCTGATGGAAAACAAATTGCTTTTTGGAGTGACAAATCTGGCGAAAATGAAATTTATTTACAAAAATCAGATGGTTCAGAAGTCGCTAAAAAATTAACCAATCGAAATGGTGGTTATGGCTATACTTTAAATTGGTCACCTGACAGCAAAACATTGGCTTTTATTGATGAAAAAAATCAAATCACTTTAGTGAATGCCACAACAGGTAGTTCCACTATCGCTGACAAGATGGATTGGAATGTGAGTCATCCCGGTCGGGGTGGTTATTCCATTGATTGGTCACCCGATTCTAAATGGATTACTTATTCCAAAACTAGAGACAATCAGAATGAAGCCATTATTGTTTATAATGTAGCTACTAAAAAGGCTACTGCTGTTACTAGTAGTTTCTATTCTAACTTCTCCCCTATTTTTAGTTCGGATGGTAAATACTTATATTTCTATAGTGACCAAGAATTCCGTCCACATTATTCCGATATGGGTGATGGTACTTGGGTCTATCCAAATTCCACTCGGATTGCTGTATTAAGTTTAACCAAGGATGCACCCAATTTATTTGCACCAAAAAATGATGCGCTAACGGAAGAAAAAGAAGAAGAAGAAAAAAAGGAGGAGAAATCTGAGGCTTCTGCTACTGATGCTAAAAAATCTACGAAGAAGGGTGAAAAAGAGGCAGCAGATAATAAAGGGGAAAAGCCTAAAAAAGACAAAGTCCCCAAAGTCGAAATTGATTTCGACAATATAGAAGCTAGATTGAGGCTATTATCTCCAAAAGCAGGAAATTTTGGTAGCTTATTTTCTTTTAAAGATAAATTGCTATTTATTAGAAGTGCCAATACGGGTTCTGAAAAACGTGGTCGTACTTTGATGTTATTGGATTTAAAAGAAATGGAAGAGAAATCAGTCATGGAAGGCATTGGCAGCATCACCTTAACTGCTGATAGAAAGAGTTTATTAGTCAGCAGTAAAGGCAAATATGGCATTATAAAACCTGCGCCAGCTCAAAAGATTAAAGACCCAATTCCTACTGATGGATTGGTCATGAATTTGATACCCAAAGAGGAATGGCGGCAAATTTTCCATGATGCATGGCGTAGACATCGAGACTTTTTCTATGACCCAAATATGCAAGGCGTTGATTGGGATTTAATGAAAGAACGATATAGTCCACTTATTGAAGAAGCACGTACTCGTTGGGATGTTACCAATATCATTTCCAATTTAGTGGCCGAATTAAGTGCAGGACATACGTATACTAGAAATGGAGATGTGGAACGTGTAAAACCCGTAGAAACAGGTTATTTAGGGATAGATTGGGAACTAACGAATGGCAAATATCGCATCAAGCGCATTGTGAAACCAGCCGCTTGGGATACAGAAGTTCGCTCTCCTTTTGACCAAACAGGGGTTGATGTAAAAGTGGGTGATTACATTCATTCCGTTAATGGTATTCCATTAGATGCAACTAAGGACCCTTATGCCGCTTTTGAAGGCTTAAATGAAAAAACAATTGCGTTACAGATTAGTCGAACAGGTAATTCAACTGATGCTAAACAGCATATTATCGAAGCATTAGGACAGGGGGATGAAGTTAGATTACGCTATTTGGAATGGATTGAAAACAACCGAAAAATGGTCGATAAATTATCTGATGGTCAATTAGGATATGTTTATATGTCCAATACTTCTGGTAGAGGACAATTAGAATTGGTAAAAATGTATTATGGTCAATTGGATAAAAAAGGGTTTATTATTGATGAACGCTTTAACGGTGGTGGTCAATTGGCAGATCGTTTTTTAGAATTACTAACGAAACCAATTGTCTATAATTTACATTGGCGACACGGCAAAGACCATACGCAACCAATTAAAGCGAATACAGGCCCTAAAGGGATGTTGATTAATGGTTGGGCTGGTTCTGGTGGCGATGGGCTACCTTGGGCATTCCAAGAGTTAAAAGCAGGGCCAATAGTAGGAGAACGTACTTTGGGTATTTTAGTAGGTCCAGCCACAGGACATCGGCTAATTGACGGCGGCGGCATTACTGTTCCTGGGGCAAGACTTTATGATAATGATGGGCATTGGTTTTGGGAAGGAGAAGGCGTCCGTCCAGATATTAAAGTTTGGGATGACCCAAATATATTAGTAAAAGGGAGAGACCCACAGATGGAAAGGGTTGTTGAAGAAGTGTTAAAATTAGTCAAAACACAGCCTGGAACAATGACACCAACACCTGCATTGGAAGATAGGACTGCTAAAGGACTTCGAGGAAATTAAGTCATTTTTTACCACAGCCTGTTTAAAATGGCAGGTTGTGGTAAAAAATTTAGGAAAATTATTGCCAACAGACAGGTTTTGAAATATTAATTATTTGAACTTCAATTGCAAGATCCATTAAAAAAAACTCCTAAAGAAGTCTTTAAATTCAAAATTCCATCTATAAATTACCGTCCGTTATCTGTCACAAAATTGGTTTATTCAAATAAGTACTACTACCAAATCATAAAAAAACATCTGTTTTGAGATAGCGTTATCAAGTATTAAAGCAATTGTCTTTTAAATATATAAGTGACTACAGCTTTTATAAAGCATCTATGTAAATGTCACAATATTGTTGAATAGATACTGTGACGGCTAACAAATAGCCTTATATTTGCAACGTCTTTTATCGCTGGGGGGTAGATAAAAGATATTAGGGGATAAACTTCGGTTTATTCCCTTTTTTATTTTTTCAAAAAACTAGTATTCATCCATATAAAGTGAATAAAAACGCTTTCTTTTAGCCAATAACAATATAATTTCTAGTATACCTCCACAATTTTCTGCTACTATCTAAAAGCTATTTTATTAAGTTTTGAAAACACCCTACGTTACAAAAGTATTTTTCCAAAAATGAGTAAATACTGACTAAAATTGGTATTAATTTGCCATTTTCCATCACTTTGTCCAATTCCTTATCTTGTCATTTATTCATTTTTAGGGCCTTAAAATGGTAGATATTGGCTTAAAAACGTATTCTCATTCATAAAAAACAGGTAAATCGCTTCAAAAGGTATATCTTTATACATATATAATATAATAATGCATTAACTTTACTGCAACTTTCCCCGTAAATAACCTATTATTTCTAATTATTCATTCTGTTTAATTGTAAAGACAATCATGGAAAAACGAACCTTAAGGATAAGCGATAGAAACGTAAAAGTAGATATTGATTTCTCTCTAGCGGAACTAAAACACTTACTAAATATGACCTTAAATAGTATCGACCGTAGTGAGAAAGAAGAGGGAGATGCAATTAAACCCCATCTCGATTTGGCTAAGAAATTGGATATGTATATTACTGATAAGGAATGGTAAGCAAATTTATTAATCAAAGAATCTACAGCCTTCCTGAATAAAAAACCTAGAAGATTATTGTTTATGGCGTATAAAGAAATTCCATCTGGTCATCAGGTAGACTATAGATAATATTGACAAAGTCTTTTAATTTGAATCTATCGCCTATACAACCATATAGTCCTGTATTAACTTTTTTTAAACTAAATTTAAATTTACGTTTAATAAGCAACGCCGCTTTTCTATCTCGTAGGACTAGCGCCCAAAATGCGTATCCTTTAACAACCGTATTTTTATCTTTAACTAATATTTTCAATTCGGGAATGGTCGCTTTTTCTACCAGTTTCTTGAACGCTTTATAAGCCTTTGTTTCGCCAGCGCCTGTAGTTCTACCATAAATAACATCAGCAGCAGCCAATGTAGCTCTAAGCGCTTCTATTTCTGGTCGTATCTCTTTTCTACTACGGATTTGAGCACTTATATCAATGCAAATTAAACAGCAAAAAACGATTATTATAAACCTCATTTCTAATCTTTAGGGCATGAACAGTATTGATATAGGCAACCATCCGACAACTAATGACACTATAATAAATTAGAAAGCCTTTTATTGTTAAAGAAAGAAACTATTTTAGTATATTTTCGCCTAAACAAAAATCTTGAAGCAAAACACTTTATATCAAGTCTATTTTTGGAGAATACTCTTTAGCATTTTTGCATCCCCTCCTCTTTTATTATTTTGTCAAGCTACAGATTCAACAATCATCCAAATAACACCCGCAAGTGATATAGAAACCCTAGTTTTTGAAGAATTCATCAAGAAGGGCAATTGTGTTCAAATAGAAAATATCCAAACAATCGGAAATATTAAAAGTATTGGGTCTTTTAATAATGGTAAGGATGAGATTGGTATAAATAACGGAATTGTATTTTCGACGGGAAATTTAGAAGATATTCCAGGACCAAATCTCTCCACTGGAATATCGGGTGGACGTTATGGGCAATCAGAAGTTCCATATTTAGGAAAAGTCGTTCAAGGGGTTTCTTTTTTTGATGTGGCTGGTATTGAATTTGATTTTACGCCTACTAGTGATTTCGTTAGTTTTAGTTATGTTTTTGCTTCCGAAGAATATTGTGAATATGTAAATAGTGAATTTAATGATGCCTTCGGTTTTTTTGTTTCTGGTCCAGGCATTGAAGGGAACGGTTTTAATGAATCTATAAATGTCGCTAAAATAGAACAGAAGGACGATGCAGTAACGATTAATAATGTCAATCATTTAAAAAATGAAGCCTTTTTTGTTAATAACCTAGGCAGGATAGATGCCAATCAATGCGGCATACCTTATGCGCCAAGAAATATATCAAGTATTGAATTTGATGGCTATACCACCAAATTACAAGCCTTTTTTAGCGTAATTCCTTGCGAGACTTATCATATTCGTTTAGTGGTCGGAGATGTAGGCGATGACATTTTAGATTCTGCGGTATTTTTAGAAGGTAAAAGTTTTGATACCAATGGCAGTGCAAGTATTAGAGCATTAGTCAATGGGCGTATAGATAGTTTAGTTTATGAGAATTGTTTAGATGGCACTTTTGTTATTGATCGAAGCAAATTATCAGATAGAGATAGTCTTTTAACGGTGGAATTAGCCGTATTAGGTACCGCCACCAATAATTTAGATTTTGAACTTATTCCGTCTACTATCACCCTAGGTAGTAGGGAATTAAGAAAAGATTTACCCTTAACTGTTTTACCAGATGAGTTAATTGAATCTCTGGAGTATGTGGATGTAGTTGTCAAAACCACTACTTGTGATTGTGAAGAAAGAGACACCGCAAGGCTCTATATCCAAGATTCCAAAGAAAATCTAAATGTATTTTTTGACGATGATTTAGTTTGTCCTGGTCAAACTTTCACCTTAAACCCTAATGTTCCAGATGGTATTCAACCGCTTTCTTACATTTGGGCTTCGGGTGACACAACTGAAAGCATTATAGACGTAATTACGGAACCAAAAAATTATGCCGTTACCGTAACTGATGTTTGTGGAGCTACTAATAATGATGCTATAGAAGTGCAATTACAGCCTGTTCCTACATTGGAAATTGCAGGAGATTTCACTTGGTGTATAGGCAAGCAAACAGATGAAGTATTGATTAATCTGCCTGGGCAGGCCCCTTGGACACTGAATTATACAATTGATAATCAATCGATTAAAAGTCTTGATGATATCATGGTTACTCCTTTTGTTTTTTCCTTAACAGAAACTGGCTTATATAACTTTGTAGGATTTAATGATCGTCATTGTAATGGAATTGTCAGTGGAGAAGTGATTGTTTCTGATATTTCTTTTAATATAAAGGAGGCTACAACTCTACCTTCTTGTCAAAATGCTACTGATGGGCAAATCGCCTTAAGTTTTGAAGGAGGAACTCCACCATTTTCAGTACAATGGAACATTGAAAATCAAACCACCCCAACTTTAGCCAATCTCGCTTCAGGTGATTATACGGTTAATGTCGTCGACCAAATAGGTTGTACTGTCGAAGGTATATTCACTTTGTCAGAAGCACCATCTTTTACTCGCTGCAATATTAATATAACCGAAAACATCTATGTTCCCAATGTTTTTTCACCAAATGGAGATGGTCAAAACGATGCCTTTACTATTTTTCCAAAATTTGGTTTAATTCAATCCATTAGCTATCAATTATTTGACCGTTGGGGCAATTTAGTTTTTGAATCTCAACCAATGGATAGTTATGAAAATTTAGATTATTGGGAAGGAGAAGATTATCCTGCCGCTGTTTATTATTGCGCCATCAAAATCACTTTATCAGACGGTACGATTGAGCATTTTGGAACAGATGTGACTTTGGTTTATTAAAGAGGTATAGAGGTTCTATAGATAAGATAACTATTAAAAAATCAGGCAATTCAAATCATCGAATCAAGTTCAAAGTGCCACTAAATCGTTCAATTTCGCCATCTAACAGCTCCAATTCTCCTGAATACAGATAAGCACCAATAGGCATTTCTTTGCCTTTATAACGACCATCCCAATTAGCCGAATTATCATTATTCCTGGTGGCCGTCTGCTGAAAAATCAAGTTTCCGTAGCGGTCAAAAATAGTCATACTATTGATTTGTTTAACAAATTTTGTATTGGTAAAAATAGAAAATAAGTCATTTTGACCATCATCATTTGGGGAAAAAACGGTTGGGCTATAAAATAAATTGGGTTGACGAATCGCAATTTCTATCATCGTCTTTTCCTCGCATCCTTTATCATCTTTTACGGTTACTTCGTAGCGTCTATTTTTAAATGCTGTTAAAATGGGGTTTGGGCAATCCGTACAGCTCAATCCTACATTTGGCCACCACTCAATGGACTCAATCAAAGCACCGTTATTAGCTATATTTAAAGGCATTTGAAAGGTGGTACCTTTCTCAACTTCTTGAAAAGCAACTAGCGATAAATCAACGGAAGTAAATGGTGCAAAGTTAATCGGCTTTGACAATTCACAACCATTGGCATCAACGACTAAAACCGTATAGTTATCGGCTGTTAATTCATCAAAATTAGCAACCGTTTGAAAAGTGTTTCCATTATCAATAGAATACTGAAAAGGCGCTTGGCCTCCTTTCAGGTCTACTATAGAAAATGTACCCGACTGTTTGCAATTCCTTTCCGTTAAATTGACAGAGAAATCATTAAATTCGACAATTTCCTCCACGGCTACCCTAGCAGTAGTCTCACATTCCCCAAAGAGATTTGTTCGAGATACTTCGTAAATACCCGCTTTACCAACAACAGTTGCAAATTGGTCCGTATTAGCAGCAAATTGCCCATTAGTTGTCGTCCAATTATATAAATAGGTATCCGTATTTGTTTGGCTGGCTAACGTTAAATCAACAGCATTTCGATTACAATTCAATTTTTCTGGAAGTTCAATAGTCAATTCATCGGCTCGCAGAACCACTTGTAAAGAATCCCTATCTCGGCAAACTATACGTCCTAAAGTACCAATAACATTCGCCTTATAAAGTCCAACTGCATCAATCAAGGGTGTTAAGGTTTGGTTTCCATGCGTAAAATTACCGTCAGTTGTCTCCCACTCAATAATAAAAAAACTACCATTGGGCGCTACATTCGCTGCTAACCGAATCGTGTCTCCACAAGGTAATTCAATCGTATCTTTTGGAATTGTTAAATCAAAAATAGCTATTTCTATCTCCATTATTTTTTGCACTTCGCAGGTATCTTGTGTCTCTGGGTCTATTCCTGTAATCGTCAAAAAATAAGTCGTATCTATAGGTGCTAAAAATGTAGGATTTAAAATATTGGCATCGTCTAGACCAATGGCTGGCGACCAATTCGCAGTCAATAAGGTGCCTTCTACTTGAATGTTCACGGTTGTTCCTCCGCTACTACACACTTCAATTAAATCATCCGTTAAAATTCTAGGGCATTGTGCCTGAATCTGGCAATAAGACATCATAAAATAAAAAAAACATAGAAGGGGTCGGGTCATTAATGCGGTAATTTTCTCTATTAACTAGTAAAATAGGTCTTGTATTTCTTTGCAAATATAAAGCCTTCTTCTCAAGGAAAGCCTACACTAATACGGGTATTTTTGGTTGTCAGTTGTCAATTATGCGGAAAGAAGCAGCAGTTATTGGAGGATATCTCTTTTTAAAATACCCTCCAATAACTGCTAATAAATTCGGCTTAATACCGCTCAAACCAAGCCAAAACATGCTCTACTTTAGTAATCAGTTGACTCGGCCGATTCGCAATAAAGTGATAAGCACCAGGTACTTCCACTAAAGCCGTTTCAATCTTTCGCAGTTTTAAAGCATGGTATAATTGCTTAGCTTCCGAAAGCGGCGTACGCATATCCGAAGTACCGACCATGACTAAGGTTGGCGTTTGAATATTCCCGACTAAAGAAAGTGGGGAAAATTTCCAATAAGCTTCTGGATTTTCCCAAGGTTGCCCAGGATACCGTGAATTAGCATAGCCATAATAATTATCTGCCACTAAGGTTTTACTAATCCAATTCATTACAGGTTTAACCACTGCCGCCGCTCTAAAACGATTGTTTTTTCCAATCATCCAAGCAGACATAATTCCACCTGCACTACCACCCGTTACAAAAAGTTGGTCTTTAGCGATATATCCTTTTTCAATCACCGCATCTACCCCATCCATCACATCATTATAATCTTCACCTGGATAATTATGGTATAATAAATTAGCAAATTCTTCCCCATAACTGGTACTTCCTCTAGGATTAGGATAAAAAACGACATATCCACCAGTCGCATATAATTGTATTTCTGGAGAAAAACGGTCGCCATAATTAGAAATTGGGCCACCATGATTTTCTACCAATAAAGGATACTGTTTATTGGCTTCAAAGAAAGGAGGTTTCACTATCCAACCTTGTACTTTTCGGCCATCTACAGAAGATTTATACCAGATTTCTTCTACTTGTCCTAAGGTTCGTTGTCCTAATACATCGTCATTCAAAGACATCACTAATTTAGTCGCCCTCGATTTGGGGGTATTAATCGCCAGTTCCGCTGGATGGTAAGGTGTGGTATGGTTAAAAGCAATTGTCCCATCCTTAGCGACAGAATAAGAACCGCCTCCATAAGGTCTACCAATTCCTGTGCCACCGACATTATCGGTAATCTTAGTTACTTTTCCATTCAAGTCTGTATGGCCTATTTTAGTATTCCCTTGTTCATCATACATAAAATATAAACCTTTCCCATTGGCGTCCCAAGTAGGATTAGCAATGGCTTGGTCTAATTCCACCTTTATTTGACGGCTATTTTGTCCATTTTTGTCCATTACATACAACAGCGTATTTTGGTAGGTCTGCGTTTTATCCGTATAACCTAAATAAGCTATTTGTGTGCCATCAGGTGAAATAGTAGGACTACGATCAGGGCCTTTTCTATCCGTTAAAGTCGTAATTTTTCCATCCGTTAAGTTGACGCTATACAATTCAGAATTTCTAAAATCGTATTCCCAATCTTCAACTCTGTTAGCAGAGAAATAAAGTGATTCCCCGTCTTTACCCCAAACTGGCGCAGACCGATGTTGATAATTTCCATTCGTAATTTGTCTCGGTGTGCCACCTTCCGCAGGTATTACAAACAAATGAGAAAAGCCTGGTTTCATATACCCAGAACCATCCGCCTCATGCTTTAATCGAGAAGTAATTCTAGGCGAAGCTGCCCATTGAGCACCCTTGGGTTTTTTGTGTGGTTTAACCAAAGATAATTCTCGCCCTTCTACAAACATAGAAAAAGCAATTTGCTTACCGTCTGGTGACCAAGCTAATCCTCTCGGAGAAGCTGGTAACTGAGAAATTCTAGCAATTTTTCGGGTCTTCATCCAATAAATAAATAATTCAGAACCTTGTTTTGTGGAAGCGGTAAAAGCAATCCGTTGCCCATCTGGCGACCAAGTTGGATTACCTTCATTTACGTCCATTGAAGTTAATTTCTGATGTGCTGTCCCATCTGTATTCACCGTCCATAAACGAGATTGCCGCTTGTCGGTCATAATGTCCATTCCTCTCCGAATATAAACAATGGTTTGTCCATCTGGGGAAATTTGTGTTTTTTCTGCCCATTCTAACTCAAAGACATCCATACTAGAAAAAGCAGGCTTTTGATTTTGGCTGATGCCCGTTAACGTAAAAAATAGGTAGGCACATACGAAAATGAAGTGTTTTAAATTTATCATATTTATTGATTTTAATTTTCGGATTTAAAGATTCCCCACGAATTTATTTGCTCCACGGATTTTATACATTTTCTGTATCTTTTTAATAGTCAGGGGAATGGTTGAAACAAGGCGGCTGTGGGAAACAGCCGCCTTGTTTTAAGGAAGCTCCCCTCTTTATTAAAATGATACCATTCTCTTTTATATTTTCAAAATAATTATCAAATTATTGACCTGATAAGAACTAAACTAAAACTAGGTGTTCTTTGTGAACGCTGTTTCTATGCGGTAAAAACCTCTTGTATTTAGTATTATTCCACTAACTCCAAAATCCCAAAAGAAGAAGGGATATGAAAATTCGGTGTCTCCGCATCAGGATGTATCCAACTAATCCATTGCGGTCTAACTTTTCCATCTGCCTGTGTGACATATTCCGCTCGATACAACCCTGTTCGTAAAATACCATCATCATGATACAAACCAAGCGCCCGCAAAGAAGCAAAAGAAATACTACCTTCCACCCAATACCCAGTTTCATCCATACTCGCTTTCACCACTAATCCGTCAGTCGGCCAAGTCCAAGCAAAATCGACCTTTTTATAAAAATAGCCTTCTGTATCCAGAATCCGGCCTAAAGCATCCAATTCTAGCGAATAATAAGGGGCGTCATCCGTAGCACCCTTAAAAAATAATTCTACTCTATCGGAGGCTACCACATCCATTTCTCCCAGTCCTTTAGATTTTTGAATAATTTCAGCATCTGTAGCCCGATACAAAAAGTAAAAATGGGTGTCGTCATAAAGCGCTTTAAATTCAGTTTTGGGTGCCGTTTCTGCTCGCCAAGGATAAGGAAAATCGCATAGTTTTTTGGCTTTTTTCCATTGCCTATCCGCTCCATTTCCTGTTAGTTGAATCGATTTTTTTATCTTTTTTACGGAATAAGTTTTAGTAGGAGAAAATATCAATAAAAAGGAGGAGAAAAAAATGGAAAGAGAAACGCATTTTAGTAATAATAAACGCATGCAAAATTATAATTTTCAATGTCTTTACAAATTATTAAAACCAACAGAATGGTTATCATAAACAACCACGCTGTATAGCACTAGCCAATCAAAGGTACTCATTTTTAGAAATAAAACGGGGCTTTAACAATTTTTTAAAAATTGAACAGGATTACTGTTCGCCTATTTAACACTTTCAATATAGGTCAAAATAGCTGCTACATCTTCATCCGTCATAGTATTAAAAGAAGTCATCGGACTACGGTTCCATTCCTTAGAAATAGCAACCGCTCTTGGATGCCCTTCTTCTACTAATTTACTTGAATTTTTGACCCAATTATACAAATCAGTAATCGGGTAATCACTCCATCTTTCTCGAACACCAGCCAAAGCAGGCCCTATCATATCCGCTTTCATGTTTTTATTATGACAGCTTGCACAGTTTACTTTAAATAAATTTTTACCAGTTGCAATAGTTGCTAATAATTTAGGTGAAACAGTCGATGGGTTTGTAGAAAGAATGCTAGTGTTTTCAGCAATAATTATTGGGGTATTTAAAAATAATGGCTTAAAAACCAGCACCGCCAGCCAGCCAGTTAGGATGACCAATAATAGCGTATACAAGCGAATCAAAATAAGAACAAATGGGTACGTTTTCATGGCTACCCTTCTAACGTTGTAAATAAGTTGAAGGCTAAAGAAAGCAAAAATCATCAAAATTGTGACAAAAATGATAACTTTGGGCAGAAAATAAAATATGTTAAAACCTCTATGGAAAGAAATAACCACCCATCAGCAAACTGATCAGGATGCCACTTTGAGAGAGGTAAGTGAAGCTA
>Ga0208544_10001895_pt1 | contig 14018 bp, 4 predicted proteins | sample DEB08_DNA_9_FD_184526 | JGI IMG/M metagenome (GOLD analysis project Ga0208544, IMG submission 184526) | Aqueous microbial communities from the Delaware River and Bay under freshwater to marine salinity gradient to study organic matter... | ecosystem: Environmental > Aquatic > Marine > Coastal ...
AGCTTCGACCCCATAAAATTGATGGTGACGAAGCTACGCTCCTTAAAAATCTACTAAAACAGTATAATATCTACAGACAGAGCCGAAGCTAAAGCTCCTAAAAAAAGATGTGGGGTGTCGTTAGAATGGCTTAGTGCCTGATACAGATGGAGATATGGTTGCCAATGAAAGTATTGGAGGCGGAGGGGATTCAGATGAAAATGATTCGACCCCGACCACTTTTAATTGTCAGATAACTAAGAAGTCGAGGATAACGATTAATCAGAATTAAAAAATAAAAAATACTATGTCACAAAATAATAAAAAATAGAATTGTTTCTAGTGATTAAAAAAAGGATATTACTCCTTTATCTATTATAAAGGTAAAATTTCTTTCTTCAATACTCCTAAAATAACTTTCCTCCATTTCTAAGAGAATCATTTTAAGCCAAACTCAATTAAAGAACCTATGTCTTTTGTTTTTACAAAGACAGGGCTTTCAATATTATTAAGGAAAAATAATATATATCAGAAACAGCTTAAAAATGAATAATTTTCTTAGAAAAATTCCTGTTTTAAAAAAAATTGGAACATTATTTCTAGTGGGAAAGGATGATTTATTTGCTCAATCTAATAATGAAACAACCCCTACAGATTCTCATCTCATCAATATGGGTGTAGTGGGTATAGAACCACAAACTGCCAATAACCTAAAGTTATACAGACTCTTTTTTTTTTACTTATTAGTGATTTTCAACATCAGTAATGCTTCTTTATTCGCCCAGACTGCTTATAACGTTTATTACGTTCCTATGCCTACGGACGAAGTGCATACTTCTTTAAAAACCTTTACAACGGCACTAAATCGGTCTATCGGAAACGAGATGCGAACCGTCCTTTCCGTTGCACCCACAGAGGAAAACACCATTATCTATTATGACCATTGGGAAGATGGGTATGAAGCAGATAATGAAAATCCAGTACAATCAACTTCCTTTGTTTGGGGAGATGGAAATGCGGCTAATGGAGATGTAAGTGCCATTTGTACGACCTGTACAGGTGATTTGATTGGTCCAGGAGATGTAATTACGCTCGACAATTTGATAACCTTACCTCGTAACCCGTCACAAATTCGATATGATGGGAAAGATAAAATTGCTTCTACTGGATTCCTTGCGGTTTCTCTTTCTACTTTTGCGACCAATCCAGGTACTGTTTTGGCTGGAGCGATCGAAGTAATTGACACCTCTGTCTATGATTTAGTTTATGAATTGCCGGTAGGGGAAAATACCGTTTCTACGGATATTTTTGAACATGTCTCCTTATATGTCATGGCTGCCCAAAATGGGACTATTCTACAAATTGATACAGATGGCAATGGTTCTACGGATATTACTACAACTATCAACGAAGGCGAAAGTTATTATCTAAAAGGCAAGACGACTGCTGCTGCTGCTGATGTGTTGTTGCATGGTGCTACTGTTACCGCCAGTAAACCCGTTCAGACACATTTGGTCACAGGTGATTTGGGAGGGGCTTATGAAGCTCGTTTTTTTACCCTATATCCCAAAGTGCTTTGGGACAATGTCTATTATAATCCAGTAGGGACAACGGTGCCTTCTGACCCAACGCATGTTTTTGTCTATAACCCTAATAATGCTGCTATAACCGTCAATTACGAAGCTTTCGGAAGTTCGGGTTCCTTTTCGGTTGCTTCAAAAGACGTTTATCGTTTTGTAATGCCTCAAAATTCGGGGGCTAAATTTTCTACTGCTAATGAAGCAGAAACCTTTGCCGCTTTTGCGGTAGTTGATGCAGATTTTGGTAACGGAAATACCACACATGATTGGGGGTTGACCTTGCTTCCTGAAGGCTATCTGACCAACTCAGCTGTAGTTGGTTGGGGCCCAGGTTCAGCAGACCTTTCAGTCAATGGTAGCCCGATTTGGGTTACAGCCATTGAAAATACAACGGTTTATGTGGATTTTGATAATGACCCTACCACAGGAAATGGCACGGATCCATTAGGAGATAAATACGATCAAGCTTATAATGTTGCGGCATTTGAATCTACCCAACTTTATGATAATAGCGATAATGACCAAACAGGTACTAGAGTTTATACAGTAGATGGAGCTCGTATTGCGACGGCTTGGGGGCAAGACCCCGCAACAGCAGGTTGTTGTAACCCCTATCTTGATTTAGGTACAACCGTACCTCCTGAAAGAAAAGTGGTTATCACCAAAGGTTCAGAGGTAACCTTAGACGTTAATGGAAATGGCTTAATTGATGCAGGGGATGAAATAACGTATTCTGTTTATGTTTTCAATTTGTCACTTAGAACCAGAGAAACGATTACTGTTTCGGATACTATTCCAGCTAATTTGACCTATATTGCTAACAGTACTAATCATAATAGTGACCCAATACCTGATGACTCGCCTAGTTTATTTCCTTTGGATGAAGGCGGTTACTTATTAGGAGATTTGCTATCTGGTGATCGGGATACTATTTCTTTTAGAGTGACTGCAGATGCTGGAATTCTAGCTAATCCTTCAGTTACTAATACGGTACATGTTAGATCTAATATGGGTAATACTGTCTGGACAGCCTCCACTACCACACCTATAAATCAGGGTAGTGTGACTGCTTGTACCCTAAATTTTACAGATAATGCAGGGGTATCACAAGCAGGATATGAAGAAAATGCAGCAATTTGTATTACTATCGATGATGCAGATAAAAATACGAATACTGGACAAATATACTAGAAACGGTCAAGTTTTGTGAATTGTTAAGAAAATCTTAACAAAAATATAACTATTTGATTATCAATGTTAAAACTAACGTTTTGCAAGCATAAATCTTGGATTTAAAATCAAAATACTTGACCGTTCAGAGTATAGATACCATTGAAATTACTATTTTCAACGATACCAATAGCGACCGAGAAACCTTTCAATTAATTGAAACAGGGGTTAATAGCGGCATTTTTCGTGCTTGTATCAATGGTTCTACCTCAAGTGGCTTAGCTCAACAGGATGGAACTTTGAATGCAAGCGCTTCGGATAATTTAAGTGCTATTTATACCGACCCCATTTTTGGCGACCAATGTAATGATACCGCAGTCATTACACCACCTACTTTTACCAAACAATTGTATTTGAGTACAGATGGGACAGGTAGTCCTGACCAAGATTTGGATAGAATAGACCCAGCAGCTTCAGGAGATGGGACGACGGCGACAAGTGAGACCTTAGAAATGGTTGGGGGTAACGGTACTGTTGTTTTTGATAATTCTACAGAAGCTTCCTCTACTGGAGGGTCATTAAGCTTTTCCCATACTTTTGGAGGAGGCGATAACCCTCTTTTGGTAGTAGGAGTGGCTCATAGAAATGGCAACAATGGATCCGAAGTCAGCTCAATTACTTTTGATGGGACTAGCCTTACCCAATTAATAGCTGTTGAAGAAACTGGTCATAAAGGATATTCAGAAATATGGTACTTGCCTCCGGGAAGTAATCCAGGTGCTGCTACAACGGCAAATGTGGTGATAACTATTGGAGGTTCACCCGAAGGAATGTATGGGGTTGCCGCTAATTTTTCTAATGCAAACCAAACGACTCCTTTTGGAACGCCAGTAAGTAATAGTGGTCAATCAGGAAGTCCGTCAACTTCAGTAAGTTCAGTCGGAGATATAGATATGGTTTTTGATATGCTTGAAGTAGAAAATAATGTAGGTATTTCAGTTGGAGGAGGTCAAACACTTATACAGACGGGTTCAGATTCTGGCGGTAAAGTAACGGGTGGAATGAGTTCAGAAACAGGAATTGGAAGTATTACGATGAGTTGGAGTGGAACTACCCCCAAATGGGCAATTACAGCTGTTGCTATAAAACCCGCACCAGCTAGTGGAGGGGGCGGCGGTACAGTTACTACAACTTTTACTCAAACCCCTGTTATGTGCAGCAATCTGGAAATGCCCATAGGAGGGGCTATAAATATCAATACTTATGTCAATGTTCTTACGGGAACAATGCCTGCAAATCCGGATATTTCAGCAGTTTTAAAATCAGGTACAACTATAATAGACTCTCTGATTAATCCGACTTATACAAGTGGAACAGGTATTTTGAGTTGGTAAAGTTCATTGGGGAGTGCTGCTACTTTAACGGCAGGTCAGACAACTTCTTTAAAAATTGAAATTCATGAATCGGGCTATGCTTTTGAAATTCAATACGATAGCAATACCAAGCCTTCTAAAATAGACCTTCCTACGACTACGATTATTTCTACGGATGCCATTGCGGTCTATGATGCCGCCTATTCTGGGGGAGCAATTGTTGCCGCTGGTTTTAATGGAGAAAATAAATTTATTCGGACGACTATTAGTGACCCTTTTGGAACAGATGATATTAGTAGTTTAGATGTAGAAATTACTGATCCTTCTGGAGCAACGACAACGGTTAATTTGTCCGCAGCTAATGAGGTAGCGACTAGTGGCTGTTCCAAAACCTATGAATATCTTTGGACAACCCCTGGGCAAGAGGGGGATTATACCATTAAAACCATTGCCCATGAAGGGCTAGAGAATACCATTGCGGATACTGCATCAACTATTTTTACGGTAACTTTCAATGACTTTGGTTCTCCTTGTGCCCTCGAATTTACAGATGAATTGGATGTCAATGCTACGAATTATGATGCAAATGCCACCATTTATGTTCGATTAACCGAAGCGGATAAAAATGATTTTTCTGGAACAGCCGAAACAATAACGGTCACTTTATCAAACACTAGTGGAGATAGTGAGTCCCTAACGCTAACGGAAACAGGTTTAAATACGGGTATATTTCAAGGCAATATAGCTTCCAGTAGTACAGTGGTTGGTGCTACTAATGATAATAGTTTATATGCCCCAATGGGCGCTACTATATCGGTTAATTATACAGACCCAGATGATGTCGGAGATATTTGTACAGATGCTGCTATAATCAATACCCTTGCTCCTGCAGTTGCCATTACTAAAACCTTAATCAATCCTGCTGACACTACGGTTTTAATTGGAGACTTTATTCAATTTGATTTGGTGGTGAGTAATCCAGGTCCTACTACTTTGTCAACCGTTGCTTTAAGCGATGTTTTTGATAATGCTTGTATGACTTATGATTCAGCAAGTGTGGCACCTACTAGTACTGGAACTGGAACCATAGATTGGACAAATGTAGGCCCAATCTCTTCGGGAGGAAGTGTGACCATTAGTGTTTATTTCACCTCCCTTACCGCTTGTAATCCAGCAAATAATAATGCTTCGGTTAGTGCAGTAGATCAAAATAGTATGGCTGTTTCCGCTGGACCAGAAAGTGCTTTTGTTATTATTCATAATCCAGCTTTAACTATTTCCAAAACGGTAACTAGTCCTGTGGGTGACGCTTATGTTGGCGATACCCTGACTTATACCATCACTTTAAATAATATAGGTTCTACTAATATTACGACGCTGCCACTTTCAGATAATTATCCAGCAGCTTGTATGGAATTTATTACCGCAAGTATCGCTCCTGATGCAAGTGGAGGAGGCCTATTATTATGGAATAACCTTGGCACTTTGAATGCTTCCTCGAATACTTCTGTAACGGTTAGTTTTAAAGTAATAGGGGAATGTACCCCAATTTTAAATACGGGAGATGTCAGTTTTGCTACCGATGATAGTGGAAATGATATACCAGCAGTACAAAGTGAGGCATCCAAGGATATTCAGTTGCCCCCAGTTGCCCTAGATGATTTGACAAGTACAACAGAAGGAGTTGGAGTGGCGATTGATGTACCAAATAATGACAGCGACCCCAATAGTAACCTGAATCTAATGAGTGTCTCCACCACAGGGCTTTTACAACCTTCAAATGGAACGACCTCTATCAATGGAACGACCGGTGAAATAACCTATACCCCAACAGGCGGATTTAGCGGCACAGACCAATTTGAATATGCAATTTGTGATAATACTTCACCAACTCCGTTATGTGATACGGCTACAGTAACGGTCAATATCCAATGTCTAGGCTCACTTGGACAAAATATTATCTCAGGAACGGTGTTTACCGATGCTGACCAAGATGGTTCATTGGGCGCAAGCGAAAGTGGCGCAACTGGTATCAAGATCTATTTATATGAAGATGTAAATGAGAATGGAGGAATCGAAGGATTGGATAATTTGATTGACTCCGTAAATTCTGCTGGAGATGGCACTTATTCCTTTACACCCACACCGGGAAGTTTCCCTATACAATACTTAACAATTATTAATACTGATGGCCTCCCAACAGGCGCATTAATGACTACTGAAAATAAGGAAACAGCCTATTTTACAGCAGTCGGACAATCCGATTGTAATAATAATTTCGGTTTTGTTGCAGATGCGGATTTATCGCTAACTAAAACTGCAAACCTTGGAACTGTCCAAGTTGGACAAGTCATCATATTTACCATTTCAGTTTCAAATGCAGGCCCTGCACAAGCAAGTGGAGTGGAAGTTACAGATATTCTACCCGCTGAATTCAATTATACGAATGATGATTCGGGCGGTAATTATAACTCCTCCACGGGTGTTTGGACGGTCGGAACTATTCCCCTCGGTAGTACAGCGACCATCAATATTTCTGCTACTGCCAATGCGGTCAGTACCCCTACCAATACCGCCGAAGTTACAATGAGTGGCTTAAATGATCCAGACTCCACGCCCAATAATAATCAGGCGACAGAAGATGATCAGGCGAGTTTACAGGTGACTGTTGATTGCACTTTAATTAAAGCCCAACTGAATATAATTAAAAATTAGTAGGAACAGGATAATAATTATAAAAAAAATCAACGGGTTAAATACAAATGCAATGCTTATGAGTTTTGTTTCTTTCAAAAATGGATTAAAATTGACAGGTCAGATGAGTTGGAAAACAGCTTTGGTATTTCTACTTTGTTTTTCTTCTGTTTCTAACGTTATAAAAGCAGAAGGAACAAAAGAATTAGCTCCAAATTCGGATGATGTTACTGCATTATATACCAATAACGATGGGCAGGCGAATTTTGCGGCTTATGATAGTCCAGCTGGTTCTAGGTTATATATTCAGTTGGATGATCCTGCTAATCAACAAATCTATTTTGGATTTTCTCAACAGATGACCACTAATAATGGCGTAGATGGCGATTATTTGGCGGCTGCATTTTATTATCGAGTCAAAGACCCTAACGGAAATGTGGTTTACGGACCTATAGCAGTGGATGCTTCCAATGCCAATGCCAATACTTGGACATTGGCTTCAGGAGGACCTGCGGCTATTGATGGGACAGGTTATGCCACAAGCACAGATTTTAACTATATCCCTGCTGGCGGAGCCGTAGGAGGAGACTATTATATAGAGTTTAGTTTAGCCCCCAATTCGAAAGCAGCCAATGGAACGACTCCTAATAATTACCTCGCTATAAAGTTTTGGGATATTACAGTTGCCACTCGAACTGTGCCAGCTGCAATTGATGGGCGTATTTGGACCAATCGATGGAATCTTAGAACCCCTTCTATTAGTCAAGGAACTGATCCAACCTATACCTATTACGACCGACCTTTTAATGGACATATTTACACTTACTCTTCGGACGGATTTGTATCCGAAATTGATTTTGATAATTCAGGTTTTAGAGGGCTTTCCTTTGTATTAGCTTTTAATAGTTTTGGTACCATCAATGAGACGGACCTTTTGGAATCTAGAAAATCAGATAATAGTGTTAATACCACAGAGGGTTCGTATCAGCTTTTTATAAATGACCCAGATAACTTTATTTACCCTTCGGGAACTATTGGAAAAATTTCTACAGAACCCTATGTGCGGGAGTGTCCATCAAGAGATTTATGCGCCTCCTATGCGGTCTCTTTGCCCGGTCAAGTAGAAATTGTGTTAGATTTTAATTCGGCTTCTGGTGCGGGTATTTATGATCCAGGGACTGAAGATGTTATTTTATTGGAGCTAGTAACTCCTGGTTTAGGAGAAAGAGCCCCTTATGAGCGGTGTATTAGTTGGGATGGTAATGATGGATTGGGAAATCCAGTAGCCTCTACTAGTCCTGTTCCTATGTATTTGACTTATTTTCAAGGTATTGTTCACTTCCCTGTATACGATGTAGAATATATGCCTACTGGGTTTGTCCCCGTACTAATACGACCCAATTCTAGTCCTGGGCATGAGGTAGGAGTAAGATTTGATGATTCAAAAATTCCAGAGGACCGTTTTGTTGGAGCTCAAGATGTAGATTGGACAGGTTGTGTACCCCAATGTCACAGTTGGACAAATTTTAACTTTGGAGAAACAAATACGATTAACACTTGGTGGTATGGAAACTCTGTAGACGCAGCAACCTCATTCATTCCTGGTTGTCCATTACATGCCTTAAATGATTATGATACGACCTTACAAAATACCACAGTTGCAGTAGATGTTTTGTTAAATGATACTGGAGAATTTCTAGATGCTTCGACCGTATCTACTACAGGGTTAAGTGGCCCTACTAATGGAGCAATAACTAGTATTGATGCCATGACAGGGGCTATTAGTTATTTACCCAATCCTAATTTTTTTGGATTGGACTCTTTTCAATACCAAATATGTGAAAATATTATTAATCCCGATTGTGATACGGTATGGGTCTTTATAGAAACAACCTGTTCTATTGTGCCAGGACAGAATCTTATTACAGGGACTGTTTTTGAAGATGGAAATGGAGACGGGAACTTGACTAGTGGAGAAATTGGTCAGATAGGAATAAAGGTCATCATTTATGAAGATAATAATCAAGATGGAATAATCAATGGAGGTGATATCGCCATAGATACCACTCAAACTGATGGTACAGGAAGTTATTCAAGTAATGTTGTACCCGCTTTTCCAACTACTATAATAGCTATTAATGAACCTGTTGGAGGAGTGGCAATTGATGCTGCTACAGGCTGTGGAGTAGCGCCCATTATCCAAACGATTACTGTTGCGGAAAGTATAATTATTTCAGATGTCAATTTTGGCTTTAATGCGGCTCATACTTATCGATCAGACATCACCGTTACCCTTACCTCTCCTGCTGGAACTACGGTTACGGTCATTCAGGGAGATAGTGGAGGATCAGATGGAGATACCAATTATGATGTTTTATTAGACGATACCTCAGGTAATACCTTAGATGATGGAAATACAGATGCTACAAGTGCTCCTTATTATGATCGTACAGCTGCACCAGCTAATCCCTTAAGTGCCTTTAATGGAGAGAATGCAGCAGGTAATTGGACGATAACTATTTGTGATGAATACACAACTTCAGATACTGGAACGTATAATCGCAGTCAATTGGAAATAACTAGCGCAGGCGCTGAGATAGTATATTATGTAGTCGAAGTTGATACAAACAGTCTTGCTTCAGGTACAAGTTTTACAACTGATAATGTAGAGGCAGCAATCTTTAGCGCTACAGGCCAAACGGATTGTATTAATAATTTTGGTATTGTCACGGATGCTGATCTTTCGCTCACTAAAACCACCAACATGGCTACTGTGAATGTAGGCGATACAGTAAGCTATACCTTAACACTATTCAACGATGGACCTTCTGGTGCATCCAGCGTAACAATTTCTGATACTTTGGATGTTAACCTAACCTATGTAAGCAGTACAGGAGATGGCACGTATGATACAGGTACTCATTTATGGTCACCCCCAACGGTCGCTTCTGGGGATTCTGCAATTATCAATATTTTGGCAATTGTTGATGCGACCGGTACTATTACTAATAAAACAGAAATTTTCGCATCTGGCCTCAATGATCCTGATTCAACACCAAATAATTCTAATGCGTCAGAAGATGACCAATCAAGTGTAACTATTACTGGAGTAGAAGCTAATTTATCTATAAATAAAATAGTAGATAATGCAACTCCAAATGTGGGCGATACGGTAACCTTTACGTTAACAATAGCTAATGCAGGGCCGGATGATGCAACTAATGTAGTCGTGACTGATTTGCTTCCAACTGGCTTAAATTATGTAAGTGATAATGGTGGAGGCGACTACACTTCTGGAACAGGAATATGGAATATAGGAACAGTAACTATCAGTACTCCCAAAACACTTCAAATTGTTGCAGAAGTGGATACTGTCAGTAGTGCCCAAAATATAGCAGCAATTACTGCAAATGACCTTTCTGATTCTGATGCAACCAATAATCAAGATACAGTTAATCTTTCCATCCCTTATGCGGATTTATCCTTAGCCAAAACCATAAATCTTTCTGCTATAGAAATTGGTGCGGATGCAATCTATACAATTGTAGTATCCAACGCAGGTCCTGCTGCTGCCGAAGGAGTTATCGTGACCGATACTTTACCTTCCTCATTTATTTATAAAAGCGATGACGGAAGTGCTTCACATAGTGGCGGAGTAGTAACTTGGAATGTCGGTACAATCGGGGCAACTGGTTCAGCCACCATAAACATTACAGTAACAGCCAATGCGAGTGGAATATTTACTAATAGTGCAGAAGTCACGGCAAGTAACACCTATGACCCCAATTCTACTCCAAATAATAATACTGCGGAAAATGATATAGATAGTACTTGTGTCTCAATTATAGTCCCTTTCTGTTCGGGGGATTCCTATACCTTAATGGCTACAGCTGGTTTAAACAATTATCAATGGTATCGAAATGGAAGTATTATTAGTGGAGCAACTTCAGATAATTATACCCTTACTACTGTTACCGCTAGTTCGACAGATACGATTTCCTATACCGCAGATGATATGGTTACAGGCTGTCCTTATAAAGAAGATTGCCCTGCAATTTTTACAGATGCTTCTCCAGCGATTACAATCGGCAGTAATAGTCCCATATGTGAAGGAAGTTCCATTAACCTGACCGAAAGTGGAACGGAAGCCACTATGTGGAGTTGGAGTGGTCCAGATGGTTTTAATTCTCCTTTACAAAATCCAAGTATTGCGAATGCTATGGCGATTAATGCGGGTAGGTATTATGTCACAATTACGAATAGTCTAGGATGCCAAAAAATAGATAGTGTTGATGTCGTGACGATGAGTTGTAATCTACCACCCGTAGCGGATAATGATACCACTACTACGAATGAAGATATGGCAGTCGTTTTGGATATTTTGACAGATGATACCGACCCAGATGGTATTTTATCAGGCGATTCCATTACCATATTAACCGACCCGTTATATGGAACTTATGTGGATAATATGGATTCTACGCTAACTTATACGCCTAATCCAAATGCTAATGGATTAGACAGTTTGCGTTACGAAATCTGTGATAGTGGCAGTCCAAGTCTTTGTGATTCTGCTTGGGTATTTATTACCGTTAATCCTGTCAACGACCCACCTGTTGCAGATGATGAATTGGCAAGTACAAGTGGTACAACTCCAGTATTGATTCCAATAACCTTAGGCGATACAGATATTGATGGTTTGATAGATTCGACTAGTATTGTTTTAGTCGATAGCACCAGCAATGGAGCTATTAGTATTGACCCCATCACAGGCGATATTACTTATACGCCAGACGGTGGATTTAGTGGTATGGATACTTTGACTTATCAAGTATGCGATACGGGTACGCCTTTACCTGCAAAATGTGATACGGCACAGGTGATTATTACCGTTTCCCTAATTCCTGTTAATCTACCACCTGTAGCGGATAATGATACCACTTCTACCAATGAAGATACGGCAGTCAGCTTAAATGCTTTATTAGATGATAGTGACCCAGATGGTTCTTTGATTGGTGATTCCATTAGGATTTTAACCATGCCATTAAACGGAGCAGTTGTCGATAATGGCGATTCTACTTTAACTTACGACCCAGTTGCCAATTTCTTTGGCATTGATTCTTTGCAATATGAGATTTGTGATACTTCCGCATTAGGAAGTCTTTGCGATACGGCTTGGGTGTTTATTACGATTAATCCAGTAAACGACCCACCAGTTGCAGATGATGATACAACCATGACTAATGAAGATACGGCAGTCAGTTTAAATGCCTTATTGGATGATTATGATATAGATGGTGATTTAATTGGCGATTCTATTAGGATATTGACTATGCCATTAAATGGAGCAGTTGTTGATAATAATGATTCTACTTTAACTTATACACCAATAGCCGATTTTAATGGTATTGATTCACTACAATATGAGATTTGTGATACTTCTGCTTTGGGTTCACTATGCGATACGGCTTGGGTGTTTATCACAGTTAACCCTGTCAATGACCCACCAGTTGCAACAGATGATGGAATCAGTACGCCAGAAGATACACCTGTTATGGTCAATGTAGTGGCGAATGATAATGATAACTTAGACCCACTAGGCAATATTGACCCAACAAGTGTAGATACGATTTCAGGAGGTAGTCCAGTAAATGGAACAGTTTCGATAGACCCAACAACAGGGGTTATTACTTATACCCCTAATGTTGGTTATGTTGGTTTGGATAGTTTAGAATATGTAGTTTGTGATGATGGCAATCCCCTACCCGCTCAATGCGATACGGCAAAAGTAGTGATTAATGTAGGAGCGGTGAATGATCCTCCATTAGCTGTATTAGATAGAGATACAACGAATGAAGATACGCCTGTTTATGTGGATATACAAATCAATGATAGTGACCCAGACGGGGATGCCTTGACCACAATGGAAGTTATTTTACCACCAACAGATGGGACAATAAGCATTGCGGATGGAGATAGTCTTTTATATACCCCAAATGCTGATTTTACAGGCAATGATACCTTAACTTATCGAGTTTGTGATGCAGGTGGTTTATGTGATACGGCTTATGTTTATTTGGTCATTGAGCCTGTTAATGATCCACCAGTAGCCGATAATGATACTACATCAACGAATGAAGATACACCTATTTCTTTAGATATACTAGCAAACGACACCGACCCAGATGGTATATTATCTGGTGATTCGATAACTATCTTGTTTGGACCTATGGTTGGAACAGTAGTAAACAATCAGGATTCCACTTTGACCTATACACCATTACCAAATGGCAATACACCTGACAGCTTACAATATGAAATTTGTGATACTGGCAGTCCTAGCCTTTGTGATACGGCTTGGGTTTATTTCGATATAACTCCAGTAAATGATGCGCCCATAGCCATGGATGATGCAACGAGTACCCCTGAGGATACGCCTGTTACAGTAAATGTAGTGAACAATGACGATGACCCGAATGATTCATCAGGTAATATTGATCCGACTTCTGTGGACACCATTCCAGGTTTAGGGCCACTAAATGGTACAATAACGATTAATCCAGTTACAGGTGAAATTACTTATACTCCAAATTCCGGATATACTGGCTTGGATAGTTTGGAATATGTAGTTTGTGATGATGGCAATCCCCTACCCGCTCAATGCGATACGGCAAAAGTAGTGATTAATGTAGGAGCGGTGAATGATCTGCCTCTAGCCGTATTGGATAGAGATACGACGAATGAAGATACACCAGTTTATGTGGCTGTACAAATCAATGATAGTGACCCAGATGGAGGTGCCTTGACCACAATGGAGGTTATTTTACAACCAACAGATGGGACAATAAGCATTGCTGATGGAGATAGTCTTTTATATACACCAAATGCTGATTTTACAGGTAATGATACCTTAACTTATCGAGTCTGTGATGCAGGAGGTTTATGTGATACGGCTTATGTTTATTTGGTCATTGAGCCTGTTAATGACGCGCCAATTGCAGATAATGATTCTATAACAGGCAATGAAAATAATTTGTTAATTGTTAATACTTTATTGAACGATGTAGATCTAGATGGTAATTTGGATGGAGATTCTATACTCTGAACACTCAAGTTTTGTGAATTTGAAAAGTCTGGAATTTCAAATTGAGCAATGTTTTTAGCTCTTCTTGATATTGACCTTGATTAATCAGATTTAAACAAGAAGATATTCCATTTTTAA
>Ga0208544_10001897_pt1 | contig 14013 bp, 11 predicted proteins | sample DEB08_DNA_9_FD_184526 | JGI IMG/M metagenome (GOLD analysis project Ga0208544, IMG submission 184526) | Aqueous microbial communities from the Delaware River and Bay under freshwater to marine salinity gradient to study organic matter... | ecosystem: Environmental > Aquatic > Marine > Coastal ...
GTCTGCACACTTTCCCCATAGCCTGATCCAGAGCGCCCACGGCTTCCTCCTTGGGAGGTTTGTCAACGCGGGCCATGGTCGCGCAAGTGAGCAGCGTTCCGCGCCGACCCGCATCGGAAAACCTTCACCGCTGCCGCCCGTTCGCTCATGCCGCCCCGACGCGCGAGGCGGACCTTTAAAGTTCCACGCTGAAAATACCCCACCCTCCCTGCAACCAGCAAGGGCCAAAGTGGCAAAGTTTTACGCTGCCCGCAGCAAGACAATCTCGCCACTTCCGTGGCCAACTTTTGCACTGCCGTTCTCACGCCGCACATGCAATTTTCCGGAACCGCTGCGTGTGGGCTGCCGCCATTGGGTCGCTGCCGCCAACCGTTGCCTTGTTCGCTGGGCGGTCATCGGATGTATTCCGACCAACGCATTGACCTTCACTAAAAATGGCCCCGTTTCACCCCTGTTTCAGGTCCGGGCCGTCAGCATGGCAACCGCACCGGTGAACTCGCGATGGTAATAGGCCGGGTCGTCTTCGCCGAAGCTCGGCCCGCGGCCCAGTGCGCGCGCGCGCTGAAAAAAACCTTTGGCTGCATGGCCCTGACCAACTTTACTGACAACCAGAGAGGCCAGAAACGGCGCGCCGCTCTCGGCGTCCTCAACCATTGTCGCCTCAAGCGCCTGTGTCACTCTTGCAATGGATCCGGGCGCATAAAGCCCCAGGGCACGGGCCAGATTTCCGTAGGTCAGCGGGACATCGGCCGCCGACAAGGTAGCAAGATGCGCCCGAACGCGGTCGCGTAACACGTTGCCGGCTACGGCGGCTTTTGCAGCAGCGCGCGGGGCGGGAATTTCATGGGCGGCACCATCCGATGCGATTTCGGCAGCCCAGACACGATGACTGGAGCGTATGATCAACCGTGTTTTTCCCGCGTCCTCTCCGGTTCCGGTTTCGGACTGGCTGACAACTTCGCCCGATCGTAGCCCCGCCCGGAGCGCTTCGGCATCCATCCCCAGCCGCGGAGCAAGATAGTCTGGCGAGATCAGAAACTGATCATTTTCACGCATGATCGCATCGGGCGGCACCGGGCGGTATAGCAAAGGTCGCTTTGGCTGTTGCTCATCGGTCGGTCCGGCGCTGTAGTAGGGGGTCACCCCGGCGTCATGGTCCGTCACGTCGATGATACCGCTGACTTCGGGAACGGCGGCCCGGATCATGCTTTCCACACCGCCGCGCAGCGTCGCGGCAGAGGACGCACAGCCCTGACACCCCCCCGACATCAGCATGCTGACAACGCCATCTCGCACGTCCGTCACGCTGACATGTCCGCCATGGCTGGCAATCGCCGGATTGGCCTGCCGGTCCAGCACGTCTTGAACGGCCAAACGGATTTCGGCATCGGACCGGGTGTGGCCCAAGGTGCCGGCCCCCTGCCCCAAAGGCGCGGAAGATTGCGCAATCGCGCTGCGCAGCGCATTTGCTATCGGACCTTTCAGATCGGCCCAAGCCATGTCATCGGTCTTGACCACGGCCACGACAGCGCCTGCAACATCAACCATTTTCACCCCGGCAATGGCGAATAACGCTTCGGCCAAAGGTGCGCCCCGCCCCGCAACGGCATCACGAAAGGTCGCCAGGGAACCGACTTGTACGTCCCTGTCCAACACAAAGCGCATGCTGTGCGGATCAGCCGCCGAGGTTTCGGCACGGATACGCAGCGGAGATGTCATTTCAGACATCTTCAACCTCAACGGTCACCATGCCGCGCAGCTGACCAAAGGTGTAAATTCCCGAACGATGGCCGTCGCTAAAGCTGACGCCTATTGCATAGTTGCCAAGGCTCCATATCCGGGTCGGCTCGATGTTCAGCGGCACCGTCGCCGGGTCCAACACTGCGCGCCCGCTCATCTCATCGACACAGGCAGCACAGCGGCATGCCAGACGTAAATCGCGCACGTCAATCTGCTGGTCGTGGCCATCTTGCCAACGCAGCACCAGCGTGCGCCCGTCGCGGCGATCAAGCGTTACCGGAACGTCGGCAGCACTGCCTGCCCGGGCCGTCGGTGCCGCAGGCTTCGGCTTGCTCGTGTCATCTGCCCAATGCCAGTCAAACGGCGTCGGAACGCCGACGGTCGCTTGCACGCGCCCTGACAGGATCGCGGCGATACTGCGGTAGACCGCGGAGGCAGGCGCGTTGGGATGCGCAATCACCAAAGGGCGCCCCTCATCGCCGCAATCCACGATTGCCGGATCCAGCGGAATGGCCCCCAAAAGAGGGACGCCAAGGCTGGCCGCGATCTTGGCGCCGCCGCCTTGATGGAAGATGTGCGTTACCTCGTTGCAAGAGGGGCAGGTAAACCCGCTCATATTCTCGACGATGCCAAGGATCGGCACCTTGACCTGCTCCATCATGCGAATGCCACGTCGGGCGATTTTCAGGCTGACATCCTGCGGCGTGCTGACCACAATCGCGCCGGTCAACGGAAAGGCTTGCGCCAGCGTCAGTTGCGTGTCCCCGGTGCCGGGGGGCAGATCAAGGATCAGATAGTCAAGCTTGCCCCATGCCACCTCCAGAATGAACATGCGCAGGTATTTCGACACCATTGGGCCGCGCAGGATAGCGGGCTTGTCGTCATCGGTCAGCATGCCCATCGACATGACTTTGATCCCATGCGCCTCGGCGGGGATGATTTTGCCCGCAGGTGACATCGTGGGGGCTTTGCCTGACACGATCCCCAACATTCCCGGCACGGAGGGGCCGTAAAGATCAGCGTCCACCAGCCCGACCGCCGCACCTTGCGCCGCGAGGGCCAATGTCAGATTGGTGCTGACGGTGCTTTTGCCGACACCGCCCTTGCCGCTGGCGACGGCAATGATCTGTCCCAGATGCGCCATGCCGACGTCGTCAGCCGGGCTGGATGTGGCTGGGGTAGCAGTCATGAGATTTCCTTTGGTTTGTGACTTGGCAGCGCGGCCTTGCGGCCTGCGCCTGCGGCGAAATTGACGCAAAGACAGCCCAGATCGGCCGGTGCCAGTTCGGCGCCGACACATGCACAATAGCTGACCGCGCCGCCGTACGAAAAATGTCGGCAATCGCTGCAGGTGCCAAAGGCGACGGTGCCGCGAACCTTGGCCAACTCTCCTGCCAATGCGGGCAAAGCCTGCCGCAACGCCGTGCGCAGCTTGTCCTCCAACTGATCAATGGCTTCCGTCAGGCTGTTCAAAGGATCAAAATGCATGATTGATTTCCCGCTGCCCGTCAGGTCCAACCGAACCCGGCGGCGGTCATCGGCTGCCGCATGCCGGGCAAGATATCCCTTTTGCATCAGCGATTTGATGACTTGCGATGCGGTGCCCCGCGTCGTGGCATGAAAGCTGGCAAACGCTGACGGCGTTCGGGAAACATGATTGGCCCGCGCGAAAAACCGCATGGCCGTCCATTGCGCCGCCGTCAGGTCTGATCCTGTGTCGGTCCCGCGTGCCGCACGCCCCAGATAGACCAGCAGCTCGGCGATTTCCTCTGTGTCGATCGCATTTTCACTCATGGCGAACCAATAGCGTTTCGAAATTATATTGACAAGCAAATCTTACGGCTATTAGTATCGAAACGAAATCAAATGTGTAAAGAATGAACAAACCCTTCCCTCCGCCCCAAATCGCCCGCAAACAAACGCCGCGCCCGGAATTTCTGGACGCGCACAATGAGGCGCGGCTTGCCAGACGCTGGCGCGACGAAGGCGATATTGCCGCGCGCAACCGTCTGGTCACATCACATCAGGCTCTTGCAATAGCGGCGACCAGCAGAGCGGGGGGCAAAGGCCGCGAACTGGACACCGACATTTTGCAGCATGCAAATATCGGGCTGTTGAAGGCGGCCGATCGTTTTGACCCTGATAAGGGTTTTCGCTTTTCCACCTATGCGGCATGGTGGATCAGGGCGGAAATCCAAGACTACAAGATCCAGAACTGGTCCTTGGTGAAACTCCCGAATTCGGCGGCCAGCCGCAAGCTGTTTCATAATCTGAAACGTGTTGAAAGCCGCCTGACCGCCATGGGCGGGGTTCCACCTGAACATCTTGTTGACCGGATCGCGGCCGATCTCGCGGTTACGCCCAAGCAGGTTGTATTGATGCAACAAAGACTGGCTGCGCAGGATGGGTCGCTGAACCGCCCCGTCGGTAACGATGGTGGTACAACCCAACTGCAAGATCTACTCGAGGATCCGGATGCAGACGTCGAAAAGGAAGTGGGCACCCGTTTGGATACGCGTGCCTTCTGGATCAAGATGTCTGGCTATCTGGACCGACTTTCCAAGCGTGAACAAGAGATTATCATAGAAATCTACGTATCTGATCCACCAAAAACGCTCGATGCATTGGGCGAGCAGTTTGGCGTATCGGGAGAGCGTATCCGCCAGATCCGCGAAGCCGCCCTTGCTCGGTTGCGTGCATCGTTTGCCCAGACAACGGCCTGCTGATCGCCACCCGAAAACCCTCATCTCAGCGCGCGCTGCTCCCGTCATCTATTGGTTATGGGTCCAGACCCCAGCCAGCCCGCGCTGCGCGCCGTCGCGACGCAAGGCCGCGCACGACCTTGCAATATCACCCCCCGCAGAGAAATATGCGGCCTGCGACACGGTCAAGCCAAACGCCACAGCGGTCCTTGGCATGCAGGGGGTTCCCCGCACTAGGGCATGGTGCCTGCGAAGGTTTGGCGCAGGGCAATGTCGAGGTCGGTCATCGTGACGGGCAGGCCAAGGTCGACAAGAGACGTGACACCGTGGTCGCTGATCCCGCAGGGGACGATGCCGTCAAAATGGCTGAGGTCCGGGTCAACATTGATCGACAGCCCGTGAAACGACACCCATTTGCGCAGGCGTATCCCAAGGGCGGCGATCTTGTCTTCGGCGGGGTGCCCATTGGCCTGCAGGGGCTTGTCGGGCCGCTGCACCCAGACGCCGACGCGGCCATCGCGGACTTCACCACGCACGTTGAAGGTGGCGAGGGTGGCGATAATCCACGCCTCGAGGTCATGGACAAACTTGCGCACATCACGGCCACGCCGACCCACGTCCAGCATGACATAGGCCACCCGCTGGCCCGGCCCATGGTACGTATATTCGCCGCCGCGCCGCGCATCATGCACGGGAAAGCGGTCTGGCGCGATCAGATCGGCGGGCTTGGCCGAGGTGCCGGCGGTATACAGGGGCGGATGTTCAAGCAGCCAGATCGCCTCGTCCGCAGTGCCGCGCGCGATGGCATCGACGCGGGTTTCCATGGTGGCAAGCGCCGTGGCATAGTCGGTCAGCCCGTCGGTGATGATCCATTCAACCATGATATGACCCTTGTTTTCGGCCCCATATGGCCCCGGACGGGGGGGAATGTCACGCGCTTTGCGGATTGCTGATTTTTGCACTTGAGAAGATCGCGCCACTTGGGTAGAGACCCCGCTACCAAGCCTAGGACAAGCGGTCGTGGCGGAATTGGTAGACGCGCAGCGTTGAGGTCGCTGTGAGGTAACACTCGTGGGGGTTCGAGTCCCCCCGACCGCACCATTTCACCACAATCTTTCCATGAAAAATGGGTTCAACGGGCCATCCTTGGTGGTGCTTGCCCCGTTACGTCTGAATTCCCGTGCTGTTTTGGCGTTGCGGGTCCGTGCGGGCGCGCACCATTCCCGCCCGATAAGATCGCCCCGGCGCACACGACGGCAGCGACCACCAGCGTCCGACCGCCCCCGAACAAGCACCCCCAACCGCAATAAACCCGCCCGGAAACCGCGCGACGGTTGCAGCTAAGATGTCACGCGCGCGGCTGACCAAAGGTCATGAGGGTTTTTGAGGGCGGAGGGCGGTCGTTTGTTGCAACCAGATGAATGGCAGCTCCGCGCAGGAAGCGCCGTTAGCAAAGTTGCGAACTCTGATCGCTCTTCAGGCCGTGCTGCGGTCTAAACCGGACATCCAGTCGCTCCCTACTATGCCGCGCTGCGGCCGGTCGAAGCGGCCATTTGTGGACCGTGCAGCATTTTAGCAGTTGACGAACCGCAGAGCTCCCTCCGATAGGCAGAGAAGTCTCTGAAATATGACCTATGCAGCAAAGGTCTGATTTGAGGGGCTGCATCCTTGTGCCGATACTCCAATACTCGATCAGTATAATCGAGAGTGACGCAGACCCGTCCGGTGCCTTTTCCATCGAAACGGAAGCTTTAAGAAGGCTTCGCTTTTTCGAGATACGCATCCATTGCCGGCTGATAATCAACCAGTTCTTGAGCAACAACTGCAAAACCCCGTAGACGGGCATCGTAATCCGTAACGATTTCGGGCCAGTCGACCGGTAAATCCAGCGCTGCCTCGAACGCCTTAATCCATGCAAATGTCACTGCAAACCCGCAGTCGGACAACCAGAGCTTTTCGGTGTCCAGCGGGTTGGCCAAAAGCAAAAGTGCGAGCGATGAAAGATGTTTGGAGATCAGGGCCCCGCCGGCTTGTACCGCGTTTGCGTCCCGTGTGGCATAGGCGACTTGTGGGTAAACCGCACGGACTGCTGGTTCAAGGCGGGTATCATGCGCCCGGCTGAATTCGCGTGCCTTGGCGCGGAGTTTTAAAGACTGGGGAAGCATCGGAATATCCGGAAATGCCTCTTCGAGATATTCGGCGATAGCTTCGGAATCCGACAGCAGGAACCCGTCATGGATCATGGCTGGAAGATTGCCCGACGGCACGATCGCGCGGTAAGCGTCCGATCCGTAGCCGCCTGGCGGGGGAAGTTGCTGGAACGGGATTGCCTTGTGTCGAAGCAGGATGCGCAGTTTGGCGCAGTAAACCGCGACGGGAACCGAATAGATTGTCAGCATGGCCTGCCTCTTGATGTGAAAAGCCACAGGCCAACCGCGCGGGGTTGGCCTGTGGTCGTCGATTGCAGGAAACGGATTACTGGGCCAGCAACTGCCATTTGACGCCGAGTTCATCAAAGAAACCCTGTTCCTGCTTGAGCGTGATCCAGGTGTTTACATAGTTGATCCAGACCTGATCGGCCTGTGGCAGAAGCATCGCGACTGGTGTCGGCGAACGGCCCGCCTCGACAGGGACGATCATCAGTTGATCGTATTGTGCAACCAGTGTGTTGGCTTCCACGTTGGAGGTAATGCTCGCATCCGCACGACCTGACAGCACCTCTTGGAAATCGCGGGCGGGTGCTTCGACGATGCGGTGGGTTGCTGCCGGAAAATACTGTTTTACTTGTGTTTCCTGCGTCGTGCCAAGGGTAGCCGCGACCGATATGCCTTCAACATTCAGATCATCCCAGTCAGAGAACCGGTCGGCATTCGTTTTCAACGTCAACGGCACAGTCGCCAATGAAAAATAGCTGTTGGAGTAGCCGGCAGCCTTTGCACGAGCCGGTGATACCGACGCAGACCCCGTGATGTGGTATTGGCCGGATGTCACGCCTGCGACCAGTGTTTTCCAGTCTGTTGGCACGAATTCGATCTCGACCCCCAGATCGGCGGCCAGTGCCGTCATCACGTCAATATCGTAGCCCTCGTAAGTGTTCGTGGCGACATTACGCATGGACATCGGGTTCCAGTCACCGGTAGTGCCCACCTTCAGCACACCTTCTGACAGAATTTCATTCAGTGCGGATTGCGCCGAGGCCTGAACGGTGCTTGCTGCGATAGCCACCGCAACGGCGGCGATTTTAATGAATTTCATGGGTTTCCCTCGTTTTGCATTAGTTACAGGTAGATTGCAGGAAGCGTTTGGAAATGCAAACGACTCGAGAATATCAATATTCGCGCAAAATCTGCGTGTTAGACAGACAGAATGGAACGAAACAGCGATGCCCATCATCTCCATGAGGAACGTGTCAAAGTTCTTTGGCGACTTTCAGGCGTTGAAAAATGTGTCGCTTGACGTGGCCCTGGGCGAACGCGTGGTTATCTGCGGCCCGTCCGGTTCGGGCAAGTCGACGCTGATCCGTTGTATCAACCGGCTTGAAGCGCATGAGGTCGGTCACATTGTCGTTGACGGAACGACCCTGACGAACAAGCCCGCCGATCTGGAAAAGATCCGCAGCAATGTCGGGATGGTCTTTCAGCAGTTCAACCTGTTCCCGCATCTAAGCGTCATGGACAATCTGTGTCTCGGTCCGCGCCGTGTTCTGGGACTGACAGACCAAGAGGCGCGGGCGCGGGCGATGAAGCATCTTGAACGGGTGCAGATACCTGATCAGGCCGAAAAATTCCCCCGTCAGCTTTCGGGTGGCCAACAGCAGCGTGTTGCGATTGCGCGGTCGCTTTGCATGGAGCCGCGGATATTGTTGTTCGATGAACCGACATCCGCGCTTGATCCTGAAATGATAGCAGAGGTTCTAGATGTCATGACAGAACTTGCGTCGTCGGGCATGACCATGATCGTCGTGACCCATGAAATGGGGTTTGCCCGGCGCGTGGCCGACCGCATGGTTTTCATGGACAAAGGCGAAATCGTCGAGTTCGGCACCCCCGAAGATGTGTTCACTGCGCCGAAATCCAAACGATTCGCCACATTCATCAAGCAAATCCTGAATCACTAGGGGCCGGATCATGAAACGCTTTTTTATCTTTGCCTCTGCGCTGCTGCTTTTGTCTGGCTGTTCCGCCAATTGGGGCTGGTATGTGGTTGATCCCACGATGACCTCGGGCTGGAACAACCTGAAATTCATGGCAAGCGGGGCCTATTACACTCTCGGCATGTCGATCACCGCGATCCTAGTGTCCGTGGTCGTGGGGCTGCTGGTCGCTATTCCCGGCCTGTCGGAAAAACGCGGCTGGCGAATGTTCAACCGGACCTATGTGGAGATCGTCCGCTCTGTGCCGGTGCTGGTGCTGATCTTGTGGGTCTATTACGGTCTACCGGCGCTTTCGGGGATCACGCTCAATGTGTTCTGGGCCGGTGTGCTTGCCCTTGCGCTGAGTGACAGCGCCTTTCAGGCCGAAATTTTCCGCGCAGGTATTCAGTCGATCTCTCGGGGGCAATACGAAGCGGCGCAGTCCATTTCACTGAATTACCGTGATACGATGCGCTTTGTGATCTTGCCGCAGGCGATCCGGCGGATTCTTCCGGCTCTGGGCAATCAGCTTGTCTATATGCTGAAGATGTCATCACTCGTGTCGGTCATCGGGATGCAGGAACTGACCCGCAAAGCCAATGAACTTGTCGTGTCGGAATACCGCCCGCTGGAAATTTACACCGTTCTGGTGCTGGAATATCTGGTGCTGATCCTGATCGTATCCGCTGGCGTGCGCAGGCTCGAACGGCGGCTGAACGCGAGCGATACCTGATGCAAAAGGATGACCTGACGATTGGTACGATGGCCAGTCATTTCCGCGCCCTTGCAATTCCGGCGGCCTTCGGGATGCTGTTCGCCACGCTTTATAATATAGTCGATGTTTACTATGCTGGGATGCTTTCGACAGATGCGCAGGCGGGGCTTGCGATCGGGTATCAGGCGTTTTTTGTCTTGATGGCTGTGGGGTTCGGGCTCGGGTCCGCGCTCAGTGCGCTGGTCAGCAACGCCAAGGGCAGCAAGAATCAGTTGCAAACGCAAAACCTTGTTGCGCAAGGGCTGACGTTTGGCGTGATTGCCACGATGGGTTCAATGGTGGTCGGGTGGATAATTGGCCCGCACCTTATCGCGCTCGTATCTGAGCCCGGTGCCTATCGTGACGCGGCGACGGGGTATTTTCGCTGGTTGATTATCGCTTTGCCCGGCTTCTTCATGGCCTACGGCGGCAATGGGGTCTTGCAGGCGCATGGTGACAGCCGCAGCATACAACGCGCGCTTATGGTGGCGTTTTTTGCAAATGTCGCGCTGAATCCCGTGTTGATGTTCGGCATCCCTGGCGTTTGGGGTGGCATGGGATTCAATGGCATCGCCGTTGCTACAATCATCAGCCAGACGGGCGTGATGCTTTTCATAGTGTCGCGCATCATGCGCCTTGCGGTCATGCAATCTGTCGCCCTGTCTGCATTCCGACCCCAGCGTGCGTGTTTCGCCCAGATCACCGCGCAGTTGATCCCTGCAAGCTCTGCGATGATGGTCATGTTTGTGTCGGGCTTCGTCGTGCAGTTCGCGCTCAAGGAATTCGGTGGTTATGCCGTAGCCGGCTACGGGGTTGCGTTGCGGATCGAGCAAATCCTGCTGTTGCCTGTGCTGGGCATGACAGGCGCGCTGTTGCCGATCGCCGGCCAGAATTTTGGTGCGGGAGAATACGAGCGTGTGCGCGCCGCGTTGCGGTTCTGCTGGATGACTGGCTTTGCCATGACGGTTGTCGCAACCCCTACGCTCCTATTGGGCGGCGGTATTGCGATGTCGGTGTTTACCGATGACCCTGATGTGATCCGTGTCGGGGCAAGCTATCTGGCGGTCGATGCATTTTTGTTTCCGGTCTACATGATGCTATTTTCGATAAATTCCCTTTTACAAGCACTCAAAAAGCCGGTCTGGACGCTGTGGATAAGCATCTACCGTCAGGGCTTTGGTGTGGCGTTCTTTATCTGGGTGTTCATTGGTTTGCTGAATTTCACTGTTTGGGGGGTTTGGTTAGGGATTGCCGCCGCGGTAACGAGTGGCTGGGTGCTGTCTTTGTGTGTAGCGCAATCCGTTGCTCGTAAGACAATCGGAGGATTGTTGAAAGCTGCTTAGTGTCACCATCTTGATGGAACTGAGGGCTGTACATGTCCGCTTGCTCCAATTTAACACAAGCACTTCGCACTTGCAGCGAATGACTGTTATTTCCGCCCAACCTGCATGAGCTTCGTGGTTCAGCCTGTCGCATGAAATGGATCGGCTCCGGGCTGGGAGCGTACATTTTCCGCATGAGACACCAATGATCGCCCCGGACCGTCTCACCCGGTGAACAAGGTCAGGCGCCTCGGCTTTGCATGGGCAACGGTCTGCGCGGGGCCTGATCCGGAACCACCGGCTTACCCGCGTCATGCGCCCCGGCGCGGTGCCCCGGCCAACGGGACCGCGGGGCCGTCACGTGATCGTGGCCCTGTCGGCCACACCCGTCGCGCCCAAATCTTAACGCAGGCCACCGCACGCGGCCTTAACCCCGCCAAGGCCGCACAGCGGTACATACGCGGTCTGTACGCAGTGCATACGCGGTCTGGCACCCTCGGATGGCCAGTTACGGCAGCCATTAAGGGCGCATCCGGCCACGCGCGCGCCCCCACGGGCCCCGCCCCGGCGCCCGCCGCGTTAACCCATGCGCGCACGCCTGCGCCAATTTATCCCAGTCTGATGGGTGCATCCTTTATTGCCCCTTTACGCTCAACCGACTAGAACCGGGCCAAACGTGCGCCATTCTTTGAATCGGCGTCGTGAGAAAGTAGCCAACACGAGGAGTGCCAATAATGGCAGATGCAGCCATCCACGGCGACGCACACGAAGACACCCGCGGGTTCTTTACCCGCTGGTTCATGTCCACAAATCATAAAGATATCGGTATCTTATACCTGTTTACCGCAGGTGTTGTGGGCTTTATTTCGGTGTGTTTCACCGTCTACATGCGACTTGAACTGATGAACCCCGGGGTGCAGTTCATGTGCGCCGAAGGGGCGCGGTTCATCGCCGATTCCACAGCGACCTGTACGCCCAACGGTCACTTGTGGAACGTTCTGATCACGTACCACGGCGTATTGATGATGTTCTTCGTCGTCATTCCGGCGCTGTTTGGCGGCTTCGGCAACTACTTTATGCCACTGCAGATCGGTGCGCCGGACATGGCATTCCCGCGTCTCAACAACCTGTCCTACTGGATGTTTGTGGCCGGGACAGCGCTTGGCGTCGCATCCATGCTGACACCCGGCGGCAACGGTCAACTTGGCTCCGGCGTCGGCTGGGTCCTGTATCCACCGCTGTCGACAAGCGAAGCAGGCATGTCCATGGATCTTGCCATTTTCGCGGTCCACCTGTCGGGTGCATCATCGATTCTGGGCGCGATCAACATGATCACGACGTTCCTGAACATGCGCGCCCCCGGTATGACATTGCACAAGGTGCCGCTGTTTGCCTGGTCCATCTTCGTCACGGCCTGGTTGATCCTTTTGGCACTGCCTGTGCTGGCCGGTGCGATCACGATGCTGCTGACGGACCGGAACTTTGGCACGACCTTCTTCCAACCCGAAGGCGGCGGCGATCCGGTCTTGTACCAGCACATTTTGTGGTTCTTTGGTCACCCCGAAGTGTACATCATCATCATCCCCGGCTTTGGCATCATCAGCCACGTCATCGCTACATTCTCGCGCAAGCCAATTTTTGGCTATCTGCCAATGGTTTACGCGATGGTCGCCATCGGCGTTCTGGGCTTTGTCGTCTGGGCGCACCACATGTACACCGTGGGTCTGTCGTTGACACAGCAAAGCTATTTCATGCTGGCGACAATGGTTATCGCGGTGCCGACGGGCGTGAAAATCTTTAGCTGGATTGCGACAATGTGGGGCGGCTCGGTCGAGTTCAAGACACCCATGCTCTGGGCCTTCGGCTTTCTGTTTTTGTTCACCGTCGGTGGCGTTACAGGGATCGTTCTGTCACAGGCGGGTATCGACCGCGTCTACCACGACACCTACTATGTTGTGGCGCACTTCCACTATGTGATGAGCCTTGGCGCCGTGTTCTCGATCTTTGCAGGTATCTACTTCTACCTGCCAAAGATGTCGGGTCGCATGTATCCTGAATGGGCGGGTAAACTGCACTTCTGGACGATGTTCATCGGCGCAAACCTGACGTTCTTCCCACAGCACTTTCTGGGTCGGCAGGGCATGCCACGCCGCTACATCGACTACCCGGACGCCTTTGCAACATGGAACTATGTGTCATCTATTGGTGCATTCCTGTCATTCGCGTCGTTCCTGTTTTTCATCGGTGTGATCTTCTACACGCTGACACGGGGCGCACGGGTCACTGAAAATAACCCTTGGAATGAATTCGCAGACACGCTTGAATGGACCCTGCCCTGCCCACCACCAGAGCACACATTCGAGACACTGCCAAAGCAGTCCGATTGGGACAAAGGGCACGCACACTAGCCAGTGCCAAGACCCTGACAACGCCCGGCTGATTGGTGATGCATATTCACCAAAGGGCATAAAAAAACGACACGCTGCCGGATTTATTTCCGGCGGCGTTTTACGTTTACTGACTGATCATCCACGTCAATCGCACTGGACACCTTGATCGCCCGGTCGGCGTTTCTGGCAAAGGACGGCGACCTCAGCGTCGCGTTTCCTGACTGACCGAAGCAATCTGACCTGCCCCCTGTCAACAGCACACCCAAACACCGCACCTTTAGATTATTAACCTGCGTTAATGCCCACGATGGCCGCTTCCATTAGCGTTTCCTTGCCGTGCTCAGCGGGCCGACTGTCGTAGAAAGGAAGAGTTCATGGATCGCCTCAGTATGTTTTTGACGCTTATGACAGGTGCCGTCTTGGTCGGTTCGCTTTTGATTGCGGTCCTAGCGTACGGTCTGTATAATCGAAAGGTGATTGCCGAGCTATGCCCAAAAGTTGGTGACGGCGTGATCAGGCGGCGGTTTGAAGTTGCTTGATCCCGTCCTTGAACGCAATCCCCTGAACGATCTCGGGCAGCCGATTGGCCCCGTTGCGTTTGCGCCATTTGGCTTGGGCTGACATCATCAGGCGGAGGGCCATGGCGAGGCCGGTTTTCCGGCTCAGGCAGCCCTTGGTTTTTCCGGTCCGATGGCGGACGGTTGCGAACATGCTCCCGATCGGGGTGAAGGGCGTCTCGGAAATACGCCAGCGGCGCGTTTCTGGTCTTGCCCCGGTGTAGTTCCGGTCTCTTTCGAGCAATGTTTGCTATGAAGGAGATAGAGAGAGGCAAAGAGATACACAGACGAGTTTCGGCGTGATGCGGTGCGCATGGCGACGACCAGTGGCTTAACACGGCCACAACTTTCATCAGATTTAGGGGTTGGGCTTTCGACTTTGAACAAGTGGGTTCAGAAGCATCAGCACGATGACC
>Ga0208544_10001899_pt1 | contig 14000 bp, 13 predicted proteins | sample DEB08_DNA_9_FD_184526 | JGI IMG/M metagenome (GOLD analysis project Ga0208544, IMG submission 184526) | Aqueous microbial communities from the Delaware River and Bay under freshwater to marine salinity gradient to study organic matter... | ecosystem: Environmental > Aquatic > Marine > Coastal ...
CCCCAAAACCCCAAAACCCCATAGATGGTTATTATTAAAATAATATCAAATTATAGATAGAATAAAGGTATTGGCAGGTTTGTGAGTGATGCTTGATGTGTCATAATATATTGTTAGGTATGTACAAAATTAATTTGAAAAAGCATTCAGGCACATAGAAGCAAACAGTATGGATAGTAGCAGTAAATTGAAGCGGGCGATCTGCTGACATCATCGAATTGCAGCCTTTAAGATGAGGACCGAGAGAGTAGATGTAGACGTGTCTCGGGCTAATTTAGCATCAAAATGATAAATTTTTCAGTCTTGCTATCACTAACACCTCTCTTGCCACTGCTGGGACCACCTTAGTGCCTAAGGACAGAAGGTGGGTAGGGAAGTGAGCGGGCTGGTTTGGTTGTAAATTTGAATTTGATGATTTGAAGAGGTTTGATTTGGTGTGTGCGTTATCGTTAAAAATGCCAGTTTGAAGGAAAGATAATTAATTTTATTTAAAGCATATGTAAAAGAAAGCGAGAAAAGGAGTGGGCCAGAACAAAAACTTTGGTAAGTACGCGCGCAAGCTTCCGTTTGCAAGGGCCCCATCTAGGGTCTCTGGCTTCCCTCGGCCACAATTTCACTTCGAGAAAACTGAGCGGGTCGGTTACGGCGAGATCGAAGTGAAGTCAGTCGTCCAGTGCGAGGGAGGCGGGGAACACACAAAAGAGGTTATTGGTTGATGAAGTTCTTACTTTGGTTTGATTACAGGCCCGATTCAAAAACTGTCCGTGCCGGACTTCCAACACATCAGCAATGTGTTCGAATAGATGCAAAGTGAGATCCTCGAGAAACCATCTAAAGCGAGGTAAGTAAACAAGAGATCAAGGGCTCCATTGCTCCGCTACCTCCAAAGCCGTAAGCTCACAACGTTTGGTTGGCTTGTAGGAAGCAAATGAAACCGTTTACTATAAGGAAAGCCACCCAGCCCGGCCGAGGAGGAGCCGCGGCTGTTACGAATGACGCCAGCGCTGACGCTAGCTCCAAGTTCGCCAGTGCGCCCGGGGGAGATAGGTAGAGGTAGACTGGGCAAAGGGGAACGGGGCTGAGCCAGGCTGACGCCACATTCGAAGCACCGTCTGGGGATGACACTCACCTGACGCCCGAGGAGCTGGAGAGAATCCAGCCCAAAGGCGTGCGCGTGATTAATCCTTGGATTCACGAATAGACCCATCAGGAGTATCTGGAAAACATCACGGTAAGTAGAGTTCTTCTCTTCGCTTGCATTACCCCTGCTTGCCTTGAACGAGCCCCTTTCTGGCGGGTCCTCAACTTCTTGTCACAACTGAGGCCCGACAGAAAGCAAGGAGCCAAGACGGGAATTCAAATTCGACTTGGCACTGAGCGCGTTTGCCCGGTTCGCAGTGGTTGCGCAATTGAAGAAAAGATTATAAATGAAAGCTGATCGAGCTAGATTTAAATTTAACCACATCTTTATCGTAGGGGTTGCCCGCCAGACACGCAAATGTCATTAAAAAGCACAAACATGTCGTCAAAGAGAAGACCTTCCTGCCCGAGCCAGAGAACAACAAAGACAAGGACAAGGCCACCAAAGAGGCCCTTGCCATCCTAAACAAGGAGTACGAGATCTTCAACGACCCCGAGATGCTCCCGACCAGTGCACTGCCCCGGTACGACACTTGGGACCAAGACCGATCAGTTGAAGAGTGGCTCGAGTACTGTAGAATGCGACCCGACCAAGCCCACGCCCTCTCTCCTGTCTACCACGACAAGGAATACACCTGGAAGCCAGTCAAGGTGCTCGACTACGACTTTAAGACCAAGCGCTACGTGGTTATGGTATGCTCCACGGGAGCAACCAAGAGAGTGACCCGTCTTTCACTGCTTTTCTACGCCGAAGACCCCGAAAAACTGAAGGAGAGAGTGAACCTGTGCAAAAACAGACAGCGCAACGTGGAAGCTGAGGAGCGTTTCACTAACTGCGTCGACAACGTCCCCTCTGACGCTGTCTCCATGCTCTCCGAAGAGCGCCGCGCAAACTTCCTCGACAAGTGCATGCGCGACCAAGATAAGTACACCGCTGACTTCCTGTACAAGACTTTCACTAACCTGATGCGTGTGGTCCAAGAAGAGTACACCCGCCAAATGAAAAAATGCATCGTGATGAAGCAGATGCACCACCCCATGAACTTCGGCAAGTTTGAAAAGATGAAGATTCCCGTCCGCCTCAACAAGCGCACCTACCCTTACTTGGGCGTAGAGGACTGCGAGACTTACAACTTCCTTGAGTACCAGGGAGAAATTCTACGTATTCACTGGTGCAGTGACGAGGACATGTCGGCGATGACCCGCATTTTCTCCAAAAAGTGCATCGACTTCCAGTCCCAGTACTACATGAACACCAACAAGGTTCAGCTGAAGCTTCCTAGAGAGCTCAGTGAAATCAAGAAGGCCCAGGAGAGCCACCACAACGCCGTCACCCAGAACATGCTCATCCAGTGGCACGACTTCCTGGTCGGCGAGATGCAGGAGAAGCTCAAGAAAAACCATCACTTCTTCGAGAGCAACGAAGAATCTTACCAGAGAAGCCAGCTCAAGAGAATCATCTTGCGCTTTGAGTTCATTTTGAACAGCTACCTCAGAGACTTTGTGAAGCAGTCCATTACCGACTGGGTCGAGTTCATCAAAAGCTTCACCTTGCCCAAGTATGAGCTTGGCGAGCTGTGGGCGCGTAGCACCACCCCCTTCCTCCAGATCTCTCTGGCCATCCGCAAACCACTCAAAGACGCGAAGAAGAAATCAAAGAAAAGAGCTGAAGACGGCGAAGAGGAAGACACTGACGACCAATTCTTGATCCAGTACTCTCCCAGCCTCCCCGAGTGCAACACCTTCATGAGAAACCAACTTCTCACGATGGTTAAGTCCACCAACGACTTCAAGAACCTTGAGAAAGACCTCATGCCCTTCTTGACCAACATCACGTCCAAGCCCAACTTCGAGCTCACCCCTGAGTTCCCCTGGGTCGCTGATGCTCTGACCAAAATCGACGAGATGTTCCAGGAGAACACCATCGAGCCCGAAGCCCTCCTCAAGGAGTACAAGAAATACGAGTACGTCCTCAACGTGAAAAAGAAGAAGCTCGTGAACGACCTCTTTGAAAACTTCATTAAAGCGCAAGAAGACGAGGACGCACCTGTTGAAAAGGGAAAGGCCCCCTACGAAGAGATCCACAAGATGATCACCGAGTACCACATCGCTGAGTACGAGATCCTTAACATCTCCAACGACAACATCGACTTCACTATGTTCCGCGTGCTCGCACAGAAGATTAAGTCTGAGCTCTACAACCAGTGCCACGCCATCAAGACTAAGCTCTTGGAGGCCGTTGACCAGTGGTGCAAAGACTCCGTGAACCACATCCAGACCACCTACTCCGATATGGGTGAGAAAATCAAAAACCCTCCCCAGAACGAAAAGGAGCTCGTCGAGATCCGCGAGTTCATCAAGAAGTCTAAGGAGGTCACCCAGCAGGAGCTTACCGACATCCTCAAGCAAGTTGAGCGTCACTATGAGATGCTCGATGAATTCTCGTGGCACTTCAACGAGAACGACATCAGAAACTGCATGATGCTCAAGTCCTGGCCCATGGTCATCGGCGAGATCATCACCGACGGAAACCACACCATCGTCCAAAAGGAAGAGCAATTCCAGAACACCCTCGACAGTGAGAAGGAAGACTTCAAGCGTGAGCTTGTTGAGTTCGAGACCAGATTCGACAAGATCGTGCTTTTCAACTCCATCGACCAAGTAGGAGATTTCGTCAAACTCTCTCACAACCTGAACACCGACATCGAAAAAGCAAAGAACAAGGTGCAGGAGTTCAACGAGCGCGAACGTCTCTTCGGACTCACCCCTACCGAGTACCAGAAGCTCGACGATTTGGAGACCAAGTTCAAGCCCTTCTGCGATTTGCTCGACACTGCTTTCGCCGTCAACCAGGGATTGTAGGACTGGACGCAGCAGCCTTTGATCAACCAGGTTTACGAGACCATGGAGCAGAGCATCAACGAGTGGTACTCAACGTGCTTCAACCTTCACAGAAAGTTGAACGACGACTACGAGGAGACCGCTGCCGTCGCCCTCGAAGTGAAAGGCCGCATCGAACTGTTCCGCGAGCATCTTCCTCTCATTAAGTGCATCACCAGTGAGGCTATCTCGAGCGAAGATTGGGAAGACATCAAGGAGGCTGTTGGCCAGCCTGATCAGATGGAGCGCGACCAAATCACCGTGCAACAATTCGATAAGTTCCAACTCCACAAGTACTACGAGCAAATCGACGAGATTGCTAGTCGTGCTGAGAAGAAGTTCCAGCTTCAGAAGAAACTCAAGTCCATGAAAGAGCAGTTGAAGGCCTTCAACTTGTCCCTGCACAGGTACAAGGGTGTCGCCTGGGTTCTCGAAGACTTCGAAAACATCAATGCTAACCTTGATGACCAGATCGTGGGCACGCAGGCCATGCTTGGCTCGTCCAACATGCGTGGCAAGCTGAAAAACGAGACCAAATCCTGGGAGACCAAGCTAAACCAGCTCTCGGAGACCATCTTCGAGATTTCAAAGTGCCAGAAGACGTGGATGTACTTGGAGCCTATCTTTGCTTCCGAAGACATTGGCAAGACTTTGGCGCAGGAAGTGGCTTGGTTCAAGGAGGTTGACACTCTTTGGAACAACACCATGGAATAAATTGAGAACGACCCCGGTATTCTTGAGCTCATCGACAGGACTGACCAGATCAAGACCTACTTCGAGGACGCCAACAAAAAGCTCGAAAAGATCCGTCAATCACTCAGTGAGTACCTGGACGAGAAGAGACTTGTCTTTGCTCGTTTCTACTTCTTGGCTGACAAGGATCTTCTGATGCTCCTGGCGCAGACCAAGGACCCCCGTGCCGTGCAGCCTCACATGAACAAGTGTTTCGAAGGTATCATGACCGTCAACTTCACCGACAAAGACGAAGTGGAGAGCATGGTCTCTGCTGAGAACGAAGTCGTGCAATTCACGACGAAGGTCGATGTGAACGAAGGCGACAAAAAGGGTAACGTCGAGAAGTGGATGCTCGAGATTGAGCACATCATGTGCAAGTCGCTCAAGAACTTGATGAAGGAGTCCCTTGTGGATTACGTCAAATCTGGTCGCGCCGCTTGGGTCAAAAAGTGGCCTGGACAGATCATCCTGGCTGTCGATCAGGTTCACTGGACCACAGGAGTCGAGAACGCTATCAAGGACTACTCCCAAGGTGGCCTCGAAGATTACAAAGTGCTCTTGAACGAACAGATCGAGGGAATTGTGTTCATGGTCAGAGGAGACCTTCCAAACTAGACCCGTGTCACCCTCAAGGCCCTCGTCGTCATTGATGTGCACGGAAGAGATGTCGTGCAAGACTTAATCGACAACGAAGTCCAGAACATCAACCAGTTCCAGTGGTCCTCCCAGTTGAGATACTACTGGCAGTATGATGCTAAAAAGAAGATTGACGAGCTGAGAGTGAAGATGGTCACTGCCGACATCCCTTACGGCTTTGAGTACCTTGGCAACTCTCTTCGTCTCGTCATTACTCCCCTTACCGATAGATGCTACCGTACCCTCATGGGAGCTAAGCAGCTCGACTATGGTGGCGCCCCTGAAGGTCCCGCTGGAACCGGTAAGACCGAATCCGTCAAGGATCTGTCGAAAGCCCTCGCCGTGCAGTGTGTCGTGTTCAACTGTTCCGACAGTCTTGACTACCTCGCCATGGCTAAGTTCTTCAAGGGTCTCGCCGCTTCCGGTGCCTGGTGTTGTTTCGATGAGTTCAACAGAATTAACCTCGAGGTGCTGTCTGTCATCGCTCAGCAAATCCTTGACATTCAGAATGCCATCAAGGCAAAGCTGAAGCACTTCTACTTCGATGGAACTCACCTCAGCATCAACCACGCCTGTAACGTTAACATCACCATGAACCCTGGTTATGCTGGCCGTTCTGAGCTGCCCGACAACTTGAAGGCGCTCTTCAGACCTTGCGCTATGATGGTGCCCAATTACGTACTCATTGCTGAGATCGAGCTCTACTCTTTCGGTTTCTCCAACGCGCGTCCCATCGCTGTCAAGATTGTGGCCTCGCTCAGACTTTCCTCTGAGCAGCTCTCGTCGCAAAAGCATTACGATTTCGGTATGCGTGCCCTGAAGGCTATCTTGACCGCTTGCGGTAACTTGAGAAGACAGCTGGACGATTGGCCCGAGGATCACATTGGACTGCGTGCCCTGGGCGATGTCAACCTGCCCAAGTTCACCACCAACGATATTCCTCTTTACAAGGGAATCACCAAGGATTTGTTCCCTGGAGTCGAACTCCCTAGCCCCGACTACACCATCCTCTTGTAAGCCATGCACGATAGCTGCGTGCATCTTAACTTGCAGCCCAAGAAAGAGTTCCTCTTCAAGTGCATCCAGCTCTTCGAAACTATCATGGTGCGTCACGGACTCATGCTCGTCGGTGGAGCTTACTCCGGCAAGACTTGCGTCATCAAGGTGCTCCAGCACGCCATGAGCTCAATCAAGGACAACCCTGAGTTCCAGAAGGTCTTGTGCTACTACATCAACCCTAAGAGTATCACTCAAGATCAGCTATACGGTTCCATGAACAAGGACACGAACGAGTGGACAGATGGCGTGCTTGCCATTAAGATTCGTGACTGCGCTGAGGCCATCACCCCCGACCGCAAGTGGGTCATCTTTGACGGCCCCGTCGACGCTGTTTGGATCGAGAACATGAACACCGTGCTCGATGACAACAAGAAGCTCTGTCTGAACTCGGGTCAGATCATCAAGCTGAGCCCCCAGATGACTATCATGTTCGAAGTCGAAGACCTTCAAGAAGCTTCTCCTGCCACCGTCTCCCGCTGTGGTATGGTGTTGCTCGAGCCCAAAGAACTTGGTCACAACGTTCTCATCAAGTCGTACTTCAACGGAATCACTAAGTATATCGACGAGAAGGTTGTCAGAAGAGTTGAAAAGCTTTTCGAGTACGTAGCAGACCTCTGTGTTGAGTTCACTGCTCTTTACTCCAAGTTCCCCGTCGTCACCGGACCTAACTTCCTTATCCACAACATGATCCAACTCTTCGACTGCCACGTGCGCGAATGGGACCAGGAAGATGTCAAGGCTCCCAAAGACGCTGAAGAAGTCTGCTACAATGCTCTCATCTTCTCTGCTATCTGGGGTATTGGTGGTCAAATCGACGAGCACACTCGCCCCAAGTTCGACGAATTCATTCAAGATTTAATCATTGGAGAGGAAGTTGTCGAGAAGTACAAGTTGGACACTGGCGCTATTGAGCCTCTGAAGGTGCCCAACAAGATGGGCGACTTCAGAAGCTGCTTCGAAATTGGCTTCAACAAGGACAACTGCACGTGGCCCAACTGGACCAAGATGGTGGCTCCTTACAAGACTCCTCTGGATTGCACATACTCCGAAGTCATCGTTCCCACCATGGACTCCATCAGAATCAACTACCTGATCAACAAGCTTCTCATGAACACGAAGCACACTTTGATCGTGGGAGCCACTGGAACAGGAAAGTCTGTCATTATTAACAATGAGTTGAGCTAGAACTTCGAGAACGACTCCTGGACTTACCTTAGTTTGGCCTTCTCGGCCCAGACTTCTGCCAACGGTACCCAGAATGTGATCGACAGCAAGATGGATCGTAGGAGAATGGGTTTCTACGCCCCCAAAACTGGCAAAGAGGGTGTCATCTTTGTTGATGACCTCAACATGCCCAAGAAGGAGCAGTACGGAGCTCAGCCTCCCATCGAACTCCTCCGCCAGTGGATGGACTACGGCGGCTGGTACGAGCTGAACGCCGACAAGGAGTTCAGAACCACGACCAACGTTCGTTTCTGCGCCGCTATGGGACCTCCCGGAGGTGGACGCTCCAACATCACCAACAGATACGTCCGTCATTACAACGTTCTGTACGTCGAACCTTACCAAACCCCTTCGTTGACGATCATCTTCAGCAACATCATGGAGTGGATGTTTGAAAACGCCAAGAAGGTGCAGTACGCGAAGTCGGTGACCTCGATGAAAGACAGCATCGTCTCTATCACGATCAACACCTACTATGACATCCAGAAGCAATTCCGCCCCACCCCCGCCAAGTCTCACTACATCTACAACTTGAGAGATGTTTCCAAGGTGTTCCAAGGCATTGCCAAGGCTGACGCGAGATCGATCAGAAATGACAACGATATGATCAAGATTTGGGCTCACGAGTGCATCAGAGTGTTCCACGATCGTCTCATCTCCATCGATGACCGTGAAGAGTTCCGCGAATTGATAAGGAAGAGAGTCAAGGATAAGTTCAAGAAGGAATGGAACAAGTTGGTCGAGGTTCAACCTCTTCTGTTCGCGTCGTTCTGCCCAACCATCTTCCCAGACAACGACCAGACGAAAAAGCCTTTCAACAACCTTTACTGTGAGCTGACTGACCGTACTAAGATGCAAAAGGTTGCCAACGAGAGTCTCGAGTCCTTCAACATGATGTTCAGGTCAAAGAAGATGGACCTCGTGCTCTTCACTGACGCCATCGAGCACATCGTGAAGATCCACAGAATCATCACTACGCAGTTCGGTCACGCCTTGCTGGTCGGTGTCGGTGGTTCTGGACGTAAGTCCCTCACCGAGCTCGCCACCTTCATCGCCAACTACGAGATCATGGTGCTGGAGATGAGCAAGGGTTACGACTTTACTCAGTGGAGAGACGACTTGAAGAACAAGTTGTTCCTGAACTGCGGTTTGGTGCAAACCAACATGGTGTTCCTCTTCTCGGACACCCAGATCATCAACGAGGCCTTCGTGGAAGACATTAACAACATCCTCAACAACGGAGAAGTGCCCAACCTGTACAACGCCGAAGATCTGACGAACATCTACGACACAATAGTTTAAGACAACAAGAACAACTCAGCCTTCAAGACGATCCTTGAAGACACAAATGCTGTCCTTCAGCACTACACTAACCAAGCCAAGAACAGCTTGCATGTCGTTCTTGCAATGTCTCCCATCGGTGACGACTTCAAACGCCGTCTCCGTATGTTCCCCTCGCTTGTCGCTTGCTGCTCCATTGATTGGTTCCTTGCGTGGCCCCAGGAGGCCCTGGAGTCCGTGGCGACGCACTTCCTGGCAGATATGGACGGTCTTGGTAACACTAAAGGTATCGTTCACATTTGCACCGACATGCAGCAGCGTGTGCAAGATCTGAGTAAGAGGTACCAAGATGAGCTAAAGAGGTACTACTATGTCACTCCCACGTCCTACCTGATCCTCATCAAGACCTTCATGAGCCTGCTTACTGAAAAGAGGAACAAGATCGACAACAACATCTTCAAGTTCGAAAAGGGTTTGACTCAACTCGAGCACGCTCAGGAGCAGGTCAAGATTTTGTCTGATGATCTGAACGACCTCATTCCCCAATTAAAAGAGCAGGAGGCCGCATCTGTGAAGATGCAGTAAGAGCTTGCCATCCAGACTAAACAGGTCGACAAGGAGAAAGAGGAGTGTGTGGCTCAGGAAGAAATTGCTAATATCGAGTACGAGAAGGTGAAGATCATCAAGGAGGTGTGCGAGACTGCCCTGAACAAGGTCACTCCCATCTACCGTGCCGCCATGAAAGCTGTCGACGCGCTCAGCGGTAGTCACGTCACTGAGATGAAGGGTTTCTCTAACCCGCCTAAAGCTTGCCTAAAGGTCGCCGAAGCCCTCTGCATTCTTTTCAACAAACAAGGAAAGAAGATTAGAGGTCAGACGGCTGCAGAAGGTGACAGAATCGATTACTGGGAAACTTGCAAGAAGCAACTGCTGAATGCGAAGTTGCTCGGAGAAATGAAGGGCTACGACAGGGATAACGTTCCCGAGGAATATGTCAACAAACTGAGACCTGTGCTAGCTTCCTCCGATTTCACCGATGAAAAGCTGAAGAGTGCTTCAACTGCCGCTCTAGGTATTGCCAAGTGGTGCAGAGCTATCGTTGATTACGACGATGCTATGAAGATTGTCCGCCCCAAGCAACAAGAGCTCAAGGAGGCCGAAGAGAAGCAGGCTGCCTGCCAAAAAGTCGTCGACGAAGCCAAGGCCCGTCTCGAGGCTGTGCGCCAGCAAATGGACGAGCTCGTGGCTAAGCTCGAAGAGACCAAGCGCAAGGAGAAGGAGTTGCGTGACAAGAGTAACGTGTGCCAAAACAAGGTCGACCTTGCCACCTCCCTCATTAACAACCTGAAGGACGAGAGAGAAAATTGGGTCGTTTCCCTCGGCAAATCCAAAATTTAAAAGTTGAGCCTGGTCGGTGACATTTTGCTCTGTTCTGGTATCATTGCCTACCTTGGCGTGTTCATTAAGCAGTACCGTGAAGATTGCGTCAAAAACTGGATGACACTTCTTGACCACTACAAGATTCAGTGCTCTCCTAACATCAGTCTCGAGGAAGCCCTCGGCAACAAGGTCAAAATTAGAGAGTGGATGATCCAAGGATTGCCCCAGGATAGTTTCTCAGCCGATAACGCTGTGATCTTGGACAACTCTGATCGCTGGTCTCTCATGATTGATCCTCAGATGCAGGCCAATCTCTGGCTCAAGAACCGCTACAAGGAACACGACTTCAAGGTTGTGAAGCCAACGATGGACATGACCCTCCTGGTTAGAATTCTTCGTAACGCCATCCAGTTCGGTAACCCTGTTATTTTCGAGGATGCAACCGAGACTTTCGACCCTATGTTCGATCCTCTTCTCTCGAAGCAGACGGAGAAGAAGGGTCAGGAGTAGTTCATCAAGTTCGGTGAGCAGCTTCTCACCTTCAACCCCGACTTCGAGTTCTTCATCACCACCAAGATGTCACGTCCTCACTACAGTCCCGAGATCTGTGTCAAGGTCACCATGCTCAACTTCATGGTCACCCCCGATGGTCTTCAGGATCAGCTCACCACATCTGTCATCAAAATTGAGGCCCTCAAGCAATACGAGAAGAAGAACGCAAGTATCATCCAGCAAGCGGAGTTCGCCAGGAAGATCACTGAGCTGTAGGACAAGATTCTCAATTTGGTTTCCGGTGCCAACCCTGAGACAATTCTCGAAGACATTGTCCTCAAGGAGTCTCTCGAGGAGAGTAACGAACAGCAGAAGTCTATTGAGCAGGCTTTGGAGGAGCAAAAGCAGCAAATGCGTTCGATTGACATCCTCACTGACAGTTTCCTTCCCCTGGCCATCCGCGGCCAACGTCTCTTCTTCGTGCTCGACAAGCTGATCAACGTGGACCCCATGTACCAGTACTCCCTGGACTACTTCCGCGGCATCTTCAGAAACGCGATCAAGAGCATTGACGAGGAGGAGTACCCGAAGAAGGAAGGCAAGAGGCGTCTTGGCTACTTCATCAAGGAGTTCACTCACCGTCTCTACAAGAACGTCTGCAGGTCGCTCTTTGAGAAGGACAAGCTCATCTACTCGTTCTTGATCACCCTCGAGATCATGGATCAGAACAAGAAGGACGAGGTCAAGAAAGAAGACAACAAAAAGGGAGGAGCTGATAACAAGGACAACCACGGTGAGGAAGCCGGTCTCAATAAGAACGAGATCCGCTGGCTGCTGACTGGCGCTGTCAAGGTCACCTGTGACAGGCCCAATCCTTCCGGTGAGAACGGATGGCTCTCCGACATTCAGTGGGCTGCCATTGAGGAGATGTCCCAAAAGTTTGACTCGTTCAAGGGCTTTGATTCCGACTTTGAGAAGTACACCTCCGACTGGGAGAAGGTCTACAATGACTCTAACCCTCACGACGAAGAAAGCTTGAAGTAGTGGCCCGACAAGTGGGCCAACCTGGACCTCCTTAAGAAGATCATAATCATCAGGGTCCTGCGCCCCGACAAGGTCATGGACATGATCACCAACTTGATCATTTAGGAAATTGGGCAAGAGTACGTCAGTCCTCCCCCTTTCGACTTGTAGGAAATCCATAGAGACTCCGTCAACTCTCAACCCATCATCATTGTCCTTTCCCCCGGTGCTGATCCCATGACTGAAATTCAGAACTTGAAGCGGAAGATCGGTGGAAACATCTTGCTTGAGCCTTTGTCTCTTGGTCAGGGTCAAGGTCAAAAAGCTATCGACGCTATTAGGAAGTCGAACAAAGAAGGTAACTGGGTCGTCCTTCAGAACTGTCATCTGGCCCCATCGTTCTTGCCAACTCTCGAGGGCCTTATCAACGAGATTGAGCATGACGACAACAGTCCGTTCAGAATGTGGCTTACCACGATGCCTAGTGACAAGTTCCCAGTCACTATCGTCCAAAACGGTGCTAAGGTCATCATCGAGCCACCCAAGGGTCTTAAGAACAACATGCGTAAGACTTACATGAGCGTAGATGACAAGACTTTGGATCATCCCACGAAGCCTTCTGCCTACCGTCGTCTCCTTTGGGGTCTCTGCTTCTTCAATGCTGTTATTTTGGAGCGAAGAAAGTTCGGACCTCTTGGTTGGAACATCCCCTACGAGTTCTCCGAGTCCGATCTCGCCATTTCGAAGAATCAGCTGTACGTGTTCCTCGAGCATTACGATGTCATTCCCTTCGAGGCGCTCAGCTACATGGTTGCTGAAGCTAACTACGGAGGAAGAGTTACTCAGACGCAGGACAGAACTACGATCAGTGTCATCTTGACCGATTTCTACTGCGCCGCCATGTGCGAAGAAGAGAACCACAAGCTGTCCGAGTCTGGAGCCTACTACGTTCCTTCCGATGGAAGCAAGGCAGACTATCTCCAGTTCATCCAGGATGAGATCCCCTTCAACGACCTGACTGAGATCTTCGGCATGCACGAAAACGCCGATATCACCTCAGCCATCAACAACACAAATGCCTTGCTCTCTACTTGCCTCTCACTCCAGCCTAGAGATGTCAGTGGCGCTGGTAAATCTCAGGAAGAAGTCCTTGACGAGCAAGCCAAGAACATCTATGATTAGTTGCCGGAATTGTTCGATCTGGATGCTGTCAAGAGAAAGATTCCTTACGACCACATGAACTCGATGAACACCGTGCTGCATCAGGAAATTCTCCGTTTCAACTCCCTGCTCAAGATGGTCAGAATCACCTTGGTGAACATCAGCAAGGCCATCAAGGGAGAAGTCGTGATGTCAGTCGAGCTCGAAGAAGTCTCCAACTCCATCTTCGATAACCAGATCCCGGGTCTCTGGATAGCTAACTCCTACCCCTCCCTCAAGGGTCTCTCCGGTTACATCCTCGACCTCGTGGAGCGTCTCCAATTTATCCAAGATTGGATTGACAAGGGTCAGCCCGCCTCCTTCTGGATCTCTGGATTCTATTTCACTCACTCATTCATGACTGGACTCAAGCAGAACTTCGCGAGAAAGTACGTCCTGCCCATCGATTAGATCCAGTTTGAGTTCGTTGTGATCTCCGATCCCACCAAGACAGACACAAACGTGGCGCCCGAGGACGGCGCCTACGTGCACGGTCTCTACCTTGAAGGCTGCAGATGGGACAGTGGATTGGAAGTGCTCGCCGAGTCGTACCCCAAGAAGCTCTTCACCAAGATGCCACCTCTTCTCCTCAAGCCCGCAGAGCAAGACAACATCAACTTTGGCCATGTGTACGAATGCCCCGTGTATAAGACACTGGATCGCAGAGGTACCCTCTCCACGACAGGTCATTCAACCAACTACATCTTGGACATCATGCTTCCCATCCAGAGAAGACACGACTCCAAGCATTGGATTAAGCGTGGTGTTGCCCTCATCACCCAGCTCAACGATTGAGAAGTCAAATTTACCCGCCCTGCTTTAAACACAGTACATTCCGTTTATATCGATTGCTAAAAACGTGTTCACATTATAATTCATACCTGTATTTCATCATTTAGTCTTCACGGGGTTTTGGGGTTTTGGGGTTTTGGGGTTTTGGGGTTTTGGGG
>Ga0208544_10001907_pt1 | contig 13974 bp, 13 predicted proteins | sample DEB08_DNA_9_FD_184526 | JGI IMG/M metagenome (GOLD analysis project Ga0208544, IMG submission 184526) | Aqueous microbial communities from the Delaware River and Bay under freshwater to marine salinity gradient to study organic matter... | ecosystem: Environmental > Aquatic > Marine > Coastal ...
CCATTTCGCGCGCCGACAGGTCGGGCATCGCCTTGACATCCTCGTGCACCAGTTCACCGAACGCGACCCGCCGATAGAGATAGAGCATGTAGCCGGCACCGAGGATGATCCCCGTGGTTGCCACAAGCGTGACCCAGCTATTGACCTTGTAAAGGCCGACCAGCGACAGGAATTCGCCGACAAAGCCGCTGGTGCCGGGCAGGCCGATCGAGGCCATGGTGAACAGCATGAACAGGATCGCATATTTCGGCATGTTGATCGCCAGCCCGCCGTAACGGTCGATCTCGCGTGTGTGCAGCCGGTCGTAGATCACGCCGACGCAGAGGAACAGCGCACCCGAGACCAGCCCGTGGCTCAGCATCACGATGATCGCGCCCTCAATGCCCTGACGGTTGAACGCAAACAGGCCGAGCGTGACGATCGCCATATGGGCAACCGACGAATAAGCGATCAGCTTCTTCATGTCCTGCTGCACCAGCGCGACCAGCGAGGTATAGACCACCGCGATCATCGACAGCGCGAAGATCAGCCAGATGAACTGTTCGGAGGCTTCCGGGAACATCGGCAGCGAGAAGCGCAGGAAGCCGTAACCGCCCATTTTCAGCAGCACGCCGGCCAGGATCACCGAACCGGCGGTCGGTGCCTGGACGTGCGCGTCGGGCAGCCAGGTGTGTACAGGCCACATCGGCATCTTCACCGCAAAGCTGGCGAAGAAGGCCAGCCACAGCCAGGTCTGCGCCTCGGGCGCGAAGTCATAGTTGAGCAAAGTCGGGATATCGCTGGTCCCGGCATCCTGCACCATCCACAGCATCGCGATCAGCATCACCACCGAACCGAGCAGCGTATAGAGGAAGAATTTGTAGCTGGCGTAGATCCGGTTGGCGCCGCCCCAGATGCCGATGATCAGGTACATCGGGATCAGGCCGGCCTCGAACAGGATGTAGAACAGGAAGATATCCTGCGCCGCAAATACGCCGATCATCAGCACTTCCATGAACAGGAAGGCGGCCATATATTCGCCGACCCGGGTCTGGATCGCTTCCCAGCTGGCGCCAATACAGATCGGCATCAGGAACACAGTCAGCATGATCAGCATCATCGAAATGCCGTCGATGCCCAGCGCCCAGGCGAAATTGCCGAACAGTTCGGCGCGCTCGACATATTGCCATTGCGGACCGCCGATATCGTAATTGGCCCAGAGCACCACGCCGAGCACGAACAGCACCAGCGTCGTCACCAGCGCCAGCCAGCGCGCCGCCTGCGCGTTAAGGAACAGGCAGATGATCGCTGCCAGCATCGGCAGGCCCATCATCAGGGAGAGGATCGGGAAATCGAGCTGGTTCATTAGCTGGCTCCCTGCACGATAATCCAGGTCGCGGCAGCGGCAAGACCGAGCAGCATGACCAGGGCATAAGTATATAGATATCCGCTCTGGAAGCGTTTCATCACGCCCGAGCCGCTGGCAATCGCAGCGGCAATGCCATTGGGTCCGAAGCGGTCGATCGTGCCCTCGTCACCACCCTTCCAGAACAGCCGACCCAGCCAGAAAGCGGGACGGATGAAGATCAGGTTATAGAGCTCGTCGAAATACCATTTGTTGAAGAAGAACTGGTAGATCGGGCTGAAGGTCGCGGCCAGGCGCGCCGGACGATCCTTGCCAAAGAAATACATGAAAACGGCGGTGCCGAGACCGGTCAGCATGGCGACCGTGGAGGACAGTTTCACCCACAGGGGCACTTCGTGGATCGCGTGCATCAGATGCTCGTCAAAGGCGAGGCTTCCGGCCCAGAAGGCAGCGCCCTCGGCGGCTTCGACAAACTGGTTGTGGAACAGGAAGCCGGCAAATACCGCGCCGGTCGCCAGCACGCCCAGCGGAATCAGCATCGTCAGCGGGCTTTCATGCGGATGATAGCCGCCGGTCGGATCGGCACCGGCCTGTTCCGGTGTTTTGTGGACGCTGTGCTGGATATGGTCGGACTGGATCCAGCGCGGCGTGCCCCAGAAGGTCAGGAACATCAGCCGCCAGCTGTAGAAGCTGGTCAGCAGCGCCGCGAGCACGCCGATGGCGAAGGCAAACTGGCCGACCTCGGTGCCGCTGGCAAAGGCAACCTCGATGATCGCGTCCTTGGAATAGAAACCGGCAAAGCCGCCAAGGCCGACGATACCGACGCCGGTGATCGCCAGCGTCCCGGCCATCATCGCCCAGAAGGTCAGCGGGATATGTTTCCTGAGACCACCGTAATAGCGCATGTCCTGCTCGTGGTGCATCGCGTGGATCACCGAACCGGCGCCGAGGAACAGCAGCGCCTTGAAAAAGGCGTGGGTGAACAGGTGGAACATCGCCGCGCTATAGGCACCAACGCCAGCGGCGAAGAACATGTAGCCGAGCTGCGAACAGGTCGAATAGGCAATCACCCGCTTGATATCATGCTGCACCAGGCCGACGGTCGCGGCAAAGATCGCGGTCGACGCGCCGACGATGGTCACCACCATCAGGGCGACCGGGCTGGTTTCGAACATCGGCGACAGGCGGCAGACCATGAACACGCCCGCGGTGACCATGGTAGCCGCGTGGATCAGCGCCGACACCGGGGTCGGGCCTTCCATCGCGTCGGGCAGCCAGGTGTGCAGGCCGAGCTGGGCCGACTTGCCCATCGCACCGATGAACAGCAGCAGGCAGAGAATCGTCATCGTATCGAGACGCATCCCGGCAAAGGTGATCGTCGAACCGGCCATGCCGGGCGCGGCCTCGAGAATTTCGGGGATCGATACGGTGCCGAACACCAGGAACGTACCGAAGATACCGAGCATGAAACCGAGATCGCCAACGCGGTTGACGACAAAGGCCTTGATCGCGGCGGCATTGGCGCTCGGTTTCTTGAACCAGAAGCCGATCAGCAGATAGGAGGCGAGGCCGACGCCTTCCCAGCCGAAGAACATCTGCACCAGATTATTGGCGGTCACCAGCATCAGCATGGCGAAGGTGAACAGCGACAGATAGGCAAAGAAGCGCGGCTGGTCCGGATCTTCATCCATATAGCCCCAGCTGTAGAGATGGACGAGCGCGGACACCGTGGTCACGACGACCAGCATCACCGCGGTCAGCGCATCGACGCGCAAGGCCCAGTCGAAATTGAGATCACCCGAGACGATCCAGGTCATCACCGGAACGACTTCCGCAGACTTGGTCCCGTTCAGAAAGCCGATAAACTCCGGCCAGCTGAGTGCACAAGCGGCAAACAGCGCGCCGGTGGTAATGACCTTGGCCGGCACATTGCCGATGATCCGGTTGCCGAACCCTGCGACAATCGCTGCCAGCAAGGGCAGGAATACGATGAGGATGATGCTGTTCACGAACTAACCTCGTCGCCCCAGCGCAGGCTGGGGCCCAGCCCGCCTGTGGTGGAAGCAAATAAATTGGGTTGGATCCCAGCCTGCGCTGGGATGACGGACATAAAAATCACCGGCGTTACCCCTTCATCCGGTTGACATCATCGACGGCAATGGTGCCGCGCTGACGGAAGTAAATCACGAGTATGGCCAGCCCGATGGCGGCCTCGCCGGCGGCCACGGTCAGGATGAACATCGCGAATATCTGCCCGGTCATGTCGCCTAGAAAAGCGCTGAACGCGACAAAATTGAGGTTTACCGCGAGCAGGATCAGTTCGATCGCCATCAGGATGATGATGATATTCTTCCGGTTCAGGAAAATGCCGAGCATGCCCATCACGAACAGGATCGAGCTGACCACGAGATAATGTTCAATGCCGATCATGACGAACACTCCAGTTCGTCACCCCTGCGCAGGCAGGGGTCCAACCCGACCAGAGGGGGAGCACCAACATTGGTTTGGGTCCCAGCCTTCGCTGGGATGACAGGATAAGGCATCATAGCTCGACTCCCTTGCCAATTTCGGGCTGCGTATTCCGCGTCGCGTCCTCGGGACGGCGAGCAACCTGGTCGGCAATATTCTGCCTGCGGACACCGCCGCGGGTGCGGTGAGTCAGCACGATCGCGCCGACCATGGCGACCAGCAGGATCAGGCCCGCGGCCTCGAACAGGAAGACATATTTGGTATAGAGCAGGGCGCCAAGCTGCTCGATATTGGACGGCGCGCCGGCTGGCGGTCCGACTGCAGCGGTCGCCTCGCCCATGCCCGATGACTGCCACGCTCCGACGCCGAAGATGATCTCCACCACCAGCACCAGCGCCAGCAGCAGGCCAAGCGGCAGATTCTTCATGAATCCGGCCCGAAGCTCGGCAAAATCGATATCCAGCATCATGACGACGAACAGGAACAGGACCGCGACGGCGCCGACATAGACAATCACCAGCAGCGCCGCAATAAATTCGGCGCCGACCAGGACCATCAGGCCGGCGGCGTTGAAAAAGGCCAGAATCAGCCACAGCACGCTGTGCACCGGGTTGCGCGCGAAGATGCAGAACGCACCGCTGGCCAGCACGATGGCGGCGAAAAGATAGAAAGCGAAGATTTGCATATTATTCTGTCTTAGCCCCTGTCCGCATTTGCCGTTCGTCTCGAGCGCAGTCGAGAGACGCATGCAGACTTTCCCTGTGTCTCGACTTCGCTCGACACGAACGGAGTCGGGTTTCTGTTTTCAATTCGCACGCCCCTTAACGATAGGGCGCATCGGCGGCAAGGTTTGCCGCGATTGCCCGCTCCCATTTGTCGCCATTTTCGAGCAGCTTCGACTTGTCGTAGATCAGCTCTTCGCGCGTTTCCGTCGCATATTCGAAATTCGGGCCCTCGACGATCGCGTCGACCGGACAGGCTTCCTGGCAGAAACCGCAGTAAATGCACTTGGTCATGTCGATGTCATAGCGTGTGGTGCGGCGCGAGCCGTCCTCGCGCGGCTCGGCCTCGATCGTGATCGCCTGCGCCGGGCAGACCGCTTCGCACAGCTTGCAGGCGATGCAGCGTTCCTCGCCATTGGGATAGCGGCGCAGCGCATGCTCCCCCCGGAACCGCGGCGAAATCGGGTTCTTTTCGTAAGGGTAATTGATCGTCTTCTTCTTCTTGAAGAAATATTTCAGCGTCAGCGCATGCGCACCGATAAATTCGAACAGGGTGAAGGCCTTGATGGTTTGTGCGATACTCATGCAGCGTACCTTGTTAGCATTAGAAAGCCGCTGACCAGGAACACCCAGAACAGCGAGACCGGCAGGAATATCTTCCAGCCCAGACGCATCAGCTGGTCATAGCGGTAGCGCGGCACCGTCGCCTTGACCCAGCTAAAGATGAAGAAGAAGAAGAATATCTTGGCGAACAGCCAGATGATCCCCGGCACCATGTACAGCGGTTCCCAGTCGATCGGCGGCAGCCAGCCGCCCCAGAACAGGATCGCGTTGAGCGTGCACATCAGCAGCACGTTTGCATATTCGCCGAGCCAGAACAAAGCGAAGGCCATCGACGAATATTCGGTCTGGTAGCCAGCGACCAGCTCGCTTTCCGCCTCGGTCAGATCGAACGGGGTGCGCGCGGTTTCGGCGAGCGAGGAGATCAGGAATAGCACCGCCATCGGGAACAAGAGCGGGTTGATGCCATAGGCGTTGATCCCGAGCAGATGGGATTTCTGGCCGATGATGATATCCTGCAGGTTGAAGCTGCCGGCCATCAGCACCACCGAAATGATGATGAAACCGATCGAGACTTCGTAGGAAATCATCTGCGCGGCTGCGCGCATCGCCGAGAAGAAGGGATATTTGGAGTTGCTGGCCCAGCCGGCGATCACGACGCCGTAGACGCCAAGCGAACTCACCGCGAGAATGTAGAGCAGGCCGATATTGATATTGGCCAGCACCATATTCTCGCCAAAGGGGATCACCGCCCAGGCGAGCAGGGCCACCGAGAAAGTGATGATCGGCGCGAGCAGGAACAGGCCCTTGTTGGCGCCCGAGGGAATGATGGTTTCCTGCAGGAACACCTTTAGGCCATCGGCAAAGCTCTGCAACAGGCCGAACGGGCCGACTACGTTGGGCCCCTTGCGCAGCGCCATCGCCGCCCAGATCTTGCGGTCGGCATAGATGATCATCGCCACGGCGAGCATCAGCGGGAAGGCGATCAGCAGCACCAAAGCCAGCGTGCCGACGAACCAGCCGGCTTCATAGCCGAGGAGGGATTGGAGATAGGCGGTCATGCGCGGACTCCAGTGTCGTCCTGCTGAACTTGTTTCAGCATCCATTCCGCCTGCGCCGAGCCTGCTTCAAGAGTTGAAGTGAATCCTGAAACAAGTTCAGGATGACAGCTGAAAATACAGGCACTCATTCCGCCGCCTCCATCAATTCATCATCGGCGTGCAGCAATTCCGCGGAACAGCGCTGCATCGTGCCGCTAGCGCGCGCGATGCTGTTGGTCAGGTAGAAATCCTTGATCGGATGCACGCCCTGCCCCTTGGGCTTGTCCGGCAGGCCGGATGGCGGGTTCCAAGCGAAGGTCACAAGACCTTCTTCGGCCAGTTCGGGATGGTCCTGGGCCATTTTCGCCCGCAATTCCTCGAAACTGTCGAACGGCAGGGTCTTGCCCATCACATCGGACAAGGCCCGCAAGATGCTCCAGTCCTCGCGCGCATCGCCCGGCGCAAAAATCGCCTTGTTGGAGCGCTGCACGCGGCCTTCGAGATTGACATAGGTGCCGTTTTTCTCGGTATAGGCGGCCCCCGGCAGGATCACATCCGCCGCATGGGTACCGGCATCGCCGTGATGGCCGATGAACACCTTGAAACTGTCCTTGAAGGCTTCGTAACTCATTTCGTCTGCACCCAGCGCAAACAGCAATTTCGGCTTTTTCGCCGCAATCGCCTTGATGCCGCCATCATGGGCATAGCCGAGCATCAGTCCGCCGGTGCGCGAGGCGCCTATATGCAGGACGTTGAAGCCGTTCCAGCCATCGCGGATCAGCTTATATTTGCTGGCCAGCTTGAGCGCCGCGCCATGCGCGCCTTCTACGCTCAGCGCGCCGCCGCCGAGGATGATCGCAGGGCATTCGGCGCCCTTCAGCGCGTCTGCAGCCGCTTTGGGCAGCTTGCCGAGCAGAGCCATATCGTCGCCCAGCCATTCGACCGGATAGGTCTGGTCCGCTTCCGGTCCGATGCCAAAGACCTTCGCATGGCCCTTGCGCACCGCCTTGCGGATGCGGGTGTTGACCAGCGACGCTTCCCAGCGCGGGTTGGTCGAGACCAGCACGATCACATCCGCTTCCTCGATCCCGGCGATGGTGGAATTGAAATTTACCGCGGCCAGATTGCTGACATCATAGGAAAGCCCGGTCTGGCGGCCTTCCAGCATATCCGATCCCATCGATTTCAGCAGCTTTTTCGCGGCATACATGGTTTCGCAATCGACCAGATCACCGGCAATCGCGGCCACCGAACTGCCGGCCTTCACATCGGCAATCGCCTGGAAGGCTTCGTTCCAGCTGGCTTCTTCCAGCTTGCCGTTCTTGCGCACATAGGGCTTGTCGAGACGGCGCTTCATCAGCCCGTCGATCGCGTGGCGGGTCTTGTCGGTCGCCCATTCCTCGTTGACGTCGTCATTGACGCGCGGCAGCGCGCGCAGCACTTCGCGCCCGCGTGAATCGATCCGGATATTGGTGCCGACCCCGTCCATCACGTCGATCCCGAGCGTCTTGGTCAATTCCCACGGACGGGCTTCAAAGGCATAAGGCTTGCTGGTCAGCGCACCGACGGGGCAGAGATCGACGACATTGCCGCTGAGCTCGCTGTGCACCGCACCTTCGAGATAGGAGGTAATCTCCATCCCCTCGCCCCGGCCAATCGCGCCGATTTCCTCGACGCCGGCCACTTCCTCGGCAAAGCGCACGCAGCGCGTGCAGTGGATGCAGCGGGTCATCGCGGTCTTGACGATCGGGCCCATATATTTCTCGGTAACCGCGCGCTTGTTTTCCTCGTAGCGAGAACCGCCCTTGCCATAGGCCATCGCCTGGTCCTGCAGATCGCATTCGCCGCCCTGGTCGCAGATCGGGCAGTCGAGCGGATGGTTGATCAGCAGAAATTCCATCACCCCTTCGCGGGCCTTCTTGACCATTTCACTGTCGGTGCGGATTTCCTGGCCCTCGGCAGCGGGCAAGGCACAGCTGGCCTGCGGCTTCGGTGGTCCCGGCTTCACTTCGACCAGGCACATCCGGCAATTGCCGGCAATGCTCAGCCGCTCGTGATAGCAGAAACGCGGAATTTCCTTGCCGGCAAGCTCGGCCGCCTGCAGCACGGTCGCGCCCTGCGGCACTTCGATTTCGATGCCATCTACGGTGACTTTAGGCATAATTACTCCGCAGCCTCCATTACGTCGGGCGCCAATTGATCGCCCTTATGCTCGCGAATGCGCCGCTCCATCTCTGGCCGGAAATGCCGGATCAGCCCCTGGATCGGCCAGGCTGCTGCATCGCCAAGCGCGCAGATGGTGTGCCCCTCGACCTGCTTGGTGACCTCGTAGAGCGTGTCGATATCGGCAATTTCCGCATCGCCGTCGCGCATCTTTTCCATCACCCGCCACATCCAGCCAGTGCCCTCGCGGCACGGCGTGCACTGGCCGCAGCTTTCGTGCTTGTAGAAATAGGCGAGCCGGGAAATGGCGCGGACGATATCGGTCGACTTGTCCATCACGATCACCGCCGCCGTGCCGAGGCCGGAGCCGAGATCCTTGAGCCCGTCGAAATCCATCGGCGCGTCCATGATCTGCGCCGCCGGCACCAAAGGCACCGACGAACCGCCCGGGATCACCGCCAGCAGATTGTCCCAGCCGCCGGTAATGCCGCCACAATGCTTCTCGATCATGTCCCTGAACGGGATCGACATCGCTTCCTCGAACACCGCCGGCTTGTCGACATGGCCGGAAACCTGGAACAATTTCGTGCCGTGATTGCCTTCGCGGCCAAAGCTCGCGAACCAGGCCGCACCGCGCCGCAGGATTGTCGGCACCACCGCGATCGATTCGACATTGTTGACCGTCGTCGGGCAGCCATAGAGACCGGCCCCCGCAGGAAATGGCGGTTTCAGCCGCGGCTGACCCTTCTTGCCCTCGAGGCTCTCGATCATCGCGGTTTCCTCGCCGCAGATGTAAGCGCCCGCGCCGCGGTGGACGAAGACGTCGAAATCATAGCCGGACTTGGCGGCATTCTTGCCGATCAGGCCCGCGTCATAGGCTTCCTTGACGGCCGCCTCCATGACCTTGGCTTCCATGATATATTCGCCGCGAATATAGATATAGGCCGCACGCGCGCGCATCGCGAAACCGGCGATCAGCGCGCCCTCGATCAGCTTGTGCGGATCGTTGCGCAAGATCTCGCGGTCCTTGCACGAACCCGGCTCGGATTCATCGGCGTTGATCACCAGAAAGCTCGGCCGCGGATTGCCCTGGCTGTCCTTCGGCGCTTCCTTGGGCATGAACGACCATTTCAGGCCGGTTGGAAAACCCGCCCCGCCGCGACCGCGCAGGCCGCTGGCCTTCATTTCCTCGATGATCTTGTCATTGCCGCGCTTGATGATGTCGGCAGTCTTGTCCCAGTCGCCGCGCTTCTGCGACGCCTTCAGGTCCCATGACTGGAAACCATAGACATTGGTGAAGATGCGGTCCTTGTCCTGAAGAAAATCAAACGCCATTATTTTTTCCTCCAGCGGCCCATGACCCCGCCGATGATGCCAATGGCAACCACAGCGAGCGCGATCCAGCCTGCATATCCATCGAGTTGCATGGCATTACCCTTCCCGCATTTCGTCATGCTGAACTTGATTCAGCATCCACCGTGCCACCTCAGAGTCGACCTCAAGAATAGCAAGGCCTGCTTCAAGGCCAAGAATGGACCCTGAATCAAGTTCAGGGTGACGAGTGGGAGAAAATGCAGGACCCATCACCATTCGCCCCGGTAATCGTGATTTTCCTCAACCATCGCCTGCAGGTTCGTCGGCCCGCCCACGGCCTCGCTGGTCTTGCGACCGATCTGCGAGCCCACCGGAATGTCCTTGCCAGCCGCCAGATCCTCGAGGATCCGGGTCATGATATCATAGTCGAGATCTTCGTAATTGTCGTCGTTGATCTGGACCATCGGCGCATTGGAACAATTGCCCATACACTCGACCTCGGTCAGCGTGAACAGCCCGTCGGGCGTGGTCTTGCCCTTGTTGAGCCCCTTGTTCTTACACGCCGCCATCACATCGTCGCTGCCGCGCAGCATGCACGGCGTCGTGCCGCAAACCTGCACATGATAACGGCCGACAGGTGCGAGATTATACATGGTGTAGAAGGTCGCGACCTCATAGGCCCGCATATAGGGCATATCGAGATAGGCGGCGACATATTCGATCACCGGCACCGGCAGCCAGCCCTGTGTCTTGGTATCCGCACCAACCTGCCGCTGGGCAAGGTCGAGCAGCGCCATAACCGCCGATTTCTGACGGCCAGCCGGATATTTCGCAATCTGCCATTTGGCGAGCTTCTCATTCGCCGGCGTAAACGCAAAATCGCCCCATTTGGCGCGGGTTTCGATTTCGTCAGGGATATTGGGTGCTTCAGCCATGTTGAGTTCCCCGTTGAAATAACACCCACCAAAGAGCCAAAACGCCCAGAGCGCCTCCGGCAGCCAATGCCGGGCCGGTTGGACTCAAAAATGCAAAAGGCAATAATAGCCCGACTGAAACGACAACCAATACGAACGCCATTTTGGTCGCTTTTTCCTCTTTCAACCAGCCTTTAAGCAAAGAGTTGAATATCAATCCAACAACCAACGCACTGACGGCTGTCATTATAAAAAATATAACAAGTATCCAATACGGGATCACCGGTCACACTCCCCGAACACGATATCAATCGCGCCCAATATGGCGGTGGCATCCGGTAGCATATGGCCCTTGGTCATGAAATCCATCGCCTGCAGATGCGAGAAAGCGGTCGGCCGGATCTTGCAGCGATAGGGCTTGTTGGTCCCGTCACTGACCAGGTAGACGCCAAATTCGCCCTTCGGGCTTTCGGTCGCGACATAGACTTCGCCAGCCGGGACGTGAAAACCCTCGGTGTAGAGCTTGAAATGATGAATCAGCGCTTCCATCGACTGCTTCATCTCGGCGCGTTTCGGCGGGACGATCTTGCGGTCGGTGGAGGCCACCGGCCCGTCAGGCATTTCGTTCAGGCACTGGCGCATGATCTTCGCGCTCTGCCGCACTTCCTCGACCCTGACCATGAACCGGTCATAGCAGTCGCCGCTGGTGCCGACCGGAACGTCGAAGTCCATCCGGTCGTAGACATCATAAGGCTGCGACTTGCGCAAATCCCAGGCGACACCGCTGCCGCGCAGCACCGGACCGGAGAAGCCCCAGCGCACCGCGTCATCCTTGGACACGGTGGCAATATTGACATTGCGCTGCTTGAAGATGCGGTTGCCGACGACCAGGCTCATCGCGTCCTCGAACAGGGTCGGGAATTCGTCGAGCCAGTCGGCAATATCGGTGAGCAGCTTCAGCGTCACATCCTGGTGCACGCCGCCGGGGCGGAACCAGGCGCTGTGCATGCGGGCACCGCTGGCCCGTTCAAAAAATTCCAGGCACTGCTCGCGAATTTCGAACACCCAGATATTTGGCGTCATCGCGCCGACATCCATGACATGCGCGCCGAGGTTGAGCATATGGTTGCAGATCCGGGTCAGCTCGGCGAACAATACGCGCAGATATTGCCCGCGCAGCGGCACCTCAAGATCGAGCAATTTCTCGATCGCCAGCACATAGCTATATTCCATCGCCAGCGGCGAGCAATAATCGAGCCGGTCGAAATAGGGCAGCGCCTGCAAATAGGTCTTGTGCTCGATCAGCTTCTCGGTGCCACGGTGCAGCAGGCCGATATGCGGATCGACCCGTTCGACAATCTCGCCATCCAGCTCCATCACCATGCGCAGCACGCCATGCGCCGCCGGATGCTGGGGACCGAAGTTGATCGTGAAATTCTGGATCTCGAGATCGCCGACCGTGGGATCGGCCTCGTCGGCGAGATGGTCCATTTCGTCGAGATAGTCAGCCACGTTTGTCTCCTTCGGAGCAAACGTGCCCCTGCGTAGGCAGGGGCCCATCTAGGACCATTGCGTCTAGCGGTAAGGACAGGAGATGGATTCCTGCCTTCGCAGGAACACAGAAAGAAGAAATCATCACTTGCCCTCCCCCTTCTTGCTCGTACCCGACTTGGTCCGCTTCGGCGCAGGCGCCTTGGCCTTGCTTGTCTTGCCGTCGGATTTCTTGGCCGCCTTCTTGCCAGCCTTCGCGCCAGCGCCGGTTTCGCTCTTCTTTTCGGTCGTCTTCGGCGTCGCCGGCGGCGCTTCGCCGCCTACCTTCTCGTCACCCGGCAGGATATAATCCGCCCCTTCCCAGGGCGACATGAAGTCAAAGCTGCGGAAATCCTGTGCCAGCTTCACCGGCTCGTAGACCACGCGCTTGGCTTCCTCGGAATAGCGCATCTCGACATAGCCGGTCAGCGGGAAATCCTTGCGGAACGGGTGGCCCTGGAAACCATAGTCGGTCAGAATCCGCCGCAAATCGGTATTGCCGTCGAACAAGACACCATACATGTCGAACACTTCGCGCTCGAGCCAGCCGGCCACTTCCCAGATATGGGTGACGCTCGGCACCGGCATGTCCTCGTCGGTCGAGACCTTGACCCGGATGCGGTGGTTTTTCGTCAGGCTGAGCAGATGATAGCAGACCTCGAACCGCTCCGGCCGATCCGGATAGTCGACACCGGCAATCTCGACCAGCTGCTGATATTCGTGTTTGTCGCGCAGCTTTTCGAGAACCGTCGCCAGCTTCGCGCGCTCAACGGTGAAACTGATTTCGCCATAGGCCTCGACGGTATCGATCAGCGCAGCGCCGATCGCCTTGCCAAGTTTGGCGGCGACGCCTTCGTTGCTGGAAATGGCGGGTGCGGAATGGGCCATGCTAGCGCTCAAACGTCCCGATGCGGCGAATTTTCCGCTGCAATTGCATCACCCCGTAGAGCAGGGCTTCCGCCGTCGGCGGGCATCCGGGCACGTAAATATCCACCGGCACGATCCGGTCGCAACCGCGAACGACGCTATAGCTGTAGTGATAATAGCCGCCGCCATTGGCGCAACTGCCCATCGAGATCACATATTTCGGATCGGACATCTGGTCATAGACCTTGCGCAACGCCGGGGCCATCTTGTTGCACAAAGTGCCGGCGACGATCATCACGTCCGACTGGCGCGGACTGGCGCGCGGCGCGGCGCCAAAGCGCTCCATGTCGTAGCGCGGCATGTTGACGTGGATCATCTCGACCGCGCAGCAGGCGAGACCGAAGGTCATCCACCACAGCGAGCCGGTACGGGCCCACTGGAACAGCTCTTCGGTTGAGGTGACCAGAAAGCCCTTGTCATTCACTTCCGAATTCAGGTCCTTGAAAAAGCCCTCGTCGGGCTCCTGCTGGGCGCGCATCGGCGTGCCGTCAGCATTGAGGATCGCCGATCCGCCATTATTGGGTTCTAGTCCCATTCCAGCGCTCCCACCTTCCAGGCATAGGCGAAACCGATGATCAGTTCCGCGAGAAATACCATCATTGTTGTCCAGCCGACCCAGCCGGTCAGCTCCAGCGAAACCGCCCATGGAAACAGAAACGCCGCTTCCAGATCGAAGATGATGAACAGGATCGCGACCAGATAGAAGCGCACGTCAAACTGGCTGCGCGAATCCTCGAACGCGGGAAATCCGCATTCATATTCCGAGAGCTTTTCGGCGCTCGGATTATGGGTCCCGGTCAGCCGGGAAACGCCCATCGGCAGAAACACGAAGGCTGCAGACAGACCTAGGGCTACAAACAGGAACAATAATATCGGTGCATATTCGGAAAGATCGACCACAGATGACTCGTTTCGCTAATATTGGGGCCGCTTTTAGGGAGTGGCTCCCGATGCCGCAAGGGTGAAGTCGCTTAAAATCTCGGCCTTTT
>Ga0208544_10001910_pt1 | contig 13971 bp, 12 predicted proteins | sample DEB08_DNA_9_FD_184526 | JGI IMG/M metagenome (GOLD analysis project Ga0208544, IMG submission 184526) | Aqueous microbial communities from the Delaware River and Bay under freshwater to marine salinity gradient to study organic matter... | ecosystem: Environmental > Aquatic > Marine > Coastal ...
TCACGCCGTGGACGGTTTTCGGTGGGCCGCTGGTCTGCTTGCCATGGGGACTGGACACTTTGGGGCGACCCCGTTCGGTTATGCTGGCAGCGCGTCCCGGTATGGACGCGCAATTATTGACGGTGGCGGCGCAGTTAGAAGATAGCAGCCCGCCATTTGCCCGTCCCCAAAAGCCTAGTTTTTGAGACGCACAATCGCGTCTACCTCTACCGAGGCATTCCCAGGCAAGCCTGACACACCAACAGCGGTACGTGCGTGCCAGCCTTGATCGCCAAAGATGGTGATGAACAGTTCGGTCGCCCCGTTGATCACCGCAGGGCTTTGCGCGAAGCCAGACAGGCAATTCACGAACCCGCCCAGCCGCAAGATGACGTCAACACGATCCAAGTTTCCGTCACACGCCTCACGCAAGCGGTAGATCAAATTCAACGCGCAAATACGTGCGGCAGCTTGCGCATTTTCGATCGCTTCGGGGGTGTCTAGGACCGGTCCAACATGGGTTACTTCGCCCGCCCACTCGCAAATCTGCCCTGACAAATAGACAAGAGAGCCATCCTTGCGAAACGGGAGAAACTGCCCCCGTGGCATCCAATCAGGTGGCAACTCAAGACCCAAATCCGCCATGCGCTGTTCAACTTGCAATGTCATGCTGTCACCTCTTGCTGCGCTAGGAAACTGCGCCAATTGCCAAGGCGCGTGATGTCGGTTGCGCCCTTAATTCCACTGGCCTCGCAGAGGAACCCTTTGACGACGGCCCCATCCGACAATTCAATCGTCCCGATCCCCAAAGGCGCGGGGATGCCAGCCATAAACGCGCCAAATGCCGCCTTTGGAAGCGACCATACCTCGAGCGCTATCGCACCGCAGCCAGCCGTTTCATCGCGCATAAGACCGGGACGCGCAGGTGGTCCGCCCGCGAGCGCGTAGAACTTGTAACTGGCGGACGATTCCGCCGTGCGTACAAACGTTGCCCCCAAATCTGTAAGCTGCCAGTTCAGTGGCAGGTCAGTCATATGCGCCCCGCAGACCGCCAGTTCAATCTGGTCTGAGATTCTCTTTGGCAAAGCAGGCGGTGTCGGGACTGGATGGACAGTCGCGCCCATCGTACGGTCACAATCGGTTTCAAACCCACGTGCTATAGCTGCGACGTCGGCATCTTTACCAGCCCCCGCAATCAGAGTCACATTGCCCGGTCTGCCATCACTGCGCGATGCTGTCGGCACGGCGATAGCGCACATGTCCAGCAAATTGACGAAGTTTGTATAGGTTCCGTTGTTAGAGTTTGGTGTGACCGGATCGGCCTCTAGGTCCGCGACAGAATAGAACGTGGGGATTGTTGGCACGCAGATCATATCCAAACCCGCCAACATCGGCTCCGCCTCTCGTTTGAGGTCCGCCAATCGGTAGATACCGCGAAAGGCATCAGCCGCAGACATGCTTTCTGCGTGGGTGATAATCTTGCGGGTGACCGGATGAATGGCATCCGGGTTCGTCGCCAACAAATCGTCAATAACGGTGTAGCGCTCCGCAACCCAAGCGCCCTCGTAAAGCATGTTGGCAATCGCATAAAGTGGTGCGAAATCGATATATTCAATCAGCGCCCCTTTCGTTTTCAAAAGGGCGATATCGCGATCAAAGGCGGCTTGCTGTACATCATCGCCAAAGAATTCGATCGACGCAGCATCTGGCACCCCAACGCGAAGTGGCATCGGCATTGCCGTCAGATCTTCATGCAAAAGCGGTTTTGAATAGGCATCCATTTCGTCAAACCCGCGTGCAACGGCAAACGCCTCGTAGGCGTCATCAACCGTCAACGCGAAGATCGACACAGTGTCGAGTGTTCGACAGGCAGGTACTACGCCCGATGCGGACACTGCGCCCAACGTCGGTTTCAACCCAACGACATTATTCAACGCCGCAGGTACACGCCCTGATCCCGCAGTGTCGGTTCCAAGCGAGAAAGTTACGATGCCATGACCAACGATTACACCCGACCCGCCAGATGATCCGCCTGGCACGATTTCAGGGTCCACCGCATTCAGCGGGGCACCGTAAGGGGTGCGAACCCCCACAAGACCGGTCGCAAATTGGTCAAGGTTCGTTTTACCGATCATCAGGGCACCCGCCGCGCGCAGATTAGCGATCACGAAGGCATCTTTCTCCGGTAAATAGGCATACGCTGGGCAACCCGCGGTGGTTTCGATCCCGCCAACATCGATATTATCCTTTGCCGCATAGGGGATGCCCCACAGCGGCATTGCGGGATCATAGGCACCAAGGGCTGCGGCCTCTGCTTTCAAACTTTCCCGATCACGCAAATGAATGAATATCCCCGGATCATTCACCTTATCCAAACGCAAAAATATCTCATCAATCACGTCTGAAGGGCTTGTGCCTGCTGCGTAGGCGGCGCGAAGGGCGCTCAGCGTGAATGGCAGGTTAGTCAGCATGGGGTCTTCTCCGGTATTTTGGAATTAGGTCGTTTGTCGTCTTTGTGGTGGCTTGGGGGCGGCGGCCAGAAGTGTCTTGGTGTAGTCACTTTGGGGGTTTGTCATGACGTCGTTTGCCGTACCTTGCTCAACGATTTCGCCATCTTTCATGACGATCACGTGGTCACACAGCAAGCGAACGACATGCAGGTCGTGGCTGACGAACAAATAGCTTAGCCCCAGTTTCGCGCGCAAATCCACAAGCAGGTTTAGAACGACGGCTTGAATGGACACATCCAAAGCGGCCGTTGGTTCATCAAGGATCAGAAATTTCGGTTCCAAGGCAACGGCGCGTGCAATGCCGACGCGTGCCTTCTGCCCACCTGACAACTGGTGCGGAAAGCGGTCGAGCAAGGACAGTGGCAGACCCACAAGCGTCGCAAGTTCTTCGATCCGCGCAATCAGCTTTGCACCTCGCATTTTGCCCAAACGCTTCAACGGCTCTGCGATGGTCTGGCGCGACGTGTGGCGGGGGTTTAAGCTGTCCGTCGCATCTTGAAACACCATCTGAATATCAGCCCGCCGCATGTCCTTGGCAAAGCCACTTGCGGGCACACGTGCAATATCGTCGCCATCAAAAATGATCTCGCCGCTTGTGGCGTCCATCAGGCGCACAAGGATCTCCGAGGTTGTGGATTTGCCACAACCACTTTCGCCGACAAGCCCGACACATTGGCCTTGGTTGATGGTGAAAGATATGTCGTTCACCGCACGCACGGGGCCAGACTTACCGGCGTAGATTTTTGTCAGATTTCGAACCTCAAGCAAGGGCTTATCGCTGACGGCGAGGACTGGTTCATCGCCGCGCTCTTCGGGCGGCAACAAACTGCGCACACTTTCGCCTTCGCGCGGGGTCGCATCGACAAGCTTGCGACTATAGGCGTGTTGCGGGTCGCTAAAAATCTGAACGGGATCACCCTGTTCTACGATCACGCCGTCTTTCATCACCAAAATCCGGTCACAATATTGAGCGGCAAGTCCAAGATCATGGGTGATAAGGATGCTGCTCATCTGGCGTTCGCGGATCAAGTCGCGTACGAGGTCCATCACAGCTTTTTGCGTCGTGATATCAAGCCCCGTCGTTGGTTCATCCGCAATCAGCAAACGTGGGTCACAGGCAAGAGCAATCGCACATACAATGCGCTGGCACATGCCACCCGAAAGCTCAAAGGGATAGGCGTTGTAACGCGCTTGCGCATCCTTGATTTTAACGGCTTCAAGCGCGGCGATTGCCTTGGCCTTTGCATCATAGCGGGTCGCGCGGGCGTGGTGGCGCAACACATCCTCGATCTGGTGACCAACCTTCCGGATCGGGTTCAACGCCGCACGCGGGTTCTGAAAGATCATCGAGATTTCACGACCCCGGATATCACGCATGTCGCGTTCTGCAGAACGGCGCAGGTCGATCCCCGAATAGGTCACTTCGCCTGCTTTGATGGTCCCACCCGCATCGAGGATACGCATCAACGCATAAGACGTCACCGATTTACCGGAGCCACTTTCGCCGACGATCCCCAAGATTTCGCCTTTGGCGACCTCGAAGGTGATGCCGCGCACGGCATCGACCTGACCCCGACGGGTTTGAAATGCGACGGTAAGGTCTTTGACAGACAACATCACGCTCATGTGCGTTTCCTTGGATCGACGATGTCACGCAGGCCATCGCCCAACAGGTTGAACGTAAAGACCGCAATCATCAGCCAAAGGCCGGGGAAGACGGCCAACCACCATTCGCCGGACACGATGAAATTCGCGCCCTCGGCGACCATAATGCCCCATTCAGCGGTGGGAGGGCTGACGCCAAGCCCAATGAACGACAGGCCCGCTGCGTTCAGGATTGCCCACCCAAGGTTTAGCGACACTTGCACCATCATAGGTGGCAGAGCGTTGGGAAAAATATGCATCGCAAGCACTCGCACGTCCGAATTTCCTGCCAGTTTGGCTGCGCGGGCAAAGCCTGCATCACGGCGGATGTTGACCTCTGCACGGACCAGTCGTGCATAAAACGGCATGTTGATGATGGCGGTGGCATAGATGATATTCTCGATCGTATTGCCAAGTGCTGCGACGATCCCCATCGCAAGCACAAACAGGGGAAAGGCCATGATTGTGTCAAGGAAACGGTTCAGAATGATATCAAGCCAGCCGCCCCAATAGCCCGCGATGCAACCCAAAATCGAACCCGCGACGAATGACAAGGCGACCGCCGCGACCGAGATGGAAAGATCCAGCCGTGTGGCCACGATCACGCGGCTGAACACGTCGCGGCCGACGTTATCCGTCCCGAACCAATGGTCCCAGGACGGGGCCTGCAATGCGATTTGCGCATTAGTTGCCAACGGATCGTAGGGCACCAATGCCGGGCCAAAGATGGCCGAGAAGATCAGCAAAGCGAACATAATAAAGGCGATCAACGTCACCGGGTTTGCGCGCAACACATAAATGATATGGTCAAAATTACCCTGCGCCTTGGCGACAGGGTTTTCGGGAATTTCAGTCATTTGGAGGAAAATCCGATCCGCGGGTCAATGGCCGTGTAAAGCAGATCAATCACCAGATTAAGCGCCACAAAAAGAAGAGCCATTGCGAGGACAAACCCCTGCACGGCGGCGTAATCGGACACCACAAGCGCCTCGACCGCATAAGACCCGATGCCCGGCCACGCAAAGACTTTTTCAACCAGTACATTCGCGCCGAGGGCAAAGGAAAACACCATGCCAAGCGTCGTCACGACGGGCAGCAAGGCGTTGCGAAATGCATAGCGGTAGAGGATCGTTCGACTGGATAGACCGGAGGCGCGCGCCGTGCGAATAAAGTCCGACGACAGCGCCGTGAGCATCGCGGCACGTGTCATCCGAGCAATCGGCGCCAAAGTAAAAAGGGCCAATGTCGTCGCTGGCAAGATCAGCTGTTTTGCCGCCCCTACCCAAGTTTCCCAATCGCCCATTAAGGCTGCATCAATTAGATAAAACCCCGTGACATGATCGGGATCGAGGTAGATGAAATCCAACCGTCCCAACGGCGAAGGCGCAATTCCAAGCAAATAGTAAAAGATATAGATGAGAAGAATACCGGTGAAGAATGTTGGCAATGACACGCCTGCGGTCACGATAACGCGGCACAGGTGGTCCACCCATGTTCCTGGTCTTGTGGCCGCAAGAACGCCCAAAGGAACAGCGATGACGATAGCAAGGATCAGCGCCGAGAGCGTCAATTCAAGGGACGCCGGTAACCGTTTGGCCAAATCAGCCGCAACAGATCGCCCACTGGTCAATGATTGACCAAGATCGCCTTGCGCTAGATTGCCAACATAGATGAAGAATTGCTGCACAAGAGGTTTGTCCAAACCCATCGCTACACGGGTTTGTTCAATAGATTCAGTATCTGCTGCCACGCCCGCAAAATACACTGCCGGATCGCCGGGCAATGCACGTGTCAGTAAAAAACTGATGATCACAACGCCAATAACGACCGGAATGGATTGGGCTACGCGCAACAAAGTCGCGCGTAGCCGAGGGGACGTGGTCAACATTCTTAGGTCAACTTCAATGGACGGGAATCCAACTGACGGTGGAACCAGAACTCGTAGCCCTCCGCACCGTTAGCCGCGACGTTCAGCGCAGGCTGGTACAGTGGGATACGGGGCAGTTCATCCAGAACGATTTCGAACATTCGCATGATCTTGGGCGCGTATTCAGGATCGTCCATCGCCATATGCAACGTCGCATTGGTCAGCTCTTCGACTTCCTCGTTGCGGTAGTTGGACGAGTTGAACAGGTGACCGTCTTGGTAGGCCCAGAAGAAATAGTAATCTGGTGTGTTCAGCCAGCCGCCAAAGTTTTCAAGGTGCAGAGGCAGACGCTTTTCTACCAACACAGCCGTACGCCAGTTCGCGCCGGGGATTTTTTCAATCTCGACAGTGATGCCGATCTTTCCCAAGGCCTCTTGAACAAGTAGCGCCGTTGGTTCCATCCAAGACGCGAGGTCGAGGCTGATAGATAGCGGTACATCGAACCCGTCCGGGTAGGATGATGCTGCCATCAGTTCTTTGGCCTTTTCAATGTCCGTATAATACTGCGTTTTGCGCGGCCAAGCGATGTCGTTGATCACTTCCTCGCCACCCCACATGGGCAAACCACGGCTATATGCGGCCGCTTGGAAGATGTCTTCGTAAGGCACCGCATAAGCAATGGCCTTGCGCACGTTAGAATCCTGGAACGGCTCGAACGCGAAATTCGGGCAGAGACAATGGATGCAGTTTTCAACAGGCGTTGAGAAGACATCGATAACGTCGGCCAGTTCTGCGGCGTCTTTATCTGGAATATCGAATGCGATCTGTACGTCGCCACGTTCGACCAAAGCACGGCGTGTCGCGGGGCTTGGGACTTCGCGGATAACGATGCGCTGGATCGCGGGCAGATCGCCGCCGACCCAATCATCGTTGCGTTCATACACAAGCTGCTCGCCCGGCGTCCAACGCGCGACCTTGTAGGCACCCGATCCTGCCGGTGTTGTATGCAGGTACTCCATCGCCCAAGGATCGTCCTCGGTTGCATTGGCCAACGCCTCGACCGAATTCATGACGTAAGGCACAGGCACAGCCAGATCTGGGATCGTGAGTTTGGACGCGCGATCAAGCTTGATCACAAATGTTTCGTCGTCGACGGCGATGAACTGGTCTGGACGTTCCAACCCGCCAGCCTTCATCTGCACAGTCGGGAAACCACCGACAGAGACCGCACGATCAAAGGACCATTTCACGTCGGCGGCCGTAACCTTGCGGCCATCCCAGAACGTTGCATTCGACTTCAACTTGAATGTCAGCGTGAGGCCGTCGTCAGATTCTATCCAGCTTTCGGCCAGTTCAGGCTCGATGACCTCATAATCATACGACAGGCCGCCACCAGTGGCTTCTGTGGTGCCGAAAGATACCAAGCGGTCATAACAATTGATGCCGACCTGATAGGACGCACGGCTTGTGCCGGTCCGGTGCAAATCAAGGCTGTTGATCGTTGCACCTGTGACAACGACCAAGGTGTCTGATCCTTGGGCGGCGGCAGGCATTGCACGCAGAAACGGCAAGATCGATGCGCCAGCGGCACCCATCTTCAGGAAATTACGTCGGTTCGTCGTTTCGGTCATATTTATCTCTCTCACTGTTGGAAATTGCCAGTTGGATTCGGCCTTGGGGAGAGATTATGGTGGATTAGCGCGCAATTCTAATGCTATAAATACATCTTACCGATGCGTTTTTCGCAGCACTTAAATAAAAGTCACTTAATATGAAGTACTTAAAGACATTTGAGCTGATCGAAGCTGTCGTGCGGGCTGGATCAATTCGCAAAGCTGCTGAAGACACAAATTTGACGGCGTCGGCGCTAAACAGGCGGATCCAGAATTTTGAACAAGAATTCGGCTGGCCAATCTTTGAACGACTGCCACGTGGCATGCGCCTGAATCCCGCCGGAGAGCTGTTGATGCACCATATCGGCTTGCAGCGAACAGATTTGGCACGTGTGCAATCTCAGGTCGCTGACTTGTCTGGAGAACGACGCGGCCATGTCTCGATCGCATGTTCCCAAGCACTTTTACCATACTTCCTACCCGAACAGATCGCCATCTATCGCGCGGCCCATCCCGGTGTGACTTTTACTGTGAACGTACGCGACCGCGCGCAAGCTGAACAGGACCTCGCATCATATAGCAGTGATTTGGCACTCGTCTTCGAACCAGTTCACATGGTCGAATTCGAAGTCCTTTTTGCACTACCCCAAGCGGTTCATGCTGTCTTTCGACATGATGGGCCACTGGCACGAAAATCAACATTGCGCCTACGCGATTGCCTCAATCACAAGCTCGTTCTCCCTACAGCGTCATATGGGGTGCGCCATTTGTTGGAGCTCGGAGCGACCCGAGGCGGACGGACCCTGACCCCTGCGATTGAAACAGAGTCATTCGAGCTGATCCGCCATTACGTCATGCAAGAAGACGCAGTTGGGTTTCAAATTCCCATTGGTCTCAGCACGTCAAAGCAAGACACCATCGCGCATCGCGCTCTTTCTGAGAAAGACGTCCCTTTTGGACAGCTCTTATTGGGTCAAATGAAGGGACGCACATTGCCTGTTGCCTCTTCAAAGTTCGGCCAGCAACTTGTTTCAGCGCTTTCGCAATATGCGGAACTGTAGGGAGAGATCATAGCAGGCGCATTCTTTGCATCACAATGGTGTGATTTTAGTAGACGACAGCAGAGCTAAGCTACGGGAATTCTTAAACTGAAAAGCCGCTGGTGGCGGCCTCTTTCACGAGTTTCCCACCCCGATCGCTCATTTGATAATTCAGCGGAAAGCCAGACATATCTGCGCCGCAGACAGCGACTTTGAAACTTTCAGGGTCTGGCGCGGCAGACAGTTCAGACGCCACAAAAGGCCAATCAGTGGCACCCAGATTGCACATGTCCGCAGCTTCAAGTGTCAGCGCAAGTTTGGCGATCCCTGCATCCTGTCCAGCTTTTGCACGCAGAGTGACGTTGCTGGGTCGTCCATCAGAACGTGCAGGGACTGGCACGGCAGCGCACCCTTTGCGCCCAATCGTCAAAAGTGACAGCTATGATTTCATGCGTCATTATGTGCGGGATGAAGATGCACTGGCGATCCAAATCCCGATTGGCCCGAAGGTCGCGGCCGATGACGACGTGGAATCGCGTCCGCTTTCAACGCGCGGCGCGCCTGCGAGCAATCTGTTTTGGGGTAAATGCGTGGCCGCACATTGCCCGTTGCTTCGGCGCGGCTTGCTGAAGGTCTTGCCAAAGCCATGAAAGCGTTTTCCGACTTTTAAAATGCGCTTCCGCCAAGGCGCTGCATTTTTTGCATCGCTTTGGTAAAAATATAGCAGACGTCAACAGCGCTCGAACTCATTAACCTCTGATTCGACGAAACTCTGTGCGTGTCGACTTCGGTACGCCGCCTGCTGTTGGAGCGAAACCATGACTACTCTCAAACCTTTTAACCGTAGAAGCTTTCTAGGCACATCCGCCGCGGCCATTGGGACTGCCGCATTAGGTGGCATCGCAAGCCCCGCAAAGGCTGCAGGCGATCTGACCGTTGGCTTTATTTATGTCGGTCCGAAAGATGACTTCGGCTATAATCAATCCCATGCGGAAGGTGCGGCAGCTGTGAAAGCGATGGCAGGTGTCTCCGTTCTTGAAGAAGAAAACGTGCCTGAAAGCCAAGACGTTCAGAACACGATGGAATCGATGATCAACTTCGACGATGCGTCGCTGCTGTTCCCAACCTCGTTTGGCTATTTCAACCCACATATCCTAGAGCTCGCCCCCAAACATGAAGGCGTGCGCTTTGAACATTGCGGCGGGTTGTGGACCGAAGGCAACCCAACCAATGCCGGGTCTTATTTTGGCTATATCGGTATGGGCCAGTACCTGAACGGTGTTGCCGCCGGTCACGCCAGCAAATCCAAGAAAATCGGGTTCGTGGCAGCCAAACCCATCCCGCAGGTTCTGAACAACATCAATTCGTTCCTTCTGGGCGCGCGATCAGTAGATCCAGCCATCACCTGTCAGGTGATCTTCACCGGCGAATGGTCGCTGGCCGTGAAAGAGGCCGAAGCGACAAACGCGCTGGCCGATCAGGGTTGCGACGTCATCACCTGCCACGTGGACGGTCCGAAAGTGGTCTGCGAAACGGCTGTGGCACGCGGCGCCTATGTTTGTGGCTATCACGCCGATCAGACAGCCCTTGCTGGTGACCTGTATCTGACCGGTGCCGAGTGGAACTGGGCCAGCGTCTACACGGAAATGGTGTCGAAAACTTTGGCAGGCGAGCCGATTGACAACTTCGTGCGCGGCGGCATTGCCGATGGCTTCATTAAGATGAGCCCCCTTGGCCCTGCCGTGTCGGACGCCGGTCGCGCGCAGTTCGAAGCCGTCAAGGCCGAGATCATCGCCGGAGGCTTCGCCGCCATCAAAGGCCCACTGAAAGACAACAAAGGCAATGTGATCGCGGCGGCAGGTGAATCCTTCGTCGAAACCGATGTTGCGCTGGAAAGCATGGACTATCTCGTCGAAGGCGTTGTGGGATCGACCAGCTAAATGACCAGCATTGAACGGACCTCGCCACCGTTGCGGTCTTTCGCGTCTCAGGCCATAGCGGGTCTGATGCTGCGGGCCGAGGCGGTCGTAATCCCGCTGGGCGCTTTGCTTGTCGGCTTTGTGGTGTTCAGTCTGTTCCTGCTGCTTGTCGGCAAATCACCAATCGAATTTTTCGCACTGGTTTGGAAGGCCGGGTTCTCCTCGGCTTTCTCATGGCAAAATACGCTGTCGCGTGTCGCGCCTTTGATCCTTGCCGCGCTGTGTGTGGCGCTGCCCGCTCGTTTGGGGCTTGTCGTTATCGGCGGCGAGGGTGCGATTGTGCTGGGCGGCTTGGCGGCGGCCGTGATGGGCACGGCAGTGGCTGGAATCCCTTCGGCCCTTGGCATGGTGTTTATGGCGCTGGCAGGCATGGCCCTTGGTGGGCTTTGGATCGGCGCAATCGGCGCGCTGCGCATCAAGCGCGGGGTGAATGAAACCATCGCCTCGCTTCTGATGGCTTACATCGCCATCGCCCTTTTAAACCATTTCGTCGAAGGCCCGTTTCGCGACCCGGCCAGTCTGAACAAGCCCTCAACCGCGCCGCTTGTCGACGGCCTGCGCGTGGGCGACATGCCCTTTGTGTCCGCCCATTGGGGCGTTCTGGCCGGGGTTCTGGCCTGTATCTTCTGCTGGGTTTTGATTGAACGCACCACGCTGGGTTTTGCCGCACGGATCGCTGGCGACAACGTGCGCGCGGCACAGGTCCAAGGCCTGTCGGTCAGCCGTTTGGTCATTGGATTCACGGCCCTTGGGGGCGCGTTTGCAGGCCTCGCAGGCTATTTCGAAGTCGCCGCCGTGCACGGATCGGCCAATGCCTCGCTGATCGCTGGTTACGGCTATACCGGCATCTTGGTCGCCTTTCTGGCGCGCCACAATCCGCTGGCCATCATTCCCGTCGCGATCCTTCTGGGCGGCTTTGAAGCTTCCAGCGGTTTGATCCAGCGTCGTATGGACTTACCCGACGCCACGATCTTGGGTCGACTGGGGTCGGCCTTTCAAGAAAGGCTTTGATCGCGGCTGCGACGGCATTCACGATCGGTGACCCGTTACTGAAGTGTGGTCAGCGGCGATGGGGTGGTGGTCACTCTGGCGGGACTGCGAAACATCCGGGAAGGGGATCAACAGGACCAGAGTGACCGTAGGTGTAAGTCTCCAAGCCCAAACACCCGATCCTAGGATAGCAACACTCCAGCGGTGTAATTTTGATTTTTATCAATCTGAATCAGGTGCAGCGAAGTTCAGGAGGGTGAATCACTGGTTAGCGTGGCTGAGTGGTCGAAGGCGCTCCCCTGCTAAGGCAATCGTCAGTGATAACTCCCAAGCGGAAGGTCACCAATATTGCAGCGTGTGTGGTCAGCGTGTGTGGTAAACGTGTGTGGTAGCATTTCAGGGGGTCTGCCTAAGCGGCTGATTTTATTAATTTAAATGTGGCACAGAAGGTCTGGCGGAGACGAAGAACCACATTCATCCTTTCCAAACGCCATCAGAAGCCGTCTTGATTTACCTTTAAGGCATTGTATTTCATATATTATTTCCGATTGCTGCCCCCACAAGCCCCGTGGTTGGGTTGTCGCAGTTCAGTGCCGTTTTGTACCCTGTCTGCAGTGCAAAAACGAAAGGAACACCGAATGTTGACGGTCAAGCAAATCGAAGCGGCGCAGTACGGATCCTCCCCGGATCGAATTTCTGATGGAAACGGGCTGTATGTCCGCCTGAGTAAAGGTGGTGCAAAAACCTTTCAACTCCGCATGCCTGAAAATGGAAAGACAAAGTGGATCACTCTGGGGAGGCATCCAGAATTATCGTTGCGTGAAGCTCGGATGAAATCAATGCTGACCCGCGCTGACATCTTAGATCCCAGACACGATGCGATTGGGACTGAGAACGTCATCACCACGCCCGTCCCCCCTGAAAAATCAGCACAAGCACCACTCTTCCGAGATTTTGCCAAGATCTGGTACGACCGAAAAGTTGAGGGACTCTCGAACGGCAAGCACAAGCAACAGAACTGGAATACGCTCGTTACGTATGTCTTTCCTCAACTGGGCGCTATGCCGATTGATGAAATCAAGCTGCGTCACATCATTGCTGTCTTCGATCCAATCTGGCGCGAGAAGCATGAAACCGCGAAACGCACGTTGGGCCGGGTTAAAGAGGTCTTCGAGCTGGCCAAATTGAGAGAGTTTGTCGAAGTAAATCCCGCCGACTTCGATAGGAAAATTGCGTTCGGCAGGGTTATCAAGCGCACAAGGCACCAACCCTCTCTGGCATGGGCGCAAGCTCCTGAACTCTGGCAGTGGATGCTGGAACACGATGTTGCGGAGGATGTTCGGCAAATGATGATGATCATGGTTCTGACAGGAAAGCGAACGAAGGAAGTTCGCATGATGCAGTGGGCAGATATTGATTGGGACAATCTGATCTGGAGTAGTCAAGCTGAACACATGAAAATGAGGCGCGAACATCGTGTTCCGGTCTGCAAACAGCTTGAGATCATCTTCGACAACCTGACTCTGCTGAAGTGCCACCCACAGAATGTTCTGGCGCGATCAAAGAACAAGGAGGGCGTTATCGACGAAAACCGGGCCCGGTTGGAGTTTCAGAAGTTCGATCCGAACATTACCGGGCACGGGATGCGAAGTACGTTTCGTACCTGGTTGCGCAAGCAGAAGTGCTACCCGAAGGATCTGATGGAAACGGCACTATCCCATGAAAAGGACGAATTGGTCGAGGCCTACATGCGCGATGACCTGCTGGATGAGCGGCGACCGATGATGCAGGATTGGGCGGATTACGTGACAGGTGGTGAGATGCCACCGCGTTTACGTGACCGACTTTGAAACGAGAACACAGACCGTAAAACAAGATGTCGGTCCGTGTTTTGCTTTTCAGATAGAGGAGGATCAAGCAAAGTAGTCGACCGATATCAAGCCTTGAATATAAGCTTCGACTTCGTGCTTGAGCCAGCGAATACTGCGCGATCCAAGCCCCAGCAAAGCGCCGCGATGAAGGCACTTGATGACATCTACACTCGGTTTGGCAAGAAGACGATGGTGTTGGCGTGTGAGGGTATGAAGAGGCCTTGGCAGTTGCGAGCGGATCATCGAAGTCCGCGCTATACCACTCGGCTATCAGATTTGCCTGTTGTTCGATGAGTGCCCATCTTCCCAAACCGGACCTCCGACACGCGCCTGACAGAGGACTTCTTTGCGGGACAAGGACGAAGCCGCTGCCGCGGCAATGGTGCTTGTTGCGGGTGTTGTGCGCTGACTTTGGCCGAGTGCATTTTGAGATCTGACGAAGCTGTTTGACGATTGGGACTTCTCAAACGTCAAACAG
>Ga0208544_10001914_pt1 | contig 13959 bp, 15 predicted proteins | sample DEB08_DNA_9_FD_184526 | JGI IMG/M metagenome (GOLD analysis project Ga0208544, IMG submission 184526) | Aqueous microbial communities from the Delaware River and Bay under freshwater to marine salinity gradient to study organic matter... | ecosystem: Environmental > Aquatic > Marine > Coastal ...
CCATAGCCGCTTCTGGTTTATCCAAATCGTAAACATTTAAAGCTTGGTTCTGTAAATTTGTACCTTGCTGAAACCTAAACTCATTCTCAGAACTTAATGCCGCTAGTTTTGCTGTCTTATTTAACTGCCGTGCTCCTGCCAATTCCGTATTAATAGCGTTCTCAAGTGGTACTGAAGTCATAGATTCCATGACTGCTGCTATATGGCTAACCATAGCATTACGTTCAGTTGGTCTCATATTAGCAAACATTGTACCCTCAGAGTCTGCTTCATTAATAAAATCATTTACATCAGCATTTGGATTGTTTTCTACCCAATTAGTTAGACCTGCCCGATTGTCTGGCTCTGCAAAATTTGTAACAAGACGGGTTAGGTTTTCTACTGAAACTAATTGTGCTGATGTAGCAGAACTCAATTGTTTACCTCTATACTCCTCAACTATTTCTGATGATTGATTAGTAAGAAGATCAGCTACATGAACATTACCTTTTACCTTTTCATTAAAAATACTCAGTGCCGATGATGCAGCACCAGTCAGTGGTACATTAACACCCTTTGGTTCAACGGCACGAAGGGCTTCGACAGACTTCATAAGCTTACCTTGATACTTACCATAAGCACCGCTTTGAGCTATCATATCTTTCATTATATCCACATCTTTGTTCCAAGCAGAAACAGATGTATACGTATTCTTGCTAGATCCAAATGCAGCCAACTGATTAGTCGCATAGTATGTTAACTCTTTTTCAAGAGTCTCCATCGCTGGAGCTGTAGCACCAACAGACAGATCACCACCGTGTAACAGATCGGATTTACCAATAAGCTCCATCATAGCTGAAGTACCAAGGTTACCTTCAGATATGTTAATTTGTGAAGCACTACCAACTTCTTTCAACGAACGGCTAAAATTAGCTGCGTATTTAGAGTTAACTGTACTTACATCTAATGTCCCACGTTTAGCCGTGTACCAAGCATCCGCAGCAAGCTGCTTAGACTGCCAGTCTTCTTCTTTAATTTTTAAAGGCTTATCTGTAGCCGCTGCAAATGCATTCAATGGAGCTCCTTGGAGTTTATCCATCTCTGCCATTGCAGCCTCATACGCTTCCATGTCCTCAGCCTTAGCAGCCGCCGAAGCAGCTGATACCTGAGTGTTAACTTCATTCTGGTAAGTGTTAGTCGCATCGGTAATAGCCTGATTGTTCAAGGCTTCCTTGCGCTTAGCAAATTGACCTGCGGCTCCTGCCACTTGACCTAATGCTTGTGCAATGGCTCCAGCCCCACCATCGGAAACAGGGAGACCTACTCCATATGCCAGTGCTGAAGGTTTCTCAGTTTGCTGTGTTTGATTTCTTAATTGAATAGCCATGATTTATGAATCGTACGATGCTTTTTGACCTGCGGCAGAACCAAGAGATCCAGCAAGAGATGCATATCCACCAATACTAGTAGCTCTAGCTTGAGCTTTTAAATTTGAAGACTGGTAACGACCTTCGGCAAGAGCTAGAGCAGAACTATACTGACCCATTTCAATCGCTCTCTTACCACGTAAGTCACCAAGCTCAGAAGACTTACTAAACTCGTAAGCTTGCTGTCCGCCCTTATAAAGTAATTGAGATTCCTCTTGTTCCAACTTAAGTGATTCAGCATTTAATATATCCTCAAAAGATCCTCCAGCCAAACCAGCACGACCAGCTTTAGATTGCTGTGAAGCTAAAGAAGCCGAAATCTGCTTGTCAGCAAGATCAGCTTGTCTATTAGTTTCAATAAATGCTTCTTGTTTATTAAAGTCTGCAACACCAGATTGAAACTGCTCATCTTGAGCACGACCCAGTGCATTGTTACGTTCAATTTGCGCACGGTTAGCCGCAAGCAACTCAGCTTGTTTAGCTTGTTGTTTCTGTGCTTGAGCTTGTACCTGAGCTCCCCGAAAGGAAACTAGACCCGATACTACTGTTACTGCTATTGCTGTGTTGATCCAAGCCATAATAATTTATTTACCGATTCTATCGGAACTTTTGTGTTTGTATAATCAACTAACCGAGCAGACAAAACTTCAGTATCCGTAATGTTCTCTGGGTTAGAGTGAACTGTCTGCCAAATGCAGTCTTCAGTAACATGTAATATTTTCTGGACACCCGCCTCAGATTTAAACGTACATGGAGCTTTAATCTCTACGATCTCATCATCCATTACCACACGAGCGGAACCTGATATAACAACATTCAAATGCTCAGTTAGATGCTTAGCCCCTAGTACAAATGTACCCGCTGGCATAGTCACCTGACGAACGTAGATGTCTGGAGCAAAGTGCTCCTCTAAAGGACACTCTACAGTATGCGTCTGAGGAGAGTTCTCGTTCAAATATTCCTCCATCTTAGGGACATCTACTAGTATTTCGGTCATAGCATTTCCGTCTTAAGGACGGCGGATACAAGGGTTAATGGGTACGGCTTATCTTGAACAATGATTGGAGTTTTATCCACATCAAATTGAGATGCAATAATATTATGCTCATCAGTAAAACCTGTGTACAGACTTGCACCACCCTTAGGTGGGATGGTCTCAAGCTCGTCTTCTGAGAACCCCATTTTATATCCCATACTCTTATAGACATATGGCTGAAAAGACACTGTGCGAGTGATCTGACCATAAGAGTTCTTCCCTGATCCATTATCAAAAGCTAAAGGGTTTAGTTCTAACTTACCTTCGTACGGTACACCAATAAGCGTGTACTGTGACGCTATAACGTCATTAGGAAGCGTGTTAGCCCCCTCCGTGACAGAAATGTTACCTAAGTCCACTCCGTCCACTACAACACGTACCTTGCCGTTCTGAATAATACGAGCAGGGACATTAATTAAAGCTACTGGAGTAGTAAGAGATCCAGTGGCGGGATTACGTACGTGTGAGTCAAGATAAGCACCATCAGACTTATAATTATCCGAAAGATCATCGGTAAACTGAAGAGCCATACGCTCCAAATGATTTTCACCGTTACGAGCAACTACCACCCAAAGCTGGTCTTCTGAATTTACAGTATCACCCTTAGGTAGCACTGCCACATCTTTAAAAAGACCATTCGAAGTACTATGTATTGCCCAAGCATAGAAATCGTCTTCTTTACGGTAAGTAAGAGAAAACAACTTACCACTCTCTGTGACCAACCAAAACGCTGAGTTTGGATGGTACTGGAATGCCATAGCTACAATCTTATCTGTCTCAAATAAATCAGGAACTAACTTAGTAACTGTAGACACTACAAACTGCTGTGTCTGAAAATCAAATTTAAACTCGTGAAACTGCTTACCACTAATGTGTGGAAAGAACACTGCTGCGCCTGTACGAATACCTTGGATAGATGAACCAATCGAGGTTTCCTGTGTAATACGAATATTTGAAGGAGTAATCGCTGCCGAGAACTCATTAGGGCGAAGCTGCCACTCATTAGCCTCTGTTCCGCAAATCAATGTAGGACCAGCTGCAAGCCATCTAATAATAGTGGATGAAGTTCCAAGTTGATACGTGATACCAGTAGTATCAAGCACTTCCCCATTTTCTTCTGCTGTACGGAAATCAGCGGGATCGTTTAAGTTAGACAACCAAACCATATTTGGGTGACTGTCAGTACCTGCAAACACACGACGTTGCTCATAAAAAGATACACAAGATGGCCAATTGTCTTTATACCAAGCACCCATACGAAACTTAGTAAATACCCCGTTGTTTGCTGTCTTGCCTGTAAGCTCACTTAAAGGAACCGATGAAAGAATGTCTACCGATGCACTTTTATCCGTGGTTCCCTCGGCTTTAATCTTCATTAAAACCCAATCGTCAAGAATAGCTCCTAGCAAATATCGACCAGCATCACGCTCAGCATCAAAGAAAACCTTACTTGAAGAAACTACACCTGTGTGAAATGCTTTCTCCTCAGGGTCCGTAACTAGATCGTAAGCACTAAGCGTTGTTGTACTTGGTGGTGAAATAAGCTTAGGATAACCAGACTTATTTTGCTGAAGTACATCACCAATCTTCACCACATCGAACTGACGCTGAGTATTCATATCAGCTATAATTATATTCTCATAAGTTTCAGGAGCAGCAGGAGTCGGATAAGACGAAGCATACATGTTAACATATGCTCCTGCTTGAAATCGGTTGTTATTATTACGATCACATTGCGAAATCAGTAATGCACGATCCCCCGGATATCCTGAGTCTCCACCTGAACCATCCCACACACCATCAAAACCTGCGGCAAATGTTAAAAGGGATGTTACTTGATCCCACTCATATACAGAATATATTAAACCAGACTCAATTCCACCATTTTGTTTAAATGAAGGTCCAGTCAAGAAATCTACAGGGTGATCTTCTACACCTTGATAATCCGTAATCTTACCCCAGCGAACATTTCCATCTTGAGAGTTATACTCAGCAGAACCTACAGGGTCACAAACATTAGTAAATAACTGTTCATCACCTACACGGACCCAAGCTCCGATGTGTGATGTTCTAAAAACTAATGTGTCTGAACGAACGTAAACTTCATTAGCTAGAACACCATCATTGTGGGTCCATGCCCGAGGATACGAAAAAGGTTTCCCTTTGATCATAAACAGTCGTGCAGAAGGATCCTTAACATTAACAACCTTTTCAACAGCGTCTACATATACCACAGTGCCTGTAGGATTCGCTGGAGCTGCTGGTGTTGTTGTAGAGTCCAACACACGTCCAAGGCTCCACTGGTCTCCTACCTTGTACTCAGTGTACACTACGTTGGTATTTAAACCACCAGACAAAGCTGAGGCATCAACCGCAGCCTGAAATGTACCTGCCGTATCAGACTCAACTCGAATTGCCTCTAACTCATCTCCCAAACGAAGAATATTAAAGGATTTGTCGATCTTCTGAAAAGGATGAGATGTAAACTTAACCGCATTCCATTTCCATAAAGTAGAACCAACAACACCATTGGGGTTTGCGTGAAGAGGTGCTGAACTAGAATCCTGTAATGCTTCGCTATCTACAGTAAATAAAGTAAGATTATGCCATGTGCTGTTGGCTGTAAGTTCATAAGGTTGATGTGCTGGATGTGTAAACACCATTGTATCCACCTCAGGAGACCAGCGAACATCTTCTATTTGATCATCCGTATAAGGAATAGAAACAATATTACCAAAACCGTCATCTTGACCATCGACACGAGTAAATAATAACACACCGTCTCGTGAGTAAATGTTAATACGACCCGCAGAAAGAGATATTAAATATCGGTTTTGATTGTTAATAGAAAAGTCGATCAACTTTACATTGCCCGTTGCTTCTGTACCCAACCATTTGAAACCTTCTCGATAGCGTGTAGGACCTTGAATAGATGGCAGAAAGTTCTCCATCTGCTTCAACCCCTTGTTGAACTTATCTATGTCGATACGCCCACGCAAATGAGGGCTCATCAAGCCCCCTGTAAAGTCAGTAATCGTTTTATTGAAACTTGCCATTATAGGTAATCAGGGGTCCAAGTGGGACTACATGTAGCCTTCTGGTGTGCCGCAATATACCCCATGCCCTCATCCGATAAATAATACAAGGGGGCTTTCTCGTGGGAAGCTCTTCGCTTCGCTCTCTTAAAAGCTTCTTCAAATTGCCGATTCATTGTATCACGCTCGGTAATCTCGCCTGTGAGAGGTTTTGCAATACGAGCAGCAAGTCTGTATACAATTGATGGAACTAAATACTCAGGTAACACCGAAGCATCTGTAATAGTTTTAGAATAGTGGACAAAGATCGTATCTCTGTTTACTAACAAAATAGTACCTTCTAAATAATAATCTGCGACGTCACATCCATCAGGAGTTGTAATCTTTCGCAAAAAAGAAAAATTTGGAATTAACCCAAGGTCAAAAGAATATTTCCACTGGTCACTGTCATAAGTAGACGATTCAGTTTCAGGTTGGAAATATAAAAACGCCCCGTCTGGGTACGTATTGTAAGTTCTAGAACTAGCTGTCGTAGTAAAAGCTGCGGTTCCCCTAATAATAGGAAAATCGTACTGAGACAGTACTTCCTTTACCACAGGTAAAAATACAGAACCAATAACTCGTGCCGATGCACTCGTCGGTGTATCGAAGTCTGTTTGGTTAATTGGTGCGCTGCCGAGTTCGGCCAGTGCTTGATTAGCTATCTCTAAATTAGTTGCCATAATGAAAAGGGTCCCTCACCCAACCCGAAGGTGAGGGACCACAGGTTCATTGTCGAGGACTAAGAGTTCTCGACGTAGAGGATGTAGCCTACAAAGCTTGTCACAGTAGCACCCGCAGTTGCGAATACAGTAGTGGTTTCAGCAGTAGTGGCTTGATAAGGCTCAAATGCGGCAGCAGCAGTAATGCCATCGACGAATACGTCTACAGCGGTATCTACTGGAGTTGCTTTTGCAGTCCAACCAATATCAATTGTGCCAGTAAGCGCAGTAACAGCACCACCAAGAATGGTGACATCTTTACTGAACTCAGCTAGTTCAATTTGCTCTCCTGTTGCAGCTGCACCAGATGAGAATTTTTTAACACGAACTCGCGCACCTGACTCGATAGGAGCCAAAGGCGAGGGATTTTCAGCGCGAACTTGAGTAAGTTCAACACCGACTTTGTCGAATGTAATAGCGGCCATAATATATGTTCCTTTCTGTTAGAGTTAAGCTTCTAGGCAACGGATTTCACCAGCAACTTCACCCCACATACGGGATGCACCAATGGATTGTTTGAAGTGCATGTAAGGGATGTTCTTCTTACTTGGGTCACGCCACATGTTGCCCTTGAGGTCATCACCAATGGTGAGCTTCAGAGCCTTAGGTGTGAATACCATGCAACGACGCTCATCACCATCAGCACCACTAGTCAAAGGAAGACGCTCGCAAAGAATGAAGCGGTAACCCATGAATGTAGTAATGTTGCCTTCTGCAAGGTTCTTACGAACGCTGTAGTCGGAATTGATGATTTCGTCTTCAGCAAGAAGATCTTCAAGCTGGTATGCAGTAACAAGCATAGGAAGAGTATCTTCTTGCTGGATTGCTTCAACACGAAGCATCGCAGTACGAAGACCCTTAAGCTTCTCGATGGTCAGACCCGAAGCAGTGCCAGTAGCACCGTCGAAGTTAGCACCAACCGAGATACCTTCTTTATTACCAGCAGCAAGTGTGTAACGACCAGCTGTAGCGGAGATCTTGTTTGAGGAGCCATTGCTGTACTCACCAACAGTAATTGTTGCGCTGTTCTCTGCTGTAGCAGCAGTTGCATACGACATAACAGTGCTGCCTTCTTTACCTGTGTAAGCATCAGCGAAATACTTCTCAATCAAGAAGTCATCACGTTTGCGCTTACCAGACTTCAAAAGAGCCGAGTTGTAGCCGTTAGAAGGATCCGAAACGACCTTCATAAGGTCCTTAGGATCAATGTATTTACCCAGTTCAAAGTGACGTAAAGAAATACGGCGATTGTCGTGAGGCACTTCAGAAACTGGATTGTCACCATAACGTGTGGTGTCCTCCGTCATTTCTTCGGCTTCACCCATACGCTGGTAGCTCTTGAACTCGCTGGATTGTGTGTCACGATCAACTAGTGGATCGAGAATAGATGTTTCTTGTTGGTAGGCTTGTTCAAAACCTTCCTGAAACTGACGAACATAAGCTTCTTCAATAGCAGAAGAGCCCTGTCCCGAATATACTGAATTGTCAGGCATAATATTTAAAAGAATAGAGATTAACGATTGTGTGGAAGTTTCCACGTTTTCTTCGAAAAGCTACCCTTACGGACTCTTCTAACACTTACGGTGTCATCGGCTTTCTAAAGCTGTACATGGACCAAAAAAAAGGCTACCCACATCATCTTATTAAGATGTCGTGGGTAGCCTGTCAAGGTTTAGTCTTTAACTTCCAGAGTAAAGCTTCTGATACATTGCTGTACGCTGCTTCAAGAAGCTTTCACGTCGTGCCTTATCTGAAGGTGTCAACGTCGCCAGTTTGTTCTCAGGCATAAACATTAGTTCGCTGTGTTCACGGTCAAATTCGTCAATTTGTGCTTTAATACCAGCAACTGTGTCCTGACCAAAAGAAGAGCCATTGCCAGCAGTAGGCATACCCGCATCACCGACCATAGGTGCTAATGAATGAAACAATTTTAAAACAGCTGGGTGGTTACCAACAACTGGACTCCATTCCATTAATTCTTTCAACTCAGGAATTTGCTGAGCAAAAGCTTCAAATGTCTCATTGGCACTCTTGTGGTTAATTGCGTAATCAGCACCCCACTCAGAACGTAACTCATTAGTCTGGTTTTGTACAGACTCTTGAATCTGAGAATTAAGTGTGTTTTCAGACATTACTTGTCGTGTAGCCCACTCAGACTCTAATGCATTAAACTGCTTTGGTGTCAGACCAATGTTATGAGCTACCTCTTTGAGTTGATTCTGAATCTCCTCAGGAAACTGCATCTCCCTAATGTCTTCACCCTCTAGCTGAATACTGTGCTTCTCAGCAGGTACATACCCGTCCATAGTTTCGGGACGCAACTTTGAGTAGAAGTCTTGGTAGTCTGTATCTGTCCAATCTTCTTGTGGTACTGCTAGTCTCTTCTTACCCAAAGCTGACTGTGCATTAATAGCCTGTTCAGCCAAAGACTGAAAGCTTTTTGTTTCTTTAAATAAATTTTTGTCTCGTAAGTCCTCTGGTAACCCCGATACAAACTGTTGATAGTTGTCTTCGGAACCAAAGTCTAAAGCTTCAACGGGTGTCTCAGTTGCAATACCTCCACCAATACCTGCGGAAGATGTTTCTGTTTCTGCTACGGTTTCTTCTTCTAGTTCTTCACTCATGGGTTTGTTCCTTTTCTATTATGTCTATTAGTTTTTGAGGGTCATCACGACCCATCAGATTCATATAACTCATAGCCAAATGTCGCTTACCTTCATTGAAGGCAGTGACCTGAGGATCGGAAGAGAATTTGGGAAATGTCACACCGCAATCCCTTAAGAGCCGACGAAAAAATCGGTCTCCAGCTGGGGTTGCTGCGATAGTTAACAAATCATCACGAAACTGCTGTCGGGCTCTGAGTTTTTTAAGTGGGTTCATTCTTTACATATTTAACAACTGACCAATGCCCTCAGGATCCGTAGATCGGGCAGAAGCAATATCCTTCATAGCACCAGCCATCTGAGGCATTGCTGCCGCTTGCTGCTGTTGCGATTCAGCCTGTTCACGTTGTTTGCGAGCAGCTGTAACTTCGTCTTTACTTTTGACGACATTACGAGGGATGTTACGCATACGAGCGTAGTTATCAAAAAGATTGTGTGTATCCAAGTTCTCCGCCATTGTTGGATCCTGTTGAAGCAACGGTGTAATATCCTGAAGGAATCCAGACATATTACTAATTGCACCAGCATATTGGGCATGTGCTGCGGGACTTGTATAAACAACTTCCAGCCCACGTCCTGCAAGAGACTCAGGAGCCGTTTGTAGAAGTGGGTGGTTTTTGTCCTGTAAAAAATCTATTACATGCTCAATGGATGGAGCAAGATACTCACTTTCCTGTCGAGCAAGGAGCGGTCCAAGCTGTTGTAGCATCTGACCACGCTCATCGTGAATCTCAGTTACTGACTGACGCTCTTTCTTCTGCTCGCGGATAATCTGGTCAACAAAGAATGACTTAGTAATCTGACCTTGATAGTTCGAGATCATCTCCAAAGTAAGGTTTGGCTGACTGCCGCTAGTGAGCGGCTGAGGAACTGGTGACCCTGCTTCATGGAACAAGACTTGACCAGCACCGTATGTAATCGGCAACAGAATCGAATCATCTTCAGCAACAAGTGGTGGGTTATTGGCAATCTCTGCACTACGCAGGATTTCCTTTACCATCTTGTTAAGAACACGAATCTGACTCATGCAGGTAGCCGCAGGTCCACGACCAAGGACTTCACCCGCAATAACCATCCAACGAGGAACGATAAAAGGAAAGTAACTCTTTCCAGTTTGGAAAAGAATGGCATCCAACTCAGGAACCCAATAGGATACCTTATACGGACGCTGGCTGCCAATACGTCCCCCTTTACGGGCTGATGGATCATTCGAAGGTTCAACCGAAAAAACCAGCTCATACTTTTTGTTGGCTGCATACGGGTCGAATCCTTTAGTGTTGACCACATCAGGGAATTGCTGCGCAAGAGCCTTTGTACTAAGAAACTTGCGGTAAAACATAGTATCTACCACACCTTCATCATTAACATCAAAGAAACTATCTGCTAACGCGCAGGATTTAAAGTTAATGACAGGCTTGTCTCTGTTTACATAAACAACCGCATTACCAAAAGAACCAATATCATGGAACGCTTCGTGGCTGGCTGCATAAAACTGACAAGCTGGTGTTGCATAAATGTGACTAACCATGTCACTAAGACGCTCTAGGAAAATTAATTCATCATCCTTCAGTTCTGCCGAAGGCGTACCCTCAAGCTTTAAATAAGCCCAACGAGCCGCCTTCGGTATTAAATAAGAACTGAGTCCGTTAGCGAACATTTGGTTCGCCCAGACAGGAGTGCTATCGTAGATAGGCTTAGACTGATCATCTTCCCGATTACTAGTCAGACCCATAGAACCCGTGAAACGGGCTTTATTGGGAGCAACGTACTTCTGTGCATCCGAAAGCATCTCTTCGTGTCCAGCACGGAGAAGCTTTAAGTGTTCATATCGCTCTTGAAGTCTAACTAATTCAGGGGTCTTCATTTACAGTCCGCTACCTAGCGAGTTCTTACTTTCCGACGCACTAGGTGTGGTCGATTTTTTTGTAGCTGTACGCTGAGCTGCCGTAGGATTTACAGCCTTTGCAGTTTTCTTAGCTACCTTAATAGGCTTACGAGCCACTGGAGTCGGCGGAGGAGGAGGTGGAGGAGGTGGCGGAGGTGGGGGAGGTGCTTTAGGTGATCCCATAATATTTTTTTAATTTAGATGTTTTCAGGAACCGAAGTTCGGTGTCCAAGTATTTTAAGTATCTATGAAAACCTACTCTGTCAAGAGGGTAAGGCATCAGTTTAAAAAACATTTGCATACCTATACCTGCGGCATAATCAATGTGCCAATAGTCCCCGTCAGTATCTGTAGCCTTTCGACCAAGTAATAAATAAAGAGGACCAATAAAAATGTAATACTCATCTTCGGGTAACCTATACAAATACGTATTAAGTAATTCACTAAAACTTTCGCCACGAAGTCGATACACCTTATGGGCATCTTCCAACAAAGATGTACGCACTGGCTCTGTACTAGTTATAGACACTAGAAATCAACCTCCTTTATCTTATACGTGTTCCGCTCCTTACGATTTCTAGCATTAATGTCATGCTCACGGTTCGCTTTAATCCCAACAGCCAATGTTGAAAACGCATCAGCTCCATGGGATGCATTATTGTGGATAGCTTGTTTCTTGAACACCTGCTTAGCCTCGTCCCACTCTTTAGCGTAATTCTTAAGGTGCTCAATACCCAAAGAACAATTAGTCGTATCAAACCAACATTTTGGTAGAGTCTGACGAACCGCCTCGATCTGGTCGCTCTTACCCATTCGTTTAACAACAGTTGGCTTAATACCTAGAGATCTGAGAGTTTCGATGCGAGATTTCCCTGTTCCAAGCTCCCGAACAGCAACGTCATGGGGTAAATAGTGCTTTCCGTACGTAAAATCATGTAAAGCCGCCAATCTTTGCAGTTCCTTTGCGTAAAACGGTAACCCCTCACCAGAGTTCTCATAGTAAAAGATAGGACGCAGCTCATTTCGATACTGCTGGGCAAACCAGATGCTCGTACTGTCATCCATACCCAAATCCCACCCAGTAATCACAGGCAACGCTGGATCTGGGCTGATCTTGTCCAACATCTGACCCTTGTGGTACAACCGAGTCAAGATGTCCCCGTAATAAGAACCTTCCACTGGTGTATCAAAACTAGACATAAACTCCTGCTGGAACAATGCCTCACTCATCTCATCTCTAGCCTTACGCAAATCAACAGGCTTAATTGCCTTAGTCTTAGTTACAGGTAAGTGACTAACAAACCACTCAGGATCCGCTTCAGCCTTCTTCAACAACTTGTACATGTGATTCTTACCACGAGGCGTACTGTTAAATATTGCCCAACCACCATTCTCCGCTAACACAGGATTTAAAAAGTGCCAAATACTAGGGTCACACAACGCATACTCCGAAAATATAATACCCACGGGATTCGTTCCAACCACTCGGTCAGGATTGTCCGCACCAACCAACTGAATCACGGAACCATTGGTCAGCGTAAGAGACATCTCCTGCTCAGACTTACGGACAACCAACTCGCGGGGAACAAAGTCAATAAACTTACGACCCTCTCCATCCTGACCCTGCCACAGAATCTTACGCAACTGATTCTGGAACGGACCTACATACAAATACAAACCCTTCCTCTGTAACGCTTTAATCGCCATGACATTGATACAGGTCAAATCCTTACCCGCACGGCGATGCCAAACAAGAACTGCGCGTAACGTACGGGCATTGGGAGCCATGTACTTTAACAATGGCAACTGATAGTGTCTAGGGATATATCCCTGCGCAGGTAATTGTACACTCATGGGCTGGTAGGTTGGTTAAATGGATCCGTCGTTCTCTGTTACATTGGCCGTAGCTTCTGGTGGCGTAAACTCACCGTAGTCATACACCTCATCCTCTTCCCCAACATCATACACCTCTACATCATCAGCTGCCATGGCTGCGGCAACCAAATCCTTCTGAGTAGTCTTAGCGAAGTCTACAACGTTAATTGTCATGTTACTCTGAACATCAGCCTGCAAATCAATCGTTTTAGGCTTAGCCGCAAAGAAACAACTTAACTCCTTAGTAACAGCTATCCGATCCTTAACAGGCAACGCATACTCCCCATCCGCATCCTTCTCCGTCACAAACTCAATCAATGCCTGTAAAGGGTTGAATCCTGCATCCTCAAACATAGCTAAAACCATCTTCCGCTGCTGAGCAGGAGTAGGGGCTTGAGACATCATCTCCAGCAACTGCTGCTTAACCAACAACTTCTTCTCTACAGATACTGTCTCTTTCTTTAATTCAATAAGCTTCTTAGTTTGCTTTGGAACCTTCCTAGTGTCCGTAACACGCTTAACTTCTGACTTCCGTTTAGCTTGCTTGGGTCGAACACCGTTGGACGTTTTTCTCTTATCTGCGAATGGGTCTCGTTTAATGGGCATGGTCTGTTTCTAGGAAATGGTCGGAGTTGGTCAAGGAAAATGCTCCTTTTTTTCCTAAACAGGAATAAGGGCTTTCCTAAAATCTACCAAATCTACCAGAGCTTTTTGGAATCTTGGTAGAAACAAAAACAATTACATCTATCAACGACTTACAGAATATTTACCGATTTACCCTACCAAGAGACTAACCTTACCTTAGTAGTTTCTCAAATGAAAATGTCTGGTAAATTGGTAGATATTACGTAAGTCGTTGATAACCCTATATCTCCTTATGTTCTACCAGAGGGGTGGTAAATTGGAAAAATTGTTGGTAGAAAACCCTGTTTTGACCCTGTTTTTTTACAAATTGACTCACTAAAGCGTTAGGATAATCGAAAAATCGGAATTTTGGGTTCGGGGGACGGGTCCCCTATGTTCCGCTGGGACCAAAATCCCCCCATGCCCCCCCCTTCGCCCTGATTCCGTGTTCCCATGGCTCCGTGTTCCCGTTGCCCCAAGGCTCCGTGGACCCATGGACCCGTGATCCCTGTATATATGTAACCCTGCACCCGTGGACCCTGCATCCATGCACCCATGCACCCCTGTTACCTAGCATCCATGCACCCGTGGATGCGTGGGTCATATCCCACCCTCACCATGACCCAATGCCCCACACCCATCCATGTCGCACTATCACTGGGCTCACGGTCACC
>Ga0208544_10001915_pt1 | contig 13954 bp, 9 predicted proteins | sample DEB08_DNA_9_FD_184526 | JGI IMG/M metagenome (GOLD analysis project Ga0208544, IMG submission 184526) | Aqueous microbial communities from the Delaware River and Bay under freshwater to marine salinity gradient to study organic matter... | ecosystem: Environmental > Aquatic > Marine > Coastal ...
ACAGCGCAGCTGAAAATCTCAGCGCCGAGGATTACCTGATGCAGGCGGTGGAGAGCGCGATCGAACGGGGCGTTCGTCACGTCATCTCGCTCGCCCAGATCCAGGCTGAGCTGGCGCTCATCCCCGATGCGCAGACCTTGCAGCAGCCGAGCCAGGTCTCGGCTGACCTGCTGGCGCTCCAGGACCCGGCCTCGATCGGCCGGATGCTCAAGTCTCTCGGGATCCGCTCCCAGCATGGTGGACGGGCCCGGCTCTCCGGCCAGGTCATCCGCTACTATGATCTCGATCCGTCCTTCGTGGAGGGCGTTCTCGAACGGGCAGCCAAGGAGAGCCGGCACGTCATGCCCCATTACCCGATCACCAGCGCGGAACCGGCCCGTCGGGCCTTCGCATTTTGTGAGACAAAGATGTGCGGGTCCTGTCCGTATACGACGATCTGTGACGCGGCCCTACCGGGTATCCGTAACGGAAAGACATGATACAAATGCGTCCAGGTGTCTTTACGTGTTTGTATCATGATATCTTTTCTGGCTTCGTGAGGATGACTGTATGAAAGCCTTGTTTTCCTGGGTGATGGACAAGGTCGTCTGGGCGCTTTTTGTGGTGCCGGCCCTGTCAGCCTTTCTCAAAGACAAAGAGATCACACCGTGGATTTCAGCGGCTTTTGACTGGGTCTACGGCCACGCTGTGAATCTCCTGGGAGAACCAGCGTTCCCGTGGATTTCTGGAACCTTACTAGGGATCGCGATCGGCGTATTGTCCCATCGGCTCCTTATTTGGACGGGCCGACGAACAACGGAAGACCGGTTTGGGAAGCTTGATAGCTTGTCGGTAGATGTTCTGCTCCACATTCATAACTCACGAGGCCTGAGCAGCGCTATGAATGAAGACGTGAGCGCGCTTCAAGCCAAGGTCCAGCGTCTTTTCGCGACCCTCGAAAAACACCGTATCCCGACCCCAAATGTGTTGAGACGTGATGGAGTGGATATTTTGAAGTCATACATCGGTTACATCCGGCCCTTCATCGAGGATCGAGACATTCGCGTTTTACGACAGAGGGCGAAAGAGTGGGTGGATACTCACGTGGACATAAAAACAAACTAGGGGTCTGACGGAATTGAGGACACCTTAGATAGACAGAGGAGCGCGGAAAATTGTCGAGGGTTCATAAAGGGCATCAAGATGCCAGTTGGAGGGTGGGCGGATGATCGTGACCATAAGCTGTAGCGCGCTGCCTAAGCGTAACGTTGTTATAGATAGCAATACCCTCTTCTATGATGCTGATCAGCATATTTTCTCCATGATCAGACCCAGAGGCGATGATTGGCTGCAAACAGTACGTTCCAGCTTCGACTTCTCGCCAGCGTCGGTCGTGGGTTCCCAGCTTGCAATGACGGTCACACTTGAGACCCCACAGCAAGCATACGAATTCGAAGAGTGGCTCATCTTTGCCAATCAAGAGGCCGATGAAGGCTACAGAACAATGCGTGGATAATAAGGTATCAAGGCATTAATAAACCTTGATATTATGATACCTTTAATCCTCTCCCACCTCATCGACCCCCTCGTCAAACGTCTCCACGATCCGCTCCATCCCATCGATGACCCGCTCCACGGCGGATCGGCGCCGCAGGATCCCGGGCTTCTCGATCATGATCGACAGCACCCGGTCCTGAAGGGGCCGTTTCCCGGTGAACAGGGTCTCCGCGATCAGCTTCTGGAGCCCGTCCGGGTCCAGCTTCTCCGCCGCGCAGAACTCCGCGAAGGCGCCGGCCCGTTTCCCGGCCCAGAAGCTGTCGAACTCCTGCCGGAGATCCGCGTCCGGGGGCAGGTTCGGCATCACCTCATTCAGGAACTCCTGAAGGTAGGGTCGCTTGTTCCGGAGCCCGATCTCTGACGCAATCAGGTCCACCACCCGCTGGCGCTGCGCCTGTGCCTTCCGGGACGTCCGCCCCTCCGTCTCTTCAGTCGTCTTCAGGGACAGGAGCAGGGCCAGGATGTAAGAGACGTTGATCTCATCCCGGCGCAGCAGCTCCAGCTCGAAATCGATCCCAGCGAGAGGGTCATCCCCCCCTTCTCCTTCCCCGTCGGTCTTGTCGCCCTTTTGCGACAGGTCCAGATACTTGCTCTTGAAGTCCTCATACTCCTGAGGGTCCGAGGGCAGGTTGGTCGGGTTGAACTCGGAGAACGTCCCCAAAACGCCCCGGACCCGCATCAGTTCCCGGAACGCCCTGGCGAAGGCTGCCTGCGCCTCCTCGTCCGGCAGCCCGTCCACGTCATCCGGGGTCGGGGTGATAGCGTGGAGGGCCCGCAGCGCTTCCTCATACTGGGCGAGGTGTTCCTCATAGGATCCGATCAGGACCACCTCACTCGCGTCCCGGTTCGCGAACAGGGTGATCGCCTCGTCCGTGTTCTCCTTCAGGTCCCGGAAACAGACGATGTTCCCCTGGGACTTCACCTGGCCGAGGGTCCGGTTGGTCCGGGAGAAGGCCTGAATGAGCCCGTGGTACCGGAGGTTCTTGTCCACGTAGAGGGTGTTCAGGGTCTTCGCGTCGAACCCGGTCAGGAACATGTTCACGACCAGGAGGATATCGATCCCCTGGTCCGGGGTGGAATCCTTACGGTCCCGGGCCTTCATACGCTTCGCCAGGGCCCGGTAGTAGGAATAGAACCCCTTCCCGTCCCGGACGGACTCGTTGACCCCGTAGAGCGCGTTATAGGCGTCCACGTAGCCCATCAGCTTGTCCCGCTTCGGGTTGTCCGCCCCGGCCCCGTCGGCCGGGAACTCCGTGTCCGGGATCAGCCCGTTGGCGTCCGGGTCCTCCTCGTTCGCCGCGTAGGTGAAGATGGTCGCGATCTTCAGGTCATGGGCGCCGGCCTGCTGCTTCGCCTCCAGAAGGTCATAATAGGCGCAGAGCGCGTCCACGGAGCTGACCGCGAAGATGGCGCCGAACTGGCGGCCGCGAGTCTTCCGGTCGTGGTTCTCAATGATCCAGTCCGTGACCCGGTCGATCCGGTCCGGGTGGTCATAGAAGGCGCGCGATTCAAGGAGCCGGTCCCTGTCCGCCTGGGCCTTCCGGTCCGCCTTATCGTCGCCTGTGGGGGTGACCGGGGCGCTGGTCTGTCCGAGATACTCGACCGAGAAGCGCAGCACGTTCTCGTCCCGGATCGCGTCCGTGATGACGTAGTCGTGCAGGCGCTCGTCAAACAGATCCTTCGTGGTCCGTTTCCCGATCGCGTTCTCCTCCAGAATAGGAGTTCCGGTGAACCCGAACAGCTGACACCGCTCAAAGAAGCCCCGGATCCGGCGATGGGTGTCGCCGAACTGGGACCGGTGGCATTCGTCGAAGATGAACACGACCCGGCCCCGTTTCAGATGTTCCAGCCGGGGCCCGTAGAGGTCCCCGGAGATGGCGGTGTTCAGCTTCTGGATCGTGGTGATCACCAGCTTGGTGTTCGGGTCCGCGAGCTGGGTCACCAGCTGGCGGGTGTTGTCCGTCCCGTCCACGGAGCCGGGCTGGAAATGGTTGAACTCCTTGGTGGTCTGGTAGTCGAGGTCGGCCCGGTCCACGACGAAGACCACCTTGTCCACCTTGGGCAGCGCGATCAGGTTCTGCGCCGCCTTGAAGGAGGTCAGGGTCTTCCCGGACCCGGTCGTGTGCCAGACGTACCCGTTCTTCCGGCCCTGCTCGACCCGCTCCTGGATCCGCTCGGCCGCGTAATACTGGTACGGGCGCAGCACCATCAGGATCTTGTCGCTCTGGTGCAGGACCACGTATTTCGAGATCATCTTGGAGAGGTGGCACTTCTCCAGGAACGCGTCCGCGAAGTCCCCCAGCCGGTTCATCGGCGCGTTGTCCGGGGTCGCCCAGGTGAAGGTCTGCTTGAAGGACTGGTGCCGGTTGTTCGCGTAGTACCGGGTGTTCACCCCGTTCGAGATTACGAAGACCTGCACGTACTGGAACAGGCCCCGCGCGGCCCGGAAGGTGTCGCGCTGGTACCGGTTGATCTGGTGGAAGGCCGCCTTCAGTTCGACCCCGCGGCGCTTCAGTTCAACTTGGCAGAGCGGCAGCCCGTTGATCAGGAGGGTCACGTCGTACCGGTTTTTCCGGCGCCCCTCGATCCCGATCTGGGTCGCCACCTGGTACCGGTTCCGGCACCAGTGCTCCGTGTTCAGGAACTCGATCCAGACCGGATCCCCCTCGTCCCGGTCCAGCCGGAACTTCCCCCGCAAGGTCTCCGCCCGGTCGAACACGCCCCCCTTGTCGAGATGGTTCAGGACCCGGGTGAACTCCGCGTCCGTCATCGTGATCCCGTTATGGGCGTCCATCTGCGCGCGGAGGTTCGCGGTGAGAGACGCCTCGTCCGGGAGTCGGACCGGAGCCCATCCGAGCCCCTGCAGGCGGGTCACCAGTTCGGATTCAAGCTGGGCTTCGGACTGGACGGACATGGGCGATCCCTTACACGAACATCTTCTGGAGGAGCCCCTTCTTGAAGGTCTCCATATGGGCGATCTGGGCCGTCATGGCGTCGATCTTAGCGTCGAGGGCTGAAAGCGTAGAGGCGATCTTCTGTTGTTCATCAGGATGAGGAAATAGGAGTTTGATCTTCAAGAACCCGGTTCTCGAGATGTTAAATCGAGTACTTCCCTGGGCAAGCTTGATCACCTCACGACGGTACAACGGACTTCTGAATAAGTATTTTGAGAACTCAGGAAGTAAGGCTTTCAAATCATGGGGCCTGTAGCCAAAACAGAAGCTGTTCAGATAAAGGTCCTCGACCTCGTCAAGCATCACAGACGCAAAGCCAACTTCGTTCGGTGTTTCGGACGATGTCGTCATTAATACATCTCCGAATACAACCCTGTTCTGCTTTTCTTTCGTTCCGATTTTTACCAAGGCGAATTTTGAGACATCGATCTGGGCGCTTTCAAAAACCTGACGGTATGTGATGAAGGGTACTCCCTCACCAAAGTCCTCAGCACTTTTTCCGGACAACCCACCGTAAAGTTCACCAAAACTTCTCAGCTTCCGCTCCTCCCAGTCCGGAAAGTCGGACCCGTTCTCCCGCGTGAACCGCAGCTCCTGCGAGAAGAGCCTCTGCATCAGGCCTGTCTTGAACTGGCGCAGGCCGTCCGCCTTCTCCCGGAGGGCGGCCAGCTTGGCGTCGATTTCTCCGAAAAACGCGGCGATCCTGTCTTGCTCGGCCCGGGTGGGAAGGTGCAGCGGGATCTTGGAAAAATCATCCGGATAGAGGCGAAGACGGTCTTTCGTCAGGCCATGAGAGTAGGCCCCCAGCTTGTGCAGCATGCGTGACGTCTGGAACCAGTAGTTGAAAAACTGGGGGTTCGTTTCCTTGGTGGGCCTGAGGACGACATAGGCCGGACTGACCATACACTCCTCAGGGGCGACGCCGACCGCCCCCTGCCACATCCGCATCATGTTGTAGACGATATCACCAGGCTGTGCCCGGAGGTTCTGGCCGTCCGCTGCGTCAGATTCAATGTGGCGGTCGAGGCTATCCCGGCGAACCATCCCCCGATCAAGGGTAACGGAGTAGATCGGGAGGCCCGCCTCTCCACGTGCGCGGCTGTGCTTGAACGCCGCCCCGGCGACGGTCGGCCGCCACGGCGCCTTGAATTCGGGAAAGCGGATTTCAGGCGCGCTCATACCGGGGCCTCCAGCCCCAGCTCGGCGCAGACGTTCCGGATGTTCGCGTCTATCTCAGACATGCCCTGGTTAAGGCTCATAAGGCTCTGGCTCACCATCTTAATATCCACCTCCGGCTCAGCCTCATAGGTGTCCACGTATCGCGGGATGTTCAGGTTATAGCCGTTCTCCGCGATCTCCTCGCGGGTGGCGAGGTGGCTGAATCGCTCGATCTCGACCCGGTCCCGAAACCCGTCGAAGATCCGATCAATGTTCGGCTCATCCAACAGGTTCTGGTTCTTCCCGCGCACGAATTCCGTGGAGGCGTCCACGAACAGGACATCCTCCGTCTCGCGGCATTTCTTGAACACCATGATGGCGGTCGGGATTCCGGTCCCGTAAAAGATGTTCGCGGGAAGCCCGATCACCGCGTCCAGCCAGTTCTTCTCCCGGATGATATACTCCCGGATCACCCCCTCCGCGCCGCCCCGGAACAGGGCCCCGTGCGGCAGAACGACCGCCATCGCCCCCTTGTCGTCCAGATGATGCAGCATGTGCATGACGAACGCATAATCTGCCTTAGTTTTTGGGGCCAGCCGGCCGTAATCCGCGAACCGGTCGTCCGATTTGAACAGGTCCTTCGCGGACCAGTGCGCCGAGAAGGGCGGGTTCGCCACGATCGCCTCGAAGGCCATCCCGTCATGCATCGGATTCTCAAGCGTGTCGTCCTGGCGCAGGTCGAAGTTCCGGTAGTGGACCCCGTGCAGGATCATGTTCATCCGGGCCAGGTTGTAGGTGGTCCGGTTCATCTCCTGTCCATAGAAATCCCCGACCTCGCGGACCTCCTTGGCGACCCGCAGGAGCAGAGACCCGGACCCGCAGGTCGGGTCGTAGACGGATTTCAGGCGCTCCTTCCCGGTCGTGACGATCCGGGCCAGGATCGTGGAGACCGCCTGCGGGGTGTAGAACTCCCCCGCGGTCTTGCCGGCCCCGGAGGCGAACTGTCCGATCAGGTATTCATAGGCGTCCCCGAGCACGTCGGAATCTGCGTCCTCCAGCCGGAAGTCGATCTCGTCAAGATGGGTCAGGATCTTCGAGATGAGAGCATTCTTCGCCTCCTCGGTCCGGCCCAGCTTGGTGGAGGTCAGGTCCAGATCCTCGAAAAGGTGATCGAAGTCGTCCTCCGAGGCGGTGCCCATGGTGGACCGCTCAATATTCCCGAGGATCGTGGCCAGTTCCGGGAGAACGAAAGCGCCAGGCTGGCGGCTGCGGCTGGCGACCGCGCTGAACAGCTCGGACGGCTTCAGAAAATACCCGAGCGCCTCGGTGCTGGCGTCCTGGACCGCAGCCAGCAGCTCCTGCCCCTCGGCGGTGGCCTCGTCGATATCCGCGAAGACGATCCCGTCCTCCTTCAGCGCCTCATCCGCATAAAGGTGGAGCCGCTCGGACAGGTATTTGTAGAAGATGAACCCGAGGATGTAGTCCCGGAACTCGTCCGCGTTCATCTTACCGCGGAGGGTATTCGCGATGCCCCAGAGGGCCTTCTCAAGACGCTGCTTCTGCTCATCCGTCATAGGTGGTTCAACTTTCTTCTACGTTGGTCAGGCCTTGAGAGGCTTACCCGGCGGGCTTTCGCCACCGACGTGAACCCCTCCTTGAAAGGTATGTTCATATATTTAATCGTTGACGCTTTGATACTAAAGTGTCTTTACGTGATGTAGAACACATAAATGTGGATAGCGCCATGAAGACAATAGCCGTTGGTGTCCAGAAGGGCGGGTCCGGCAAGAGCACGGTCTCCGTCCACCTTGCCGTTGAGGCCCATAGACGCGGTAAATCTGTGGTCCTGATCGACGTGGACCCGCAGGGATCCGTCGCCTCGTGGGCCAGAAGACGGGAAATCGAGGCGCCTCTCGTCCTTCAGTCTACGGCCGGTCAGCTCTCCGACATGCTGAAGATGGCCGAAGATGAAAAGGTTGATCTCGTCATCATCGACACCCCTCCGCACGCCGGCGGAACGATCGATCTGGCTTTTCGCATCGCTGACCTGGTCATCTTGCCGGTCAGGCCCGGCCCGTTCGACATAGACGCCGCCGGGGCCACGGTCGAGCTGCTCCGGGGCAGCCAGACCAAGGGTGTTTTCCTGTTGACCCAGATTCCGCCCAGAGGGACCGAGGCTGATGATACGGCCGCCCTGCTCGGAGAGCAGTACACGGACATCGAGGTGCTCAACTCCCGGATCACCAACCGAAAGGCGTACATGACCGCTCTCATTGAAGGAAAGGCGGTCCGAGAATTTGAACCCGAGAGCAGCAAGGCCGTCCAGGAGATCGCCCAGCTGTTCGATGAACTGATGGAGAAGATCTAATGGTTAAGAAGACCAGCCTAAGAAGCCTAGCCGTCAACACCGCGAAGGCTGAGCATGACGCACCGGCAGTGGTGACCGAGAGGGACGAACCCGAAAATAGTAAGGCGATGTCGCTGCGGGTCCCTCCAGCGCTCTGGAAGGAGCTCCAGCTGCGCAAGATTGACGAGGGCCGACCGGTTAACGCGATCATCATCGACGCTGTTCAGGCATACCTGAGGCGGGCCGGCGGGAAGGCCTGACATACAGAAAACTGAGCGTCAATGGTTCCGCCTCGACTGTGTTGGGGCGGATTTTTGATGTTAACCCAAGCTACCCTAGCTGGTTTTGTCCGGATATTTTTCAGTGCGTAGTGGACACTACTGGATGTCCACATATTGACATAAAAAAGATGGCAACACTAAATGTTGATAAGTATGACTTATTTTAACAATTTTGTTCGATCTGGTGGGTCCTGATGGGGTCGAACCTCAGATAATCTATAAATTGTTTTTTTACAATGTGTTGAATATATTTCTTGTTAAAGTTCAGATAAAATTTATCGCATATCCGGTTAAAACCGGATAAAAAGACCACATACATATGATGAATAATAGACAGGCCAAAAAACTCCTGTATTTCAAAAAATCCGACACAGATATGAAGATATGCCCAAAAAAAAAGGGTTTTGTCTTGTTCTGGTCGCTGTACTGGATAGCTGAGACATGAAGGTAGTCGCACACCACTTTGTCACATAAACCATTATTTTTTAATGGGAAATATGTATAAGATAAGTGTTCCGACTTACTGTGTTGATCTAGCTTTTTCTGTGTCGGATGCTCTGTGTCAGAACAAAGTGCCGACACACCCTGACACAGGGTTCGGAACAGAAATAAATAATAGAAAAACAATATGTTATGGCGAGATTGTACCGGATCGATCCGCTGTTCCCGTCTTGTCTTTCATGGCTGTCAGCGCCCCTGTAGGCCCACCAGTCCCTCAGCCGTCTTCTGGGCCTTGCGCACTACGCACTTGCGTTTGCGTATGTGCGCAATATGCTGAGGATAACCAAGGAGTCGGCACGTGAACCCACCAACCGAACGTCAGCTGGAGATCGCAGAAATGATGCTGCGCTACCACGAAGTGCACGATGAGTGGCCGACGCAGCGTGAAATCGCGGACTCCGTAGGGATCAAGTCAACGAACACCAGTCAGTACCTCGCGGCCCTTATCAAGAAGGGGGTGGCGATGAAGCTGGATAGGGGGCGACGGAACGTGGCCCTCACTGACAAGGGAGCTGAGATGATACGGCAGGGCTGGCAGCCCACACTTTTCTGAAGCGTAGAGCGCTTGAAAGAAGCAGGGCCCCGAGGTGGTGGTACACCTCGAAGCCCTTAAAGGTCGCGTAGTTGGTCGCTACAGATCTGATTCTATCTCTCAAGCGTCTCCAGTTCAAGATGAACGAGAGACATGAAAGACGAACAAACTCAGGGTGCGGTGACGCACCGTCGCACCGACACCCGGCTCACCTATGGTGACTTACTCTCTGAGGTTAGAGCTCAGCGTGAACGGGATCTTGAGGCGGGTCATCCAGGGCGCAAAACGAACGTCAACGCCGTTCTGAACACCACGAGGTCGCTTACTGCGTTTCTTGAGGTCGTTGGCCTTAAAGAAGCCGATCCGGTCGGTTCGGAGCTTCTAGATCCTGATTTGTTCGAAAAATCAGTCGATCGGCTTGAGGGCGCTCCAGATACGGTTCGCCGTCGGCGATCGGAGCTCACGAAGCATGTCCGACCGACAGCGGTTTCTCTCGCCCGCGCTCGTGATGGGGAGTTCAAAAATGAGACGTTTGGCGAACGCCTTGACCGCCTTCGTGTGAAATCTGGTCTTTCGAAATACGCACTGTCAAAGGCGATCACATCAGCGGGTAAAAATATAGATAACAAGCTTATCGAAAATTGGATTTCGGATAAAAAAATTCCTGATCCCAAAATGAATGAGAGGCTGGAGAAAATCGCATCTGTATTGGGCGTTGATTTTTCATATCTGATCGAACCTCTTCCACTATATCGCTCAAAGACGCTCTCAAAGAAAATCGACCTCCCGAAATCAATAAGGAGGCGTGTATCTCAGCATCTCCCTAAGGATTTCGAAACACGCTCTAATCTGGAAAAAGAGGAAATCCTTCAGTGGGTTTCTGACAATATCCTTTCAACCCCTAAAGAAATACTTGATGATGGTGACGTTAAACCTGGGATCACAGGAACAGACTTAGCATTCTATGTATTTTCGCGTGATGTTGACACTCGATCACCAACGTCAAGCGATGAGTTTATATTAGAGCTGAATGAAGTTCAAAATTTTAAGACAGTAAAGCTACTTCCATATGGTAAGCTGCGCAACACTGCGTGGAATCCAGTATCGGCAGAACGTGCGGATTATCACCTACGAGCGTTTGTGGGCTCTATTCACTCCATGGGTATGCCAGGAGAGCGAGCCACAATCTGTCTATGTTTATTCCCCAAGATCATCGATATGTTTATCGACTGGAAGGTTGCCAGAAGGAAGGGGTATACTCTAAACATTAACGATCCTCTTCTAATATTTGAGTCTCTTTTACACCCGAAAACTGGTTTTATATCTCAGTCCCCTCATCTGCGGAATCGTGTCAGACCTATACCGGGCTTCATTTCTTATGATGAGGCGTCCCGGGTGATCTCTGATGAGGAGGGCGCGTGGGAAGAAGCGTGTCAGCGCGCCAGGGCGCATATTATAGCGCGGATAAAAGAGGTAAAAAGGGTAGCAGAGAAGGGCCGTGATCCCTTTGAGGCGCTTCTACCTGCCCTGAATTTTGAGAATCCTGTTCAAGTCTACAGCAGGATCATTGATGAAGTTCGGCGCCGTACGCCGGGGTGTCGATACGCAAAATCTCGCGCGGAAGCCATGCGATCCCTTATGATGATCCGGATCGGTCTTCTAACCGGTTTACGATCAAAAAATCTTCGGGAGCTGTTGTTTACACAGGGTAAACAACAGCGATCTTGGAAAGAGCTGAAGCGATTGAAGCGTGGTGAACTATCTCTCCACGGTGATACCTTTAACATCCGCATCCCCAGAGAAGCGTTCAAGAACTCCACGTCGCGTGCTGTTGAGGATGAAAATACCATTGTCATTCCAGATCACGACCAGATGTATCATGAGATGGAAGAATATCTCAGTCAACGAGCGGTTCTTCTGGCTGGGCATGATGATCCAGGTACGTTTTTTATAAAAACGGCTTCACCGCGCTCGTCATCTGCTGAATATACAAGAGCAGGGTATTATGAGGCGTTCCGGTCTACGATAACTACTTATGGGATTTTCAACCCATATACGGGACAGGGAGCGATCGAGGGCCTGCGGCCCCATGGACCCCACTCCGTTCGCCACATTTTGGCGACCACCATGGTCAAGCTGACTGGCGGCTTCTCGGAAGCTGCGGCGCTACTCATGGACACAGAAGAGATGGTCCGGGACAACTATGCTCGGTTCCTTCCCGGCGAGCGCCACGCCCGCGCCCAAGGCATCCTTCTCCATTCTCTGGGAGGGAAATGATGTCGCGCCGGTACAACATCGAGACGATCCGGTCCTTGATGGCTGACCCCCGGAACGTGGAGGCGGTTATCCATGATCTTTACGGAACTGATGCCCAGAAGGAGAAGACCGAGTATTTCGTGTCTGACGTAGCTGGTGGGTCAGGCCGGAGCTGTCAGTTCCAGACCACCGGTCGCTATGCTGGGCGGTTCCGAGACTTCAACCCGTCCGGGACGAAGGAGCAGGGTGACCTGATCGACGCCGTTCAGATCGTCCGCGGCTGTTCTACAGCCGAGGCGATTCAGTACCTCGGGGACCTCTGGGGTGCGGAGCCGCGCCTTTCAGCGGTTCCGTCCTCTCGGCCGGCACCAAAAGCGTCTCAGGATGACGATCTCAAAGAGATATCGGCTGAAACTCTCCGGAAACACCGGTCCCGGCTGACTGAGAATTCACCGGCCTGGTCATATCTTGAAGGCCGTGGCCTCGATGTCCGGATTCTGAAGGACCGGTTCGGGATCGGCGTTGCCGGTCTCTTCAAGCCCCAGAAGGAGGGGGAGGTTTCCCGGGGGAACTGGATCAACGCGCCAGTGATGCGGCGTGACGGAGCCCTTCTGAAACGCATGATGAAGATCGCGGTACCCGGGTTCTCCGTGAACCCAATCGACAGTAACTCCTGGTGCCCCGGGTCCCCTATCACCACCTGGAACGGACCAGCGGACCAGAAGCCCTGGCTTTTCGTGGCCGAGGGCGTGAAGGATGTCTGGCGGATACAGGAGGCGATCCGGGGCTCATCGCTGGATGTGCGCATGGCGATCATCTCGTCCACGCATGGCAGCGCGATCCCGGCGGAATGGTCTGATCCGGACTTCTGGGGCCCCTGGGAACGGGTCTTCCTTGGTCACGACAATGACGCGGCCGGCGAGAAGATGGCTGGGAACGTGCGCGCGTTGGCGCGCCGTGAGTTCCACCGCGTTGATGTCCCCCGGGTAACGGGGAAGGACTGGACCGATTTCTTCGAGGCTGACGCACGCAAGCGGGGCGTTGAGGATTTCGAGGAGCTCCTGAAAAACGCCCGGCCTCTCGGCATCCCCGCGCCACAGGCGGCCCCAGCCGTCCCTCTGAATGATCAGACTGACGGGATCTATGAGGACCGTCGGATCAACATCAACGGCGCCTTCGTGAACGGTCAGATGTACTACCCGTTCCAGGTCCGCCGGGTCGAGACCGTGCGCCGGAAGCGGAACCTCCCGGACGGATCTTCGATCATGGTTCCCGAGAAGGCCTCCTTCTACGAGACCAGGGTTGTCCGTTCTGACGGGGCGATGCTCGGGATGAGCCAGGCTCCTGCCCCGCACGGGGTTGATGATGAGGACAGGGTCACCCTGCTCGATGACGGTACCGAGGTTCTGTCCCTGCCCCGCCCCCGAGAATACTCGACCTGGGCATGGCCGAGCATCCAGCGTTTCGTTGAGGCGTCCGTCAGCGGTGATCCGACCCATCGTCCTCTGAAGCAGATCATTCGGGACATTCAGGGCTATCTTCGGAAGCTGACTTGGCTCCCGAATGAGCATGATTACGATCTGCTCGCCGCTTACACCGTCATGACCTACTGCTACAACGGGTTCGACGCGATCCCCCTGGTCCTGCTCAACGGGGAGAAGGGATCCGGGAAGAGCTCCCTTGCCGAAGGCTTAGCTGATCTGTCCTTTAACGGCTACATGTTGGGGGGCGGCTCTGAGAAGGCGTTCGTGCGTTTCGTCGATCAGGGCCGTGGCATGCTCGTCCTGGACGATCTTGAAGCCGTGGGACGACGGAGCCAGGATGACAGCGGTTACGGGGACATCAATCAGATCCTGAAGGTGTCCTACTCTAAGTCGACCGGACTCAAGACGATCGTCGAAAAAAACGGGTCAACCCGGACCCTGAACTTTTACGGCCCGAAGGTGATCACAAACATTTCCGGGATCGACGCGGTGAATGCGACCCGTATGTACCAGATTCTCTGTCGACCGATGCCTGACGCGGTTAAGGATTCAGGCCGCATCCGTGGCCGGGACCTGCGGATATCCGAGCCACTGCGTCAGGAGCTCCACGCTTGGGGCATGAGTAACATCGCCGAGGCGCACCGGCTCTACAGAGAGAAGATGAGCTCCCGGGCCGGGCGGGCGGAGCAGATCGCCGCGCCGCTTGAGACCATAGCCGACATGACCGGTGATGATGCATTCCGGTCTGCCGTCAGAAGCGCCATCAAGCGGCTCGCCTACAGCGCAGCTGAAAATCTCAGCGCCGAGGATTACCTGATGCAGGCGGTGGAGAGCGCGATCGAACGGGGCGTTCGTCACGTCATCTCGCTCGCCCAGATCCAGGCTGAGCTGGCGCTCATCCCCGA